>ERZ808266.156-NODE-156-length-27868-cov-4.294934_pt1 | contig 27868 bp, 32 predicted proteins | sample MGYA00521278_ERZ808266 | MGnify/ENA primary metagenome ERZ808266 (study PRJEB31516, sample SAMN03275591) | gut metagenome | biome: mammalia-associated habitat; material: feces | host: Papio cynocephalus | place: Kenya | collected 2012-08-02 ... | reverse complement strand
TTCTGCGGAAAGCCTAATCCGTTGATGATGCGCACCGGGCTTCGCATGCTTAACTGCCACTCTGCCGAAGCTGTAATGGTCGGCGACCGAATGGATACCGATGTAATTTCCGGAATGGAAAGCGGTATGTCTACGGTCTTGGTGCTTTCAGGTGTTTCCACAAGGGATACACTTCAAACCTATGCTTACCGTCCGAGCATTGTTCTAAACGGTGTCGGTGATATTCCCGCCTTGGCAACAAAAAACAAGGGGTAAAAATCATTTACATAACAATACCGCTTTTTGCTTATAAAAAAAGCTTTTCGTTTTATCATTCGGATGTTTGCCGTATGAGTTTAATTAAGTAAAAAAAGTCCTCATTCTTTTGAATGAGGACTTTTTGTGCTTATCGCCCGAATTTGCACAAAAGCAAAATTACCGTTAAACGGAGTATTCTGAATGCCTTTGAGCTTATATGTATCTTGCGATTATAAATCGCCTCAAATAGCACAATTTAATTTTTATCTATTCTTATATGTAATAGAGACAAAGCACCTCCCGGAACCCTGTTTCTATTTTTAGAACAATATATTTATGATTGATTCATTTTATACCTTCGGTTATTTGCACTCCACCTTTCAAAAAAACGGTTATTGTATCATCGCCGTTCACCTGAATTGTATCAACAAGCCTACGAACTATTACATCGTCATATTCATCGAAGACCATACTGTTTTCTTCAATCCATTTTGCTGCTCTTGCCACCCCTTCATTTATTTTAATATTATTCTCCACTTCATTTTTCGCCCGTTTCAGTTGTTGTCTGAGCGTCATTATCTCCGCATATATCTTTGCAATTTCCGCCTCATATTTTTCTGTATTGCTTCCCGACTTTAAATTAAGTTGAATAAGGCTTTTTACTTCACTTTGTTTATCAGCAATCTGATTTTCTATTGACATAACATCAAATGCGGAATCGGAGCCTGAAATCGCATAACTGAGATTGGCCTTTATCAGTAAAAATGCCTCTCTGCTTTCCTCAATACCTTTTTGAAGTGCTCGACAAATTGCCTGATGAAGCGCTTTTTCTTCAATCCCTTTTGAAGCAGAGCAATACTTTTTCCCATGTTCTATTCTGTTCAGGCATCTCCAGTATATTCGCACTTCGGAACCCGGCTTTGTCCAAGTCTTTCTTTTGTACGGACTTCCACAGTTACCGCAGACGAGTATTTCGGACAGTGCATATTTACCGCTATACTTGCCGAGTTCAGAAGTCGCCTTATCAGAGGTTTTCCTTTTAGCTGATCTTCTTGTTATTTCAGCTTGTACAAGTGTAAAAGTGTCTCGGTCGATAATCGCAGGGTGATTATTGCTGACAAGGTATTTTTCCTTTTGCCCACGGTTTATTACGGTCCGTTTACTGATTGGATCGGTGCGAAATGTTTTTTGGTAAATCACATCACCGGCATATTTTTCATTTCTGAGCATGTTCTTGATTGTATCTGTGCTCCATTCATCTTTTCCTCTTAATGTTTTAATGTGATTGCTTTCCAAAAAGTTTTTTAATTGCAGTACACTTGCTCCGTCCAGATACATATTAAATATCTTCTTAACGATTTCCGCTTCTTCCGGAACTATATACGGTTCTTTCGTGAACTCGTTTCTCCTATATCCAAGCAAATTAAATCTACACGCATAAGTTCCGTTTTGCATACGCTTATTTATGCCCCACTTTACATTACCACTAATATTTTCACTTTCGCTTTGAGCGATAACACTGTATATACCGATATATGTTTCGCTTTCCTCCGTCAAGGAATTTATGTTTTGTTCCTCAAAATAAATGCCGATACCCATTGCTTTCAGTCTTCTGAGATAACTTAAACTATCTACCACATTTCGAGCATAACGCGAAACCGACTTGGTAAGGATAAGGTCAATTTTCCCTTTTTCACAATCACTTATCATACGGAGAAAATTATCGCGTTTCTTTGCAAGAGTACCGGTGATGCCCTCATCCGCGTAAATATCAATGTATCGCCACTTGGGATTTTCCATTATTTTCTTTTTATAATATTCCATCTGAGCATTGTAACTGTTCAACTGATCCGCATCGTCCGTACTCACTCGACAATATGCTGCAACATTGAGGAGTCTGTTGGGGTTATTTCGAGAAACCAATAGCGGATTTGCCGCTATTTTCGTTACCACTTTCGCTGTTGATTGAGTTATTTCCATGGAAAATGACCTCCTTTTCATTAATTGTCTTATTATTCAAAAAAGTTATTTCGATTGTTCCGTCCCGATTTACAGTAATCACTCTCGCAGTCTTTTTCAGTATGGTGAAATCAAATTCTTCCATAACAGGCTGTTTGCAAAAGAATTCTATTAGTTTTTTTGTTATTGCTTTTGAATAGTCAAGTCTGCAATGGTCGAACCGTGCTGAAGCAGCTTTAAATACAGCGCCTTTTATTGGGAGAAATTTCGGCTCCTTTTGTTCGAGCATCCTATCAATTTCTCTTTCCTGACGAATAATATCAAGGCTACTTTCATACCCTTCAACTGCTTCGTATTCATACTGCAACAATTCCGGCTGAGCAATAACAGAATTCAAAACTTCTTTTATCTTCTCATGGTAGGTTCTATCATCAAGAAAGCAGTCGATTTTACAGCGGCCTAAGCATTCCCAGCGTTCTCTTAAACCGGAATAATTTCTTCGGCGCGTCAAACGCTTTCCGCATTGACCGCAAATTGTGTTCTTTTTCAGATACACTATTTCGGGCGAATCAGCCGTTTTTTTGCACCCTTTTTGAGTCTTCATGGAATTTGCTTTCATATAAATCTCTTCTGAAATAATTGCCGGATACTCGTAATCTCCTACGTAATGCTCGTTTTCCAAAATTCTGCAAACCGCATTTTTTGTCCATGTGCTTTTGTCTTTGTAATATATAATGCGCTTTTCAGTTAATACATCGGCAATTTGCTTCATTGTTTTGCCGGATATGTACTCTGAAAAAATGTCTCGAACAATTTCAGCTTCTTCTATAACGCTGACAAATTGCAAATTTTCTACTTTATATCCGTATAGAATTGTTCTTAATCCCATTCGATTTGCTCCTTTAATCTTATTCCGCACTTTAACTCAAATTCCAACGCTGTTTTTGATGAAACGATAATTTTTGCAATCAGCTTATCAAAAACATCTCTATCAAACCACAAAAGCGCTTCGGGCATTGCCTGTAATTCTTCAAGGATATTTCTTAGAGAGTCAATACAAGCCTCATCTTTATCATCACTTAAAAGCCTTTGCCTGCGCACTCGCAACTCGCTTATTCTTTTGCCAACAACCCCGGTCTGCTCTCGGAATGTTACTTCATCAACCATATTCTGTTGGTAAAATTTTATATACATACTGTTCTCATTTGAAAGCTCTGCAATTTCTTTATCAATTTCAGTAATGCCGACAACACCTAATGCTATTCTCTTTTTTGCATCGGATAATTGCAGATATGCTTTTCTTAGAACAACATCTGCGTTTTGCTTCAACCGATTATACATATTTATAAACGTTTTTTCGATATCATACTCGGTAATGGGTGCTGTTGCACATTTTCTTCCCTCCGTACCGCTTGCAGAGCATACCCAACGATGCGCTTCATTTGGGCCTTTCGGTTTATATACTCTTCCGCAATCTCCGCAGTAAATCATTCGTGCTAATTTGGGTGTGACTGTTTTTGGCTGTGTTTTGGATTTTTCCGCCCTTCTGTTTAACATCTGTTGTGCTTTTTGAAAAGTTGCCTTATCAATAATGGCTTCTTGCGTGTCTTCGGTGTAATATTGATCAACTTCACCCCTGTTCGGTTTGGACCTAAGCGGTAATACAGCCGGAGTAAATGTTTTTTGCCAAAGGCTATCACCGACATACTTCTCATTATGAAGAATATACCGTATTTGTTCACGCCCCCAAGGAGCGTATTCACCGGCATTTTCGTTCAATTCTGCAATAATCTTATTTGTGCCGAAGCCTTGCAAACACAATTCATATATTTTACGCACTATTTCCGCTTCTTCCGGAACCACTATCAGTTGCTTTTCAATCAATCTATAACCAAACGGAGCACATGTAGTAACAAAGGTTCCACGCTCCATTCTCATTCTGCAAGCCGTTGATACTCGTTTTGAGCCGGACAAGGCCTCGCTTTGTGCAAATGCGCTTTTAATGAACAGGATCATTTCACTGTTCATTGAATCCGTATCAATTCCGTCATTTTCAAAGTATATCGATGTTCCGTTTTCTTTTAGTATTCGGATATTCTCAATACACTCTAAAGAGTTTCTGGCAAAACGCGTTACGCTCTTAACATAAATACGATCAATTTTCCCAAGTCGGCTATCCTTTATCATTCGTTTAAACTCTTCGCGCTTGCTGACACTTGTTCCTGTAATTCCTTCATCGGCGTAAATATCAACAAGCTCCATTCCATCGGAAAGTCTAATAAAATCATTATAGTATTTAACTTGGGCAATAAAAGAATTAACCTGGTCGTCCGAATCGGTACTGACGCGGCAGTAAGCAGCAACACGAAGCACACTGTTTTTTGCCATTTCAGATGTCGGACGAATAATCTTTACTTCTTTCGGTTGCAATTCAGCCATGCTTCTAACCTCCTGCATTTTTCTTCATTATCTATATGTAATGGGAATTTTGCAAAAGTGCAATTAAAGGAATCGCATCCTTGCAAATCTCCCTTGTTTATGCTGTTATCGGTTTCGTATTTTGTTTTAATGCTATGCGCGCATTAAGCCGATCAAATGAGTCCTTATTGATTACACCCTCTCTTAGCATCTTTTTTATAACACCGTATGCAGCAAGATAGACAGCCTCTCCTTTAAAAACATCATTGCTATCCAGATATTCCATTATCATTTATCCTCACTGTTTATCTTTGTGGCTCAGCTCCGGCAGCGCCTTATCCGATTTTGCGTTGTAAGCAAGCATAATCTGATGCGCGAACCTGATGTTTTGCGGATGCTCGCAGTCGGTGATAATTTTGTTACGAATGGAAATCGGCTTTTTGCTTTTCAAAGCCGCAATAAGTACAGGTCTGTCATACTTACCGTTATAAAACTGTACGAACTCGGTGACTGCCTTTACCATTTCAAAGCGCAAAGAATCCGGCTTGCCGTTCCACGCCTCAGCAATAATGCTCAACGCTTCAACATAAAGCTCTTTTCCGAGCACCCTGTAAGCGTTCAAGGCTGTGCTGACGCAGGCGATATGCTTTTTATGCCGCGTTCCTTTCACATCAACGGAAAGTCCGGCTTCTTCTGTTGCGCGGCAAAACGCTTTTGCTTCCTCATCCTCGCCGTACAGATTGGCACGGAGTCGTTCACCCGCGCTTGGCTTTGACGAAATCCCGGTTTGCTTGGCAAAGAGCAATGCTTCTTCCTTTTCCGAAAGGCCGTAATACACCTTACAGAGAATTTTTACCGGATTGTTGTCGTTCATTGCTTCGCGGGCAAGAATGGTGTGCTGACCGTCAAATACATGGTAAACGCCGTCGCGCAGGCTTACCTTCGGCTCATTGGCGATTCGTTCATCCCAGGAAGCAACAATCTGCGTTATTTTATCGTTGTGCTGTTTTCTTTGATAGACATTTCTGTCGATCACAAGGCGTTCGCTGTTGATTTCCATGAGTTTATAAAGTGGCTGCATATCTGTTTTCCTCCAAATTTTTAATATAGTCCTTCAGCGGTTGTATAATTTCTTTGACCTGTACAACATATTCCGGCAAGGTCAAGAGTTCGGGAAAATAATCGAGACAAAAGTCCATAGAACTGATGACCTTTTCTATTTCACTCTCAAAGGTCATCAGCATATCCTGCGGCGTGATTTTGTTTGTGTCTGATGGAATATGAGTTGCATCGCACATTCGTATTGCCTTCATCAAATCCCGTTTGTTCTTATTTCGGGCTTTTTCTTCGGGAGTCGGTTCTTTATAAAGATTTTCCGCAAGCTGTCTGCGTTCCTCGGCAGGAGCTTTGGCAATAGCTGCAACATCCGCTTGCTTCGGCTTGATTTTCCCGGAGGTAATGTCCTTTGTGACACCCGGCAATACTTCTTCGGCAGCGTCAACACCGTCAACGAATTTTTCGGCACGCTTGACTGTCATGTGCGACACATTAAGTTCACTTGCGATTTTATCTGCCGTGCTGTTTTCATCTGGTAAAGGAACATTTTGTTCTTTTACCAACTTTCTGTGTTGGTTTCCACGAAATCCATCAGAAGCACCAAGTGATGCTTTTTCGGCCTTATATCTTCTGCCTATCAGCATCTTCTTTTGTGCGTCGTTAAGATTTCTTCGCCCAAGCTGATTCAGGCAGATCCAGGATATCGCTTCGTATCTGTTTTCAAACGCCCGTTCCTTAATGCGATACTTTACTTCAGGATGTTCCTTTAGAATTTTGTATCGGTGGTGACCGTCAACAATAATGTTGTTCCAAATCACAAGCGGATGGTAAACCTCGCCGTCGTTTAAAACGCTCTCTTTCAGAAGTTCAAATTCTTCGTCGGTAAGCGGCGGAATAACGCTTTCAAATTCTTTATCAATAATTAAATCCGAAATATTCATTGTTTACACATCCTTTACCAACGAAAGACTTATCTCAAGACTGTTGTCGATTGCTCTCATTTCATCCTGCGTCAGCTTCCCAACCTTTTTAATCAGCCGCGTTTTATCCAGAGTTCGTATTTGCTCCAAAAGAACCTGTGAGTCCTTTTCAAGCGCCGCATTGTCCAACGGAACATGGGTTGGCATATTTGCCTTTTTCCGTGTGCGGCTTGTAATGGCAGCTACAATTACCGTAGGGCTGAATTTGTTTCCGACATCGTTTTGCAAAATAACGACCGGTCTTTTTCCTCCCTGCTCGGAGCCTTTAACGGGATTCAGATTTGCAAAAAACAGATCGCCTCGATAGATTTTTTCCTGTGTCATATATTTGACCTCCTATGTTTTGTTATGTAGCGGGAAACAATGTTCCCGATGCGCAATGTGTATTACGAACAGCCGGGTTCGCAGAGGATAAATGCAAGGTAGTCGAAAAAGGCATCCTCGATAACCTCATTTAATTTCAGCTTCATACAGTACCTAAGAAAGCAGTAAATAGCTTCATAATCGTCGCGAACCTTTATTATTGTTTTTTTCCGCGTAACCGGGTGGGTAAAAGAACATTCCTCGCCCTTGAACCAATTCACAAGGTTGTCGTTTTCGTCAAGAAAGCAATCCGAGGTTGCCGCACATATGTTGTCGGCGATTCTCAAATGGTTGTTTGACAACCGACTGCCGTCCTCATATTTCATTGCCTGTCCGATGTGGAAATATATCGCGTTAATGCAGGTCTTAAAGTCTGACAAGCTCATTTCTTCTTTTGTTTCTCTGCAATACTCAATAATTTCTTTGACGCTTCTGCTCATAATTCAATTACTCCTTGTTCTTCTGAATTTGAACACCCATAACCGTTAAAGCTCTTTTCCGCCGGGCATGAGGATTTAGAATATGTATAAAAGGCAATCTCGGAAGCGACCGCTATGTCCCATGCAATCTGCTTTTTGTCCGGATACCTTTTACATACTCTATTTGTCCTCGACACCCCGAATATGACGGGAAGTCATCAAGCGGCAGATTGCTTATCTGCTCCATGGGAATTTCACCCTCGCCCCTTCTTTGTGGACCGACCGCGAATTACGGAAGTATCATTGTCCCTTGCGTATGTCATTGCCAACACCGATTGCAATTCGGCTTTTGCCGTATAGGTTTAATCGCTCGTTCCCCCAAAACGGGGTCCCCGAAAGGTCGAATGACTTTTTGGGGAGAGGAGAAGCAGCGAAGCTATCAAGCTTTCGTGTTTACACGGAAGCGATAACTGCGAAGCTTGCTTCGACGAAGTTATGGCGCACCTACGGTCGCGGCTATCTACGCAAGTAATGTGCTTGATGAATGGGTATTCAGTTGTCAAAGTTTTACGAAGGCATTATTGATGCCCTCACTATACCGACAAAAAAGAAGTGAATTATAAGGTTTTCGAGAAAAGTTTTTTATACATTTTTTGAAAGTTCTCTTTACTCACCGAAAAGCGTTGCGATATTGCCGCCTGTGACACATTTTCTTCCTTTGCTATTTCCTGCTGCGTTTTATTTAAGAAGAAAATGCTAAACAACAATTTGGCTTGTTTTGGCTTCATGCTTTCCAAGACCGCTTTTACTTTTTCTTTATGAGTCAATTCTTTCTCAAACATGTAATCATCATAGGAAGCAAAAGCTTCTCCCTCATAATTCAACGAATCAAGTGAGTATGTGTATCTTTCGTTATATCTGGCATTCGCTTTTTCTGAACGATGCGCTTGTATCAAAGCCTTGGCTACTTCTTTTTCAACCTCCACTTTTTGCTCTATGCCATTGACATCTTTGAATATCGCATAATATTTCTGTTCAACGCGTATTTCATAATCATTTGAAATTTTCATCTCTGTAATCTCCTTAAAATTGAATTTTTGAAAATAGTTCGGGTTCAAAAATTCAGGAGATTACGGATATCCGGCTATGTAGCACTGCCATGGTTTCAAGTCGTCACCTCCGATACGGATAAGTTCCAACCTATAACCGTTTGAAAAATCGAAGGTGGTCCTCAATGACATAAAAAAGTCCTTTCCCGGGCAAGCCGAGAAAGGACTCCAATTACCGTACAAGTATTTTTGCGCACAAAAAAAGCGCCGTACAAATCAAGACCAATAGATATGGTTTTCCATTCTATTCAGTCTCAACCTTGTACGGCGCTTGGAAATCACGGTCTTTCGACCGGCTCTGCTTGCACGAATTAAAGTCAGTTATTCAGTTGTTTTCGGCTTCAATATAAGCCGTTAAATATTTCACCGTCGATTCCGTAAATGTCATCTATCGGAATTACGGTTTTGTCGGTGAATATCAGCTTGCGCTCATATTCGTCAACGCGCTTGATTACTCCGGTATGCGTCACATACTCTCCGCCGTTCTTTTTACTGTCCGGCTTGAAATAGGTCACGGATATTTCCGGCTGCTCATCGGACAGCGAAACGGCATAGTTCAGCTTATCGTTCAGTGTACTTATTGTGCCGTCATCAAGCTCTATACGCTCGTCCGTCAGCCGCCCGGCTTCCTTTACCTGATCATCATATCCGGTCAGAGCCGCAAACGGAGAAAAGGATGCGGCACGGTTTATTCGGGGCATACGCTGCCGTGTTGTCAGCTCGTGATGCGGAAGATTTATTATATCCGCATATAAGTTTTCTGCTTTTTCGCTCACGCCTTATGACCTCCGACCTGTTCGTTGCGTTCTCTGGCTGTTGCGCCCTCCTGAAAGTTCATACCTTTCAGAATGGCGTTCTTGCCGAACCGCTTCTTTATGCCGATAATCGTTTTCTGCATTTGCTTTTCCTGTTCGAGAGCCTGCCTTTCGGCTTGCTCTTTCTTTCCCTTTTCAACAGGGTCATCGAAAAGCGATATTTGCTCGGCAACGGTTTCGTTTTTTACATCACTTTCTCTGACAAGCTTGCAGGTAGCAACCGTAATACGGCGTACAAGCAAATCCTTATTTATGATGCGGTCAAACAGGTTCATTGTCGCTTCTGTTATGATGTGCGATGAAGATGTCTTTTTCTCCAAATTTGCCGTGCCGTGCGCGTGTTTCGGTACTTTACGCCCGTAGCGGTCGGTTGTGACATCTCCGTGATACTTTGCGCTGATTTTCGGATCGGTCAGATTTTCTATGTCATACCCGATATCGAGCACAATCTGATCTGTTACGAGTCCTTTATCCACAAGGTCAAGCACATGTTGGTCAATCATTTCACGGACAATCAACTTTGTTTTTTCGTAATTATACGGACATTTGAGTACCTGTCCCACGCTTAAACTGTTGGAGGACGGCTTATACGCCTTTATATCGGCAATAGTTGTCGGCTCCCAGCCCCAAGCGCGGTCTATAATCAGTTCCGCATTAACGCCGAATAACTTAAACAGCTTTGCCTCGTCATAATGCGAACAACGGGCAATATCGCCCATAGTATACATATAGTTCGCTTCAAGCTTTTTGGCAATACCGCTGCCGAGCATCCAAAAGTCAGTCAGCGGCTTATGCGTCCAAAGCTCTTTGCGGTATGACATCTCATCAAGCTCGGCAATACGGACGCCGTTCTCGTCGGCAGGCATTTTCTTTGCGGTGATATCCATTGCAATTTTGGCAAGGTACATATTTGTGCCGATACCTACCGTTGCGGTAATACCTGTGTTCGCAAGCACATCCTTTATCATCATCTGTGCGAGTTCTCTCGCGGTGCATTTGTAAGTTGAAAGATAATGCGTAAGATCAATGAATACCTCGTCTATGGAATACACATGGATATCCTCGGGAGCAATGTATTTGAGATAGATATTATAGATCCGGGTGCTGTATTCCATATAGTAAGCCATCCTCGGCGGCGCGGCAATATAACTGAGAGCCAGGGAGGGATTTCTTGCGAGCATGGCGGCGTTATACGATTCGCAGTCGAGTTTATGACGCGGTGCATTGTATTTACGCTGCCTATTGATTTGCTCAACCTTTTGGATAACCTCAAACAGTCTTGCTCTGCCAGGGATACCGTAGGCTTTGAGCGACGGCGTTACTGCAAGGCAGATGGTTTTCTCGGTCCTGCCGACATCCGCAACCACAAGATTGGTTGTCAACGGATCAAGCCCGCGCGTTACACACTCAACGGAGGCATAAAAGCTTTTTAAGTCAAAGCAAAGATAGGTTCTGTCCACTTTTATACCTCTGTTTCCTTATATCGCTCTTTGCAGATAAATCATATCTGTAAGCCTTACTCCGCATTCATAAATCGGGTGATCATAGTTGTCTATAAAAAAGTTCTTAATGCTGTGCGTTTTTACAAAACCGCATTTTTCATAAAACGGAACGGTTAACGGACTGTCGCCTGTACCTACCTGCAACACCGAATACTTTCCTTTATACTTTTCGGCAATGTATTCCACCATTTTCTTTGCATAACCGTTTCGCTGAAATTCCGGCTCGGTTGCAATGTTCTTGATTTCAAGAATTCCGTTTCCTTCGTCAGTAACAATACATTCGCATTTAACACCGCCGTCATCCAAAACATACATAGTGCCTCTGTCTATATACCGGTCTATCATGCTTTCCTGCTCATCGGCTGACAGAAGCAACGCAAGATAATCTTTTTTATTTTGTTTTACTTCTCGTATCTTCATAACCGTACACCTTTTTTAGCCTTTCTCACAACATACGGATTTATGAGTAAGATGTTTCTGTTTAACCGTCTGAAATAGGCGAGATTCAGCGGTTCCTCCAGCTTGCATTTGCGGCATTTCACATGGACATAACCGGAGGCTATCTCATAGACTTCTTCAAGCCGAAAACCGCATATAGGGCATTTGAGCGTTCTGCCCTTTAAGCTTTTCACTTCTTCGCGGGATTTCAGTATTATCTCTGCGACCTCCGGAGTAAGCTTGCCGTATCTGCTGTCATACAAAATCTCCGTTGTCATTTCGCACCTCCGAGCCGCAAACCGTTTTCCAAGTATACGGTCAAATCACGGGGCATCAGAAGCCCCAATGTTTTAAGCCGTATAACCAAAGCCTGAAAGGATACGCCCATACAGTCTGCCATTTTGCGAAGCTTCTGTTTATCCTCCGGGGCAAAGACATTCCAACCGTAAACAGGCAAACCGTTTTCACACCCGAATTTCTTCATAACCTTACGGAGAATAAAGCGGGGCATAAGGAAAACCGATGAAAGCCTGTCCGCCTGTGTTTCGGAAAAAGACATCAATTCCTTTTGTTCTTTTATTGTATACACTCGCTCGGGATCAAATTCGTTATGAAAGCATCCGACATCCTGCATAGGATTTTGTTTTGCAATAACGCTGTGCGCGCCCTCATGTCCGAGTGTAAATCTGCGTCGGCTGCTTTCGTTTTCGTGGAGCAATACCTTGTCCATAACAACCGTTCCTTTCGGAAACACAACCTGTATTCGTTCCTCGTTACGGGAAACCCATAGCGGTCGCTTTCCGTTGGAAAGAAAGGCAATCTTGTTCGGATCATCCTCCGCAATGTTTTCGTAAACTACGGTAAGTCCCAAATAATCCGTAACCAAACCCTCTATATCCACACATAGGGCGTTATAGCGTTTGGTCTTTCGGAGATACTCTCTTACGATTGTTTCGCCGAGTTCTTCAAGCTCTCCGAATGAGATGTAGCTTCTCAAGTGGTGTCCACCTCCGTCTGAATCGGCTCAACATACCATTTGCCGCCGATTCGGTATAGATATTTTTCCGCACTACCGATCAACACCGTGTAGCGAATTCCTTCATACTCATCTTCAGAGGTGCAGCAATGAAGCGTTTTTCGGATATCAAAGGCTCTGCCGTCGTGCCAATAAATCCGAACCGGCTTTATTGCACCGCCGACGAGCACCTGATAATCTACATTGACATATACCTTTTCCAAGGTCAGCACCTCCCGTTTACAGCTTAAAGTCCTTTGATAACATTCTGTGCAACGCCTTGGATTTGCAGGTCGTAAACCTCAATGTCCTTATATCCCTTTGCTTTGTTGGCAGAGCGAAGAACGGCACAGTTCTTTTTCTTATTCCAATAAAAGTATTTCAGATTGTTCAGCCCCTCAAAGAGAGCCACAACAATATCTCCTTCATTTGCGTCTGTCTGCTTACGGACAACGATCCAATCGCCGTCCTCAATACCGGCGTCAACCATAGAATCGCCGTTTGCTTTGAGCAGAAAGAGGTCGCCTGTGCCGAACACGGTTTTCGGCAGCTTTACATATTCAAGCACCCGTTCTTCTTCGGGAAGTCCGATGCCGCAGGAAACAGAGCAGTCAAGAATAACCGCATTGTTTCCCGGATCGGTATATTTGCGTGTAATATCGGTCTTGATTTCAGAGCCGTCATAGTCGATCATTCCGCGCTCAGCCATATCTATTAAATATCTGTATACCGTTGCCCTCGTCACGCCGACAGCGCCGGCAATTTCGGAGGTAGAGGGGGACTTCCAATACTCAAGGTAGTATTCCTCTGCAAACTTTTTGATTTCATTCATAAGTTCAGTGTTTTTAGAACGCATTTTTTCGTCCTCCGTTCTATGTGATACAATCTGTATCGGATAGATGTATTATATCAGAAAGTTTCGGATATTGCAATAGGCAAAAAGAGAGTTGGTAGGTTTTTCTACCAACTCTCTTGAAAATTCTTTTTTTCGGCTTAAAACAAGGCTTTCAGCTCTCATCAAGCGCTTTGCTCAAAGCCGATTTATACTCATTTACGACCTGCTGAGGCGAAGTAATCTTTATTTTTCCGGCAAAACCGAATACCCAACCGAAGAAAGTAGGGCTTACGGAAACCTTTACCTCTGCCACAAAGCCGTCATCACAAGGCTCTGTAAATACATCTTTTCCAAAGCGGTCGATAATTACCTTCATCATATCCGGGGTACACTTCAAGCGCACGGTTTCCATTTTGCCGTCATACATTGCAATAATGCTTTTGAGATAGGCGACAGGCTCAAAGTCCGCAGGCTCTTTTACCGATGGAATATCCGTCGCTTCTGCTTTCGCAATACGGTCAACACGGAACTTTACGATTTTTTCGTGCCGTTCGGAATATCCAAGAACATAATATCTGTCATCGTGCCAGAGCATTGCATAAGGGGAAAACTCATAAATGCAGCCGTTATGCTTATATACCTTTTTCTTTTCAGCCGTGTATTCTATGTATTTGAAGCGTATGCGTTTACGGTCATTGATTGCCTTATGAATCAGATCAACGGTATAGTAGAGCGTTCTGCTGTCGCTTTTCACTCTGCCGTCCACATAAAGGTGTCTGTTTAATTCCGACGCTTGGTGTACGCTCGCCATATCATATAACTTACTGACAAGGCTGCCGCTTTGCGAAGCCGAGATAAAGCGCGATGATTCCACCGCATCTACAAGCAATTTGAGTTCCGGCAACTCAAATGAGCGCTGCCCTATAAAATACCTGTTCGGAGAGCTTTTCACGCAGACTATATCTATTCCGAACTCTGTAAGCTGTTCTATATCCGACATAAGAGCATGGCGCTCGACCTTTATATTTTCATTTTCAAGCGCAGCAAGAATATCCGACACGGTAGCCGGATGATCCTCATCGGTATTCTCCCACAGATATTTCAGTACATATAAAGTTCGGTCTTTTGTCGCCATAAAGGTTCCTCCGGATTGACTGATTACTTAATAATCATAGCACAATCAAATTTGCCTGACAACACAACTGAAAACAATGATCGGTGTCAAGTTTTTGTTGGGTTTTTCAAAAAAGATTTTTGCTGTATTTTAATAATAAAATTTCAGGAATTTTTCAGTGCCGGTAATAATGTTCTCCGTCCGTAAGAGAGCTTGAAAACAGATCTATTCGCGCTGCCGTTCTTGAGCTCTGTGCCCAAACCGACAAGCGTTTGGAAACCCGTGAAATCAAAGATTGTCTTAACCGGGTCACCTATGACCGACAAGCGCAACTGTAAATCCTCGGCTGAGCTCTGTCACAGTTGTTTATTCCTGTTTGATTTTTGATGTCTGCTTTATGGACATCAGTCCACTCCATGGTGTGAGCATGGATACAGCTCTGAATGTGAATGTCCAAAACAATTTTTCATCATTTATCATCATTTTTTCGAATTAAAATAATTGCCAAAATACCCACACCAATCACCACTGCGGCGATAACAGCAACGATCCACCACGGGAAAGAAAACCTATCGCTCTCCACAGGAGAAGTTTGCTCTGTGTTTTTTTCGTGGTTTTCTTTTAGATCGGTGTTCCTGTCTTTATCCGGCTCAACGCTGCTTTTTTCATCATTGTCGCTTTCAAGACTCCCGCTGTATTTTACCGGCTCTGTCATAGTCGCCTTACAGACAAGGCAGCTATAGGTCTTTTCGCCATCGGCTTTGGGAGAAGGTTCCCGGGTTATTGTTCCCGCATCCCAATTATGTCCGACAGCAGGAACTTCAGCCCGCTCGGTAACACCGCAATCACATTCCCGTGTCTTAATGCCCGCCTCTGTACAGGTTGGCTTTGTGGTCACCATCCACTCGCCGAAGCTGTGGGTGTGTGGGGAACTGTTTTCATAAAACTCCACACGGATCAGGCGGCTGTATGTCGGCGCACTTTCTAAGCCTCCGACCACATTCCAGGCAGCGTAACAGTACCATTTCACGCCCACTTCCTCCGGCACCTTATAGCTGTCCCCATCTGCGCCGTCGATGGCACGGATCATCGCCATGTTTTCTATATCCGTGACATACCACTGATATATCGGCGTGCCACCGTCGGGCACACTGACATTTGTGAACAGGATAATACCTTCACCGCCGATAGTCATATAGCAATCCGGCATTTCCCCTTCGATCACAGGCTTCGCCAGGCCCGCCGCACTGACCGGTGCGGCAGCAAATCCCACAAATGCTAATACCAACATAAAAGCAAAAACAAATCTTTTCATATCTACTCCTCATATATTTTTTGGTTTCCGAATTTCATTAACCCCTTGAGATCTGAAAAATCCATATCATAAAGGCTGTTTCCAATCAGATGCTTCAGTGATCTCACCATCTGCCGAGAAAAGATCTCGGTATGTTCCAGTTCAAAAAGGAAAGATCATTCACTTTTTTCCCAATAGGGATAGTCTGAAAACACAAACTCTCCCGCGGCGTTTTTCTCTGTCGGCAGATCAACATAGAGCTTGTTGCCGTTTGGCGGCATTTTCACAGCAATCACAACTGTAAATTTTCCGCCGCCTTCATCCCGAACGCAGTCCACACAGCTGTTGTAAGAGGCTTCACCCTTGCGCTTTTTACAAGCTACATAGACATCGCCTTTATATTCAATCAGCTCTTTATCGGCAATAGCACGATTAAGCGTTTTATCGGTAAATTCCTCCGAAAAAACCTTTAAGAATTTTTTGCGGACGCTTTCAATCGTGTTTATATAATCATACGGAGGAAACATAGGCACATAATTCTTCCGCTTGAACCGTACAGGCTTCGCACTACCCGAATACTCACCCGCAAAATTCAAGCTCAGCCAAAGGCTTCTCGCTTCATCTGCCTTTTCCCTCGCATCTGCGTAGTACAGGGCTGTTCCGTCCTCAGGATAAAACTCATACCCGTTTACACCGTGAAGACTTTCAATTATGGCAAGCTTGTCGTTTTCATAATTATTCCAAATCGCAACGGCTTCCTTGGAAACACTTTTCTCATATGAAGCTATTGAATAATTGTCGCGTGCCGTAATAAATCTGACATCTTCGTCCGAAATAAGCCGTCCGACTTCCGTTCTTCCCTTATAGGAATCTGATGAATAACCGTATGTATCGTTATCGATTATAAAAAAGGTAAGCTCTCCTCCATCGGTTTTATCAACAAAAAATGACACACAGCCTGCCGAAAACTCTGCGGTAACTGTACCGACCCAGCTTACAGGCAGTATAACCTCATAGGTTCCGTCGGTAAATTTTACTGAGTTTATTTTTTCTGTTGCTATAAGCTTATGAAGCTCTTGAGTAAATGTTGAAAAATTTTTCGGAAAACTGTTGGTTCCGTTGACATTCACCTGCGTACCGTCCGCCAATACGGCTTCAAAGCTCATACCGGTTCCGTCAAGCACCCGAGAATCGTAACCGTGAAAGTCTGCCCATTTTTCTATTCTGCAATTACCGAATAATTCACACAGCTTTTGAAAAAGCTTTTCGTCTCCGTCAATTTTGCGGATGGTATCGCGGCATTCAACATTTTCGGAGGTCTTATCATCCCACATTTCCGTGCTGATGTAATACTCTAAATGAACGCCGTTCTCCGTTTTGTATCCCTCATAAACACGGCGCTGTGCCGTCATATCGGTTTGCACCAGTTTAAAGCTTTTGAAATCCATAGGATTCCCTCCGTAATAATTATTATCATTATTACTACAATTATTATGCTTTGAAGCGCAAGCGGAAACGGATATTAAAAAGGTGGATACCGACATTAAACACAAAAGTAGCTTTTTCATTTATTCTTCCTTTCCGAAAGGCGCCGAATCACATTCAGTGCCTTTCGGAAAGAAGCTTGCCGCAGCAAGCCTCTCCCGCACAGACTATGACATTTTCGGAAAACCGAGATTGTATGCGCCGCAAGCGTAGAGCTTGCCGTTCTTAAACCAGACATGCAGCACTCTTGCTTTGCTTTTCGCTGCATACCATGAATAAATCTGCGCCTCCCGCTCAGCATCGTAACGGTATTCCGAAGGATCCACACCGATATGTGCAATCACATCATCAAGGGTAAAATTCGCCTGTTCTGCGGCAAAGAAATAGTTCAATTCTCCGAAAAAATCCTTGAAAGTCTCTTTCAGAACCGATTCATCGGCGCGATTTTCGCTTACCGTCTGCGATTCTGTTGATTCCAGGTTGAGGTTATACGGATTATCAACATTCATTGTATCACCTTCACAGTTGTAAGCAGTCGGATCAGACTCTTTCCAGAAGGATCATTCCGTAGCTATACAGCAGGCATCCGTCCTCGGTGACCGGAATCTCCGCAAAGGAGTCAACCTTCTCCCCGAAAACCTCACCATCGATCTTCGTGTCATAGTAGATCTTTCCGTTTTCTTCCTTCCATACCGTGCTTTCAACGGCGGCATAGCCGTCCTCGCGGACGACCACTCCGTGCTTGGCAGCCTCTCCGCGCTTATCCTCCGGTACGAACATGAGCGTGTTGAGCACACCGTCCTCGGCAAACTCCGTCCGGTACTGCATCATTTCGGCGCTGCCCTCAAATCTCTCATCCGTCGGCGGGTTATCGGGTGTAAAAACCTTCTCTCCGTCCGGTGTGGGCACACGGACTTCCTTTACTTTCCAAATTCCGCGAATATCCATCTTTATTTTCTCCTTCTCATCAAGCCCACGGATCAGCTGACTTCGGCGTACGCACGCCGGTCAGCAGATACTGCTCCCATAAAAACCACTTGCCGTCAGACCCGCGTTGACGCATTTTGATGGGACGGGGATCGTCCGCACCGCCGCAGGGAATAAACAGCTTCATATAGCCCTGCTCCTCGCCGGACACATGATTGCTTTCAACGACAATTGTGTACGGCTCAGTAGGGGTGTAGTTGTTTTCCGGTGTGGAACCGGAAAAATAAGTGAAGGGCAGGTAGGTCTTACCGTCGCGGAAACGGTCGTTAAGGAAAGAAATTTCCTGTCCGTTCAGCGGACGGGGTCCCCGCAGCCAATTCAGCATTTCGGTACCGATGTTCTTATCCGCCGCGTATGCACAGAGGGCAAGAACCGTAAGTGCTGCCGTTTTGAACGGCGTATCGAGACTTGCCTCGGGCAGCGCCTGCATTTCTGCAAGGCTTTCCGGCAGCGACGAAAAGGTGAAGGTCTCTCGTTTGCTGCCGATGGATTGTGCGGCGGTGTTTACCGCCTGTTGGGCTGTGCTTTTCAGTTTGTCAAAGATACTCATGGGTTATCTCTCCTTTATAAAATATTTTATTGCTGCTTTTTCTTGCGGGCGAATACGGCATTAAAATTTGCCTCCGCCGCCGCCATGGGACGATCCGGAGGAAGATGTGTGCGTGCTGCTCCCTCCGCCCGAATCGCTGTCTTTCGGTTTCGCAGTGCGTGTGACTGTGTTATACAGGAACATATCGCGGCTCTCGGTGATGTTCATGCTGCCGGCTTTCATATAACTGTTCGCCGCCGGCTGGAAGCGCACTGTTTTGAGCTTGCCCTTCATAGTGCCTACTGTAATGAAGGATAGTATAAATCCGGCTATAATCGCCACCAGTATCCAGCCCGGTTTCATAGGCTCTTTAGGCATATTACCGGAATCGTATGGTTTTCCGGTTCTTGCTTTTGTAATAAAATCGTCGCAAAGCTCGGCAAAGGTATTAAAAGCGTCAGCATAATCGCCATCCGACAGATGCTCCTTTATCTTATCTCCGATATATTGAATCCCCGCATCTGTGAATGCCGTGATGCCGTAGCCGGTGGTGGATATGTACCAGTCACGATCCTCCATGCTGATGAGCAGCAGCAGACCGTCCTTGTTGCTGCCGTAACCGTAGCCGTTATAATCGTAGGTGTCATCGGCATAGTCGGCGGGCGCAGCTCCGTTCAAAGTTTTCGCGGTCACAATAACTATATCCATCTTTTGGCGCACACGAATCTCCTCGAGCTTTTCCCGCAGCGCCGTCTCCTCGCCGGTGGACAACAGATCGGCGTCATCCACGACCCGATCCTTATCACCTGCAAAACCGGCGGTGCCCTCTGCAAAGGCAGGAGCTATCATACACAGACAGAGCACAAGAGTGAACAGAACTGTCCATATTTTCTTTTTCATTCTGTTTCCTCCTTATTAAATCAGCCCGATCAGGTGCAGAAGCCAAGCCACGCCATAGGCAGCGACGCTGTATATCGCCGCCAACAGGAATGTCCAGCGCGCTGCCGCAGCTTTATCCACCGGCAGATCGCCGACGAATTTTCCGGTCTGTCCGTTCATGGCAAATGTGTATTTGTTTCCGTTCCATGTTGTGTTGAGCAACCACACGGGATACAGCGCATAACGTGCCTTGCCGCCGCGGAACTGCACACTGCTGTATTCCGTCGTGACAGTGGTATATCCCTGCACCGTTCCGGCAAAGGTATCCTCGGTGGAGCGCTTGACGCGCTTATTGGCACGGTCAATACTCGCCTCGGCAGTCACATCGTATTTATCCGCCAGATACCCTGCAAGATACGCTGTCCGAAAGTCCACCGCCTCTGAAAAATCGTATGGTTCAATAGATTCCATAAGGTCATCCGCCATTTTTGACGAGCCGTCCACCGGGACATGCTCAAAGCCGATGCTGCCGCCGCGATGTGCCATATAATGGCTTGTTTCCGTATAATTGTAGTCGCTGTCACTCCAGGTACGCACGTGGGTAGCGCGATAGCGAATCTGCGCATCCACATCGGTATCGAAAAGCCAAAAAGGAACATAAATTCCCTTGATCTCATCAATGTGGTTTTGATCCTTAAAAATCTTAGGCAGCAGCCGCTTACCGGTCAGGTGCTTCATCAGCCCCGCTTTTGCCGCCTTTTTATCCAGCTTGAACGGAATAACAAGATCCGGCTTGAGAGCGCCTGAGAACTGGCCCATCATCACCACGGGATTGCCGCAAAAAGGACAAGCTGTAGCTGCCAGATTGGCGTCGCCGACGATCTCGCCTCCGCAGGATTTGCACACATAGGAGCGCAGGCCGTCGGTTTCTCCCTCCTGCCAGTCTCCTCCGGCAGTGGTTTCCCATTCCATATTGTCATTTTTTTCGCTCTGAAGCTCGGCATCGTAACCCTCCAGCGCCTCCATTTCAAACTCAGTGTCGCAAAAAGGGCACTTCATCTTCTGGAGTGTGCTGTCAAAGGCTATCGCGCCGCCGCAGCAGGGGCATTTATATTCCTGCAAGATTTGCATGAAAAGATCTCCTCTCTAAAAAAATTCACCCATTAAATGCCGCAAGGGCCGCATCTGCTTTCTGAATCCACTCGGTGCGGTCGCCGTGGATTGCGATATCCAGGGAGTCAATTGCCTGCGCCGCCTTGTCGCCGGCATCGGCTTCTCCTTTTACCGCGGCAGAAAAACCTGATGCTATATCCTTAACCGCAGTCATCTGCTGCTTCCAAACATTTGAGGCGTTGCCGAGTGTATTCTGTATGCCGAACAGCGTATCAAAGTGTTTTTTCAGCTTTTCGAAATCCTTAAAATTATTCATGGGGAGAACAAACTCGTAAAGACCCTGCGTATTGCTAAAACTGAGCCTTGCAAAAGGCTTTTTCTCGGTCTTATCGCCGTTTTTAACGAGCTGCTCCTCATACTGATAGCTAAGCAGATCGGCAATGCGGTACACACAGGCACGGGTGGTCTTGCCGAACATCATAAACCTGTAATCGTTCTGGACATATGCCATAAGCCCGATATCCTCCGCCACATAGAGATAGGTGCCGAAGCGCTTCAGTTTTTTGCTCTTATCCTTTGTTTTCTCCCGCGGAATGAAATAGTGTTCCCACAGCTTGGTGCCGCGCTCCACCTGTGCAAGATGTGCCTTGACACCGGAGAGATTGCTATGCACATAATCATATGACTTGAAGCCCTTTTTTCTGCAATTTTTACGGCATATAAAGTTGTCGTCCGACAGCTTTTGGGTTTGGATCAGATTGATATCCGCACCACAGATAGCGCATTTATTAGCCATAATTCTCCTCCTTTTTCCGACATTGTCGGTTTGTTTTTCGGTTTTCCCGCTTTGGCAGGATGATGTTCAGTTCGCTGCTGTATCCGGCGGAGTGTCTGCTGAACTTTCAGCCGCCACATAATACCTGTCGGCAAGCGCATAGAGATAGTTAAGCGCCCTGCCGCCTAGCATTGTTTCCTTTTCTATAGTGCTTCCGTCAGAAAAGGTCATTCCGGAGCTGCGTGTCGGTGCATCGGAGCTTCTAAAAATTCGTATCGGATTACGACGCTTGTAAAGCTTTTCTATCTCGCAGTCCTCACAGATAATGTGAAGGAAGCCCTCCGCATCCTCTGCCGTTATCGGGAACGAGCCGAACGAGGTGTAATGATCCTTCTGACTTCCCACAAGACAGTCTGCAGAGAATAACCAGCCGTCTTTTTCTTTTTTCAGGGCGAAGGAATACACCGGGTTCATTTCCGTGCCGTAATAAGCGGTATTGATCAGGACGACATCATCGGAAGTATATTTTTTACCTCCGCCGCACCCTAAAAGCCCGAAAACCGGCAAGAGAGCAAACACAACAGTCACAACCTTACATACGGTGTGCTTCATTATTTTATTGAAGCGGTCTGCCGCACTCCGGACAGAATTTCGGCAAGCTCTGCCCATTCGCAGGTCTCCACCCGCAATTTGTACAGCCGGAGCTGACTAAGGGCTTGGGGGCGCCGCAGTTTGCACAGAATTTTCCGCTGCTTTGTGCGCCGCAGGACGGGCATGCCCATGTCTCACCGCCCATGGCATTAGGCGCGGGAGCGGGTCTTTCAGGGCGGAAGTTCTCGTTATCCACCCGATTCATCATGCCGCCGTCCCAAACCCGGTTTCTGTTATCCCGGCGCATCAGAATATCCGCAAGCTCGTGCATCCTCTGCTCATATTGACGGTACAGGTCGGTATAGGGACTGTCGGGGCGGTTGCCGTCGCTCAGCTCCAGCTCGATCTCGTCAAACCAGGGTGAATCCACTCGAATCGTTATATTGAATTCATAGTCACATGTATAACGCGGAGGAACATAGCTCTTCTTATTTCCGTCGGAGTCCTCGTAATAAATTTCTTCCTTGTTCTCTTTAATATCTGTGTTTACCCCGAGTACCTGCGAAAACGCAATAAGGTCGGGGTTGCCGCTGCGCCAGTTGGAAAGACCGGTAACAACGAACCGTTCCCCCAGAGGATCTATATATACCTTTTTGCTCCCGTCAAAGGTGACCGACGGGGAAAAATCAGCAAGCTTCTTTTCGTTTTCCGCACGGTAAGCAAGCTGACGCTTAATGTCCTCTACGGTCGAGTTGCGCCGCTCGCTGAAAAACGGCGAGAGTTTTCTTGCACAGTCCTTGCAGAGATTCCCGTCCTCCAGCTTGCGGTTTCCGAGAAGTCCGATTTTCTCACCGCAGATGTCGCAGTATTTTTTGTCAAACAGTCCCATAATGTGATCCTCCGTTTATTAATTATTTTTCTGCACAATCCATTTTGCATTGTTGACCTGTAAGCCAAACCCACAAAACGAACAGCAGTTGTTTTCATCAGGCATAAAATTGGCACCGCAGGACGGGCAATCCTTTTCGGTAAAGAACTCGCCGTCCGCTTTTCGTTTTTCGGGATATCTTGCCCTTTGCATGATCAATCTCTTTTTAAATTTTTCTGTATACGGCTTTTGATTTTCGGGAAGAAAGGTTTTAATTCCGTAAATGTCAGCCGTAACTGTTGTTGTTTCTTCTGCGTGGTTAACTTTTAAAAGCTTAATTGTACCGACGCTGAAATCAAGCAGGTCTTCGTCGTTTTCATTTTCCCAAAAATATTCGTTTAAGCAGGCTCTGAGAAAATTCTCGGAATATCTTACGATTTTTCCGGCAAGCCTTTCCTGCCTGATTTTCCCGCAGATAATCGGTGTGATGATTACTCCGAAAGCGAGAACCGCCGCACCGACGCCGGCAGCGAGAGAAATCTCGGTATCCTTGATTAAATACAAACACAGGAACACACATAAGAAAAGTATACAGCCGGATACAAGAAGCTGTAAAAATCTTTTCAGATTTGTACCGATAGATTCGTAAAGCTCAAACGATTCGGTCTGCCAATCGTAAAACTCGTTTTTAATAACGGCGCCGCAATATTCGCAGGTCACCTGCTGACTGTCAAGCTTGACACTTGCACCGCAGGACGGACACGTTATTCTTAACCTATCGGAATAATAGCTTTTCTTTTTTTCTTTTCGGTCGGCACTGCGTATGTGTCTTGACTGAAGTATTCTGAGATATGAATTTTTACGGTATATCTCATGCTGAACCTTGTTGTCTTCGGTTGACTCGAAACGCTCAAGCGTGCTGCACATTAAAACCGATTCACGCCATTCTCTGCCGTCATCGTTCCATGCTTCAAAGTCATTTTTAGGAACGGGAACAACATCCGTAACGTAAATTTTGCGGCAAAGCTTATTCCTGTTAAGTCTGCTGATTTGACTGACGATTTTTTTTCGGAATGCCATGTCCATTCTTGCGGGGAGAAGCTTTTGATCCGCTTTCCCGAGCGGTATCAAAATTCTTTCAAAGGCTTTTCTTATATCTCTTCGGATTTTTGAATCCGAAAGGGGAGTGCCCTTTTTCGCAAGTAATCTTTTAAGCTTTGCTTTTTTGGAATTTTTGGAAGAGTATTCCGAAAAATCTATTGTAAGTATACTTTTACCGATATAGAATGTACATAATACGGCAAAGGAAGCTGCAATAAACAGTGATATTGATAAATCCATAAAAATACCTCTGATTTACTGCCCGTCGATCATTTCGTCTTCATTTTTCTTTTTACTGTCATGTTTTGTAATGTCGATTATCATTATAACAACAAAAAATATACCGACGGGAATTGCCGCGCAATAAAGCAGAAAATCAACGGGATTTCCCTCAGGAGAAAGCTTGTAATTGCCTTTTGAGGTTTTATAAACCTCGACATCTATTGTGTCGCCTTTTCTCAATTTATCATAGGTATATTTTCTTGCGTAGCTGCTTGAACTTGACCAGACACGTTCTTCATATTTTCCCTTATAGGTTTTTCCGTCAATAACATATGAAACTTTAAATTTATATGTTGTATACTTAACATCGCCGGAATCATCCTTAGTGTTGTGGGTTGAAAAGTCATCAATGACGGCGGAAATTTTCTGTATATCGGTTGAGTTTTTATATTCCCTGCTGTCGGTACGGCTTGAAATTATACCGATAATTCCCGCGGCAATTAAGCCGATACCCGCAAGCAAAAGCAATACGGAATATATATCTTTTTTCTTTTTTTTCGGCTTTTCAGTCACAAATGTGCCTCCTTTGGCTGACAAATATAAAAAACCTATCATGCCGCCGCAAAAGCCCTTCGGCGGTATGAACGGCTTTTTTGCTTAAGCCGTTCATACCTGACCGAAATAACGCTTTAGTTAATACGGTTTCCCTCAAAGCGGCGGTTTTATTTTTTATCGTTATCGTCGAATATATCTCCGCATTCGGGACAGAACTTCGGCGGATTAGTCGGATCCTCCGGCTCCCAGCCGCATTTATCGCAGCGGTAGAGCGGTGCGCCCTCGGGTTTTTTGGCGCCGCAGCTCTGGCAGAATTTACCTTTATTCAAAGCACCGCACGAGCAAGTCCAGCCATCCCCGTCAGCCGGCTTCTGAGAACCGCACTCGGGACAGAATTTTCCGGTAGCCATGGAACCGCATTTGCATTTCCAAGCACCTGCCGCAGGCTGTGGTTCCGGCTTTTTCGCACCGCAGTTCGGGCAGAAATTGCCGCCGACAGTAGCTCCGCATGCGCATTTCCAACCGTCAGCCGCAGGTGCTGCGGGAGCTTGCTGCTGTGCCTGCTGTTGCTGCTGACCCATAGCAAACAGATTTTGCGCATTCATTCCGCCGCCTGCATTCATTGCCATACCCATGCCCATAAAGCCGGTCATAGCGCCTGCTTCGTTGGAAGCCGCCGCCTTCATAGCGTCTGCCTGCGCACCTACAAGTGTTGCCGCCGCCATAGTCGGGTCCCGCATAATAGCCGTGCGCTGAGCCTGCTTGATCATTTCCGCATCCTCGTCCGGCAGCGTAACCGAGCCGAGAGCGATGCTGACAACCTTTAATCCGCGCAGCTCTCCCCATTTTTCCGAAAGCGCCGTATTCATGGCATTTTCAAGGTCGGTATTGTGCGTCACAATCTGATTGGGACGAAGCTCCAAATCGGAAAGCCGTCCGAATGCCGGCTGTAAAGCGCTGACAAATTCGGTTTTCAGTTGACCGTCCAGCTCCTCGCGGGAATACTCCTGCTCAACATTGCCGCAAACATTGGTGTAAAACAGCAGCGGGTCTGCGATTTTATAGGAATAAACGCCTGAGCAGCGCACCGATACATCTAAATCCAGACCGATTTTAGAATCAACCACACGGAAGGGGATAGGGTTCGGCGTACCGAATTTGTTGTCGATAAGCTCTTTGGTATTGAAATAGTAAACGCGCTGATCCTTTCCGGTGTCTCCTCCGTAGGTGAAGCGTTTACCGATAGTCTTAAAGGTTTGCTTTATGCTATCGCCCAAGCTTCCCGAGAAAATTGAAGGTTCGGTTGAAGTATCATATGTAAATTCGCCCGGCTCGGCGCAAACCTCTACTACTTTTCCTTGCTCTACGATAATCATACACTGACCGTCGGCAACGGCTATACCCGAGCCGTTGGAGATGATATTATCGTTGCCCCTTGTATTGGAGGAACGGCCGCTGACGCGTTTTTGTCCTTTAGTAACAAGTACCTCCTTAGGCATAGACTCGCAGTAGAAGAATTCCTTCCATTGATCGGCAAGAGTGCCTCCCAACGCGCCGATACCTGCTTTAATAAGACCCATAATAATTGCTCCTTTCCAAATGTAAGAAAGATCTGTATATTCCCCGACCGAGGCCGGCAGATCACTGTTTATTTTCCGTGTTCCCTACGGAATACGGATTTTTGTTTTCTTTCGGCAAATCGCGCGCCGAGCCGCATTTACCTGCCCAGCCGATAAAGACCATCCACATGATCAAATATAAAATCCACGCGATAAATGCCCCGACCGACCACCACACCGATATTTTCAGCCAAAAATGTAAAACCAATAAAATCACAGCCGGCAGCAGTCCTTCAATATTCATCAGCATATTTATGAAGAGACAAGGAAAAAAACTGCCGATTCGTTTTGAATTGCGCATTTTTTCCTCCTTTTATCTTACTTCCTCCCGAGAACCGCCCATGTATCGCTCACTGCGTCATAGACATAGATGAGATTGTCGCATACGCCGTAATAGCGCTCTCTTACAAACTGATCCTCTTTATCGGTTCCCAGGACAAACAGCAGGCATGGGCGACCCTCGATCCACTGCGTATCTCCGGTATACATAATCTTCATTCCGCCTTTGACAGCAGCCTTTACCTCATCGGCTTCAAGAAGAATTTCTGTTGCAATTTGAACCGAACGCTCATCGGGTGTTTCCTCGTAAACTGAGAAATCGTACACCCCTGTAATCTCCTGCAAATGGCCGTTTTCCATAGACAGTGACGGGTGGAAATCGATGGCGCCGCCGTCGGTAGCGCTTATCAGTACATTTGAATATATCTCGCTGAGATTGCAACGCAGCAAAAGAGGCTCACCGGGCTCCCCTATACAGAGCGGGTTACTCCTATCATCTGCATATTCGCCGTCTTCCGTCACAGAGGAAGGATACACCGTTATGGTTGCTTTTTTATTTGGCGGTACGATTGCATACAGCTCCTGTCCTTCCGTGATGACAAGCGGCGCACTGGAGAGAAAAGGATATTTCTTCCCGGTTTCACTGCCTGCAAGATAGGCGCGCAGATCCGCTTCGGTACTCTCGCTGTTTACATAACCGATAAAGGCAACGCCGACTGCGATGCTGTTTTGTGAGATTTTATTTTGCAGTGCATCTAAAGAAATATCATTTGGTTCTGCACCATCCGGCTCAGTAGTAACGGAGCTGCCGCCTGGAATTTTGCTTTCGTCTGAGTCGGAGGTGTTATTTCCGGGCAATACCACGCATCCGCTAAAAAAACAGATAAGAAATATTGCTGTACAAAACAGTAATAGTTTTCTTTTCATAGCATCATCCTCCTTGTATTTCATTCCGAAATATCTCTGCGAAAACGCATCCGAAGCATTATCTTTTACAGAATCGGATTACTAAAATTTTGCTTGGAATAACTCTCTCTAAACGGAAAAGTTTTATTTGCCATTTTGGAGAAAGGGCTTTCTTTATGGGAAAGCCGCTTTCTCGTTGTACACCGTTTAATATGAGAGGTTATGGGGCAGGTGCATCGGCATTAAGACAAGGTAGAAGTAATGCTACCAAAGTTGAGCCTTTTCCCTGAAATGAAGATTCATTCTATTAACATCGCCTCTTTTTTGCGGGACTTTTTTACGCACCGCTCGCGGGGTCTCGCTTAGTCCCGAAAACGGCGGCGCAGATTTCTCTGCGATTTATAT
>ERZ808266.155-NODE-155-length-27879-cov-9.251330_pt1 | contig 27879 bp, 25 predicted proteins | sample MGYA00521278_ERZ808266 | MGnify/ENA primary metagenome ERZ808266 (study PRJEB31516, sample SAMN03275591) | gut metagenome | biome: mammalia-associated habitat; material: feces | host: Papio cynocephalus | place: Kenya | collected 2012-08-02 ... | reverse complement strand
GATCAGGGCGCGGCATCCGCCACCGGCTATCGGGGCGCGGCATCCGCCACCGGCGTTCGGGGCGCGGCATCCGCCACAGGCAATCAGGGCGCAGCCTCCGCCACAGGCAAAGCCGGTGTAGCGCTTGCGGCTGGCTACGAGTGCAAAGCGATGGGCGCGCTTGGCTGCGCGATCTGCTGTGTGGAGCGCGGCGAATGGGACGGAGAGGCATATCCGATTATTGCAGTCAAGGCGGCTATCATTGACGGCGAAATCATCAAGCCCGATACATGGTATCAGCTGAAAAACGGTGAATTTGTGGAGGCTGAGTGATGGCGCAAACGCGCAAAATCACGGTGGATTTCCGCCCTGACCAGCTGGCGGATGTAATCGAGGCAGTAAACGCCTACGCGGACGATCTCAAGAACGATCGGGCGCTCCTGTATGATATGCCGCGCGTCGATCATGAGACGACCGACGCACTGCTTGCGCAGGAGACGCGGATGCAAAAGCTGGCGTACTGGCTTATGAAAGTGCAGGACGAAGCACTATGACGGCGCAGATCTATGCGCCGCGCATGCGGCAGGTCCCGTCGCCGTGCGCGAAGGACTGCCAGGGCCGGGAGCCTGGATGCAGCGCACGCTGCTGCAGCTGGATGCTCTATGAGAGCATCCGCAACCACATCTATGATGTCAACCACCGGGACAAAATCAGTCTGGAGCCGGACAGAGCCGCCGTCCGGCAGATCGAGCGGGCGGCAAATAAGGACAGGAGAGGCAAGACATATGCAGCAAAATAGTATCAGCTATCCCGGCGAGCGGCCCGCGAAGCGCGCGGATATCGTCCGTCAGACGGGGTACACAGGCAAAAACTATTACACCGTTACATATCACGATCAGAAGCTGATCGTCCGCGCGGCGGACGAACTCGCGGCTGTCTTCACGGCAGCCAAGCACTGGGGCTACGCGTGGACGCGGCCCGAGTACCACCAGAACGCACGGGCGGACAAACTCCCGTACACGCCGGACACCCGGCCGGGGGCGCTGGTATGAGGTTCGTGTGCGACTGCTGTCACGACCTGACCAATATCGAGGCAGATCGAATGGAAACCAAAGAAGAAAAGCTGCTGGTATACAACCACGGGCGGCTGGTATACATGGCGGATCTGAGCCAGATCATGCTGGCGAAGCTGACGCCAGGGAAGGAGGATGCCCAGAGATGAGAGCACCGAAAGACGGCGAATTCCGCAGCAGCGTCTACACGCAGCGTCCGCCGTATGCGGATTTTGACGCGCCAGCGAAATTTCAGGCGATTCAGAGCATCATTGCAAAGCGCCTGAAGGAGCACCCGAACGCGATGTGTTCGTACTCCGGGGGCAGCGACAGCGACATCATGCTGCATATGATTGAGACGGTACGCAAGATCTTCAACTTACCGCCGGTCAAGTATTTCTTCTTCGAGACGGGACTTGAGATGGAGGCGACGCGGCGGCACGTCCGGGAAACGGCGGAGCTGTACGGCGTGGAAATTCAGACCGTCCGACCGAAGAAGAGCATCGTGCAGGCAACACGCGAATATGGGCAGCCGTTCGTCTCGAAGATCATGTCCGCCGGACTGGAGGCGGTGCAAAAGAAGAATATCCCGCTTTCCATCGCGGACGAATACGATCAGGCGGAGGACAAAGCGGCAAAGCGCAAGGAACTGAAAAAACGGTATCCAGGCTGTGAGCAGGCGATCAATTTCCTGTGCTGCTGTAATTCGGCAGGAGAGCCGCGTCCGAACATCCAGCTTGTCATCAATAGTTCCAAGTATATGCTCGATTTCATCAAGGAAAATCCGATACCGTTTCGTGTCAGCAATCACTGCTGCGACATCTGCAAGAAGCAGCCCGCACACGCCATCGAAAAGCAGTTCGATATGGTGATTACCGGAGAGCGTCGTGACGAGGGCGGGATGCGCTCCGTGCCGCGTAGCGACAGTTCGACGATGTGCTTCACGGAGACAGCGGCAGGAAAGTTCCGTCTCAGACCGTTGTTCTACGTCTCCGATGCAGATAAACAGTGGTACAAGGACTACTATGGCTTGCATTATTCGGACGCATATGAGATTTATGGCCTCAAACGGACAGGCTGCTGCGGCTGCGCGATCTCTGCCAGAGCCGCATCCGATCTGGAGCTGATTCGACCGTATGAGCCAAACGTAGCCAAAGCTGCATGGGCAATATTCGGCGACAGCTACCGCTACCGGGCGAAGTACAACGAGTACAAGGCGATGCGGCGGGAAATGGAGAGAGCCGGAAAGCAACAGGGCGGTTGTGCGGATGGACGGTGCAGCTGAATGAGCGGCTTGCGGTTTGCATCCATGGCGGACATGCCGCCGAGGATGCGGGAGGCTTACGCAAAGCAGGTGTTCCCGGAGGCACAGGCACAGCAGAGCGCGGCTAAGTACCACAACGCGCCCGCCGAGCGGGCCGGGATCAAGTTCGACAGCCAGAAGGAGGCCCGGCGGTATGACGAATTGATGGTCATGCTCCGCGCTGGGATCATCTCCGATCTGCGGCTCCAACCGCAGTTTACCATACAGGAATCGTACATCACAGAAACTGGAGAGCGCATACGCGCGGTGCGCTACACGGCGGATTTCTCGTATCGCTTCGGCGGCAAGCTGGTCGTCGAGGATGTCAAATCCAAGCCGACGCGGACAAAAGAGTACCTGCGCAACAGAAAATTCATGCGTGCAAAATTTGGAATCGACATACAGGAGATTTAAACATGCCGGAAGAAAAAAACGAGAGCACCCCGAGCGTGCCGTGCGGACTGCCAAAGGGCGCAACTGACTGCCCGTGGATGAAGCTTGCACCGGAATTTTGCGGGAAATGCGGCTGGAATCCGGAGGAGCAGGTGCGGCGCAAAGCGCTGCCGCTCGTCAAGGGCGAGGATGGCCTCTACCACAAGGATATCAGCACCGAGCAATAGGCGATCAGCCGGGGATTTATTTTTTGGACATATGCCGCAGCCGCTCCGCCATGAGACGGCTGCGGGAGGAAATTTCCCCGGCTTTGCGTCAGAAGAAGCCTGCTCCATTCCGCTTCCGGCTGAAGCCGAAAGTTCCATATCCGCAGGCTCCTTCTTCCTTTCCGATTCCGACCCGCGTTGCTGGGCTCGGAATCGGCGGGGGTCCTAGGCACACGGTAAAACCCTCAAGCCCGTGTGCCGGGGATAAAAAGCGCGTGTGGGACGTGCGCGCGAACGGGAACCGTCAACGTCACCCCACTGTCAGGCACGTCAGAAGAAGCCTGCTCCATTCCGCTTCCGACGAAAGCCGAAAGCTGCATATCCGCAGCCTCCTTCTTCCTTTCCGAACGCAAACCGCTTCGCTGGGTCTGCGTTCGGTCGATGCCTGACGGCATCACTTGCCTCCTTTTTTTATAAGCCGCCTGACGGCAGTCAAGGGCGGCTCGCCCGGAAATGCGCAGCGTTTGACAAGCGAGCGTGGCGCGCCGGTGCGCAGACGGTGAAAGCCCGTCCTGCCTACGGGGGCCGGAATACCGGCCCCCAGACGAAAGGATGAAAATTATGAAACAGGAATTAGTCAAGCTGACCTGCCCGCAGTGCGGGAGGGAATTTTACCGAAGACCATGCTATCTGCGGCAATACGGCAAGTATACGCCGTGCTGCTCAATGGTGTGCAGGAATGCGAATATCAAAGAAACCAGAGCCGGAGAGCGCATACAGAAGGGTGCACACCTGCGCGCCGAAAACGGCGAGTTGCGCCTGCCGCACAGCCGGGTGACCATCCGCATCACAAAGCAGATCGAGATCTACCCGGAACTGCGGCCGGAAGTCGGGAAGACGTACCCGGCAGAAAAGTACAAGATCTCCACAAATAAAAAGCGGGACGGATATGTGATCAAGTCCGGAGGCAAAAGAATCAACATACGCGCAGATGAGTGCGTGGAAGTGTGAAAGGAGAATCAAAGATGGCAGAAATTATGGGCGCGTTTGCGCACGACCTCGACAATTTTGTCGCCTACTACGAAAAGCTGCAATGGGATACCAGCTTCCGCGGCGAGGCATACCCGCCGCGCATCGTCATGGAGCAGTCCACGCCGCCGCTTTTCAAGGTAGAGAAAGACGGCACAAAGAAGCTGATACCGAATCCGACGATTCAGATCATCGGCAGCCCGGATACGCAAGTCGTAACGACGGGCGAGTTGCAGATCAGCAAAAAGGACTTCACCAAGCTGACCAACCGCGCCGCCGCTCTGCTGAACCTCTTCCTGCATGGGTTCATGCAAGAACGAAAGGAAATGGAGGCGGCGAATGCTGATTGAAATTCTAAGCCTAGCCGCCGCGCTGGAATGGATCGCGCTGGGCGTGCTGGTGTTTTTCAGGCTGCGTAGCATGAGATGCCGCATGGACACACTGCTTGACGAAATGAAAGAGCGAATTGCAGATCTTGAATCCAGATGCGCGGCATTAGAAGTCAATGCGATTACTCTGCTGAGACAAATGAGCAGCACAAGTACCCGTTGAAACTGTGGCCGGGGATTCCGGCCACGCTTTGAGCGGGCAGATGGCCTGTAGGGGCGGACGACTCTGTCCGCCCGGGAGAAAGAGGTGTGGATGATGGCAAAAAGACACAAGCGCCGGTTATTTGCCGGGAAGGTATGCACGCAGATCGTGTATACCGTATCTGATGGGGCAGATCCGAAGACCAGCAAGCCGAGAAAGCCGCGCTTCCAGACGCAGGCGGAGCGCGACGAATTCAATGGTAAACTCTCGCTGGACCGCTTCATTGCGCTGATGAATGCCAATTTCTCGCCCACGAGCCTGTACTCTACGCTGACGCTGGACGCAGAGAACGAAGTACATACCGCAGAGGAAATGCGAAGAGTGCGCGACAATCTTGTGCGCCGGATGCAGTATCACTATCCAAAGGCAAAAATTGTCGTGGTTTACGGCAGAGGCAAAACAACCAACCGTTTCCATTTGCATATGGTCACGGAAGGAATCCCGGAAGAAGCCATCGGCGAACTCTGGGGCCTCGGCAGCGTGATCGAAGTCCGGCACCTGCGCAAGCATAATTTTTATATAGATGAGCAGGGCAACAAAGTTGACCACGGGCAGGACTACACGGCCCTTGCCAGCTACCTGCACGCGCATTGGAGAAAAGAATTCGGCGGCCACCGGTACAAAGCGACGCGCAACTGCATCCGCCCCGAGCCGGAGCCCGCGACGGAAGCCGTCCGCGAGTACTCTCCAAAGCGCCCGCCGGTCGCCCCGCGCGGCTATATCTTAGTCGAGGCCCGGACAACCAAGTACGGGTATCAATATTATAAATATGTATACAGCCCCAAAGAAGAACGCAAGCGGACCGGGGACCGCTTGAATTAAGCCTTGTATATGCGTAAGGTTTTGAGACGAACAAGGAGTGATGAAGCGGCGTGACGGATTACTGGCACAGAAACTACATTTGCCCGTTCTGGGAGGGATCGGAAGCAAAGAAGATCCGATGCGAGGGCGGGTGCAGGCTGCTGTTCCCGGAGAACGCAGAAACGGCTGATTACATTGGCCGGTACTGCGCAAGCTTTGATTACACACGATGCTCTCTGGCGGCGGCAAAACTCCGGTATTACGACCGGACGGAATAATGGCCGAAAGCGCATGCGGAAGATCCGTATGCGCTCATTCCACGTCCGAATGTGGTGGGGGTGAAATCAGAAGTGGGATAGGCTATGCTGAAAAGCAGAAGGGAGGCGTGAGCCGTGGCGAGAAAGCCGAGATATGAGTCGGTAGAGCAGCTGGAAGAGATGATCGAGGCGTATTTTGAAAGCTGCAAGGGCGAACTTCTGCGGGATAGGGACGGGGCAATCGTCTACAACCAGAAGGACGGAGAACCGGTCTGGGTCGGGCGGAGAACGCCGACAATCCCGGGGCTTGCGCTTGCGCTGGGGTTTTCCAGCAAACAGAGCCTGTATAACTACAAGGCGAGGAAGGAATTTATGGACTCGATTTCGCGCGCGCAGACGCGCGTGGAACAATATACGGCGGAAAGATTGTTCGATCGGGATTCTCAGAGAGGCGCACAGTTTGTGCTGGAGTATGGGTTCCGGTACCGCAGAGACGCAGAGGGCGAAAAGAAGGACGAAAGTCAGAGGATCGTCATGGACGCAGAAGCGGAGGCTTACGCGGAATGAAGAAGCTTTGCTTCGGGGAGCCGAACGAAAAGCAAAAGCTGTTTCTGCTGGATCATCACCGGCATGTAGCCTATGGCGGTGCGCGCGGCGGCGGGAAAAGCTGGGCTGTGCGGACGAAGGCGAAGCTGCTGGCACTGCACTTCGCGGGGATCAAGATCCTGATTGTCCGGCGCGCGATGCCGGAACTCAGGAACAACCACATTGAGCCGCTGAAAAAAGAACTGGCTGGGATCGCAAAGTACAACAGCACCGACAAGACATTCCGTTTCCAAAACGGATCGACAATCACGTTCGGCTACTGCGATAACGCGGGAGATCTGGGGCAGTACCAGGGCGCAGAGTACGACGTGCTGTTTATCGACGAGGCCGGGCAGCTGATGAAGGAATGGATCGACCAGATCAACGCCTGTGTGCGCGGCACGAACCCGTTCCCGAAGCGGACGTATTACACGCTGAACCCGGGAGGGCCGAGCCACGCGTATTTTAAACGCCTGTTCATAGACCGGCGCTTCGAGGATAAAGAAAAGCCGGAAAAGTATAATTTCATTCAGGCGCTTGTGCAGGACAACAAGGTCTTGATGCAGATGCAGCCGGAGTATATCGAGCAGCTGGAAACACTGCCGCCGAAGCTGCGCGAAGCGTGGCTGCATGGAAGATGGGACGTCTACGAGGGACAGTTCTTCGAGGAGTTCCGGGACGATCCGGAGCGTTACAAGGACCGGAGATGGACACATGTCATTGAGCCGTTCGAGATCCCGGACGGGTGGACGATTTGCCGAAGCTACGACTTTGGCTATGGAAAGCCGTTTTCCTGCGCGTGGTGGGCGGTCGATTATGACGGCGTTTTGTACCGGATTCTCGAACTGTATGGATGCACGAAGACGCCGAACGAGGGCGTCAAGTGGAACCCGGATAAGCAGTTTGCGGAGATCAGCAGGATCGAACGGACGCATGCGTGGCTCAAAGGGAAGAACATCATTGGTGTCGCTGACCCGGCATGCTGGGCGGCGGATCGAGGAGAAAGCATCATGCAGACTGCTGCGAAATACGGCGTGTATTTTTCACCGGGCGACAACGAACGCATTGCAGGATGGATGCAGTGCCACTACAGGCTGCAGTTTGACGCGGACGGATATCCGCGTATGTACGTCTTCGCTGGATGCAAGGCGTTTATCCGGACGATCCCGATGCTCATGTATGACGAGCACAGAGTGGAGGATCTGGACACGAAGATGGAGGATCACTGCGCGGACGAATGGCGGTATATGTGTATGTCGCGGCCGATCAAGCCGACGGTACCGGCAGAAGCACCGCCGATTTTGTTCGATCCGCTGGACATGCTGAAAAGGAGGTAGGGCCATGCTGGCACCACAACTGACGGATACCGAAAAGCAGACCGTGATGACAGAGGTTTTTCTCGGATACGATCACAACCTCGAACCGACGGACGGGGTGTTTTATGACATGGAGAATCTGACGTCGGACAGCTATCCGCTGCTTGCGCCGCGGGCACGGCGGGGGACGGTGCAGGCACTTTCCGGCGTGCAGGCGATCTGCGCGCGGGATGCGCTGTGCTGGGTACAGAATCAGGTCTTGTACATCAATGGCGCTTCCATGGAGGCGTATATGCCGTCGGTGAACATCAAGGCGGGGCAGAAGCAGCTTGTTTCCATGGGTGCGTATCTGTGCATCTTTCCGGACGGCATTTACTTCAATACGGAGAAATACTCCGACAACGGCTACATGGGGCAGGAGAATGTGATCGACGCGGCGAGCACGAACGTCGAAATTTCCCTTTGTCTTATTGACGGGTCGGCGCTGACGGTGAGTTATGCACAGGCCGCGCAGCCGGAGAGCCCGTCAAACGGGCAGTACTGGCTGGACACATCCGGCAAACTCCACACACTTAAGCAGTGGGCGGAGGCGACGAGCCAGTGGGTATCCGTGCCGACGGTATATCTGAAGCTGTCGGCAAACGGCATTGGCAGGGGGTTCAAGCAGTATGACGGTATCCAGCTGTCGGGTCTTGCTGGAAACGAACAGATCGAGAAGCTGAACGGCAGTCAGATCCTCTACGCCGTGGACGAAAGTTATATCGTGATCGTGGGGATTGTTGATGAGACGGCGAAGGTCACGAGCGGGACGGTGAAGACGGCCCGGCGTGTACCGAGCATGGACTTCATCACAGAATGCGGCAACCGGCTCTGGGGCTGCAAATACGGCGTGGCGGACGGCGAGACCGTGAACGAGATCTACTGCTGCAAGCTGGGCGATTTTAAGAACTGGGCGTGCTATCAGGGCGTGGCGACGGATTCGTGGCGGGCAAGCTGCGGTACGGATGGGAAATGGACGGGCGCGGCGACGTTGGCCGACAGTCCGGTGTTTTTTAAGGAGGACTGCTTCCACCGGGTATATCCGTCGGCATCGGGGGCGCATCAGGTGGTCGTGCAGAAATGTGCGGGTGTGCAGAACGGGTCAAGCAAGAGCCTCGTTGTGGTGGACGACCGGCTGTATTACAAGTCGCGCATGGGCGTGTGCGTGTATGACGGAAGTCTGCCGCAGGAGATTGGAAGCTGCTTCGGCACGAAGCTTTACTACAACGCCGTCGCGGGCGGCGTGCGCGGGAAGTACTTCATCAGCATGGAGGATGAGGCACATCGCTGGACGTTGTTCGTCTACGACACGCGAAAGGGCCTGTGGCACAAGGAAGACAGCGCCCACGCGGAGGACTTCGCGCGGGTGGACGATGAACTTTATTTCCTCGAAAACGGAACGCTCAAAACCGTGTACGGCAGCGTCGGGACGCTGGAAGGAGCGGTCGAGTGGATGGCGGAGACGGGAATCATGACGTATGGGCTTGTCGGGAAAAAGTATGTCTCGCGCATCAATCTGCGCATGCAGCTGCCGAGGGGCTCCTCCGTGGATTTCTGGGTGCAGTATGATTCGGACGGCGTGTGGCGGCACTGCGGGCATATCGAGGGCCGGGGGCTGCGCACCTTTCTGCTGCCGGTCCGGCCCGCAAGGTGCGACCATCTGAAATTCCGGCTGACGGGCAAGGGCGAGATGAAGCTGTTCAGTCTGGCACGGGTGCTGGAAGGTGGAAGTGATGTATAGTCCATTCTGTAGGGGCGGGCGACTCTGCCCGCCCGATGGATTGTGCGCAGACGAAAAGAGGGCGGACAGAGTCGTCCGCCCCTACAACGCACGATTGGAGGTGGTTTGCGCATGGGCAGCTTGACACTTGCGTACCCGTCCATTGCGGGGAAGACAACGCAGGAGCAGCTGGAGAGCATGCGGCGGTATCTGTGCTCCGTGACAGAGCAGCTGAATCTGGCGGACTGGTCAGCAACGGCGGCGTTACAAGAGATCGCACAGGTCATTGACGCGGACGGACTCCCGGAGGAGGAAAAGAAGACGACGCTTTCCGGCTATGCGGCGTTAAAGTCCCTCATCATCAAGACGGCGGATTTCGCGGCGGCGAATTCGGAAACGTGGTCAACAAAGCTGTCCGGCAGCTATGTGGCGATCTCGGATTTCGGGAAGTATCTTGAGAAGACGCAGCTGACGATTGAGGGGAACTCCGTCGGCATCAAACAGCTGTATGATTACACGGCAGGCGTGAACAATGCGTTTTCCGTGAATGCGCAGCAGTACATCAAGACGGGGCTGCTCTACTACAACGACGTGACGCCGGTGTACGGTGTGGGCGTGGGCAATATTGAAACGACTGTGACGGACGGCGGCGGAAAGATTGTTGACCGGACGAAAAACGAACTGCTGACCGTGACGCCGAACCGCATTTCCTTCTGGCAGGAGGGGCTGGAGGTCGCGTACCTGTCGGGCAAGAAGCTGCATTTTCCGTCCGGAACGCTGGAGGCCTACAACGCGAAGCTGACTGGCACAATTACAGCGGCGGCAGGCTCGGCCTTTGGGCCGTGGACGATTGCGGACGGGAGCATCTACCGCGTGGAAAATGTATTTGGCAGCAGTGCGGGTATGTATTTCGGGACGGACGGCCTTTCCGTGTCGGACCGGTTTCAGGTGGACGCGAACGGATATCTGGTATGCTCGGGCGCGAGTATCTCCGGTGCGATCAGAGCCACGAGCCTGAATGTGACGGGCGCGAGCATCACGGGGCTTACAGTCGATGCGGCAAACGTCACGGGCAATTTGTCCGCTTCGCGCATCAACGGCGGCGTTCTGGATTTCAATAACTTTTCGGTCAATCATCTGTCAGCGAATGATATTACGACGGGGCTTTTGTCGGCGGATTATATCAAACTGGGCGGCGATATGGCGGTATACGATGCGCTGAACAGCGGTACGGTCGGCGGATGGCTCGGCTATACGACGGGTACCTACGGCGGCGCGGGAATCCATATGCAGAGCGGACTCGGCGAGGTCGTGGCGACGACGAGCGGCGCAAAGCTTTGCTATGGTGGCAATACGCTGTCTGTTACGGAGGGCGGCGCGCAGACGAACTGCCGAACGGCAGTGGGCGGCGATCTGGTCGTAAGCGGCAGCACGGCTCCGGCGTATGACGGCGCGGGATCACTCGGGTTTTCTGATTACCGGTGGTCGGTCGTGTATGCGCAGACGGGCACAATCAGCACGTCCGACCGGGAGAAGAAGACGGACATTTCGTATGCGCTGGAACGCTACGACGCGCTGTTTGAGAAGCTGCGTCCGGCAAGCTACCGGCTGAAAAACGGCGCGTCCGGCAGGACGCACACGGGTCTGATTGCGCAGGACGTGGAGCAGGCACTCCGGGACTGCGGGCTGACAGGACAGGATTTTGCGGCCTTTGTGAAAACGTCGCGAAAGGACGGCAGTGCAGATTACGGCCTGCGCTATGAGGAACTGATCGCCCTGTGCATCCGGCAGATTCAGAGGCTGCAGACGAGGGTGAGGAAATTGGAGGAAACGGCATGAACATCACAAAAGCGATTATGCAGCTGCGGGGGCAGCTGGTGAAGGATATCAACCGGGCGGGGCTGCCGCCGGTTGTGGTGGGGCTTGTGCTGGACGGGATCCGGCATGAGGTCGAACTGCTGACGGCAGAGGACATGCGGAAGGAGGACACAGAGGATGCAGGCAGAGCAGATACAGCCGAGCATGCAGAATGACCAGATGAGCGGGCAGACGGCGCGCAAACCGATCGGGGAAGAACAGGCCAGACGGGCAATCGACACGCTGCAGAAGTACCGGCAGGGCAAGAGCGCACTGGAAGCACGCGTCATTGCGTCGGAGGACTGGTGGCGCATGCGCAGCTGGCAGAGGATTCAGAAGGGGAATCCGGAGGACGACAAGTGGACGTCGGCGTGGCTCTTCAACGTGATCATGGGCAAGCACGCGGACGCGATTGCGGCCTATCCGGCCCCGGCCATCCGCCCGCGGGAACCGGACGACCGGGAGGAGGCGGCGAAGCTTTCCTCGGTGCTGCCGGTCATTTTGGAACAGAACGACTTTGAAGAGGTCTATTCCGACAGCCAGTGGACGAAGCTGAAGCAGGGGACGCTCATCTGGCATGTGAAGTGGGATTCCTCAAAGCTGAACGGACTCGGGGATATCTCGGTGCAGCCGGTGGACATTTTGTCGTTTTTCTGGGAGCCGGGCGTGCGGGATATTCAGAAGTCGAAGAACATTTTCCTGACAGAGATGGTGGACAACGATCTTCTGATTGCAAAATATCCGGAACTGGAAGGAAAACTGAATTCCAACACGCAGCTGCAGCAGAAGTACAACACGGACGACGCGATCAGCTTTGACGGCAAGTCTATGGTGGTGGACTGGTATTACAAGAAATATCAGGACGGGCGGCAGGTGCTGCACTTTGCGAAGCTGGTGGGCGATACGGTTTTGCAGTCAACGGAGAACGATACGGAGCAAAAGTTCGATACGCTGACGCTGCCGGACGGGAGCGTCGTGCAGCAGCCGGTCGGGCGGCCGATGGCGGAGACTGGGCTCTATGACGACGGGGAGTATCCGTTCGTAGTAGACGCGCTGTTCCCTGTGGAGGGGAGCATTGCGGGATATGGCTATATCGATATCGGCAAATCGACGCAGGAGCAGATCGACCGGATGAATCAGGCGATCGTGAAGAATGCGATCATGACGACGACGCCGAGGTGGTTTAAGCGGTCGGACGGGTCTGTCAACGAGCAGGAATTTGCGGACTGGACGAAGCCGTTTGTGCATGTGGACGGGAATCTGGGGCAGGACAGTCTGGTTCCAATTCAGGTGAACATGCTCAACAGCAATTACATCGCCATTTTGCAGAATAAGATCGAAGAACTGAAATGGACGACGGGCAACACGGACGTGAATAACGGCGCAACGAGTTCCGGCGTGACGGCGGCTTCGGCCATTGCGGCGCTGCAGGAGGCGTCCGGCAGGAGCAGCAAGGATTCCACAAAGTCGGCATACCGGGCGTATGCGCGGATGATCCGGATGGTCATTGAGCGGATCCGGCAGTTCTACGATTTGCCGCGGCAGTTCCGGATTGTCGGGCAGCGCGGGGCGGAGCAGTTTGTGCAGTACAGCAATCAGGGCTTGCAGCCGCAGACGCTCTATGGCGCGAACGGGCAGCCGGACGGGCTGCGGAAGCCGGTCTTCGATATCGAGGTTTCGGCGCAGAAGGCAAGCGAGTACACGTCTATGGCGCAGAACGAACTGGCGCTGCAGTTCTTCCAACTGGGATTCTTCAACCCGCAGATGGTCGATCAGGCGCTGGCAACACTGGATATGATGGACTTTGACGGGAAGGACTCCATCATTCAGAAGATACAAGAGAACGCGGATCTGCAGCAGCGGCTCGCGCAGTGGCAGCAGATGGCACTGGCGTTGGCAGACCGGTATGACCCGCAGATGGGTGAGGGGCTGGCGCAGCAGATTTTGCAGGAGGGCGGACAGGCTGCCCCGCAGACGAACGCCACAGCGCAGAAACCGGAGATCAGCACGGGCGAGACGCAGGAGCCGAAGATCGTGGAGGACGCACGGCAGAAATCGCAGGAGGCGGCGCAGCCGACTTAAAAACCGATGCGCAAGTGCGGCTTGCGCATCGGAAAGGAAGAAACGACCTCAAAGGATAAGAGACGCCGATTGCGGCGGCCCGTTCCGACGAGGTCGTTTCTGACACGCTAGGGGGTGAAAGATAAAAAAACATGTGCTACGATGATTTTAGAATAAACGCCAGAAAGGAATTTACAGCATGGAAGGCGAATTCACGGGCGCAGGCGCTCAGACCATGGGCGCAGCTGACGTCGCCGGTCAGCAGAGCGGGCAGGAGGCAGCCGCACAGGCGCAGGTGCAGCAGCAGCCGGTCAACGTCCCGGACGCTCAGGGACAGGGCACGCAGCAGGAAGAAACGTTTGACAGTCTGATTCAGGGGCGGTACAAAAAGGATTTTGATTCCGCTGTGCAGAGGGTCGTCAAACAGCGGGTGCGCGGGCTGAACCAGTATAAGGGGCAGGCAGAAGCTATGGCTCCGATCATTGATCAGCTGGGCGCGCTTTACGGGATCGACACGTCGGATCCGAGAAAGACGGATTTTGCAGCGCTGGCACAGCGCTTCTCCGCCGACGAACGGCTTTACAGTGCGGAGGCCATGGAGAAGGGTGTGACAGCGGACGTGCTCAAAAAGGAGTACGCGGGCCGGGCCGAGAATACGGCCATGCGTCGGCAGCTTCAGGAATACCAGATGCGAGAAGCCTTTGCTGGAATTCAGGCGGACTTCGAGCGGGATGTGGCGGCGCGGTACGGCGCAGACTTCGAGACGGAAATGCAGAATCCGGATTTTGCAAGACTGCTTGGAGCGGGCGTCCCGGTGAAGACGGCCTTTGAGGTTCTGCATCAGGCGGAAATCGAAGCGGCGAGAGTGCAGGCGGTCGCGAGCCAGACGCGGGACAATCTGGTGCGAACCATTCAGGCGCAGGGGGCAAGACCGCAGGAGATCGGCTCCGGCGCGGGAGGCGGAACAACCGTCCCGATGAAGACGAAATGGACACGCGCGGAGGTGGAGGACATGCGCCGCCGCGCGGCAAGAGGGGAGCGAGTGATCCCCTGAGAAAGGAGATAAGAAACCATGTTACCCATTGGATTTCAGTTTTTTGCTGACGCCGGTACGCTTGTCAATGCGACTGGCAACTATGTAAACGCCGGTACCGGCGCGACGACCGCGTTCAGCGGCAACGATACGCTGACGCCGACTATGAAAACATTCTACGACACGCAGCTGCTGGAGAACGCACGGCCAGAACTGGTGCATGCGCAGTTTGCAGGCAAGCAGGCGCTGCCGCGCAACCACGGCAAGACCGTCGAGTGGCGCAAGTGGAACACGCTGAAGGATGCAGACGAACTGACAGAAGGTGTGATCCCGACTGGTCAGAAGATGGGCCAGACGAGCATGACAGCCAGCATCAAGCAGATTGGCACATATGTAAGCGTTTCTGACCAGCTGGAACTGCACGCGCTGGACAACGTGATTCTGGGCGCGACGGAGGAACTCGGCGCTTCCGCTGGCACATCCATCGACAAGCGCGTGCGCGATACCATCGTGGCGGGCTCGAACGTGCAGTACTGCGACAAGGTATCGAGCGCGGGTGCGCATACGGCGGTTACGGGCCGTTCCGACCTTGACAAGACGGCACTTCTGACGCCGGATGAGGTCAACAAGGCCGTGACGACGCTGAAGAAACTCAAGGCAAGGAAGATCAACGGCAAGTATGTTGCGATCATCCATCCGTCTGTTGCCTATGATCTGCGGTCGAGCAAGGAGTGGATTGAGGCACACAAGTATGCGGCTACAACCGAACTGTTCAACGGCGAGATCGGAGAACTGCATGGAGTGCGCTTTGTGGAGACGACGGAGGCGAAGGTTTTCAACAACTCGACCTGCCCGGTCAAGACAGCAGCCGCTAGCGGAAACCCTGCGGTTTACTACAGCGTGTATGCGACACTGTTCCTGGGCGAAGGGGCGTACCGCATGATCGACCCAGAGGGCGGTAATCTTGAGATGATCGTCAAGAGTAAGGATGAGATCGGCGGCCCGCTGAACCAGTTCTCGACGGTCGGCTACAAGGCCGAGATGGCGGCGAAGATCGTCTATGAGGACCGTATGGTCCGCGTGGAAAGCTGCAGTGCGTACTCCGAGAGTGACGCGGCCAACTGAGGAAGGAGCAAACAGCCATGGCAGAAACCGTAAAGAAAGCGGCAGAGGAAACCGCAGAGATCAGCCCGTGGGACGTAAAGAAGACGATCTTTCTGGAACGCGGGATGGCAAGCGAGGAACAGAGCAGGTTTGTATGTGTGAACGGACGGACGTTCCAGGTGCCGAAAGGCAAGACAGTGGAGGTTCCGCTGCCGGTGTACGAGGCGCTGATGAATGCGAAGATGGCGGAGGAAGAAGCCTTCCGCCGTGCGCAGGCGGACAACTGACAAGTGAATGCCCATGACGGCATGAAGCAGAGGAAGGGGCAGAGATGCCCCTTCTTTTGGTAAGGAGGGGACTATGAAAATCAGAGAAGCGATCGAAACGGTGGACCGGCTGATGCCGAACCAGTATGAGACGCCGGATAAGGTCCGGTGGCTGTCGGAACTGGACGGGATCGTGTATCGGGATATTATCTGCACGCACGAGCACGAGAAAGAGCCGGAGCCGTTCACGGGATACGGGGAGGATGCGGACTTAGAGACAGAACTGCTGATCCCGTGGCCATATGACGAGATCTACCGCTGGTATCTGGGGATGAAGATCTGCGATGCCAACGGGGAGACAACGAAGTATACAAACGAGGCGGCGAAGTACAACAGCTACTATCAGGGGTATTTCAACGCTTACAATCAGGCGTACATGCCGAAGCAGTACGCGACGCATTTTAAGCTTTAAGGCGGTGAGGACATGGGCGTATACAGAGTAGAAGCGGGAGGCCGGGCCCCGGCCGGGCTTTCGGCAGGCGATGAAGTTGTAACCGGCGGCGGAACATATCGCATTACAGGCGTGAATGCGGACGGAAGCTATCAGTCGCAGCTGGTCAACAAGAACCAGACAATCCACAACTACGGCGGAAGTTACACGCAGAGGAACAGCTCGTACACGTCGGCGGGCGTGTCGGGATACACACAGAGCAAGCTGAACGGGCTGGAGGGCGGCTATACACCATCCGGAAGCGTGCAGGCGGCGCAGGCGTATCTGGAGCAGATCAAGGCGAATAAGCCGGGCGCGTATCAGTCACGCTGGGACGATGAACTCACCAGCCTGTATGACCAGATTCGGAACCGGAAGAAATTCAGCTATGACATGGGGACGGATCCGCTTTACCTGCAGTACCGGGATCAGTACCAGCGGCTTGGACGGCTTGCTATGCAGGACACGATGGGGCAGGCAGCGGCGCTCACAGGCGGCTACGGATCTACCTACGGCGAACAGGTGGGACAGCAGGCATACAATGCGTATCTGCAGAACCTCAATGATATTGTGCCGCAGCTGCAGCAGCAGGCATATCAGCGGTATCAGGATGAGGGGACAGACCTTTATAACCAGTTTAACCTCGTGAAGAGCCGGGACGATACGGACTATGGCCGGTACCGCGACACGGTGAGCGACTGGTACTCGGATCTTTCGGACGCGCGGAGCGCGTACAACTCGGAGCGGTCGATGGATATGAGCCAGTGGGAGACGATGCTGAACTATTGGGCGAATAAGGCCAACAACGAGAACGCGGCATATCTGCAGGCGATGGCGGCGGAGCAGTCGGCGAAGGGTTCCGGTAGCGGGGGAAGCGGCAGCAGTTCCGCAGGGATGAACCTTATCAACGGCTACGGGAACCGGGAAGAGAATGTATCGATGCTGGATGCAAGCTACAGGGGCGTCGTACAGACGGTCTCAACGCTGCTGGCGCAGGGGAATTCGGAACGGGCGTTTGACGAGGCCGTGAACGCGCGGGGACAGATGAGCAAGCAGCAGTGGAGCAATCTTGCAAACCTGATCTGGGAAAGAACTGGAATGAAGATCGACGACGAGGTTACATACAGGAAAGCGTCGGTATCCAAGAAGAAGTAAGGAGGGGCATATGAGCCTTATTTCAAAGAAAAAGTTCATGAGCGGGATCGAGAAGAGCCAGTCGAAAGCGACCGGCTCTTCCGGCGGTCTTATGAACAAGACAGATTTTGTGTCGGGCGTAAGAAACGGGAATGCGGAAATGCGGCGCAGACAGGCGGCGTTTGAGGCGTACCGTGCGGCTGTGCAGCTTTATTCCAGAGATAACGAGATCGGGCAGAAAAAGGCGGAGAATGCGGGGGCGGAGATCAGCGGGAAGGTATCGCAGCAGGAATACAACCGGTCTTCCGCGATGCAGACGCAGTACGGCTCGTACCAGAATTACCTGCGCGGCGTGGAGGCGGCGCAGGGGCGGCAGCTTGGGCTGCTGGCGCTGCAGCAGCAGAGCGCGGCACTGGGAAACGCGTTCCGCCCGACGGTAAAGAGCCAGAGGGACGATGTGAATGCGGCGACTGCGCATGCGCGGGCGATGAAAACCGTGGAGCGGGATCAGGTGCGCGGGATGCGGCGGACGTCAAAGCTGCTGGAGGGCGAGATCTACAACCGGGAGGTTGAGCAGGCGGACACGCATTTCACTGATACGGGCTTGTCTGAAAACGGGAAGAGCGTGACGCAGCTGCAGAACGAGATTGAGGCATTGCAGAAGCGCAAAGCGCAGGTCGATAGTCAGAGCGTACTGCCGCGGGCACAGGAGGCAATCGGAAACCTGAGCGAGGAAGACCAGAAACTGATCCGGCAGTACCGGGGTAAGGAACTGAACGGGTACAGCGTGCGGTCGATCGCAAAAACCGACGCAAAGAGAGCGTTGAACCAGAAAGGCTATAGCGACGAGCAGCTGAAACAGCTTGCGGAATGGCAGAAGGTGCTCGACGACTACGAGAATGCGCAGAAGCTTGATGCGGTGGCGCAGGAGATCGGGCAGAATACGCCGGTAATGGGAACCCTGTTTTCGGCGGCACTGGCACCGGCGAAGGCACTGGGAAATGTGGAATCGCTGCGCGGCGTATTGCCGAAGTGGGCTGGCGGCTATCAGAACGAGGATATGCCGACGAATATTTACAGTCCGGCGTACAACGCGACGCGGCTGTCCTCCGGGATCCGGGGGAGCGTGATGCAGGGGATGGAGCCGACAGGGCAGTTTCTGTACCAGGCGGGCACGTCGGCGCTGGACAGCGCGGTCAATATGGCGGTCTCGACGGGGCTCGTCGGGGCCTTCGGCGGCGTGGCCGGGGCGGGCGCGAAGGACGCGATCGCGGAGACGATGAACTGGGTCATGGGCTCACAGGTCGCGGCGGATTCTGTGTATGAGGGAATCCAGAACGGGAAGTCCAATGTGGATGCGCTGGTAGACGGTATCGTCGAGGGCGCGATCGAGGGCTTTACGGAGAAGTATTCCGTGGGCGATATCATTGAGAATATGTTGAGCGGCAAAGCCGTGTGGAAGAAGGCGCTGCGGTCGTTCGCGTCTGAGGGCGCGGAAGAGGTCGCGTCCAACTGGATCAACCGCGCGTATGATGTGGTGGCAAAGCATGACCGGGGAGAGGTCATGTCTGCCTATGCAGCTTACATTGCCGAAGGAAAGACCCCTGCGCAGGCGCTGGCGGCGATGGTCGGAGACTTCGCGAAGGAGGACGGGCTTTCGTTCCTCGCGGGCGGTCTGTCCGGCCTTGCGATGTCCGGGACGTATGCAGGTGTGAACCGCGTCATCACGGAAGCGAACGTCACGCAGACGGCGAGAGCGGTCATAGAGGCAGGCGAAGTGCAGGATGTGATCGACTACGGAATGGCGCAGGAAGAGGGAACGCGGGCGCACCAGCTGGCCGAGGAATTGCAGCAGACTGTGGATGCGGGCGGAGAGGTCACGCAGAAGGCAGTGGAGGACACGCTGCGCGAGGTGGCGAAGGAGCAGCAGGCGGCAGTGGACGAAGGGCAGGAGCCGCGCGTGCCGGAGACGCTGACGCGGTTGGAACAGCTGCAGGCACAGGAGCAGCAGGCACAGGCGAAGGCTGAGGCGGACGAACGGAACTTCCAGATCTACAAGAGCGCTGCGGAAATGGCGCAGGAGAACACGAGATTAGCACAGCAGTACGTCGAAGAAGCCGCTTATCGCTCCGCACCCGGCGAGACGCCGGGCGCTGCGCAGAACGCGTCGTCTTCTCCTTATCAGAACGCGAACGCTGACGCTGGTTCGCGTTCTGAGGCAACGAGGCAGATACAAAAAGCCCAGCGGGCGGCGCAGCAGCAGTATGACCAGGACAGTTTGCTCGCGCCAATTCCGGGGACAGAGGGCATGGGCGAGTTGGACTTGGATCAGTACGTCCGGCAGCAGACGGAAGGCGTAGAGCAGGAACTGGATGAAGCGGCGGCGCAGCAGGAGGAACAGTATTTACAGGATCAGGTCCGGAGGGCGGGATATGACGATACGACGACGGCGTATTTCCTGAATGGCAACACGACGGGGCTGCCGGTGGAGCAGTATGCGCAAAGTTTCGGACAGGTCTATGAGCAGGGGCGGCTCGGCGCGAGTGAGCAGCGGGCGATGCGCTATGCAGAGGGCATGAATCAGGATGTAGCGGAAGCGGCCTATCGAGCGGGCCTTGCCGCGGGGCAGAAAGGAGCAGAAAATGGCAGTATCGAGGTTCCTGATGAAGGACAAATCCGGCAGGCTGGTCAGCGTGCCGAAGGACAGACTGGAGGCGTTCGCCAAAGCACAGCGCAGCAACAAAGAACTAACGCCGGGAGAAAGAGAGCGGAGCGTGCAAGAGATCTCGCAAAAACTTGGTCTGAAGTAACGCTTTCGGAACTCGGATTCGGCGAAGGGAACATGCAGACCGTGCGCGTCATGCCGCAGGGGCAAGAAACCCGCAGCGAGGACATCAAGGCTGCGGCTAAGTTCTTCCGGTCGATGGGCGTGCAGAACGTGCGGTTCTTCACCGGGCAGCTGACGCAGGAGGTAAACGGGCAGACATTCTATGCGGATGCTTTTACGGACGGCAGTTCCGTGCTGATCCGGGCGGACAGCGAGGAATACTCTGCGTTCGAGTTGGCAAAGCATGAGGGATATCATATTCTTGCCGAGCGCTATCCGGACATGGCAGCGAAGATCAAGACACGGCTGCTGGCCGAGGGGAAGATCACAAAGGAGATGATCGAGCGTTATGTGGACGCCTATGCGCGCGCCTATGGCGACGATATAGACGCCTACGTCGAAGAGATCATCGCGGACACTTACGCGGGCATGAACCGCACCGACTACGGCACAAACAAGCTGCACGCGGACGTGAAGGTAGAGGTCGGCCAGTGGCAGAAAAAATCCGGCAGCGCGAGAGCGCCCCCGGCGAAATACAGTATGGTCGGGCGTGGAGAAAATGGGCTGAAAACATACAAGAGCGATTTCAGCAGCGATATGACGGTGGAAGAAAAGAAGACCTATATGTATCGCCTGATTACGGATGTATGGGCAAAGAAGCCGCTGCAGCTGACAATTTTGCAGGATGGCAAGGAACATCAGATCACGGCCAGATTCGACGGGGAAGCGAACGGGGAGAAGTTTGCTGGGAAAATGGCGTATGGGAACCGGCGCGGAAACAGAACAGAGCGCCTGATTACGCTGAACCTTGCAAACGATATCTGGGAAATTGCCAATGAATCCAGATACGACAACAGCAAAGGGGAATTCAAGCAGACACGGATGCACGAGAGTTCGGAGCGCTGGCACTACTTCGTGAATGCAATCAACTATGTCGATGATGCACAGCCGGGAAGGAATGGCATTTACGACTTCAATCTGGACGTCATGGAGCGGGATGATGGCGATTTCATCTATACGTTCTCGCTCAAAAAAAGAAGAACCGACGCCCCCCGGACTTTCACTGCCGGGGTTGACGGCAAAAACGCCGCCGACGCAGGTCCTTCTAAAAACAGTATATCCAAAACGGGAGAAACTGTCAAGGGGAAATTCTCTGCCAGTGCCGATCAAACGTCCGCAGAGCAGAGAAAGCAGAACGACAAGACCGCGCTCGACTATTTCGGGCGGACGTACAAGTGGAGCGAGACGGGTTATGTTCTGCTGAACGGCGCAAGGCTGGATTTCTCCGGAAGGCACGAGGGCGGGCCGGGCGGATACCGGACAGTCGATCATCGGGATATCATTGACGCGCTGGGCGAGGACTACGGCGGCGGAGATTACAGCGGCGGTATGGTGCGCTTCATGCAGGAAGGCAACATCCGCATTTCCCCGGAGAGCGGCGGCATCAATCTGGCTGTCATGCCGACAAAGGCACAGATGGACGCACTTAGCGATTTCATCAGCAAGGAACGCGGCGAGGTCATTCTGGACATTGACGATGCGCAGGGAAACACGATCTCCAGCACGGAATTTTCCAGAGGGACGCACGCCAACAAGGTGCTGCAGGCAATCCGGGATTATTTTGAAAACGGGATACTCCCGCAGGCAGATAACACGCCGTCGGTCAGTCAGTTCCGATTCTCCGCCAGTGCGCGGCAGGCGGAAAGCGATCAGACGGAAACGGAGGCGTTCAAGGACTGGTTCGGGGACTGGAAGAATCACCCGGAGAGTGCGAGCAAGGTCGTGAATGCGGACGGGACGCCGAAGGTCATGTACAGAGGCGGCAATGAGACGTTCAACATTTTTGACCGAAAGAAATCCAAATACTCCAATTTGTACGGAAGAGGGTTTTATTTTACAGACAGCGAAAGCCATGCGAAGCAGTACGGGGATGTACGCGCGTATTATCTGGACGTAAAGAATCCGGTATCTACGAATGAGAAAACGATCACGAGGAAGCAGATGCGTGCGTTCTTAGAGGCCGTTGCTGAAAATGAGGATTATGGACTGGAGAATTACGGGTATGGCGCAACCGTGGACAGTGTGCTGAGGTCTGTGTACGGGAAGAATGATTTCGCGATGCTGTACGATGTGAACCAGACCGCAATCGGAGACATGGTGGCGGCAGTTGAACTGTTCAACGAAGTAAATGGGACGAATTACGACGGCCTGATTTTAGACACGGAAACTGTTGTATTCAGCAGCAACCAGATCAAGAGCGCGACGGACAACATCGGGACATTCGACAAGACGAACCCGGATATCCGGTATTCCGCACAGGATGGGCGGTACCGGGATCTGATGGGGGAGAAACCGGCGCAGTATGTGCGGCGGTTGGAATCCAGGCTGGTGAACGAACTGGCGGAAAATCTGAGCGTGCCGGGGCAGGCGAAGCGGGAGGTTTTGCAGCCGATGGCAGAGGAGGCGCTGCGGACATTCTTTACGGACGGGCAGCTTGACCGGGCGAAGCTGGACGATCTGTTTGAGACGGCCTATCAGGCAGGGATTGAAGAAGATACGCAGTATATCGAGCAGTACGGGGATCTCAAGAAATTCATCCGGGATCAGAAGATCTCTATTTCGGAGACGGACCGGCAGGATATTGCAGACTACAATCTGTTCCGCAAAGCGGCCATGGGGACGCTGACGATCAGCAAGGACGGTTTGCCGGTAGATGTGGCGTATCAGCAGCTGCAGGGGATGGCACCGGGACTGTTCCCGGCGGACATTACTGCGCCGAGCGACCAGCTGATGCAGATCTACGATGTGGCGCGCGGCATTCAGAAGGTACAAAAGACGCTGGACGAATACTACGGGCCGCAGGCGGCGAGTTTCAAGAAGTGGCAGCAGGCGAATTTTACGGAATCCATTGACCGGCTGACGAGCGGGCTGCGGGTGGCGCAGCGGTATCTGGAAGCACAGAACAAGGCAAAGGAGAAGCTTGCCATTCCGCAGACGGCAGCGGAAACGGAACAGATGTGGAAGCAGCTGAAGGATGCACGGAAGGCGTACGAGAAGGTGCAGGGCAAAACGCTGCTGACGGAGGCTGACCAGAAGATCGTGAACCGGCTGCTGCGCGGAGAGACAAGCCCGGATTATGTGGCAGGGCTGGAAAACGGACGGCAGATTTTGAAGGTCTACGAGGCAAAGGCTGACTATGACATGCTGGCACTGAAACTCAAGGCCTGGAACGCGCAGCGCAAGCAGGGGCTGCGGGAGTTTGCCGAGCAGGCGCTGACCGAGAGTGAGGCTGCCAAGTGGGTCGATAAGACCATGGGTATTCAGTACCAGCGAGAGACGATGGAGCGGAGCATCCGGGATATCGCGCGGAAGGGAAAGGTCTCTGACGAAAAGGCAAATGCGTTTATCAACAAGTATTTCTGGCCCGTGCACGAAAACGAGAGCAAGCGCAAAAATTATCTGGTAGAGCAGCAGGACAGGATCCGGGCGCTGAAGCTTGACCGTCAGGTACGGAAAGGAAATCTGGTTTCCGAGAGTTACGCGGTGCAGTGGCTGGGTGAGGCGGAATTTAACCGGGATTATCTCAAACAGCACCCGCGCGTGGAGCAGCGCGGCGGGATGACGTTTGACGAGTGGAACGCGGCAATTCAGGAATTTGAAAAACAGAACCCGAATCTGGATCTCGGAAAGGTGCGCGGGGCTGTGAAGGTTTTCCACGAGGTATACGACAAGCTGTTTCAGGACATGAATCAGGTGCGCATTGAAAACGGGTATGAGCCGGTCAACTATCTGCAAGGGTACTTCCCGCATTTTCAGGAGAACGAAGAGGGCGGGAATATTCTGCAGAAGTTTGCGCGGGCTGCCGGAATCGAGGGGGACGTGTCGCCGCTGCCTGCGACGATCAACGGCCTGACGGCAAGCTTCCGGCCCGGCATCCGGTACATGGCGAATATTCAGAACCGGCTCGGATATGCGACGGCCTACGACGCGCTGCAGGGCTTTGATCGGTATATCGAGGTCGCAACGGACGTGATCTTCCACACGGCGGATATCCAGCGGCTGCGGGCGCTGGCAACGCAGATCCGGTATCGGGCGTCGGACGAAGGGCTGAAGCAGCGGATCGACGCGATCATGATGAATCCATTTCTGAATCCGGATGAGGCCAACGAGCAGGTTGCAAACCTGACGAAGAACGGACGGTATGGACTTTCCAACTTCGTAGATGAGTTGGATGAGTACACGAATCTTCTGGCAGGGAAGAAGTCGCGGCTCGACCGGGGCATGGAAAAACTCATGGGCCGGAGGTTTTACAACGTCATGAAGAAATTCGAGTCCCGCGTGGGCGCGAACATGGTCGCGGCGAATGTGGGATCGGCGCTCACGAACTTTATTCCGATCACACAGGCGTGGAGCCAGGTGTCAACGGCGGATGTGCTGCGCGGCATGTGGGACACGCTGAAAAACTACAAAACGGCAGATGGACTGGACGCAGTATCGACGTTCATCAACAACCGCAGCGGCTATGGGCGGCTGGCGGAGACGACGATGGATAAGGTATCCGTTGGCGCGGGATGGCTGATGGAATCCATCGACACGTTCACGACGGGAAGCGTTGTCCGAGCGCGGTATTACCAGAACCTGCGGCGGGGCATGAGTGAGATGAACGCGATGCAGGAGGCGGATCAGTTTGCTTCCGGCGTGATGGCAGACCGGAGCAAAGGTTCGACGCCGACGCTTTATTCCGCGCGGAACCCACTGGTGAAGCTGTTTACACAGTTTCAGCTGGAGGTCAACAATGAACTCAGCTGGATCTTCAAGGACATGGTGCAGGAGGAACGGAAGAAGGGCGTGGCGGCGCTGGCAAAGGCCATGTTTAAGTTCCTCATTGGCGCGTGGGTCTACAATGAATTCTATGAGAGCATTGTGGGCAGACGCGCGGCATTTGACCCGCTGGACATCATCAATGACACGGTGGGAGATTTCACAGGGTATCAGCTGCCGAACACGGTACAGGCGGCGATATCTGGTAAATGGGACTTCACAAAGGAGAAACCGGGTACATACCAGGCAATTAAGAACCTTGAAGGGAACCTGATTTCTGAACTGCCGGGAACGCAAGCACTGACAATCCTCGGCGTGGATGAAGCGCTTGGGCTGGACATCGACAGCGGCAGAATTGCCGTAGCGTCTGCGATCCCGAACCTCGGAAATATCGAGAAGGCGCTGCTGGCGAAGAACGGGGACATGGCACCCGCGAAGAAGGTCAAGACCATCGGAAACGAGTTACTGAAGCCCGGACTGTATCTGGCAACGCCGTTCGGCGGCGGGCAGGCGCGAAAGCTGATTCAGGGCGGAGAGGCGGCAGCCCGTGGCGGCAGCTATTCAGTAGACAACGAGGGGCGCGACATTTTGCAGTATCCCGTGTACAACGACAACGCGGCTGACCGGGCAAAGAGTTGGGCGCAGGCTCTGCTGTTTGGCAAGACGGCGACGGAGGAAGCGCAGAACTGGGTGGAGAGCGGGTTTAAATCGCTGTCTGCGAAGGAGACTGCGGCCTATCAGGGCATGGTAGAAGGCGGAGAGGATCAGCGGGAGACCTACGCGTTTATTCAAGCGGCGCGGAAGCTGGAGAAGAACTATGACAAGATGATGCTGCTGAAAGCCTATGACATCAGCGAAGAGGCGAAGGCAGAGTATTATTATCAGGCTCTGGCCGGGGACACGCAGAAGGCGGAGATGGAGCCGATGGACACGCAGGAGCGGATCGACTACATGAACGAGAAGATCCAGGACGCGCAGGACGCGAGACAGAAGCAGGATCTCAAGGACGCCATTGCTGCCGGGACCGTAACGCAGGAAAAGGCAATCCAGAAGATCCTTGCGAATGACTACGCCGAGGATGAGAACAAGGCATACTGGCTCTACAAGGAATGGACCGGCGGGAAGGACTACACGAAGTACGGAAAGATCCTTCAGACCATCGAAGACGGCGGAGATCTGAAAGCGGCAGCAAAGGAATACTTCGACCACGGAACGGAAAAGGGCGATATCGGCAGCGCGATCACGACGGAATACAAGCCGAAGTACATCGCGGCCTCGCCTGCGGAGCGGAAGAAACTCAAAGAGAAACTGCTGGCGGCCTATGCGGCGCTCGGCTTTGACAGGAATAAGAAGTCGAAGGACGTTGACAAGTGGCTGGAGGAATCATGAGCGGGCCGGGGCGAAAGCCCCGGCTTTGCTGCGCGTGGGGGTGAATCCGCTGCGGGGGTCTGCTACACTGGATGAAAAGGAGGGATGCGGCATGGCGACGCCGATTCCGGGCGCGTATCCGAGCCCGCGCATTGATAAAGGGGTGCTGCGGTGGTACGAAGGGGACACATTTGAGATTGTACTGAAATTTGAACTACAGGATCAGGACGGAGAGGCCGTCACGATGGGCACGACGGACAGCGTAAGCGTGGAGTTTTTGGACGATACGCGGCAGACGGTACACACATTCAGCTTCGCTTCGGTTGAAGACGACCGGGTAAAGCTGAAGTTCGACGCGACGGTCAGCGCAAAATTTACGAAAGGGAAATATACCTACGACGTCCGGTACACACACGGCGACAAGACGACGCTGGCGCGGGACAACCGGGCATTTGTAGAGTAAGGTGCGGATATGAAGGTAGAGATCCCGAATCAGATCACGGTGACGATTGGAGGATTGATCTCCAGAGGCGTAAAGGCCGTGGAAGTGACGGACGAAGGAAAGCTTATTTTCACGCTGACGGATGGAAGCACCATAGACCTTGGAAGCGTTGTGGGTCCGAAGGGCGACACGGGCGAACGGGGTCCGAAGGGCGACACGGGCGAGCAAGGACCAAAGGGCGACACTGGCGAGAAGGGGCCAAAGGGCGATACCGGCGAGCAGGGACCGAAAGGCGACACGGGGGCACAAGGCCCGAAGGGTGATACAGGTGCGCAAGGCCCGAAGGGCGACACGGGCGAACAAGGCCCAAAAGGTGACACTGGCGAGAAGGGCCCAAAGGGAGACACTGGCGCGCAGGGGCCGAAAGGAGACACCGGAGCGGGCTTTCGGGTGAAAGGATATTATGGGTCACTGTCAGCGCTGAAAACATCCGTACAGAACCCAGAGGCAGGTGACGCTTATGGAGTGGGGACTGCGGAGCCGTATGATATTTATATTTACGATGGCGTAACAGGGAACTGGATCAACAACGGGAAATTGCAGGGCGTAAAGGGTGACACGGGTGAGCAAGGGCCAAAGGGTGACACAGGCGCGCAGGGGCCGAAGGGCGATACAGGCGAGCAAGGCCCGAAGGGCGACACTGGCGCGCAAGGCCCGAAGGGCGATACAGGCGAACAGGGGCCAAAAGGCGACACGGGCGCGCAGGGACCAAAAGGAGACCCGGGGGCGGCCGGAACTGGATTAGAGGTAACGGGGGCGGCTGTTGGAGATTTCGTCCGAGTAAAAGCGGTGGACGAAGATGGAGAACCGACTGAATGGGAGCCGGTAAAAACAAAGCAGGCACAGAAGACGGAACTTCCAAGCAGCGAGCCGTTCTATGTCGGCTGCGGTATTCATGCCGAGGATACTTATGATCAAAGTGTCACGCACACCAAGACGTATGACGAAATCCTTGCAGCTTATAAGGCCGGAAAAGCGTGTTATGCAAGAGTGAAACTCTTTGGGGCATACAATACGAACATCGTGCTTCTTCCGCTTGCGGAAGTGGATGAAGCGTTTGGGTATGTCGATTTTGCGCTGACAAAGATGACGCAGGGCGATACGTCGGAAGAACTGATGATTTATTACGTCCATATTGACTCGGA
>ERZ808266.154-NODE-154-length-27917-cov-2.800337_pt1 | contig 27917 bp, 4 predicted proteins | sample MGYA00521278_ERZ808266 | MGnify/ENA primary metagenome ERZ808266 (study PRJEB31516, sample SAMN03275591) | gut metagenome | biome: mammalia-associated habitat; material: feces | host: Papio cynocephalus | place: Kenya | collected 2012-08-02 ... | reverse complement strand
CAGTGCCATAGATGACAATGCCTATAACACCCTTCAAGGTTATGAGAATGCCCTCCCTTATGCCTATGGAGGCTATCTTGATGGTGACATGGGAGCCATTGGTTATGGATTGGCAAATGACTACTTGGCAATAAAGGATAAGCAAGTAAGTAATAAGCAGACACCACTTAGCTATCTTGGCAATAGTTATATAAAGGATAAGCCTATGTCAGTGTTTGATGACAATAACAGTTTTGCCAATGGAGGGGGCATCCATATAAAGAAGAGCCATGAAGGACTGTTTACTGAACAGGCAAAAAAGCATGGAATGAGTGTACAGGAATTTGCAAACCATGTGCTTGCCCATAAGGATGAATATCCTTCTTCCACAGTAAGAAGGGCTAACTTCGCAAAGAACGCAAGTAGCTGGAATAATGGAAAGGCAAGGAGATATGCCCTTGGGGGAGATGTGCAGACAAATGGCGGTGATTTCAGTGATGGACTCACTGAGATAAACACAGGTGGAACACATGAGGAAAATCCTAATGGAGGAGTGCCAATGGGAGTGGCTCCTGACAATAGTCCTAACCTTGTGGAAGAAGGAGAGACCATATATGATGACTATGTATTCTCAAACAGGATAAAGCCAGATGAGGAGACATTGAGTAAGTTTCATATGCCAAAGGACAGCAACTTGACTTATGCAGACCTCAGTAAGAAACTTGAGAAGGAATCAAGGGAAAGGCCAAATGACCCCATAAGCCAAGATGGGCTTAGTGCAATGCTTGGCAAACTTGCCCAAGAGCAGGAAAGACAGAAGGCGGAAGAGGAAGAGGAGGAAGCAAGAGTGGCTTATGAATCACTTTCCCCTGAGGAGAAACAGGCATTCGTTCAAGAGTTGGCAAGGAGGCAGGAGGCACAGGCTCAAGCAGGGCAGCAACAAGTAGGGAATCAAGGTAATGATGACTTATCTGCATCAAATGAAGGTACAGATGAGGTAGATAATCCTCAAGATGAGGCAGATAATGAGCAGCAACAACAGGTGTCTCCTGAACAGCAGCAAGCAATGCAACAGCAAATGGTACAGCAACAAGCAATGGAAGGTCAGCAAGAAGACCATGCCAATGGTGGGGAGTTGCATGAATTTGCCAATGGAGGAAAAAAGCATGTAGGCACTTGGAAGAAAGGCTGGGATGAAGCAAGGGCATGGAAAGCTTATGCCATGCCAGCACTTGATGACTTCATCCTTCAAACTGAAGCCAACCTCAAAGGGGTGAAAGACCCAGTACAGAGACAATTAATATTGCAAGATGCTGCTAATAGGTTCAATGCCATTCAGAAGAGCTATCAGAATGCCTATCAAGCACCAAGTGGTAGTTATGCCATGAATGACAATGTGCTGAAGCATCAACTTGCATGGGATACCGCAGGAGGAAACAAGCAATATTATCCAGGCAAGGGATTTGGCATAGCAGACAGGATAAACCTCCCTAATGGAGCAAACACAAAAGACAGGTATAACACATGGAATGATGGTTTATGGGGGCCTCAAACATCCACGAGAAACTATGGCTCAACACTGTATGGAGACAGTAAACTGTTCAGTCCCTACATTGAGAGGTTCAAGAAGTTGGGCTTAACTTATGCCCCTAACAAGGATTACTCTTATGGTAAGAATGGCAATGAGCTTTACACTTTAAGCCTAATGAGTATCCCTGACATTTTAAAGCCAGTGGGTTCAAACAAGGTTCCAAGTATTACCGTGCCAAATACTGTGAAGACACCCAATATCACCACAGGCAACACTACACCTGAGAATGATGGGTATAAGCAACTTCCCACATGGCCAAGGTATGTAGGGCTGTTTGGCCCAGCGGTAGGCTTGATGATGCAAGGATTGGGAGTGGGAAAGAATCCAGGAAAGGATGCCTATGACAGTGCCCTGAGTGCAATAACCAATACAGGTTATGCTTCTCCTGCACATATAGGGGATTATGTAAGATATAATCCCTTTGACATTTGGCAAGCACAGAACAAGGCAGATACCACAAGATTGGCCACAAATAGGGCAATAATGAATGGCAACATACCAATAGGGGCAAAGATAGCTGGTCTTGTGGCGAATGACAACAACTACTATCAAGGCAATGGGGCACTGCAAAAACAGGCACAGGAATACAATGAGAAGAACATGATGGATGTTGCTGGCTTCAATAGGGGTACCAACCAGTTTAATGCCCAAGCAGACAACCAATTTGCCCTTGCCAATGCCCAAAAAGACCAATGGAAAGCCCAGGCACTGATGAACTACGCAGCACAAAAGGCAGCTCAAGACCAGCAATGGTATAGTGACATGTATGGTAATGTGAATAACCTTTTCAAGGGAATAAGTGACTATGGCAGGGAGAATGTCGCCTTTAACCAGATTAATGGATTGGACTGGTCAGGAGTATTTGGCCCTCATGCGGCTAACCTTGGAGGTACCCCACAAACAAATTGGAGGGGAAAGGCAAAGGGAGGTAAGATTAACAAGAAAAGAAAAGGCTATACCTTTTAATGTTTAATGAATAAGAGAAAACATTATGGCATATACAATAGAAAGCAGCTATAAACCACTCAGCTTCCAAGAGCTTGCCACCCCTTACATGATGTATAAGGATGCCTATGACAAGCAAGAGGCCAACATGGAATCACTGTATGACAAGGCAAATGTATTCAGTGACTTGGATGACCTTCCTGAGGACAGTAAGGCAAGGAAGATATATGACAACTACATGGATACTTTGAACAAGGCAAACCAAGACTTTGCCGCCAATGGCCTTACAATGAATAACAGGGGACTGTTTAACAACATAAGGAAGAGATACCAAGGAGAAATAGGAAAGCTTGAACAGGCAAAGACCAAACTTGACGACATAAACAAGTTGAGGATGTCGCAGAGCATGCAAGACCCCTCAATGATATACAGCCAGGACAATATAAGCATTGATGATATGTTGGGTAAGACCAAGCCTAATATGTTTGGCATCAGCGGTAGGTATCTCTATGACCTTGGAAGCAAGGCAGGAGCCACTTCAAGCTCAAGGATATGGAGTGATGTTGACATAAAGAATACTGCCAATAAATATTATCTATTGGCAAGCCAGAGTAATGGTTACACCCCAGAGATGCTTGCCAAGATGAGGGAAGACTTCATGGCCATTCCAGAGTTCAGGAAAGAAGTGGAGAATGCCATGCAAGCCAATGGAGTTACGAAGAATCTCTCAGGAGACAAGTATAACCAAGCAGCTCTCAACTTTGTGAATGGTTTTGTGGACAGCTGCACATACAAGAGGAATGATAACCTGCAACAGAATCCAGGAGTGCTTAATGCAGCCCAGGAAGAGAGCAAGAGAGAGTTTGAGGCAACCAAGGCCATGCAACAACAACAATTTGATGCCAAGGCCCAAATGGAAGGTTTTGTAAAGCAAAAGGATGGAACCTATAAATATGACATGACCCAAGACCCTTCAATGCAGAAAGCCGTGCAAGTAGCACAGATTAAGGCAGCTGCTAAAGGAGGAAATAATGGAAGCAGTACCAAGACCACTGCCAGTAAGGGAAACAGTGCAGCAAGGGTAAGTCAAAACCCAGATATAGTTCACATAAAATACAGGAAGAAGGACAACACTTATTCCACTGACGTACTTAATAATGATGGCACCAATAATGGAGACCTTGGTACATTGGTGGAATATGGCAAGATACCAAAGACATTAAGAGCCATAATAAACAGGACTGTCTTAAAGGGTGGAGACCCATCACTGTATGACTATTACCTTAATGAGGATGGTGATGAGGTATGGACTAAGCCAAGGGACATCAAGGTTTATAATAACACCAGGCAAGAAAGTGGTGCCACCAGTCAGCATGCCAGTACCAGCAGTTTGGATAATGAATATTAATCAGTTGAGAATATGCCAATAAGAACAGGATTAGAGGGTTTAAGAAGTTTCAGTCAATTGTCAGCTCCTGAGAAGGATGCCTTCCTGAGGAGTCATGCCGCCAAACTTCAACCCTATAAGAACACGGCCTTATATGATGAGGCTGTCAATAAGCTATACAATAATTACAGGTATGTAAAGACATTCGGCTTGAATGACTTTCAAAAACATCCTGATTATGCTGAGAGGAATAACCTTTACAAGGCACGCTTAATAGGCAAGGCATTCAAGGAGAACTTCTCCAAAGACCAAAACTATAATGAACTGGAGAATGGTCTTGACATGCAGGGCAAGTGGGACTTACTGAGGAACAAGGACTATCTTACCTCAGGGAGATAAGCAACACCCTCAAGAGAAATGCCCAGGAAGTGAAGAGTGAAAGTGACCAAAAGAGGAAAAGCCTGTGGTCATCTTTCTCATTCAATAATGTAGGCAATGCCAATGCCTTTGAGCTGTACAACCAAAACAGGAAAGCTGATATTGCTTCCAACTATGAGGACATGACCTCCAGGAACAAGTCAATACTTGAGAAGTTATATTCCCAGACACAGAAAAGAAGGGAGGGCAATGTCAGTGGAATGAGTGATGACATATATGGCAGGATGTTACAATTGGATGCAGATGGTAAAGTAAGTCTCAAGCAGAACTTTGATGCCTTTAACAAAATAGCTTCACAGTATTCCCCTTATTATGCACAGTTCAAGGACAGCAAATGGCTGAAGGATTACAGTAATACTGACAAGTTGAAAGACTATGCGAGGTTCCTTGCCTTGTCACAAAAATATGGTGATGGAGTGGCAATTACTTACCTTGACAGGAGTATGCAGAACAGGGTGGCCAAAGCCCAAGATTGGCATTGGACAGGAAACACCTTGATGGGAGTGGCCACCACTGCCATTTCAGACTTGGGAGGTCAAGTGGCAATGATTAGGAATGCCAAGAATATGCTTGACCCCACAAGGATGGGTATCATCAATGCTGGTCTTAATCCAGATGACCCAATATATGCCGCCGACAATAAGACCATCATAGGTTACAAGCCAAATAACAATATTTGGTCTAACCCAGCCTATTGGAATGACATGTACATGTATAACACCTTTGACCCCAAGGAGATGGAGCTTATCAAGCAAAGAGGAGGAGTGTCAAAGAACATAAACGTAAGGGAGTATGGTTGGAACCCCAATGAGCATTTCATATCATGGGACACCGCTTATGAGGGGTTAAAGCAAGGAGGTCATGTCATAGCCGCATTGCTTGAATCAGGAGCAGGAGGAGTTGCAGGTAAGGCCATAGGAGCTGTTGGAAAGGCCATGGGTTCAGGTGTAATGAAAGCAGCAGGAGCACTGAATGCAAGTGGAAAGGTACTGAATGGCCTAAGCAAGACAGGTCAAGTAATCTCAAAGGGAGCAGCCAAGACCCATAACTTCGCAATGGAGGGTTTGGCATCACTCAATGGCCCACAGGGAGAGGCCATGGGCACCTTTAATGAGCAGCTTGAGAACAATAAGGAAGCCATACAAGACCAGATAAAGAAAGACCTTAAACAGTATTACAATAACATAAACCTTGACAGCGAGGAAGCCAAGGCATCCATTAATGGCATATACAATGAGTTGAAGTCCAAAGACTTACAAAGGTTGAGGAGTTCTTCAAGGGAAGGAGGCATGAGGTCACTTCCAATGAGTGGTGCTACCCTTATGCGTCAAGCCAAGCAAACATACATAAATAATCTATTAGGAAATGAGGAAAAGAGACTTCAAAAGCAATATGCCAAGGATATGCAAGAAGCCTACAAGAATGCCGCCAAGACATACATGACCAACTGGGCCATGGACTTTGGCAAGGAGGCATTAATGACCCATGGAGTAAAGAAATTCCTTGTGGCCAAGGGAGCCACCCAGGGAGACATGGATAATGTCACACTTAACAACATCATTGCAGACACAAAGACTGGTGGTGTAAGAAGGGCAGTTGACAACCTTGGCACAAGCATAAAAAGGGTAGGTGCCAAGAACATGGCCAAGGGTGTAGTCAAGCAAATATCAGGAGGTTTCGCTGATGAATACCTTGATGGCATAAATGCTAACTTCTCAGAGGCAGCAGGTAGCAATGCCTTTAAGCAATACATGAATAACCAGTATGACTCCAAGGCATATAATGACACCATGGAAGGGGTATTCGGAAACCTCATATCAGGTATCAATGGTGCCATTGACGGCATTGACAACAGGGAAAACCTTTATGAGGGATTCATAGGAGCCATCTCCCCCATGGTGTCAGTAATGCCTAATGTAGGCTCAGTGTTTACTCCCCATGAGACATGGAATGCCATAATCAATGGCAAGGACATTAACGGCAAGAAGATAAATGTGGTAGACAGGATGTCCTATTTAATTAACAATCCCTTGCTATTTGAATATGCTCAGCTGCATAGACAAGACAGAGCCATTGACAATAACATAAAAGCCATCAATGACGTAATAAGCAAATACAAGGAAAATGGGGGAATTGATGATGCCGCAAAAGCCATGTCAGCCACAAGGGATTATTCCACAGCCTATGACAATGGTAACCAAGACCATTCCCCTTCACCAGTAATGGCAGCAGAGGACAATAAACTTCTCAATGCCTTTAACCTCATGTCAGTGGCAAAGACATTGGAGGGTATTGAAGGAGGCACTAAATCAGCTATTTATGAGCAGACAATGAACAGGTTGAAAGGACTGGCTGATGGTAGCTTGAGTGAGGAAGAGAAGAGTGAGGAAGTAACAAGGTTCCTCTCAGACCCAGACAATAAGTCAATACTTGACAATAACACCCCAGAGCAAGCACAGGCTATCGCTGAAATCAGGTTAAAGAAGAACGCACAATTCTTCATGGACTTATACAGGAAGAAAGATGAGATAGAAACCAAGCTGAACAACAGTCCAAGCATGAAAGGCAAGGACAAGAGGTTATTAGGAGCCTTGGAATACCAGTTGCTTGCCAAGGATGACTGGAAGCAGAGGCTCAATGCCCTTGAAGAGAACACAGGAGTGTCAAGGACAAGCACTGACATAGACTATACCCCTGACCTTGAGATGATATATGGCAGTCATACGTCAAGGCAGACAGCATTGAACTCAAGAACAAGGGAGATGCAAAAAATAACCAATGCCCAATTGGACATTCAAAGGGAAAATGACAAGTCAAGAAAGACCATTGAGTCACTTCAAGAGCGGCTGATAGACAGTAAGACAGAGGATGAGAAAGAAGACATACAAGACAAGATAGACCAGGAAAATAACCTCATAAAGTCAAGGAATCTCAGGAGCAACCAACTTAAAGTCCAGCAAGATACCTTGAAGGAAGAGATAGCCACCTTGAAAGACCTTATAAAGGACACCAAGGGAAAGCCAGTGCTTACCTCTTCCACGGATTTCTCAGTGGACAGGATACTAAATTCAGATGCAAGGACAAGGGCTGAGATACTTAATGACGCAAACAGGGGAAGATATACCCAAAAGCAGTTAAAGGTAATAGACAGGGCAAAGGCTAAGCTAACACAACAAGACCCTGAGGCCCTTCAGAAGATACAGGATGCAGGAGAGCTGGCACATAGGGTAGAGGATTCAAATAGGGTATATGACCTCCTCTACAATAACCCAGATGAGGCAACAGCATACTTTGATGCCCAAGGAGAATTGAGGAACAGGAAAGCCTTGATGGAGTCACTTCAAAGGGAGATAGATGATAACTACAAGAAGATAGACAACGTGCTTAATGATGATAACTCCACTGACACTGACATAAGGAACACCCTATCACCAACGAGCAGCCACCTCCTGAATGCCTACATGGAAGACAATCCAAACAATGCAGCCAAGGTAAAGCCTTATTATGACTTGGCAAAGTTTGATGAGGATGCCGCAAGCATAATAATGAGAGGAAAGGAATCTGATAATGTAAAGGAAAACAAGTTCAGAGTGCTCATGTTGCTTCAATCCATGTCAAATAGCAAGGAAGAGCTTACCCAAAAGATAGAGGATGCCATTGATTCAGGGAATACTGCCCCTGAGGTAAGGGACTTCTTGAATGGACTCCTTGACAAGATGGAGGCATTGGGCTATCAAAGGAATGCCACAGTGGTTGAGGCAAGGGAGAAAAGAAGGGCAAGGGAAGCTGAGCAGAAAGCCCAAAGGGACAAGGAACAGGCAGAGAGGGAAGCCAAGGAAAAGGCAAGGCAAGAAGAGGAAAGAAAGGCCAAGGAAGCCAATGTTGAAATACATGATGAAGAGGAAGTACCCCTGACACCTGACGAGACCCCTGATGAACCTTTGGTTCCAGACAGTGAGAGCAAGAAAACCACAGAGAAACCATTAGTGCCTGATGAGAGCACTTCCACTGCAACAGAGAGTCCAGACATTCAATCAGATGGCAAGAATGCCACAGAGATGCAAACAGAAGCAGTAGACTTAGGTGAGCAATCATTCATAAACAGTGTCATGAGTGATGAAATGGAAGATGGTGACATTGACGCAGGAGAGATATGGCATGGAACATCAGAAGGCCCAAGGAAAGAAGTACTCACTATAAACAAGAAAGGCAATAATCTCACATTAACAATTAATGGTAACAAGGCTACATTTGACATATCCCCAAATGAATATGAAGATACTACTCCTGAAAAAGGCCAAAACAAGGTGTTTAAGGTAACTTCCATGACCAAAAAGGATGATGGGTGGTATTTTAATGGTAACTTTGCAGGTGAGAATAAGCAGTCACAAGTAAAGGCAAGTGATGCCTTTAACTTGGAAAAGGCCCTTGACAGGCAAAGGGAATCCAATGAAAGACTATATGTCAAGCAAGGAGATAAGACATCCTCAGAAAGGACAGTTACTGACAATGACGGCAACACCACCATAAGGTCAGAGACCTTGCAGAAACAGGCAGAAAGTCTCTCAAATGAAGAGAAGAAGAAACAAGTGGCAAACATTACTGATAATACACCAGATACTCCTACCCTCAATGCCTTGGGTGAAAGCATCAATGAGAATAACTCACAGGTGATGGCAGGCAATGGAATGTCTGAATGGATGATGGGCAGGAATGGAAATGGCCTCCTTGATGAACAAGGCATACTTGAGCATAAAAAAGGCAAAAAGGAGGGAGACCACATGAACCAGTTTTATGCCTGGACAGAGGAACAGGGCTGGCATATACAAAACATCATAGACAGGGAGTTGGGAAATATAATCCTTGCCAATCCCCATGCCAAGTTCAAGTTCATGTCAGTGACAAACAATGACGTTGAGGATAATACCAATGACTCAAGGGTGTCTGAGGACTTGTTCCTTGTGCTTGACTATGATGAGAATATAAACAAGGGCATCACCTCCATGCACATGGAAGAGAATGGAGGAGTGATTACAGCGGATGGTAAGAGATACCTTGTGGTAGGCACTGTATATCAAAAGAGTGGCAATAATGAGGCTACCTCAAGAAACCTCCTTTTCAATGGAAGTAAGTCAAACTCAGGAGTAAAGGCAGAGAAGAAGAGGGTATTTGGTGAGGATAGTGAGGAAGCCAAGGATGGTTATGGCATATTGTATAATGAAAGGGCAAAGTACAGGAAAGAACATCCTGATGAGAGATTCTTCATATCTGACAATTACAGCACAGAGATAGTGCCAGGCTCATTGATACCAGGTTATATGGTAAAGAGGCAGGAAGAAGACACTGAGGAAAGGCACAGGAATCTTGAGGAGCTACTCAATGACAAGGAAAGGAATCCCTATGGTTATACATTAAAGTCTGTACCATTAGGCATACAAATGCTGACAGACTTCTATACAACTCATGTAAATGTGAATGCCGTGATGTTTCCAAGGAATCCCATTGACAACATGGGAGCAGCCTTTGTCCTATTCCCAGCTTGTAATGGCAAGTACTTCTGTGCCCATATTGACCCATTGTTTTACAGGGAGATGAATGACGGAAGCCTTAAAGACAGGGCAGAAAGAGCCATCAACAAGCTATGCTCAGTGGATTATGACACAAGGCTGGAAGGTATAAAGGAACTTGGAGGCATGTTTTATTTTAACCCAGACAAGAACCAGAATGGCAACTTCATACTCACCAATAAGGATGGACTTGTCACTTTCGTAAGTAGGGGAAAGAAGGGAATGCCAATCAAGGTGACAAAAGAACTTGACTCCCAAGTGGTATTTAATGCTTTCAATGAGATGAACCCAAGGGTTAACATAACCATGTTCAACACCAGGACAGAGAAAAGTCTCAAGGAGCTAAGTGAGGCAGGGGCATTGAATATCAACCTTGCGCAATTAGCACTGGCAGGAGCCTCTTACAGTGTCTATGGTGTTAACCTTGATGGTACATTGGACAAACCTTCTGATGCCAATACACAAAACAAGACAAGCAAGCCCTATGTCAACAACCAGAGGGTCATCATCTATGATACCACAGGTGAAGGAGACACTGAGCAATTTGTATATAATACAGACACTGGAATATACACATATAATGGGGAACCCCTCACTGAAGCCAGGGATGGCAGGCTAATAGAGCAGCTTGACTATAACAGGAAGAAGATAGATGGCAGCATTAAGTTCATAGTCAGGAAGCATAGTGATGAATACTACTTAGTAAGTGAGGGGGACAACCCATTGGTAGTGAGAATTAATGACAATACCCATCATGTAAGTAAACTGTCTCCAGAGGAATCACAAGACATAATAGATAAATTCTATAAGGAAAACCTTGACAAGAATAGGGAACAAACAGCAGATGACATACTTGAAACTTACAAGGAAGGAGAATCCCCAATAGCCCCAGAGGAGGCAATAACGGAACTCATGGAAGAGTATGAAAGGGAAGAACTTGAATCAGCCTCCTCAGAAGGCAACACACAAGAGAACTCCCAAACGGCAATTGAGGAATACTATTATCATGCAAGCAGGCTTTTTGATGAGGGCGCATACAGTATCAGTTTCAAGGACTTATGCAGAACCAATAAGGAGTTCTTTTCTACCTTAAAAGAAATAGGCAAGGAAAAGTGGGAAGATTTCCCACATAAAGTAGCACAGATGGAACAGTATATAAGAGACAAGAACATGGATGTTGACCATATACCAAATAGTGAGGAAGGCTTGGAGGCATTCTTGGATACCATAAGGAATTGCAGATAGACTATATAGATAGGATAGATATAATAGACCTGATAGACTTGATAGGCGCAATAGACTTTATAGATAAAAAATAAAGGAGGGCAGTGAAGCTCTCCTTTATTTTATTCTTTCCATATGATGTCTTTTGCTTATTGTCTTGTACTGTATTTTTTTTTACTTTATCATTAATAGCCAGAAGGCCCTATCTTGAAGGCGGCAAAGATGTCATCACGTGTTCCCAAGTCCCTTAGCTCATAATAATCCTTGAAGAAAGGTAATGCCTTTTTCTTGACATTGTAAAGATACTTGTTCTCTCCCTTGTTCTTTCCCCTGTCCACTTTCTTTGTCACGTCACCATTGGTAAGTCCATAGATAATGTAAAGCAAGTTGTTGAGCATACTTACACCAGCCATTGGCGATTGGAGGATGGTGAACATATTTTGCAGCATGGCAGGGTGTGGAGTGGAAGCCTCAGTGTCAAGGATAAGCCTCTTCACTTGATATATCCAGAACTTCTTGGCGGCATTGCCCCTATTGTCCTTTGGTTCCCCAAGTGCAAACCCAAGACCAAGTAACGCAAAATAGAGTATAAGCTCATTGTGTGCCCTGCATAAGTTATATTTCTGTACCTTGTCAAGGTTAGCCCACATCATCCTTCCTGTAACAGCAAAGGAAGCACACTCACCCATAAGTCTGAATATCATCCTAATAGGTGAGTTTTCCTCCCTACCTTCCTTATACTCCTCAATGAAGGCCCTCCATAGACTCCTGTAATATCCTTCCCTGGTTTGGTTTATTGTGCCATCCCAATGCCTTCCCCTGAACCTCCTGGAATAATGCTCAATCATCCACTGGCGGAAGTTCATGGTAAGCCTTCCAAGCCAAAATTGGGTTATAAGTCCCTTGTCATCATCATTCATTGCTCCATGGCAAGTTTGGTTTACATACCTTATATTTCCTGCCACCTCCTCCAAGTCTTTCCTTGTAATAGGACTTCCATCAAGTTTAGTAGTACCTGCCTTCAGAGCCAAGACACCTGCTCCATTACCTTTGTCAATTACCTCAAAGGCATCATATAGAGTGGTTTCCTTCCCATTGACAAGTACCTTCTTGTGTAACAGACATCCATACATGCCTATCATGTGTATAACATACTCACCAGTGCCATATCCAATGAAAGACATATCATGTGACATGAATCTCCTGAGCATGCTCTTATGGTATCTCTTGTGCATCTTACCCTTGAAGTTCTCCTGTTCAGGGTCAAACATTTCCCTAAGTAGCACGGCCTTGGAGTTCTTGGTATCGTTGATTAAGTCCCATAATTCCCCTGATGTTGTCATTGTTCCAGTTAGTATGGCATGTGCCCTGAAAAACTCCTTCCTGTTGTAGAACTCCCCAGCACCAGACTCAATGAGCATTTGAAATTCACCCATTAGGTAGTTTTGAACCATGCCTTTCACATTAGTGGCAAGCTGCTTGAATGAAGTATAACTAATAAGGTTCCCTACAATCTTATCCCATCTGTTGCCACCATTGGAACCCTGCTTTTCCATTCCATATATTTCCTTGTTGATAAAGCCATCAACAATAGCTGAGCTAAGCACATTCTTCTGGGAGAATTTTCTCAAGTCCTTGAATATCCTGATTACACCATTGTCAACCACATCCACTTTCTTGTTTTCATCCACTCCAGCCTGGTCTTTGATGAAGTCACCTATGAAGTTGACCACATCCTCTATTTGACTCATGGCATTATAGTTTATCGCAGTGCCAGCCAATGCATTGATACCAGCGGAGAAATCCTTGAGCAATTCCCCTTGTTCTACCCTGTTTACAAAGAAGATAGGTATAGCCCTTAATGGGGTATCATCAAATGAGCTTTGACTAAAATTCACCTTCATGTCATCAATGATGCCATTCCTGCTATACCCCTCGTCATCTTCCCTTATGGTGTAGAAGTTCATTGCCTTGTTCTTTATGGCCTTTATGACATCCCCAATTCCCTTTGCATGAGTAAGGGCATCCACTGTATTCCTCCTTAACTGTGGAGGCAGGTAAATGTTTTGGGCATAAGCAGGAAGGAGGGAACCTATTTCCCCCTTGATTTGCATTATGGTGTCATAATATTCCCTTTGTGCGGCAGTAAGTTGAGGAAAAGGCTTGGAGTAATTATCATTAGGTACCCTTTCCGTCCTGCCATTAGTAATGTCTACTACCCTATCCACAGTGTTGACATCCTCCCAATCAAGCATGGCCTTCCTGAGTTCAAAGCCATTCAGTCCTTGCTCCTTATATTCCTTGTACACCTTCTTCCTTTCACTGTAAAATGCTTTCCAATCTATGTCGCTTATAATATGCCCATCATCCTCATACATGAACTCAGTGTTGCTTCCAGAGGCATATAACTTCTTGGTAGCCTTGGTTATTCTTGTGTCAAAGTCATTCATCAACTCATTTCTTCCAACCTTGGCCTTGTTTATTATGCCACCCATGATGGCCATGACAGGATTGCTTGCCCTACTTAAAGTATATAAAAGACCGTCCCATACTGTTGAATCCACGGCAGCTACCCCTATGGAGTTTACCAATGATATTGCATTCTCATCATTCCCAACCACATTAAGCATTATTCCACTGACAACCTCCAAGGTAAGTTCCTTGACCTTCTTTTCATTCTTATCAAATATATCCCTTACCTCCTCAGCGGCATTTCTGAAATTATCAATGTCCACTTGGGATATGCTCTCATCAACATCAAGGTGCTTGTCTGCCAATATGTTGACAATATCATAATACTTTTTTCTTAGCAATGATATTTGATAAAGCCCCTTTGCCTTGCTGAATAACAGCTCTAATGTGTTTCCTGGCTGCTGTGTAGCCTTCAGTATGGTATCAATGTCAGCGATTTGACTTTGAGCCTCCACAAGGAAATCCATTATGCCATGGCAATACCTTTCAGCCTTAAGCTCCCTTGTGAGGTTATCAAGGATAGCCTCAAGCCTCATGGCCTCTGCACTGTCCTTTCCCTCCTTGACCTTGATTTCCCTTATTTGCCTCTCAAGGTTAAGTGCCGCATTAGCCGTAGCTTGTGAGAGCTTCTTTATATTGTCAAGTGTAGCGTGTATTTCCTGCCTGTCTATACCATATTTCTTGTTGAGCTTATGCAATGTATTCACAATCTCATTCTCAGGGCTTGATATGTTAAGTTGATTGTCAAGACCGCTTACCTTCTTTTTCAGTGCAACCAAGTCAATGCCATTGAACTGCTTACAGTAGTTCACAGCATTGACAAGAAGCACTTTCTCAGATGATGACAGATTACCTGTCTTGGCATTGAAAGCACTAAGGGCATCAGCTGCCTTCTCAATGGAGCCAAAGGCATTGACCAGCCTTTGCACTTGCCTTGAGTTTTGATTGAGGTAAAACAACGTAAGGGCATCCTTTTTCATCAGTCCACTTATCAATGTAAACTTCTTGAGGTTTATGAGAGACTGTACAAGGTCAGTGTTCATAGGGGATATTCTGTCCTTTAATTCTGATGGTACATTATCCAAGTCCACCCCAATAGAGGAAAACGCCTTTTTATATTCATCCCATATTTGGAGCTTGGCTTCCACATTGTTGGCATACATGATATTATTTCCACTTTTTCCATATACAAGAATATTATATACAGTATCCCTGTTTGGGTCACTGTGGGCAACCACCATAGCCACATATCCTTTCATGTCATCATTAAAAGCCTTTGCCTTTTCCAGGGCATCCTTGGCATTGTCATATTCAATGTCATTGTCATTATAGTCAGTGATACCATATTGAACCTTTAAGGCTGATATGTCATTAGTCTCCTCTTTCCATTTCTTGTATTCAATAAAGTCAAGTATGTCCTTCGCATTATGTTGTCCCTGGTCATTCCTCTTATATCCCATGGAATCCATTTTCTTTCCCATGTTGGGGTTAGCTTCATAGACACAATATATGAAATTGGCTTGATTCCTCTGTATCTTGAACTTTTTTAGCAGTTCCACATACATCTTGCTTCTCTTACCATTGATTTCTGGTGCCACTATACAAGTATTCTTTCCCATTATCCTATCTGTCTTTTAAAAATTATACACATTGAAAATTAAAGAAGACAGGAGGGTTTCCCCTCCTATCTTCCCATTAGTTGTCAGCACATTTCCTTGAATTTCTCAAGTGCTTCCCTGGCATTGAGCTTTAATCCTTGTTTCTCAAATACGCCCCTCAAGAGGCCATACTGTCCAAGGGTCAAGCGTCCATATTCCTTTATATTGTTCTTGTAGTGATTGATGATGGCATTAGCCTTCTCCTTGTCATACTTACTGTCATAAGCCATGAACATGTCAATAAGGCTCATTCCTGCATTGGAATCCTCCTTGGAATTATCCTCTTGTGATTCTTCTTGAGTGAGTGAATTAGTGCTATCCTCTGCAAGATTGCCATTGGATAAAGTAGTTTGCTTATCACTATTGTCAATATACTCAACAGGGGTCATGGGCTTCACAATGTCATTACTTGACATTTCAATATATTCCCCATTGTTTCCAAGAGGTTGTATGGCCTTGTAAGTCATGACAGTATCATTGGAGTTTTCCTTGTCATACCTGAACAACATGGTGTTTTTCCCTATCTTGCTCTTGATATAGGCATTTCCATTGCACCTTGCTTTATCCTCATCTGATACCACTGAAAGAGTGTTACCCTCAAGGTGCATCTCCCCTGACATCTTGACATAAGGAACCAAGCCATTGTCATCCCAATTATTCCTTATAAACTGGTCAACAACAGTGCTTGGGGAGGCATTGCCCAACTTAAGGTTCCTGAAAGTGCCTACATAAGACACCTCATTGCCATTGTCAAGTTTCTTTGAAATCCTTTCCTTGATGTAGTTAGGCAAGAGGGAAATAAACGTCTTTGGACTGAATGTAAGCCCTCCCTTAAAGAAGTTATATGCAAACAACTTAAGAGCCAAGCTCTTATCAGCATTGTAAAGGTCAATCCATGCACTGCTTAATTTCTCCTTGCCCACTGTGTCAAGTCCTGTGATATTGACCTGCAAGAAAGGATAAGACGACTTCTTGTTTTCTCCCAGGCTAATGCTGTCAACCAGCATATTGCCTTTATACTTTCCACTCTCCTTAATCCTATTGAACTCAAGTGGGAACTTCTTGATATAATATGCAAGAGTCCTTGAGTCAATCAGTCCATTGTCAATAAGGAGGAATGAGGTATAGAAGTTGACAAGGGAGTCAAGCAGTTGCCTGTTTCTCATTATCCTTTTTCTTGCCAATCCAAAGGCATTGAGAACATTCCTAAACCCAGCACTTCCAGCAGGAGTATCATTGAAGAGAGTGTTGGCAAGGTCATAAGTGCCATGGAATCCTTCCAGTATTGGATGCTTATCAAGAATGGTTTGGAAAGTGGCAGGTTGCCATTTCCCCTCCTTATCCTTGTAGGTAAATCCAGTGCTTCCATCACTCCCATTAAAGTCACTTAGCTTTGCCTCTGTCATCAAGTTGTCAATAACCAAAGGTCCCACAGCTCCAGCTATTGAGTTAAACCTTGTGACAAGGGTAGGTTTCCTGAGTTGCTCAGCAATGCCAAGGATTCTTTGGAAAGCAATGAGAACCTTATAGTCAATGGCCTCATGGTCTCCATCCAATAACCCCTCAACAAGTTCATCTGGACTAATTTCCTCAGTAGTGATGTTACTGTCAGAAGTATAGTGGTTCTTGTTGTCCATGTCCTTAATCATGCCATCAATGACAGTGCCTATTGAGGAATACCCTCCAAGGTTTTCCTTGTCACACTTGGCAAGAGCCTTGGTAATGACACTTTGTGAGAGGAACATGGCAGCCTCCTTGAATGACATTCCAAGCCTTAACAGGGCATTAAGGATATTGGCGGTGTTCATGTTGATGTTCATGAGATTGAGTATAGGGTCTTTCACGGCATCAGCTGACGCACCTACAAGAGAACCAAGAGTACTGCCAACATTGTTGCCATCAGTATCAAACCTTGGGTCAAGCTCCATGTTACCATTCATGAATACCTTATGCCCAATGGTAAAAGCCCTTGTTCCCTTAGGCACTTCAAGGTAAATGCCATCTCCTTCAAGAGTGGAGTGAGCTATCTTATTGACGGCAAACACACCTATGAGGGAAGCAGCAGCTGCATTTTGCTTATAGAACTGAAGCTGAGTATCAAAGAAAGCCAAGTCCTTCTCAACATAGCTAAGGCTCTTCAAGTGCTTTATGCCATCCTTTCCATTGGCTATTGCCTCCAGCTCATCCCAAGAGATGCCAGGATTATTCCTATAAGCGGCTATCATGTATCCTACCTTCTTCTGCTCATCAAATCCCTCAGGCTTAAGAACCTTGTCAGCAGTGGCAGGATTGGTAAGCACAGACCAAGACAGGTCAATAATCTTGTTGTTCCTCAGGTTTCTTCCCTTTGGTATTGCCGTGGAATACACCTTCTGCCACTCATCCTTTTTAGCACGCAGCTTGTCATATTTATCACTAAGGGTCTTACCTCCTGGGATATACCTGGCAGTATAAGAATGGTCACTTCTTAAGACACGAATGAAAGTATCAATATTCTTGTGAAGTCTCTCTGAATCCTCATCAGAGATATTCTTTCCATCAACACAGTCCTTATACAACCAATCAGCCACCTTCTTATAATCAACAACAAGGTCAAGGGCCTTTCTCATTACATACCTCTTGTCAATGTCAAAGTCAGAGCCATCTTGTGAGGTAAGCTCATAAGGAAGCATGATGGTACTACCAGCCTCCTTGGGCAAGAATCCAACAATCTTGCATGGGGCTATTGAACACTTATCCTCAGTAGGAATGCGATAAGTGATTAACTTCAGAAGGTCAGGGTCAATGGCATCAAGAGCCTCTACGTTAATGGCACCATTCTCATCAGTGAAGTTCCTGTAAAGGTCTTCTGTCCAAGCAGGGGCAAACACCTCAAAGTAAGCAATGCCTCCTTGGTTCTCCTTGCAGAAATCCTCATAGGATTTGCCCTTATGCTTTGATAGGTCATACTCCTTCCTTGTAGGCAAGAGCTTTCCCTTCTTGTCATTGAACCTTATTTGAAGTTGTCTTGAAGTACCAAAGTTTGACACTTGGACAATAGGGCCACCAGGAATAAGCTGCTTGTTCACCCTGTTCTTGATGATAGAGTTGATGAGTTGCTCAATCCTCTTGCATTGTATGGGGTCTCCCTTGGGGATTCTGAACTCTCCAGTCACCTTGTCAATGGTACAGGCTTGAATCAAGTCAATGCCATATCTTGGTGAGCTATGCAGTTCCCTCTGAAGAATCTTTGACAAGGCAAGGTTTCTCTCAACCCTACTGGAAGCATTGAGGTGCAGCTCCTGAGAAAGACTTTCAAGGCTTGTCATTATGTTCTCATGTATGACATTCTCATACTCTTCCTTTATTTCCCTTGCGGTCTTGCTCACATGGACTTTCTCCCACTTGCCTTTCTCAGTTTCCTGCCATTCATCATACTCATACTTGACAATGTTGTCAGGGTCATCATGAGACTTATTCTCATCATAATACTCCTCAAGGTCAGAAGGGATAATCATCCTTGTCTGTGAGCCATGAGCCTGTTCATGGTCTTTGAAATGGTCTGGCACATCCTGCTGCAAGCAATAATCCTCAAAGGGAAGCTCCTGTACAGAGACATCAGTGTTGTAAGCAGAGGAATCATAGCCTTGAGTACCTGCCTTATAGATGGCTTTATGCAGTTCATCCTTGGCTTTCTTCTCACCCTCTTTCAAATTGTCAGCATACTGTGCAATGTCCACAGCCCCTTGTAAGGATGACTTAATGGCAGACTCAAACTGTATGGTGTCAATGCCCTTACCATTGTAAGTGCCATTAATACTTATATTACCCTTATCATCTCTCTGTCTTCCATCAAATGCACTGTCTTCCATGACATCAAAGATAGCCTTGAGAAGATTTGGCCTTGATGTTTCCTCATTCCTCAGGAGCACGTCAGCCATCACCAAGAGATACTCTGAGTTCTTTGCCTGGAAAGGACAATACATATTGGTGATAGGAGCATTGCCTACCTCCATGGTCTTATAAAGATGAGAATACACAAAAGGCTTAAGAGGCTGGAAAGCCTGCTTAATCTCAGTGAAATCAACAGATTCCCCATTCCTTATCTTCTGATATACCTTTTCAGCATCCCTTGACCACTTGCCAAACATGATAGCCTTCTTCCTATAAGAGGTAGGAGAGACATACCCTTCGGCATCAGCTACATTAATCTCAGAATAAGCCCTTAACACATCTTCCTTCAATGCCTCCCACTGAGCCTTCATGTTAGATGGAGCCTGTGCAATCTTTCTGTCAAATACCTCAGTGATATTGTCTATGACATTGGATTTCACCTTGTCAAAGTCCTTGAGAATGACAGTCCTGTACTTTCCATCAGACACTGGCTTTCCATCATAATCAACAGCAGACACCCTTCCCCTTAAACCAGGGGCATGAAGTTGCGCCAACCTCTTCTGCAAGTCCTCCTCATCCTTATAGAAGGCAGTGTCACCCACAGTGAGCATAAGGATGTTCTTGGTGGCAAAGTAATCATTCCAAAGGAAGTTCTCCAATTGACCCCTTATATAATCATCAATCTGCTTTTCCCTTTCCTGGAATTGTTCCTTCTGCTTGTTCTCATCAAAGCTGTTATCAAGTGATACATGACTTTCAGCGATATTGGTAATATTCCTTGCCGCCTTTATGAGTCCATTCTCCTGCCAAGTGTCAAGGATACCATTGAACCTGTCTTGGAGATAATTGTAAATGGCCTTCTTTGCAAGTTCATCAAACTCCAGTTCCTCCTGAGAGGTAAGAGCTTCCTCTCCCTTTATCTTCTTTTGAAGAAGTGAGGCAAACTTGGAATCATCATGGTTTTCCACCACATTGCCATCCTCATCATATATCTCCTTAGGAGCAAGCAGGTTAGTGCCATATCCATTATGCCTGTCACTGTCTGTAAGACCATTGAGGTAAGGGTTAAGGAACTTGAAGAAGCAGAAATTACGACCATTGGTATCAAAGTTCTTGATAAAGGACTTATTACCCTTGACCTTATTCCTCATCCTGACAGTCTGTATCCTGCTAAGCTCAGTAAGGAACATGTGATAAAGCCCCAACTTATCAGGAGTTCCCTCCACAATATCCTTCTTATAGGTTTTCTTATCCTTGTCAGCCACAAATCCTATGTAATCCTCGGTAGGCTTGTTTGACTGCATTGGCATGCGGAAATAAGCCTTGGTATAGTCTTTCATGTCAGAACTCATTGACCAATACTGTGAGAGCACAGACATGGCATATTCAAGGTCATTCATATTCCTCATGTAACCTTTTCCATTGTAACTAAGGTTCACCCTATGGTCAAAGTATTGCCTATATGACTTATCATTTGCCATCATGTCAAGCCAAGGAAGCCTCCAATGGTAACGTTCCCTCAACAAATTACGGTCAAACTCATGCCCCATGGAGAAGAACTCAGACTTACCATATTCATTGGCAATGAAGTCATTGAACTTTTCCTCATCCTGTATGCTGAACTTCTGGAACAGCTTAGACAAGAATGAAGGAATGGTATATGCCTGATAGAGCTTGCCATTGTCATACACCGTGTTTTGCGTTACCTCCTCAAGGGAATCAGTGATAGGCTTGATGAACTTCCTCATGGCACTTACAAGACCTGTTTCAGAAGCATAATTGAAAGGGGCTATCTCATATTCCTCATTTGGGTGATTAACCATATAGTTATATGACAAGTCCAATGTCTTGACTATTGTACGCAAGGCAGTAACCATGTTGTGAAGGGAACTTTCATCCAATATGTCGGCAATTTCCTCACCTATGAAGTTGAATCCCATGGCTTGCATTGCCTTTGAGAGAATGTCAGAGGCATCCTTGACTTGTTCCTCAGAAATGGCCTTCCTTTTCCTTTGGTAATTGACCCTAATGTCAAGGGACTTATCAAGGTCTTCCAACTCATGAAGAGCCTTATGCAGGTTAAAGACATACTTGTCAGTGATGGAATCCTTGTTTCCAAGAAGGGAGAAGTTTATCCTTTTTGAATTGAACAATGGTGTCTCATCAGCATTGAACCTTGCCTTTGCGGTATCCATGACCTGCTTTAACACAGGATTCCTGTTGGCAGGGATGCTTGCCACCTTTCCATCATTGTTTATTGCCACGGTATAATCTGTGCGGTGCTTACAGAAAGTGCTGAAGAACTGGCTTTGCAAGTCAGAGTATCTCCCACTGTTGTCATTGAGCTTGACAAGCAGCTGATTCACCCAATTGTTCTTCTTGAGATTGGCCTTTTGACTAATCTTCATGAGCATGTCCTCATAAGTGACAGCGCCTTGAGTCCATGAGAGAATGCTCAATGACGCATCCTTGACATTGACCCTTTCCTTCAATCCCCACATATTATTAATCTTGGGATTACCATCCTCATCAAGTTGATAGCAGTCATGCAATGCCCTCTTAACAAGGGTAGACATACTGTCCACAGTGTCTATGGTTCTTGAGTCCACGAGATAATGTTCCCTTCCCTCACCATACATTTCCACAAGTTCATCCTCATCATTGTCCTTGTTGAATGTCTCATCATGGGGTAACTGGTTATCCTCATAAGTCCTTTCCACAGGGCCACCTATCTGCTCCTTAAAGCCAAATCCCTCATTGAAGTTGAAAAATGGTGCCCCCATCCACATGACGGCATCCCAGTTGTCATAAAGGAAGTTTGCCTTGTCGCCAGCATCATCAAGGGCCTCATCAGAGTCATACCAATCATTGGTATAATCAAACCACTCATGAACCTTATTGAAGATATTGCTTAGCCCTATGGCCTCTATTACCTCCTGCCTTGTGGCAGTCTTGAAGTCAAACCCCTCCTTTGTCTTGAATCCAGGGGCAATCTCCTGTGCATAGCTCTCACCCTCAGTCTGAAGCCTTGTGATGATGTCAGAAGCATAATCCATGGCCATCTCGACTGCATGCTTAATCTCAGATGAAGTAAGAGGTGTCTCAAACAATTTACTTCCATCAGCATCCATTGGGTTGTTGAGCCTGTCTATTTGCTTTGCCAGCTTATCATACTGGTTCTGCTCATACTCCTCCTTAATCAGCTTGTCTCTCAGTTTCAGGTTATCCCACTCCTCTTGTGAGTGAACCCTTCTCAAGAGGACATTAATCTTGTTGATGCACTCCTCATTGACAAGCCTTTCCTTAAATTTGGTTTTGTCATACTCAATGTGATAATACTTTTTATTAGGGTTATATATCCTACTATCCAACTCCTTCAGGAGAGGTATCTTCCATTCAGCATCAACCTCTATTCCCTTTTGCTCACCATTCTTCACTTGCCTGTCATAGTGCTCATACCCAGGAAGGGATACCTTGATAGGTTGAGCTGTCTTGATAGGCTCAGTGAGTGGAGTAGGCTCCATGGGCTTATTAGGCTCATTGGGCTGTTGGGATTGTGAAGATAAACTCATGTTTTCCCTATTTGGTTTTAATTGGTCTAACTGATACTGTTGTGCAGCATCATAGCTATCCTTGTCAAAGTGCTTAGGCTCTGCTACCTCATGGTCTACCATAAAGACTACTTGTGGATTGCCATGATTCTTAGCAATGTCATCATGGTCATAGTCCATATTATAGTCCATGGTTGAGGCAGTATGAAAGCCTAAGGTCTTGGCATATATCTTTTGTAATGGTTGATTAGGACTTGCATAAGCATCAAGATGAGTAGCCCCTTCCTGCCTAACAAAGTCCTTTATTGCATAAAGAAATCCCTTGTTTGTAGTAGGGCTAAGAGAGAACACACTTACAAGATTACCATCAGGCTCTATTGCGAATCCACATAGACCATCATCAGTAACAAAGCATTTACAATCAGAGTAATCATCGTGTAAATCAACAAGTTCTCCATTTCTCAGATAAGCTCTTGTAACCTCAAAAATGTCATGGAATAAATTTCCATTGACCTCTTTAAGGGTAAAAGAGCCTATTCTACCATCTTTGTTTTGATGAGTTACATTAATCCTGACAGGAATCCCTGCACCATTTCCTTGGGAGTCCAAGAGTCTTTTAAGAAGTCCTCCGATTCTGCCTCTATGCTCATCATCAAGTTCTTGTACTCCTGTGTTGTACTTGGATAAACCTCCCTCAAGCATTTTTCTGCTTGCTTCTTGAACTCTTCTAAACTCATCTGTTGTCTTGTATTCTTCTGTTCCATTGTTTAATAATTGTTTATTGTTTTCTATATTTGATTCTACTTCATTCCAATGCTCAGTCCAGTTCTTGTTAAAAATGACATTAGAAGGTATAGGCCCTGCATTCTTAAACATCTTTATCATCTCAGCACCTGTATAACCATTGAGGCTCTTTTTATCAAGTCCATTAGTATAGGCTACCTTGAACTTTTTAGAAGGGTTCTGTTTTGCAATATTATACATCCTTCTAATATTTTCTGTGATAGTTTTTTCTGATATACTTCTTAGACTGTAGTCCCTATTTTGTGAAGGCTTATTCTTGGGGATAGCTATAAATACTGATTCCCCATTCTTCAATGTAACCTTCTTTATTCTTCCTTGTTTTTGTAGAGATTCCCACTTATGGTTAGTATTAGCAACAAGACCTGGAGTAAGGTAATCCCCTTGTTCTGCTAATTTATCTATAATATCTTCATACATTTTAGAGCCTATGCCCTTACCCTGATTCTTTTCATCAGGAATACTTATATTTATACTGTATATAGCATGACCATCAGAAGTCTTATTACCTGTATACAATACTTCTGCAAAGCCATAAGAGTTACTATAAGTAAAAGAAAGTTTGTCTCTACCTGTAATTTCTCTGAACTCTGCTTCTGTTACAGTTTTCTCAGTATCTGGCTTTTCTACTTTATCTCTAAACCCATCTTTATCAGTAATCCACTGCTCTTCTGCATAAGTTACTTTACCATCTTTAATTTTTTTAATTATTAAAGATACAGGATGTTCAACAGTTCCCTTTTCTACATCAAAGTATATATCTTTGACATTTTCCTTGAGGGGCTGAGTACTGTAATCCTCCCTATCGGGTGTAAACTCTACCTGTAAATCTTTTGTAGGAAGAGCATAGGCATTACCTGTTAATCCTTCTCCAACTCCGTAAACAGCACTAAACTGTTGCATAGCTACCTTAGCGGCACCAGCATCATGTCTTCCTTCAGGATTACTACCAAACACAAATATAGTATCTTTACTTGGGGTAATAAATCCATCATAAGAAGCAGGAACAGTATTAGGTACAGAAAAATCTTTATTACTATTTATCTCTTTAAGTTTTACACTATTCACAAAATCCCTTACAGGCATGTGATTAAAGTCCTTTAATGTGAGCTTGTCAAGGTCTTCCTTAGACCATGAGCCAAAGGTGGCCTTGAGGTCTTTCCACACATCAAGAATCCACTGCTTGAGTTTCCCTATTATGTTGGCCTGGCCTTTATTCTTGGCCATGTTGTCAAGCAATAGTTCACCTCCCTTGCCAGTGAACCTTGCATGAACCTCTGAGGCAATAAGGCTTTCAATCTTCTCCTTAGAGAGATTCATTGATTGCCACTGCTTGCCATAACGCTCATCATTGGCAATGGTTTCCCACATGGAAGTCTGCTTCATCAGCTCTACACCCCTTTGCCATAGCTTAGGGTTATGCTTCTGGATAACTCTATCCCATAGATGAGTATACTCATGTATGGGATGCTCAGGAGAAATCTTGGTCTCATCAAGATAGATGTTACCATCCTTATCCACAAAGCCATAGACCTCTCCCTGATAAGTGGTAAAGGCTTCTATTTCTTTTCCACCTTCAAGGGTATTGACAGTTCTGCCATCTCCATCAACGAAAGAAATTCTACCAGTCGCGGAATCCCTCTTTATTTCACTCCATCCTTGATGTTGGCTGCTACCTGCATTATTTGAAGTTTGGTTGGGTTTTCCTTGTAGTGCTGATATATCCAATCCAGCATTGTCCCCATTTGTCTTTCTGTTTTCAACATGGTAGCTACCGCTATTATATTTTCTTTTGGTAATCTCATTGCGTGTAGTCCATCTATTAGGAGATTCTGGAAATCCTTTTCTTTCTCTGTCATTGTAATTATTCTTTAAATTGTTGTCAATTTGGTGATATTCGATAATGTCAAACTCTCCAGCACCCTTATAGTTTACGGTGTACTCATAGTTGGCTGTCTGAATAACGTTTCCATAGGAAGTTTTATTGCCATACTTAGTCATTAAGGCACTACTTAATGTAGCCAATTCTCCCTTAGGTAAATCATGTTTATCAACGTATTGTTGCAATTTCTTGACATCATGTGTCCTCAGGAACTCCTCCATGGCATTTCTTCCAAAGACTTTAATGCCTGGAATACTCTTGAGATGGTCAACAAGCTGTTGGGTAACAGTAGGCTCAGTATGCTCATTAGGCATATTAGGCTGAGTAGTGTCAGTAGACTGGTTTTTATTTGGATGAAGAGGTGAGCCAGGCACCTTTACATCATCACTGATAATGGTGGCAGTGTCAGTGGCCCTTGATATGGCGACATACTCAAGCTGCTGCACCAAGTTGACAGTACCATCATTGGACTTTATCATGGCAGTGTTGGAAGGTTGCTCATCAAGACTGAAAGGCACAGAGTTTATCTCAGTGGCACCATTCATGTCATGGACATCATCAACCTTGACATCACCAACAGGAATCATGTCATCTGGATTCACAGTGTCATATTCATCCATTGGTATGTCAAGGTCAACAATACCCTCACTCTCATCCCTTCTTGCCTTTTGGATGTCAACGTCATCAATGAGCACATTCTTGAAGGTAGAACCCTGTGACTTATGAGCTGTCATGGCATAGCCAAAGTCCCAAACCTTTGAGACTATTGTCCTATTACCCTCCATGATATTATCATTGACAAAAAGGAACTTGTTGATACTGTTAATATCAGAGAGGATGTCCCTTTTCTCTCTGGGGCTGCGTGCTCTCCTATACCTTTCCCACAAGCCCACCACCAGCTTTCCAAGCATCAATGCCACTCTCCTGTTATTGGTATTACCTTTCACATCAATGAAGTTGAAGGTATCAACCTTTCCATTTGGGTCTTCAATTGATATTCTATTGCCAGTGGTCTCATAAGTTTTGCCATTCAGGGCAAATGCCATTTTGACTTCAGGGGATACACTGACAACCTTGTAGCTCTCAGAATTGATAAACTTGTATTGTCCATGGTCATACCCATAGTTGACATATCCCATGATAGGCTCACCCACCCTTGGAACATTGCCAGTGTATCCCAATGTCTTTCTCATTGCCTCATTATAAGCGGCAACCTTGGCATTGGTATAGGCAATAATCTTGAAGCTGTCAGGGTCTTTCGTGAGTTCAGGGGCAAAGTGTCTAACGATGTCACCAATCTCCTTCTTCTGTTGAGGCTTGACATAAGCCACACCTTTTCCTTCACTGTTGAAAGATGATACCCCTGAGAGTCCTTGACCATTCCTTACATCAGTGGCCTCCTTGAGAATTGCATTGTCATCAGTACGTTCTACCTTTGTGAGTTCAGTGACAGTCCTGCCCTCATTGTCCCTAAACACCTTTGAGATTCTTGTCTCATTGACAGGAGCAAGCTGGGCACTGTCACCAACATAGATAATCTTGGCACCCATGTCCCTTGCTATGTCATTGAGGATTTGATAGTTTTGCTCATTAATCATGGAAGCCTCATCAATGACCACCACAGAGCCAAAGTGAATCTTGTTTTCATCCCTGACATTGTTGATGAGGTTCTTGGCATCATACTTCTTTGAGCTATCCACCTCCACGTTGATGCCAAAAGCCTTGTTTAGGGTCATGGCATTGCCTACTTTCTTCTTAAGGACAGCTACAGCCTTATTGGTGGTGGCAGTGAAAATCATGTCCACTCCCTCCCTTCTTTCCTTTGCTTGCAGCATCTGCATGATGGAAGTCTTGCCAGTGCCAGCATAGCCACTGAGAGTCATTGAAGTCTCACCAGAGCGAATGAACTTATCCATCATGTTAAGGGCCTTGGCTTGCTGCTCATTAGGCATGAATGGAACCTTGACCTGCACCCCATCATCAAAGGTGAAGTACTTGTTATCCATTCTCTCACTTGTTATTGCCTTGTCATTGGTATTGGCTGCATACATATAATCAGACACCTCCCTATTGAGTAAGGCAGTGATGTCCTTGGCCTCCCCCTCAGGAAGGGAGGAAATAAACTCATTTGCCTGTGCTGACAACTTATGGCTTGTGTCACCTTGAGCCTTCCTCAACTCCTTGAGAATGCCATTATACTCCATGTAAGTATCCCTGTCGAAGGCTTCAAGGGCATTCTCAAGGGCATTCATTGACCTTGTGTAATAATCGCTTGAAGGATGAATGCCAAGAAGCCTCTTGAAGGCCACTATAATCTTCTGCCAAATAGACTGTTCCTTCCCAATCTCCTTGAGCTTTGCCCTAAATACAGGGTTGGAAAGCTCGGCCACAAATTCCTTGGCACTTATGGCACCCCTTTCACCTTCAATGGCCTTGTCATGCCTGACCCTGCCATATATCATGGTAATCTCATCCTTGAAATCAGCCAAGGCTTGTGACTTATGCTGATTATTGATTACATTGGACAGGGCATAGTCAGAGACAGCATG
>ERZ808266.152-NODE-152-length-28040-cov-10.238199_pt1 | contig 28040 bp, 28 predicted proteins | sample MGYA00521278_ERZ808266 | MGnify/ENA primary metagenome ERZ808266 (study PRJEB31516, sample SAMN03275591) | gut metagenome | biome: mammalia-associated habitat; material: feces | host: Papio cynocephalus | place: Kenya | collected 2012-08-02 ... | reverse complement strand
GCATACGCGGCGTAGGTCCGCCCGCGGATGCCGTAGCCCAGAATCAAAACCTTTATTGGATTATTCATAATTAATATTGTATCAAATCTTTCGCGACTTGTCTAGTGCGGATTCCCAATGTAGTCTCCCGCAAATTTTCATGTGCCCTGACCAAAAGCAAACGAACCCCGAGGCGAAACGGAACCCAAACACGACGGGGATTTGTCCCTGTCCCCGTAAAGCAGTGCGCAATTTGTCCGGTTTCCGGCCGTTTCGCGCGGTTTTTGCACCCTCGGGGGTCCCGGCGAGACGGGGTGGCCGTTCCGGCGCAACGGCATCACCGTTCCGGCGCAACGGCATCGCCGTTCCGGCGCAACGGGGTGGCCGTTCCGGCGCAACGCGTGGAGGCTTCTACTAGATATCCCCCCTGCGCAATCTGAAACATCCATTACAGTGCTGTATTGACGTTCAGCAGAAATTCGCCCGCGGGGACGGAGAGGGGAAGTGGGGCATTGACCATGCTGAAGCGCAAAATTGTAGAGTATGCATTATCGGCCCTTCTCCTCGGGCGATTCATATGCTATAATATCCGCATGCAGATTCGCCGCCTACTCGTCCACGCACACTTCTTCTATGCGCCCCTCGCATCGGAGATCGCCGCGTGCACCCGGAACTTCATAGACGTCTGTGGGGCGGAAGCAGTGGAAGTCGTGGCGACCTATCCGGAAACGAAACCCGAATTTGCCGCGCTCTTGGCCGGGCTACTGCCCCAGACAGGCGTAAAAATCGTCGCCGTCCCGAACCGGGGCTACGATATCGGCCCGTTCGTCTGCGAAGTCCTGAACCGGTATCCCCTCGATTCGTACGACTGCCTCGTGAAACTCCACACCAAACGCGATGTGGACGGCTGGGTGAACTTCCGTCCGGTCCGCGGCGGCGAATGGCGGCGGGTGCTTTTGCGGTTCTGCGCCACCCCGGCGAAGGTGCGGGCGAGTCTCGCGGCGTTTGCGCGCCACCCATCCCTCGGCATGATCGCCGCGAGCCGCTTCATCAACTATGCCGCGGGCGACTTCTGCCCGTCCACCCGCCGGGATTGCCGCGACCTTCTGCGGAAACTCGGACTCCGTCCCGCCGCGCCCGTCTCCGTCGCCGGCACGATTTTCATGGTGCGCGCGGCGCTTTTCAAGCCTCTCGCCAATCGCTTCACCTGGACGGACTTCCCGGAAATAACTCCTTCCAACGCGCATATCGACTTCAATCTTGTCGGTTCGCTGGAATTGGCCTTCGCCACCCTCGTCGCGGCACAGGGGTATGTGGTCGCGGAAGGCGTCCTCCCGCCCGGCGTGGCGTTACTGGGCTACCGGTTGTTCGGCGCGTTGTCGCGGCTGGTGCGATTCGGCTCCCGAACGGCGCGGCGGCTTGTCGGCGACAGGGCGCTCACCGCCTGCCTTGGGCGGATCATGCGCGGCTAAGCCGCCGTACGAACCGCTTGAGCGCGACAGTCATCCGCCGCGCCAAGGGCGGGCAACCGCCCAATATCCATGAAGAAGTGCCCGTAAAGCAGTCGTTTGGATACTTTTTGGCGAGATAAGCCTCTTGCTCGTAGTAGCGCGGCAGGACGTTTCCGCCGCTCCAATGGCATGCCGCGAACGGGAGAATGCGCGAAGGAATGCCGCGCTGCGCCGCCGTCCGGCAGAAGTCTTCCACATAAAGATCGAAGGTCAAATGTTCGTCAAACCGCAGGTTATGGCGGTGGACAAGCGAAGAATGCACAATCAGGCATTGGCAGTCGAACGTTTCCACGGGCGTGCCCGGCGGGACGGTCCTTCCCAATTCATGTTCGCCCGAACCGTCTTTGGCGCATTCCGCCACCCGACCGACGAGCTGCCATTCGTGGTAAATGCCGAAGCGGACGCGCGTGCGTGCGCCGATCGGCCCCCGCAAACAGGCCGTGTCCAGACCTTCCAGCCGCGACAAAAGCGGTTCGCGCGGCTCGAAGTCCTCGTGGCAGAAGACGTACCACGCCTCCTCGTCTGCGGGACGGGAGTCCAGAAACGCGTTGTATTTCAGCGGGATGCCCTCGTTCCGGACGCGGTTGTCCAGCGGCGCGAAGGTGCAGCCGCGGCAGTTCGGGTTCGTCCGCAGGCAGCGGTCGTACATGGCGAAATCGCGCACGACCGAAACCAAGACGGGAGGGGTCATGCCGTTTTCCCCTCCGCAAAGCGCCGGAACCGGGCCACCCGTCCGGACCAATCCCACTGTGCGCGCAGAGAGGCGACTTCCGCATCCGTCGGCGGGGGCGGATCGGAAAGGATGGCCGCGGCGAACGCGTCCTTGTCGCCATAGGGAACCTTATGGCAACCAGTCGTGTAAACGCCACGCAAGGCGGGCAAATCGTACATGACGACCGGCAGACCCGAACAGAGGGCTTCCGCGGCGACCATGCCGTTGTTGTCGTAGACCGTCGCGTGCACAAACAGCCGCGCCGAACAATAGATTTCGTATTTCGCCGCGTTGTTCACGTAACCGAGCCAATCTATCGCATGTTCCATGCCGAGACGCGCGGCTTTCCGGCGCAAAAGCTTCTCGTAGGCGGGCGTCCCGTTGCCGATTAGCGTCAGACGCCGCGCAGGATCTTGGCGGACGACGCGCGCCCATATGTCAAGCAACCCTTCCACGCCCTTCTGCGGATGCAGGCGGCTGCAGAAAACCACATCGCGCGTTTTCTCCAGGTGTGCAGCGGGTATTTGCTCCACATTCACGCCGCCGTAGAATGCGAACACGTCCTTCTGAAGGCGAGCAGGGAAACGTACGCGGTCGGAGTCGTTCGTAATGACAAACCGGTCGGCATATCTTAATTGGATGAAAAACAAGGTTTTAAGCAAAAACCAGGCGAAAACCCACTTGAAGAACGGGAAGCGATAGCCGCGCGACAGGTTTTCCCACGGAGAAGGCGCGAAAAGGAAATCGCTCGTGATCCACGTAAAGGCGAATCGCCGTTTAAGCAAGGCAAGCGGAAGAGTTTCGACATGTGCCTCGCTGCAACAGAAGACTTGGTCGTCCTTTGCGATGGCTTCCGCGGCGAATACCGCGCCAATCGCGCGGCAAAAATGGCGCACGGCGGCGACCGGATGCATGAATTCGCCCTTGGGGAAGGACGGCAGCACATGCAAATGCAGGTTTGGCTTGGGCGGCAGATTGTCCGTGACCGTCGGCAGCTTGACTTCGGGAACCAGAAAGTGCACCTCGTTCGTTTCGCTCAAGTGCCGCGCCATTTCGAGGGCGATCTTTGAGTTGCCGCCCATCGTGCCGGGCGGGCTGAGAGCCACTCCTATGATAAAATAGCGTTTCATACGACATTCCTTCTTTCTGGATGTTTCCCCGCAGGCACCGGACGGGACGGAGCGGTTCGCCATCCATCCGCCTCCGCTTAGGAACTGACAGGCCCCGCTACGAAACACGCGTGCGCGTTGGCCGTCGTCATGTCCGCCAGCTTTTCACCGGATATTCCGCGCAAATTCGCCAAAAACCGTGCCGTTTCCACCAGAAAGGCGGGCTCGTTGGGCTTTCCGCGCAAAGGGACCGGGGCGAGAAAAGGCGAATCGGTCTCTATCAGGAGGCGGTCGTCCGGCACGACCAGCGCGCTTTCGCGCACATTATCCGCCTTTTTGAATGTGACAATCCCCGAAATGGAGATATAGAAGCCCAAGTCGAGCAACGCGCGGCAAAAAGCCGGCGACCCCGTGAAGCAGTGGATCACGCCCCGGGACGGTATCTCGCGCAAGATGCCGAGCGTATCGTCGTCCGCTTCGCGCGTATGGATGATGACAGGCAGGTTCTTTTGACGCGCCGCCTCGAGTTGTCCGGAGAGAAGTTCGCGCTGGAGGGGGCGGTCGGTTTCGCCGTGGGAGTAGTCCAAACCCAATTCTCCCACCGCCGTCACCCCGGCATAATCAATCGGCTCGCGAACCACCCCGACGGACGACATGTCGTGTCCGGCCGCCCAATAGACGCGCGGAAGGTCCGTTCCTTGCAACGCCGCGGCCAAGCGGGCGGTTTTGTTGAGTTCCGTATCGCCGCCGACGGCCAAAATCTCCTGCACCCCCGCCGCTTTCGCGCGCACAAGCTGGGCGCGAATCTCCTCCGCATTCCCGGTGAAGTGCGCGTGCGTGTCGAAGAGGGGGCTCACCGAACCAATCCCTGCTGGCGCAAAAGCGCCGCGGACGAAGGTTTGCGCTTGCGGAAGCGCACAAACACGTCAAACGCGCTTTCGCTTCCGCCCAAGGCCAGAATGGTCTCGCGGTAGGCGCGGCCCACCGCCTGGATCGCGGCGTCGTTCGCTATCCCGACTTCCTCGAACGCGCCGTAACAGTCCGCGCTCATGACCTCGCTCCACTTGTAGCCGTAGTAGCCGGCGGAATACCCGCCCGCGAAAATATGCGAAAAGGCGTTCAGGAACAGGTCGTCCGGCAGAATCTCCAGCCCGAAATGCGCGAAAACCCTGTTCTTCACCGCGTTCGGATCCGGGACTTCCTTTTCGTGAAGCTGCATGTCCGTCTCGGCGAACGCGAGTTGCCGGCGGCAAGCCGTGGCCGCGCGGAAATTGCGTGCCGCACGGACCTTCGCCTTGAGCTCCTCCGGAACGTGGATGCCCGTACGGTCGTCCAGGGACCAGTTTTCCATGAATTGGCTCGCGACTTCCACCGCGTCCCACTCGATCAGCGAAATGCCCGCCGCGCCTTCCTCCCCGATTCGCGTCAGCATGCACTGCAGGGCGTGGCCGAACTCGTGGAAGAGCGTCTCGACTTCACGGAAAGGCAGCAGACTTGCGCCCTTCGCGTCCGGCTTGGGCGCATTCAGCGCAAGGTAGGCGAGCGGCTTTTCGCCGCGCCGGTCGCACCGGTTGCGGAACTCGCTCATCCACGCGCCTCCCCGCTTTTCGCCGTTGCGCACATACGGGTCGATGTAGAAGTGGGCGATGGGCGCACCCTTCTCGCACACCTCGAAGAACCGCACGTCCGAATGCCAGACGGACGGCTTCTTCGCGCCCGTCACCTCCGTTATCTCGACCGCGAACAGGAATTCCGTCAGCTTGAAGAGCCCTTCCAGCACCTTGTCGAAAGGAAAGTATTTCTTGAGCTCTTCTTCGGAATAATCATAGGTCTTTTCGCGCAGACGTTCCGCCGCATAGGCGATGTCCCAGGGTTCGAGACCCACCCCCAGCGCGCGCGCTTCCTCTTTCGCAGGTTCCGCCGTGGCCCGGTCCAGCTCGCCGATCATCTCCTCCACCGCCGAGACCGACGGCGCGCTTTTGGTGACGATGGAAAGTTCCGCCGGATTCGCGAACCCCAACAGGCGCGCGCTCTCGAAACGCAACTTCAGAATTTCGGCTATCCGCGGCGTATTCTCCGGCGCACGGGTGGACCGCCCCCGGTAAAGCGCCTCGCGGACCTCCCGGTCCGCGCACGTCTTCATCGTCTGCGGATAGTTCGCGTCGTCGATGGTGTAGGTCTTGCCGTCCTTTTTATACGAGAACGCGTTCGTCGCGTCCAGGACCGCATTCGAGAAATCCATGGAAAGCTGCGCCAGCCGCGCCGCGATCTCGTTGAACCGAGTGCGTTTGTCTTCCGGCAGCGACACGCCCGACAATTCGATACCCTGGATGAATTTCTCCAGGATCCGGATGCGCGTTTCGTTCCCCGTCGCGTTCCCGCAGGACTTCATGCGCACAAGAACCTCTTTCGCCTGCGCAAGCAAGGCCTTGGACTGTCCCATGCGAAGCGAGAAAGAGACGACTTGCGGCTGGAACTTCTCCTCGACCGCGCGCCAGGCGGGCGAATTGCGCACGCTCGTCATGAACGAAACGTTCCCCCACGTCCGCCAGAGTTCGCGCGTGGCGTCGTCGAGCCGCCAGACGAAATCCTCGTAGGAAGTCGCCTTCTGCCCCTCGATTTCCGCTACGCTTTTTTCGGCCTCCGCCAGGAGGCGCGGCAGTTCCGCCGCGCAGTTCTCCGGTGTGACCTTGGTCCAATCGGGAAATGTCTCGCCTTGCATGCTCATATGTTCTGTTGCCGTCTATTAGATCTTCGACCTGTCGCAGAGCGACGAAACGAAAAGCGCCTTGATGGTGTGCATGCGGTTCTCCGCCTCGTCGAAGACGCGCGAATACTTGGACTCGAAAACTTCGTCCGTCACCTCCAGCGCGCCGGTGTTCTTCGTGACTTCCGTGTTGCTGTCGTGGAAGGCGGGCAGGCAGTGCAGGAACATGAGTTTGCCGTCCAGATTCCCCGTCGACTTCAAAAGGTCCATGTTGATCTGGTAGGGACGCAGCAGTTTGATGCGCTCGGCCGTCTTGGCTTCTTCGCCCATCGAGACCCACACGTCCGTATAGACGACGTTGGCGCCCTTCACGCCCTCGTGCGGATTCTCCGCCACGCGGATGTCCACGCCATTGCGCTTCGCGACAACCTCCGCCTCCGCGAGCACCGCCTCGTCCGGACGCAGCTCCTTCGGCGCGCAGCACACATAGCGGATACCCGCCTTGGCGCACCCCATCATCAGCGAGTTGGCGACGTTGTTCCGTCCGTCGCCCACGTACGCGACGGTGCAGTCCTTCAGGGACCCGAAGGTCTCCTGGATGGTCAGCAAGTCCGCGAAAATCTGCGTCGGGTGGTAGTCGTCCGTCAGCCCGTTCCAGACCGGCACGCCCGAATACTTCGCCAGGTCCTCGCAGTCCTTCTGCGAAAAGCCGCGGAAGAGGATGCCGTCGTAGATGCGCCCGAGAACGCGCGCCGTGTCCTTCACGCTTTCCTTCTTGCCGAAGTGGATGTCCGGGCGCGTCAGATATTCCGCGCCGCCGCCTTCGTCCCGGGCGGCGATGACCGACGAATTGCGCGTGCGCGTCGAACTCTTTTCGAATATCAGCGCGATGTTCAGGCGGTGCAGCAAATCGCCGCGCACCCCGCCCTTGCGCCGCGCCTTCAACTGCGCCGCCAGATTGACGAGATCGAGCATCTCCTCGTCGGTGAAGGACGCCATGCGCATCAGCGAGCGTCCACGCAAACTATCCATCCATGTCAACATGTGTGATTGCCTCTCTCTTGTCTCAAGCCTGTTTGATCACGGAGGCGCACGCCTTCAAAACCCCCGCCACGTCCGCCAGATTGGACGGAATGATCATCGTGTTGTTCGTCTTGGCCAGATTGCCGAACTGCACCAGATACTGCTGGGCGAGCTGCATGTTGACGGACTCCATGCCGCCTTTCATGTTGATCGCCTCCGCGACCTTGGCGATGCCCGCCGCCTGCGCCTCGGCGACGAGCGTGATCTCCTTCGCGCGCCCCTCGGCCTCGTTGATGCGCCGCGCGCGTTCGCCCTCCGAAAGCGCGATCGCCTCCTGGCGTTCGCCTTCGGCCCGGTTGATCTTCGCCTGCCGTTCGCCTTCGGATTCGGCGATCATCGCGCGTTTCTCGCGTTCCGCGCGCATCTGCTTCTCCATTGCGTCGCGGATCGTCCGCGGCGGCGTGATGTTCTTGATCTCGTAGCGCGTCACCTTGATCCCCCACGGATCGCTCGCCTTGTCGATCGCCGCGACGATCGCCGCGTTGATGGAGGTGCGCTCCTCGAAGGAGCGGTCCAGGTCGAGCTTGCCCATCTCGGAACGCATCGTCGTCTGGGCGAGCTGGGTCGTCGCGAAGAGATAGTTCCCGATGCCGTAGCTCGCCTTGGCCGGGTCCATCACCTGCAGATAGAGGATGCCGTCGACCGAGACGGCGATGTTGTCCTTCGTGATGCACTCCTGCGGCGGCACGTCGATCGCCTGCTCCTTGAGCGTGTGGCGGTAGGCGATGCGGTCGATGAACGGCACGAGGATGTGGAATCCCGCATCCAGCGTGCAGCGGTACTTCCCGAGCCGTTCGACGATGAATGCGGTCTTTTGCGGAACGATTATCGCCGTCTTGACGATGGCGATGATGACGACCAGCGCGACTATTCCGAAGAATATGAGCGCACCGTTGATGACTGCTGCGGCTATCATTTGATTTCCTCCACTTTGAGCGTTAAATTGTTCTGTCCGACGATTCGCACGTTCGCCCCCGCGGCGATGGGACGGTCCGCGCAGGCGTTCCAGTCCGCGTCCCCCAGTTCGACGCGCCCTTCCAGAGGCGGATCGATCGCTTCCTTCACGCGCCCGATGCGCCCCAGGGAATCATGGTCAAAGTCCATCTTCGTGCGCGTCGTCTCGCCCACGAACACCTTCTTGAGCCACCGGCGCAGGACGGCGAGATACAGGATGGAGAAAAAGGAAATCGCGACCAGTTGCCAGGTCGGCGAAAACATTTCCCCGAGAACGAGCCGCAGGACCCCGACGGAAGCCGCCGCGAGACCGAAAAAGAAGATGATGAATCCCGGCGCCAGCAGTTCCGCCAGCATCAGAAACGCGCCGATATACAGCCAAATCCAACCGCAACCCAACATAGCCTACCGTGTTCCTTTCTCCCTGATGTCCGTGATCTCCGCGCCGCCGAGCTCGGTCAGCAGGGCGTTGAGCTTGGGATCGTCCAAAATCTCCTGCCGCCGCGCCGGCGCGACAGGTCGGGCGGGGGTGGCCGCCGGCGCCGGGGGTACGGGCGCGGAGACCGGCTTCGCTGCAGGCGCTTGGGGCGCCGCGGCGGGCGCGGGTTTCGGCGCAGGCGCCGCGGAGGCGAGTTCCGCCGCGTCCGGCAGACGGTGCGCGGCGTATTTGCGCGGCGGGATCGCCGCGGCCGGTTCCGGCGGCGCCGGTTGCCGGGAGACTGCCGCGGACGACGCCGCAACAGGCGCACCCTCCCCTTTCAACGCGCGCACCGCGCGCATCAATTCCTCCACGGTCGCCGTGGTGGCGATCCGCCCGGCGCGGATGAGCGACATTTCTATCAGCGTGCGCACGCTCAGCGCATAGCGCAGCTTGTCCTCCATCTCCGCGAGCTGGTCGCAAATCCGGAAGACCCGCCCGGGATCGACGCCTTCGGCCTGCCGCTTCAGGACGGCGATCTGCTCGGGCGTCGCCTCGAGGGACTTCGTCTCGGGGCCGAGCGCCTGCAAAACGACGAGATTGCGGAAGTGTTTCAGGAGTTCGCCCGCCAGCCGCCGCAGGTTCTTCCCGGCCGAATCGAACGACTCGACGGACGCCAGTATGCGCGCCGTGTCGCCCGCCAGGATGGCGCCGGCGAGAGCCTCCAGCTCCGCCCGCCCGACAAGCCCGAACACCCCGAGCGCGTCCTTCTCCGTGATGTGTCCGTCCGTGAAGGCGATCAGCTGGTCCAGCGACGAAAGCGCGTCGCGCATGCCGCCGTCCGCGCCGCGGGCGATCGCGAGCAGCGCGTCGTCCTCCGCCTGGATGCCCTCCCTTTCGCAGACATACCGCAGACGCGCGGCGATATCCCGCGTCTGGATGCGCCGCAGGTCGAACCGCTGGCAGCGCGAAACGATGGTGGGCAAGACCTTGTCCCCCTCCGTCGTCGCGAAGATGAACCGCACGTACGGCGGCGGCTCCTCCAGCGTCTTCAGAAGCGCGTTCCACGCCGCGTTGGACAGCATGTGGCACTCGTCGATGATGAAAATCTTGTAGCGCGAGGCCGCCGGCCTGAATTGCACCGCGTCCATGATCGGCTTGACGTCTTCCACCTTGTTGTGGGACGCCGCGTCGAGCTCCGTCACGTCCAGCGAACGCCCCTCGGCGATCTCGATGCAGTTCGTGCACTTCCCGCACGGCTCCGTGCCGTTCGGCTCGGAACAGTTGAGCGCCTTGGCGAAGATGCGCGAGAGCGTCGTTTTGCCGATGCCGCGCGGCCCGATGAAGAGATAGGCGTTGGCCACGCGGTTCGCCGCGATGGCGTGGCGCAGGGTGCGCACGACGTGCTCCTGCCCGACGACGTCCTCGAACGTCATCGGACGGTACTTCAGCGGCAGGGCGATGTGCTGCGGACTATCCACGGACGGAGACTCTCAGCCGCCGGCTCAGAGCGCGGCCACGCACTCGATCTCTACTTTGACGTCTTTGGGCAGGCGCGCCACCTCGACGCACGAACGCGCCGGCTTCGTCTCGCCGAACAGTTCGGCGTAGACCTTGTTGAGCGCGGCGAAATCGTTCATGTCCTTGATGAAAACCGTCGTCTTCACCACGTGCGAAAGATCCGTCCCCGCCGCTTCCAGAACCGCCTTGAGATTGGAAATCGCCTGCCGCGTCTGATCCTCTATCGTGGTCGCGACGATGGTGTTCGTCGCCGGATCGATCGGAATCTGACCCGAGCACCACACGAAACCGCCGGCCTTGAGAGCCTGGCTGTACGGACCCAACGCCGCGGGAGCGGACGCCGTGGAAATCGTCTCTATCATTACTCAATCCCTCCGGAAAAAATGGAGCCAGGAACAGGAGTCGAACCCGCAACCCTCTCATTACAAATGAGATGCACTGCCATTGTGCTACCCTGGCTTGCTTGTTGCATATATTATAGCATATATCGCCCTCCCGGCACAAGCGCGAATTTAGGCGCCGGCGCCGCGGACGCGTCGCACGGACGGCTTCAGCGTGCGTTGTTTTTCTTGGACTTTCCGCCGGCGCCGCCTTTGCGGAGGCCCCTCGGCCGGGTCTTGAGACAGTTCCGGATCGCCCGGGCGAAGACCTTCCCCATGTGGACGGATCCGTAGTCGTTCGGATGGCAGTAGTCGTGCGTAGACTCGCCGTCGGTCTGGATCATCCCCGCCGCGGGCAGGTAGTTCAGACGCGCGGACAAGGTCGATTTTTCCGCGGCCAGACGGTCGTACACCTCTTTCAGCGCCTCGTTCGTCTTCGAGCGCACCCCCGAGGGCTCGCCACCTTCGCAGACGAGCAGCGGAACCCCGGGATGCGCCGCGTGCAGTTTGCGCAGGAACGGTTCCAGCCGCTCGCGTATGATCTCGGGCGTGCAATTCCAGACGGGATCGACCACGTACAGCGACGCGTCGATGCGCGCCAGAACGTCCGCCAAGTGCGGCTCCAGCTTGGCGCACCCCGAAAAGCCCATGTTCACGTAGGGCGCGTCCGCCAGCCGCCCGGCGATGCTCGTGAAGCAAAGCCCCGGACGCGAAGCGCACCCGCCGTGCACGATCGAAGTCCCGTAATGCACGACCGGCTTGACGATCCCGCTCGGATGCCGTACCTGTTCCAGCCGCGCGCCCTTCTCGAGCCCGATGCGGATGCTGCGGATGACGCCGCGCGTGGGCAGATAGACGCGCACGGGGCGGAATCCCTTCCCGAGCATGTCGACGCAAACCTTATTCGTCTCGTTCGACCACACCGAAAGACGGCCGTTGCGGACAAACCGCCACTTCCCGTCCACCGTATCGTAGATATCGATGCCATAAAGCCCTTGCGGCGGAATATAGGGATCCGTCCCCCATTTCTCCTCCAGAACCCATTCGACCGCCAGCTTGGAAGAGTCCGTCGCGAACATAAAATAGTGCCCGGTCGACTGCCGCGCCATGTAGCGCACGCCTTCCGGACAGTCCGGCAGCAAATCCGCGGCGATGCGTCCGTACGGATCGGGCGTGTCGGCGAACGCCTTGGATTCGAGCGGAAGCGACAGGCCGTCCACCCACTCGAGCCCCTGCGAATCGGCCTGCGAGCGATCCGCCGCGATTCGCTCGTCAAACCGCGAAACGTCCGCCGCGCCGCGCAAAACACCCAAAACGGACGCCGCCGCGAAACAAAGGCACCTGGCAAACAGTGAATATCTAATCATGGGAGACTCCTCTCGTTTGGACTTGTTTGGTTTATAAGACCTTCTGCAACGCTCCGGGCAAATCGCAAACGCCCCCGGGACGCGCTTGTGCGCGTCCTAACGGATGTCTCTGCGGACGGAAAACTCCGTGCATATCTCGCCGCCGTTCGTCCTTTGCCTTAGTTTCCATTTTACGGCTATAGTATAACATTTTTGTTTGCGCGCGCCAATCCTTTTTTACTTGCGCGGGGTTTGCGAAAAGTGTACCCTGTCGTGAGACACCCCGGACAGGTCGTTCCGGGGGGTGTCGGGCGCAGGCGACAAAGAAGAAGGATCGGTTGCGGAAACGGAAGGAAGGATGCGCAAGGACCACCCCAGGAGTGTGGCGCACCGGACGGACACGGGCACAAACCATCCCCAATCTACATTTCCTACACGGTTAATCACCCCCCCTCCCCTCCCTATCTAATTTTCCCGCTCACATGGGGGCGCCGCGGAGTATTCGTTTTCAGCGTGCGGAGGGGTGGTTTTTACCGAGCAGAGGGTATAAGGAGCTGCTTGCAATGAGAGCGAACACATAGCCGCGGATTCCGGCGGGAATCCCGGCAAACGATTTCGGGGACAGTCCGCGTCTTCAACGAGTGACAGGCATGCACCCGGAAGCAGATCGGTCTTCGCCACGGATGGCGCGACTTTACCGGACAAGGGGCGCGCCGCCCGTTGTCATGAAAAGCAAGAAGCAACTCTTTTTTCCGTCACTTTTCGCCCGTCGTCGAGACCATCCCGGCCGGATTCCCATCTTCCTTCAATTCGGGAATATGCGCGAGCAACACCTCGAGATTCGCCTTCGCCGTCGGCATATCGCGCGCAGCCGCCTTTTTCAAGAACGCCTGCACCTCCCAAGGATTCATAAACATGGCGTTTACGCGGTGTCGCCACATCAGCACGGCGAGATTGTGCAGGGCCGTGACATCAAGCCTATGGGCTCGAAGTGCCGCCCCCTCCTTCCGCGTCGGAAAGGAATCAAGCACGCCGACGACGGTCGACTCCCTCCCGTCCCAGAAGCCGTAGACATAGCTCCGCGGATGCCATGCCCCGTCTTCATTGCGCTGGACGGCAAACCATTCAACATTCCCCGTCCCGGACTTTGCGACAACCCACGCGAACGTGCCGTCCGGCATCTTTTCAGTGCCGAACATTTTGCAGAACAGCTTCTCATCCATACGCGGGAATACGGCATCCAACTGCCGAACCGCCCACTGTTCAATCTCCCGGTTGACCCAGCGGAAAGCCGCCGCTTCGGATGTATCCCCGCGCGAGGAAGCGTCCGCAAGCCGATAGCAGCCGTCCGCCCCCCGGACCAGGTTCGTCTCGAGAGACTTTTCAAACGCCTCCACGTCAAACGGCCACATATTTTTGCGATATTCCTCCGTAAACAAATCGTCGCAGAATTTCATTTCGCCGCGCGGACGCTGTGCAATCTCGTACGCATTTGTCAGACCGATCTTCATCAGGGCGGCAAATTCGCAGACATCAAAAACGCCGACCTTGCACAACTCCTTGCGGGCGACCGCATAATGCGCCGCCTGCATGCGGGCAATCAACGTCGGGGGAATGTCAAAGTCCGGATCGGGATTTGTCCTCCGCGTCGCTTTGGGATGGTTGTCCGTGGCGGCGGACTCTCCCGCCAACGCGGACAGCACCGCAGCGAAAACCGCCGCAAAACAACAAAACAGCCTGATTTTTGCCATATTTCCTCCTTTTTGCGCCCTCAGTCCCTGTCCGGCCAATTGGTCTCGGGCCCTATTTCGTCCCAAAAAACCGTACCTCCCTCCCCGTCGTAGTACACTTCATTGGGATCGTGCTCCTCCGGCAGGCGCAGATACGCGTACAGATCGTCCTCGCAGGAGGGTCCGTCATAATCGTAATCGTCATCGTACATTCCATATTCCTTTCAATTGGATGTCCTTATGTTTAGATAAGAAATTCATCTTGCCGCGGGAGCCTTGCGGGCGGCGGCGGCAACTCCGCGGACGCGTCGTCGGGATCCTGCGCACAGGCCCCGTCCGCCAGAATCGCGCGGTTAAGATCGTAGATCGGGTTGCCCTCCGCGCGCGGCGTGTAGATTGCCGCGCGCGGCACGCCGTACTCCTTCGCCTTGCCCAACGCGAAACGCGAACCGCAGTCCCGCCCGAGATTGTTTTCGTCATAGCTTGCCGCCAGCACCACACAGCGCACGAACATCGCCTGCAGACGGTCCCGTTCGACGTACCGCCCCAGAAACGCCTGCCGCGAACGCGGCGTATCGTAGTATTCCGACACGAGAAGGCCCCCTTTCGCGACGATTTCATCCGCGAGTGGACGGTTTGCGGCCGGATTTATCTCGTTCAGCGGGCCCGCCAGGAACGCCACGGTCTTCCCGCGCCCTTCAAGCGCACACCGGTGCCCGACCGTATCGCATCCAAGCGCAAGACCGCTGACAATGCAATACCCCTCCCGGACAAGGCGTCCGGCCACGCGTTCCTCGTCCGCGACAACCGCCGCATCTGGGTTCAGCACGCCCACAAGCGCCACATTCCGCTCCGGACGGTCCAATAAACCGATATCGCCCTTGTAGAAAAGCGCAATCGGACGATCCGCCGCTTTGACGTCGGGCGGAATCGGCGGGAAACCGGCATCTCCCGCGCCGACTACGCCGTCCACAAAGCCCTCCAGAGCCCGGATTTTTCGCGCGACGCTTTCTTTGGCATCGCGAAACCGTTGCGCACAGACGCCCTCCACTTTGTCCGCGAGACGGCGGACGATTTCCGCGTCCGTTTGCGCGCCGATCAGATTCATGTTGATCCACTTGGGTCCCACGCCCTTGAAAGTGCGCGCGGCAAGCAGATTCAACGCGTTTTCGCTTGTTTTCATGACATTCCTTTCAAATTTCACCAGACTCCCGTTGCTGTCAGAACGGGAGATTGCCAAAATCGTTCCAGCCGACCTCCCTGCTGCCCTTGCGTACGGTATAGCCGACGGCATAGAATACCACACTCCGCGCCCCGCAGTCAATCAGGGTGCACAGGGCATCTTCATCGATTCCAACACTAGGCGTATAGATGTCGTCCACGAGCAGGATATCCTTGCCGCGGATCTCGGGCGAAAGGCGGCAAGTATCGCGAATCAGTCCCGGACGCGGCATTTCGCCATCTCCTCCATGGCCCGATCTACTGCGATGTGTTGTACATGTGTTCTTGACGCGTACGATATAGTCCAGCCCGTCCGAGAGTTCCGGCATGCTCTCTACAACCTTACGAATCGACCGTTTCAGCCCTGTCTGGCGATAAGCGTATGAAGACTCCGCCTTCGCGCGCGGTACGCCGCAAACCGTCAACGGGCCGTGCTCTTTGACAATCTCCGCAAAGTCCTGCGACAAAGCAGCCCGCAGTTCGTCCGCCGCCGCCTTCAGTTCCCAGTCTTCGTGCGAACGCATGTCATTCTTCAATATAACGACATATTTAATCCGCGTGCGAGAATCGTTGAACTTATAATACCAGTCGTGGAAATATCCAGTGATATCACAATCCCCTATATTTCCTGTGGCATCCCAACTCCCTATATTGATTGTCTCGGAGAACATGATTCAAGCCACCTTTCGCATGAAATCGTACGGAACGCCTGCCGCGAACGCGGCGGACACCTTGTCCGCCGCGTTTTCCCAGACGCGGCAGAACCGCGGATCGGCATCGTGCGCGGCAAAATAGTTGGCGTATTTGTCGCCCTTGCCGCCGTTGCAGAAAATCTCGTCGAAACAGCGCACGAGCCCATGGAAGTGCAGCGTTTCCAGGGCGCGGCGTTCCTGCGCGTCGGTCAAAAGCACGATTTTCGCGAAATCGGAACGATGCGCCAGGACAAAACGGAAATCGTCCGCGGCGGGTCCCAGACGCGTCAACGGAAGGAAGCGTGTCTGAGAGGACGCTTTCCGTTGCGCGAGCGAGACTAAATCCGCCGCGGACAGCGAAGGGAGGGCGCACGCGATTACGCGTTTGGTCAAGCGCCCCGCTCCTTTAACCGGAAGATTGCCGTCCAAACCCGCCCGGCGCAAGGCTTCCAGCCAGGCGCACGAGTTCGCCGCGTCCGTCTCGACGAGCGTGCCGTCAAGATCGAAAATCGCTAGAGGCTTGGACATGTGCAAATACATTCTTTTTTACTCTCTTTCTTTCATTTGTTTACGGCGCATATTATACACTATCTCGCGCGGCCCATGTTGAAAAAAGATTTCCGCGGATATTCCAGCCCCAAATACCCTTCGGCTAGATTCGTGATTGATATAAGGCGGCGCGAGCCGTCTTCAACAACAAAATGGTGTATGTCTCAAATGCCTTTCGGCTAGATTCGTGATTGATATTACGAATCCATCGTTTCAGCTGTCACCATACTCGACGTGGTCTCAAATGCCTTTCGGCTAGATTCGTGATTGATATATCCAGCCCCAGTGGGGCTGATCAAATCCACATTCCCGACGTCTCAAATGCCTTTCGGCTAGATTCGTGATTGATATTTTTTTCACCACATATCACCTCGTCACCCTCGCTCCCTTTGTCTCAAATGCCTTTCGGCTAGATTCGTGATTGATATCGGGTCATGATGGGTCCAACATTTCAATGATTGAGGTGGTCTCAAATGCCTTTCGGCTAGATTCGTGATTGATATTCGTATCGTGCTCTGGCTACATGGATGGACGAGTCTCCGATGTCTCAAATGCCTTTCGGCTAGATTCGTGATTGATATCATCGCTTCAGCGGGCTCAATCCTCGATGAGGTCGAGTCTCAAATGCCTTTCGGCTAGATTCGTGATTGATATTCAAAGGCGTGGACAAGAAAGGTACCCCCTACGAATTGTCTCAAATGCCTTTCGGCTAGATTCGTGATTGATATTATAAGGCCATTACAGGGGCCAAGCCCTCAATACTTGATATAAGTCTCAAATGCCTTTCGGCTAGATTCGTGATTGATATTGGGTCTTCGGCGATGCGAAGGTCTCCGGCAACGCGAAGGTCTACGAGTCTCAAATGCCTTTCGGCTAGATTCGTGATTGATATTCCCCGTGGGTATCGAGAAATCCGCCTTTCCGACCACGGAGTCTCAAATGCCTTTCGGCTAGATTCGTGATTGATATCTGTCGAGGTGGACTCACAGAGGGTCCGTGAACACACGTGTCTCAAATGCCTTTCGGCTAGATTCGTGATTGATATGCCTACCTGGGAATCATTAATGGAGGGGACCGAAACGGCGGTCTCAAATGCCTTTCGGCTAGATTCGTGATTGATATTTGAACACCGGCACAACCCTAAAGGTTACCCTTTTACTGAAGTCTCAAATGCCTTTCGGCTAGATTCGTGATTGATATTGTATCATATTTCCGCTTCGGCTGGCAAGTGGTTTCCGCATGTTTTTTGACGGCTGACGGATGGCGTCCGCGCCGGCGCCGGATCTCCTGTCCGTTTTATTCGAAATTCCGGCTTTTTCATCACTTAACGTCCGACGGCTGAAGCCCATTTAAGGGGGTTTTCGTCAGCCGTCAACAATCCAGCCGCATGGCGGGACTGCTCACCTTTCACAGAACCAGGCGGCGCCCGTTCCCCTTTCCCCCGGTCGACAACCCTGCGTCTCCGCGCGGAACGCTTCCTCCGCGGCACAACAGAACCGGGAAATCCGGCGTCCGGACCACCCCTCCCGATTCGGACAATATTCGGGCCCGCGCGTCCGGAATGGCGGCGACCGCCGCCTCTTCTCGGCATCTCCGCTTCAAGAGACCGCGGTCTCTTGGTGTAAAGACCGCGGTCACTTGGTGCAGAGACCGCGGTCTCTTGGTGTAGAGACCGCGGTCTCTTGGCGTGGAGACCACGGTCTCAAGTCGAGGTCCCCGTAAGAAGCCGTTCCGGCGTCCGAGGGGATCCGTCCCTGACCGCAGCCGCGTATCGAGGGAATCGCCGCACATGCTTCTTCCCCTACCTAAAGGACAAGAATGGCGTCCGCCTCGGACGAGGCGTCCACATTCCCCAGCCGGCGGATCTTCTGCCGCTCCAGCTTCCCGATGCAGTAATCTATGACGCGGTCCTCGTCAGGGTCGACCGCCTCGCCGAGCCGCCCCCAAAAGACGGACATCTGCCCGTCGTCGAGATCGCACTCGAAGACGCTGCGCTCCATACGCACGCCGTAATCCTCGCAGATTTTCGCGACTTTGCGCAAACGCCGCGGATTGGCGATATCGTAGGCCACCAGATGCAACATCGTTCCCCCTCAAGGTGCCCGGAAGAAATCGGGCGGCGTCCTGCCATAAAGCGCGTCCAGATAGCGGCAGACCACGCCGTCGATGCCCGCGCGGACGGTGAGCGCGCGGCCGTCGCGGACAAACGTGCGTTTCATTTCCGCATCAAACGCCTGGAAAACGACGCGCCGGCCGGCTTCGTTCAGGAAGACGCCACCGTCCGCGTCCGTGAAGAAGTGCTCGCCCGGGCGCACGCGGCGGTGGTTCAAAAGGTCCAAAACGAGCCGGTCCGCCAGCACAGGCCGGCACGGTTCCATGAGATCGAGGGCGAGCGCCGGCGCGCGGTCGTGCCCGCGGTGGAAGAATCCGGCCGCCACATCCAGCCCGTGCGCCCGGACCGCCGCGGTGAATTCGCCCGCCAAAAGCGTGTAGACGAACGAAAGAAGCGCATTCGCCGCGTTTCTGGGCGGACGCCGCGAACGGACGCCGAACGGGCATTCCGCCGGAAAGAACCGCGCGAGAACGGCGAAGTAGGCCGCCGCGGCGATTCCCTCCAGCCCGCGAAGACCGTCCACCGTGCAGGTCGCCGGGAGCATGCGCCCCAGGGCGGACAGCTTCCGGAAATGCGCGTCCGATGCCGCGGAGAGGCCTCGGTTGGCGAAGAGCTTCTGCAGCGAACGCCGGCAGTTGGCGATTTTGTCGGACACGAGGCGCCGCGCGGCGTCGAAGCAGAATTCCGTATCGTACAGCCGTTCATACTGCCGGGCGCGGCGGTCGGCGTGGAAGCCGCTGTCGCCGTCCATCAGTCCGCGCCACATGCCGCTGCGCCGGAGGAAGGTGCAGGGAATCTGCCGGTCCATCAACCCGGCCAGCGCGGCAAACGAAACGGCCGGCTCGCCGCAGACAATGACGCGGTCCACGTTCACGAGCGGAACGCGGCGCAGGGAGCCGTCCGCATGGTCGTGCACGACCAGATGCTCCAATTCGAGCTTGACGCTCAGCGATTTGCCGTTCAGAACCAAAGTGCCCATATTTTTAGCGCGGGGCGGACGGCGGAATCCCGTCCCGCCCCGATAAACGAAGCCGTTTGTCAAAGAGCGAGGGGGAGAGTCAGGACAGTCCCATAATCCGTTTCAGTTCGCGTTCCACATCCGGCAGCCAGTCAATCACTTCCACGCCATACTCCTTAGCGCGCGCCTTGTCCTCCGGACGAACAACTCTGGCCGAGACAAGTATACCCTTGGTGCGCAGACCCAGCCCGCGGGAGAGTTGCGCCAGTTTGTAGACGGCATCGTCGGCGACTCCCTTCCTCTTCATGTTTTTGGTCTTATCCTCGATCACATAGCATGTATTCTTGTGAATCACTATGGAATCAAGTTCATTGCGATTCCCTTTGGCGTCAACAATCTGCACATTCATCAAAGCATGTTTCTTGTCGAATCCAAGCCCTTTGAGTACGCTGAAGACATAATGCTCCAACCAAATGCCTGCGCAAAAGCGGGCCGCCTCGAGAGACACGAAACATTCACGAGAAGACTTCCATTTAACCAACTCGTCGTCATGAAGGATTTTCAGCATTTCTTCCAACTTGGGGGTGGCGCATTGCCTCTCGTTGCACGAAAATTCCAAAGCGTGGTCCTTTTGGGATCGATTGCGAGCATCATCATGATTATCCACCGCCCTGGCCGCAATATCATTCAATACACCCATCGCCAACGCCCAATCATTTGGCTTTCTTGCGATTTCATCGCAAAAGTGCCGCCATTTCTCATTGTCCACGACGGATTTGAAATCATCGAACTCAATCTTAAGCCCGTTAAGCCGCAATATCTGCTCTAGAGAAGGAGTCTGATCCAGCAATACGCTTGGTTGGGGCTCCTTTGACACCCAAGAGACCTTGTCGGTTGAAATATCCACATAGAAGACGGGGCGGTCCAGACCGCGAAAGACCTCCTGCGCAGCGATGGCCATCGGCTTTGTCCCGCCCGTTACGTTCAGAACGCTTTCGCTCATCAAATCTTCGTTTTCGCCCGCCCACTTCATCAACGCCTCTTGAACTGCAGCAATGTCCGTCTCGGACTTTCCGATTTCGATATCCGGCTTTATCTCGACCTGAAGCTTCTTGATCTCGTTCTTCAGCCATTCCGCACGGTTTCTCATTCCGTCGGAGACGACCAACGTCACCGAGTCAGGCTTCAAATCCCGATTCAAAACAGGCAGGAAGTTAGGCATGGCCTGCTGCGAAACCAACAACACATGATTCATACCTCTATTCTCCTTTTCTCCTTATATACCCCGCCGCGTCCGCGGCGGTTCACGGTTTTTAGATCAGACCCCTTAGCGACCGGCGTGTGCACGCGCCGTCCGAATAGAAGGCGACGGCTAGAAAGCCTTCTTTCACCTTCACCGGCCGCAGCTTCAACGCCGAAGACATGCGTTCCGAACCGATAGAGTACCCGAACGCCGTTTTATCCTTACCGCTTTGATGTTCGTTCCTCCGCAGGTCGCGCAACCAACCGCCCAGGCATGTCTGCGCCTTGTCGGCGCGGGAGAAAACCACCTCGGAGACAAGGCGGACGGTTCCGCAGTCCGAAGGAAAGGACTCAGCCCAACGCAGGAATACTTCCTTGGAAAGGAGATCGCCATTTTGCGCAAAGGCGCCGCAGCCGCGCGTGGCGCGAAGCCCCAAGGCCCCCAGCCGCATAAAGGCTTCAACCGCACGCCAAAACAGCTCGGCAAGTTCTTCGGGCATCCCGCAGTCTCCGATCTGAACGGTAAACTCCGTGCCGGGGGCGAAATAAGCGTTCCGCCCGATGCGCACACCCTTCTTGTCGCCGGAGACCGTCGCAAAATAATAGAGGTAGCCAAGATTCGACATGGAAGGGGGCGGGGAAAATGCTTCGTGCACAGGCTTCGTGAGCACGCACCGCACCTGTACGCGGCTTTTCACCGCCCCGCCCTGCACACCGCCAAAGACCTGCGTCTCTTCGTCTTTTTTCCCGCCCAGTATGCGAAACCACCAGCGCAAAGCGCCACGAACAGAAGCCGCCCGCAATTCGGCCGCTTTCTGGTCGGCTCCGCACAGGAACGCCGGCGTAATGAACTCCAAATCGTATGTTTCGGTTTTCATGGCAGTTTCTCCAGCTTTTCTTCTTTAACCAGCTTGCGGAGGGCGCCTACGACCGCCGGCGCATGCTTGATTTTTCTTTTCGGGTTCTGCTCCTCTTTCTTTAGGAACGCCCAGACTTCTCGGCCGACGCCTTCCGTGCGCAATACCGCGACTATCGCCAATTTATCGGCTTTTGACAACCCGTCAAAACCCCTAAACCACCGTCCGTTGGCAATCGCTTTGGGAGACAACGGTCTCCAGTCCTCCAAAATACGTTCTTCCGGAGGAAGAGCCTCTTTGCGGACGCGTTCCAGTCGTTGAGCCTCCGCCTTTTTCGCGGCCTCGGCTTCCTCCAAAGCCTTCCGTCGCGCCTTTTCTTCCTGTTCGTGCGCCAAGCGGATCTTCTCCAAATACGCTTTCTCATCCTCTTGCGAATACGCGAACCAGCCGTATCCGGCGGAAGTTTTCGCGCCGACGCCGTTTTCCATGATCGCCTTGACCAGCCATTTTTTGGCCAATCCCAGGTCTTCCGCACCCGCGTCCCGAAGGGGAACAAGCGTAAAGAGGAAGGACACACCGCTCTCTACGGCCGGGAAGAACTGCGGATTGGGCGACTCGTCATCTGTCGCGTAAGGTTGATTGCCCCCGTAATACTTCATATGGTGGCAATTCACGATATCCGTCACCAAGGGAGCCCTCCCGTCCGGTACGGCCGGCCAAAACGAGACGCATCCGCCGCGTTTCGTGTCGCATTTCAGGTTCTTCAGGTAATCGTCCAGCCCTTTGTCGCCTGTCGGATACCCGAAAACGCGCGCCATTTTCCGCGCGATTCCCTCCTTGCGGGATTCTCCCGCCTCGTTCCATTCGCACCACGCGGCGTGCCGCGCAACCCCCTTCACCGCGCTCCCCGGAATATACGGATAGCCAAAATGCGGATGCAGGCACAGCCCCGCATTCTCCAGGACGCCGCCCGCCTGGTTGACAATCAGCCGACTCTGCAGTTTCGCCGGAAACTGCACCGCGCCGGTAGGCCGTGATGTTGGAGACGGAGCCTTTCCGCACTTCTTCTGGCAGGCCACAACGGCGTCGATTTCGTCTTTCTTGGTGTTGCCGCCCAGCCGCACGAACTTCTCCAGGCGGAGAGAGGGCGACTCGCACTGCGGGAACTTCTCTCCACCGAGAAGGTTCTGCACCTCAATTAGCGCTGTTATCGCCATTGGTCTCCTCCTTGCCGGGTTTGGCAAAACGCCGCAGATAATTGAGGTAAGCCATAGACTCCGCCGTGATGGCGCGCAGCGTGGCGGCGTCTTTTCCGCAAAGTTCGGCCAAAAACGCCGCCGGTTCAGTCGCGATGATTCCGCAATCCAGTCCTGCCTTGTGCAGGTGATCCAGAATCGCCCGAAAGACTGTCAGATAGCCGCCGTTATCCTCGAGGGCGAACGCCAATGCGCCGATAAAGCCGTTGGAAATGATCATGGCCGGCACCTTCTTCGCGACGGCGCGGCCGCCGTCTTGCCCCGTGCCGATTTTATCCCGCGCGTCATACGCGTTCTTCGCCCGTATCTGTTCCAGATTCTTCATCATTCCACCTCCTTCAGCGCGACCGAGCACCAGCCCAGACCCGTCGTGGCGTCCGCACCAATCTGGAGCAGTCCGCCCGCGTTCGCCAGACCTTCCGCCAAGATGTCCATGTTTTCAGAATCCGCGGCATTCACCACGCTGTAGAAAAGCGTCTCGGACGGCACGTTCTCCTGACTGAAAAGCGCACCATCGGCCACAACGCCCGTCTCGTCGTCGATACGGTTGTGCTGGGCGATTTCGCACGCGTTCAAACAGAAATACTGGAAGAGTTCGTCCGAGACGATAGCCAGCCGTTGCGGGAGTTCCTGCCACACGTTGTCCGCGCACAATTTCTGCAAGTTCGAGACAATCTGGGCATCGATTGTTGCGGACGCCACTTCCAGTGGATATTCCTCAAAGATCGCCTTGCCGTCAATCCCCAGAACCGCATCCTGCGTCACAAGAGCCTTTCCGTCCGCGACTTCCGGCACGGGAAACGCCGCGCCCGCATCGCGCTTGAAACGGTTCAGCGCGAGCGGACAGGTCAGCCATGCGAACGCGCCCTTGGCCGAACGAACGGGGAAAGCCAAAAGCTTACCCTCGCCAATCAGCAGTTTGCCGGCAGACGCTTGTTGCGATTTATCGTTGCCGAACAGCCTCACGCCGTCTTCGGAGCGCGTTATCTTATTGTCAGAAGCTTTTTTATTCCACAAATCGGCCAGCACGCCCTTGATGGCGCTGCCGGGAATGGCCGGGAACCCCGTATGCCGTTCGCGCAGAACCGGCTGGTCCACCGCGCCCACGGACGAACCGCATCCCACATGAAGCGGAGCGCGGGCAAAAATGGTCAACAGTTTCGTTGTCATGTTTCTCTTTCCTTTCTCTGGATTATCTTGAAATTCTCACAAACGAGCAGACGCCCATGCCGAAGCCCTGCGAGCCGAAGTCGGATTTGCGCGTCAGATGCAGGGCACGCACCAAAGCTTCGGCTTTCCCGCGCTCGGGACATTCGAACAAGTACACGCTTCCCGCGGGAACGGCCAGCACGGTCGGCTTTATGCCCTCTTCGGAATCCCACCCCGAGAAAACGATTGGCTTGCCGGTGCAGGCGCCTATCAGCCGGCAAGTGTCGCAGTTCGGCAGTTTGACATGGCCAATCGGTTCAGGATCCACAGGATTGGTATCCTTGCACCACCCCGGCAGCCAGCCCGTCTGCGCAAAATAGGCCGGCGCCAGCAGCGTCCACCGCAGGTAAAACGGCCCTTCGCCTTCCGGAACCGCCGGGACGGGGAAAGACGCCTCGAGCGAGATGCCGGAGGGCTCCGCCGAAACCATTCCGCCCTGACCGCCCATGATGAACGCACGTGGCGTTTCGACGTCTGTCTTGCCAGGGTTGATTTCGCAAGCCATCGAGACACCCCTCTCCAGCCGCAGATATTCCGCCTGATACTGTCCGCTGCGCTGGTCCGCATTCCGCTTGGACGCCCCGGTAGCCGGATCCATCGTCGTGCCCGTCCGGATTTCGGGCGCGAACAAGGACGGCTCCTTCAGATCGCCAAGCCGGTCGCGCGACGGACGGTCCGCCGCGTCCAGATACGCTTTGTAGCACGTGAGGGGAATCCACGTCGGATAATTCTTCTTGCCCTCCTCATCGTCGATGAAACCGTGCGTCAGCCAAGCCGGCGCATTCGTTTCCCGAAGCGGTTCAACACCCATCTTCCAGTCCAGCGGGCGCGGCAGGTAGAGTTCGCCGCCCTTCACCGGAAACGGACCGGCGACCTGCAGATCGCCGAACGTCCCGAACGCTTTCCGCCCCGCCGAACGGCTACCCAGCAGCGCATGCATGACCGCGTTGTACAGGTGGTCGGGGCGCGGCCAGAAGGCCCCGTGCCCGACGACGGCGATATCGCCGGCATCGTCTTTCAGACGGTCGATCGGACGCCCATCGCGAAAGAACAAAACGTCCCGCGGATACAGTTGATAACTCTTCATATTCAATTCTCCTCTCCCCGCGGACGGTCGATGAACGTCTCGCACAAAAACAAATTGAGAAAATCGTCCGGCTTTCCAGCATCGAAAGTCTCGTCCAGGTACGACAACGCCTCCTTCGGGAGGTCGACTTTTCTTCCGCTCTCCATATCCGTCTCGACCGACTGCTTCCACGCGTGTTCCAGTTCAAGACGGACGATCGGTTTCATGTCTTCGACCCCCGCCTTCTCCAGCGCATAGGGACGCAACAGCGCGGCAAGCTTGTACGGAAAGCGCGCCGAAGGTTTCTTCGAGGCAATGTCCGCGCCGAGTTTGCGGAACAACTCCACGGCCGCGGTCGGTTGGCTGTCCCGGTCCTTCTTCCACTTGAAGCCCCACTCGATTGTTTCGCCCGACCGCTTCAGCACCGTCATCGCGACGGCATCGCGTCCATACACGTTTTTGGCCCGATGCTCGGCCGACTGCGCGGCCTTGACTAGATCCTGAAACGGCGCCTTGCAATGTCCGACGGCGACGCCGGCGGACGCCGTCATGCCGAGACCGACAATCCCCTCAAACTGTTCGCGAAGCGCCTCGGCGCAGTCCAACGCCTTCTTGCCCGGCACGACGGCCAGCACGTCGTCGCCGCCCGCATACACAAGCGTGGACTGGCCGTTCGTCTTCTCCGAAAGCAAATCCCCGACGCTTAACGCGAATGCGGCCAACTTCCCGCTGAATTCCCGATGTGCCTCCTCAGTTTGCAAAGTGGACAGTTTAGCCCCCATCCGGTCGCCGTCGAACGCAATCACCGCGTAATAGGGGTCGTCGTTGACGGCATTGCGGATTGGCGCCTCGTACTTCCGCTCTTCTATCAATTTTTCCTTTACGAGATTCATCGCTCCGCGGCAGTTTTCCAGGGCGGACTCCTTTCCCGACAGGAAATCCTTCGGGGCTCTTTCAAAACCCTTCGCTTCGCGCCAGGGCTGGAAATCGCGCATGTTCCGCCGCAGGGCCAACTGCCGCGCAATCGACTTGTAGTCGGATCCCTTGTCCGCCGTTTCGGGTCTCACCGCCCAGGAAACGGAAAGAAACTGTTCCAATTGTCTTTGGAACGCCACGCTTTCCCCTTCGCCGTACGCATACAGTTTCTTGAGAATCGCCTCCTTGACCTTCTCGGCTATCGTGCGCCCCTGTCCTTCCGGAACACGCGCCCAAAAGCGGTTCGGCAAGGTGGGGATGTTGCCGTCAAGCGCCTTCTCCACACGCCCGTCCCTGAGATTGGGGAAGATGGTCGCATCCGGCGCAGCCTCCAGCCCCGCTTTCATCAACATCGAAAGCAGGTACGACCCCGCCCACAAATCCTCGGGCGTCGCCGCCTGCGCGATAAAGTCCTGCACGGGACCGATTTGAAACAGCAGTAGATCCATTCGGTATCCTTTCTCTTATATGGTCACAGCCACGAAATCTTCACAACCTGCCAGCCCGCAATCTGCCCGTGGCCGACTTCCTCGCCGATATTCGGGCGTTTCCCGTCCTTGTAATCGGGCGAAAGCACCCAGCAGACGTCGAAAGTTTCGCCATCCAGAACGGGATGCCCATTTGCCGCGAGACGCAGCGCCGGACGCGGCGTGCGCGGCTTCAACGAGACCCCGAGGAGGTTTTCCGCGATGGCGCGCGTGTTCTCGTGCCCCCAAAAAGAGGCGACCGGGTGCCCCGAAAGCGCGTTCCGCAGTTCGGCGACCGTCCGGCAGCACATCCGCACCTCGCCGCCGCGAATCAACGACAGCGGGAAGGCGTTCCCTATCAAAATCTTATTTCTCTCCATGACGGCGCATAGTATACCCTATTTTATGTCTGCCCGCCCGGAAAAAGATTTCCGCAGACATCCGCCAGCTTCTCCCTGTTTTTCCAGATGACGCGCTCCACCGGGAACGTCACATCGTCTTTGCGTTTGGGGACAAGTTTCTCGACTCCGGGAAATTTGGCTTTCATCAACTTTCCCCGTAAAGTGGACATCGATTTGGAAAGGTCCGCGACCGCATTAGCCTTGACCGAAAATCGGCTTCCTTCTTTAAAATCGGACAACCATCCACACATCGCCGCTTTTTCATTCTTGCAGTTGTGCAACGCCGTTAACTTGCCGAGTAGCTCGACTCTCGTGAAACGATTCAGCAGAAATATCAAAACCGCAAATTCCGTCGCTGCTAGATCTACCGGACAGTCGTTTATCAGCACGCGCCCCTTCCATGCGTCCACTTCGATTTTTGGACAGACGGACGACTGGATCCGCGCGACAAGCGTTTGGTAATCCGGGATGTTCTCGTTGTATTTCTCCTGATAGAGTTCGCGCATACGGACGTAAGGCACCTCGAAGAGTTCACCGTCCACATCCGCCGCGGAATATTCCTTCCCGTTTTTCGCAGTGTAAACAACGCCTTTTTCGGGGAAATAGAACGGCGGCTGGACGCCACCTTCAAACGGCGACGGCAACAGCACATGATAGACTTTGTCGTCCTGTCGGCCCAGAAGCGACATGCAGGAAAACATCAGGGCGCTCATGGTCTTGCGACCCCCGGCGATAGACGTCAACACGACCGTGTTCGGATCCTCCGTGTATTGCCGCAACTGCCGCAGCATGAAATCGGCCGCGCCGAGATTCTCCTCCGCCGTGCGCAAGTCGGTAATCTCGTTTCCCTCGGCGTCGGGAATGACGCGGACTGAGGTCTCGCCGAACTTCAGTTTCCCCGCGGTTGTGCAGCCTTCCTTCTCCAACGCGCGCTTCAGACGGACCCAGACAGGATTCGCGCCTGACAGCAGTTCGTCCTTTATCTTTTGCTTGCCCGTCTTTGTCGTGATAACGACTATTTCATCCGGAACCGTCTGTTCCTTGTGCGCCAAGGTCCATACGGTCTCCGTCAATATCGCAGGCGACGTGCCTATGCCTGCGACCAAAACAACTCTTTTGTCCTGCATTTTTCCCAACTCCTTCAGTCTGCTATTAGTATACACAAAATCATCAGATTCTTCAATAGTCATATGCATATCCATGAGGCAAAAGATTCGCCAAAAAAGGAAAAATACTGGACGAAATCTGCCACATGACAGGATATTCGCGCAAATACGTCACCCATCTGCCGAACGGCAAGATTCGCTTCCATGTCCGGAAAGGGCGCGGAAAGACCTGCACGGACGCTGTGCGCCGGACGCCCGTTTCCCTTTGGCGCGAAGCCGGATGCCCTTGCGTACCCTATCTTGAAGCGCGGGTTCCCACTGCGGTCATGATCAAAGCGCGCGAAAAAGAGCAGCTCCTGGCCCTAAGCGCGCGTACCCTCTCTCGCGCGTCCTGGAATCGGGCGTTCTCACAGACATGCAAGTCCGGAAGCTGGAAGCCTACAACGCACGACTCAACGGCATCGAGCTTGTCCGGCTC
>ERZ808266.150-NODE-150-length-28057-cov-4.534890_pt1 | contig 28057 bp, 19 predicted proteins | sample MGYA00521278_ERZ808266 | MGnify/ENA primary metagenome ERZ808266 (study PRJEB31516, sample SAMN03275591) | gut metagenome | biome: mammalia-associated habitat; material: feces | host: Papio cynocephalus | place: Kenya | collected 2012-08-02 ... | reverse complement strand
GGCAAAGGTTTTTAAAATAAGCAAATCTACCGTACATACGGCAGTAACAATATAGAACGGTTTGTGTGGCTGGTAGCATAACCTCCGCAAAACCGAATAAAAAGAAAATCAGCACGGCTTTACGCCGTACTGATTTTTGCTTTGTCAATGACAAAGTTAACCGCATTGTTCCACAGGGGAAAAAGAATAGCTCTTAGCAAAAAGTGGGACAAAAAAGAAAAGCGGTATGATGATTTTCGGCATAGATGCGAATTTGAAATATAAGTACGGAAATAAGAAAGCACAAAAATAAACCCCTAAATGGGCGCTCCGAAGAAGTAATGCCGTCGGCAAACTTTCGGTGACCATTTAGGGGTTTTGTTTGTAATACGAGCTTAAACGGCTATTCAAGCCTTCGGCTAAGCCGATTGGTCCTGACTTTATGCAATTTTTTCATAGAGTTCGGCACTCTGCGAGAGCAATTTGCTCGTTTAAGCGTAAAGATTATATCACCATACTGCGGAAAATGCAAGCAAATTCAGCCGATTTTTTAAATTTTTCATAATGCTTCGAGCCTAATCGTGTCGAAAAGCGTCGAAATATAAGTAAATACTACTGTTTTGATTTTTATTCGCAGTCAAATTTTCAGTCAAAATGTATTCGGTTCAATCGTTAAAATTAATACTGCTCGCATTTATCGAAAAATAAAAATCGGAGGAATTAATATGAGAAAAGGTGAAAATATTTTCAAAAGAAAAGACGGACGGTGGGAAGCGCGGTATATCAAGGGATATGAATTATCAGGTAAAGCAAAATACGGATTCTGTTACGGGAAGACCTACAGAGAGGCTAAGGAAAAGGTAAATAAATATAAAACCGCAATAGTATCCGGTTATTTAATTCCCTCCGCAGGCTCGCGTCGCCGCTTTGCTTTTTACTGCGATGAATGGTTAAGGCAGCGCAAAAGCAAAATTAAAGAGTCTACTTACATCAAATATAATACTGCTCTTGTAAAGCATATAAAGCCGAAATTGGGCGGCTGTTTTCCGCTCGGTATTACCACCGGAATAGTGGATGATTTTTCAAGAGAGTTAATTAAAAATGGTCTTGCCGTAAAAACAGTACACGATATTTTAACATTGCTTCACAGCATTTTAAAATATACCGCAACGCAATTTCCGGGAATATTTCCGAAAATTGAAATCAATTATCCGAGAAAAAACCACAAGGAAATGCGGGTACTTTCTCATGAGGAACAAAATCGTTTTGCAGAATTTTTATTAACCGATGCAGATTATTGTAAATTCGGCATATTGCTTATGATGATGACGGGAATACGGATAGGAGAGCTTTGTGCACTGAAATGGGAGAACATTAATCTGAGAGAAAAGACAATACGCATAACGGGAAGCTTGCAGCGATTGCATGACACCGAAAAAGTAGGAGAAAACCGTACAAGAATTGTCATAGGTTCGCCCAAAAGCGACACATCTATACGTACAATCCCGATTACGGATCATACCGTTGCTCTTTGCCATCGCTTTGAAGTGAAAAATGCTGCTGCGTTTATTCTTACCGGAACAGAAAAGTATATGGAGCCGAGAACTTTGCAGTATCGTATTGAAAAATATACCGGTGAATGTGAATTGAACGGTGTTCATGCACATACGCTCAGGCATACATTTGCAACTCGTGCCGTTGAAGTCGGATTTGAAATAAAATCATTGTCGGAAATTCTCGGTCATGCTACAACAACAATTACTTTGGAACGGTATGTACACTCATCTATGGAATTGAAACGCACAAATATGGACAAGCTGGCAGCGGTAGGACTTTGATATTTGCAGTCAGGCTTTGGTGTTATTTTTCGATATATATGTTACAAAACGGGTTTTTACCGTTGTTTGTTCGTAATTTTAACAGAGTGCCGAACTCTATGAAAGCATAAAGCCGAAAACTGCGAGCTTCCTATGTGTGAAGTTCGCCGATTTTAAGAAAGCACGTAAGTATTTGCTAACGAAGGAGATGCAAAAATGCTTCCGCAAGAAGATAAAAATGTAACGATACAGCGGGAGTTGATAGAGGGAACAATCAAAACTGTGGCAGCTCTCGGTCTTGAAAACACTACAACTAATGCCATTTGTAAAATTTGCGGAGTCAATGTAGCTTATATATACCGTTTCTTCTCGGATAAAGAGGATCTGATTTCTAAAGCTTTCACTTATGTTGACGAGCAGTTTTTGAAGCAAATTCTCGAGAATTATACTGTTTTAAACTATGATAGCATCGACTATGAATCACGCTGCCATGTACTTTTCAGAAAATGTTGGGATTACCTTATGACGCATCCCAAGGATATCACATTTTATATCCGATACTATTATTCCTCGTCCTTTCAAAAATATGCGTGCGCTGAGCATATGAACCGTTATGCAGATCTCTTTGAAAAAATGAAATCGGCTTTCCCGGAATCAACAGATGTGCGTTTAGTGTTGCACCATATTCTTGATACATTACTCGGTGAGGCAACAAAGCAAATTGACAAGCCGAGAGAAGATGATGATACCGCGGCAACCAAAACATTTCATTTGATTTTCAGTGTAGTAAAAAGCTATGTAAAGCAAGATAAGTTTTGTAAGTGAGGAGTGAAAACGGGTGGAACGGAATAAGAAAAACAAAATAGTTATTGTTGTACTGGCTGTTCTGCTCGGGCTAAGTCTCACGGCGCTCTGCGGAACACTCATATATAATAAATCGGCGAGCACTGCCTCTGCTACCGTGACCGTGCCGGATAATCTGATTGCCCCGAACGAGAATATAAGCAAATCAGACGGCTCCGATACAAGGACGGCGAGCGGCTCTGCCGACGGTTGTTCTGCTGTGCCGTCAGCACAAAGCACGGTCGGCGAAATCAAAAAGGCGGCAGCCATTGAACTTTACAATAAACAGCCGGAGGAAAACACACTGTTTCAGGTGAGCAATATGCTTCCGGGCGACAGCGAAACAAAATACTTCCGTGTGCGTGTCTCTTACCACGATAAGATTACCGTTCATTATAAAGCCTCAGTCCGTCCCGGTTACGAGAAATTAGCCGAAGTCCTGATGATAAGGGTCAAGCTGCTTTCTACGGATGAAGCAATGTACGACGGTTTAATGCGTGATATGCCTGAAAGTCTGACGCACAAATTGGTGTCTGAGAAATCCGCCGCCGATGAGCTGTACTATGAAATCACAGCTTATTTGGATACAAGCGCAGGCAATGAATATCAGAATAAAAATTTGATTGCCGATTTTCGATGGTGGGTCGAAGAAACAGGCAGCCTGGACAAATCTCCGCAAACAGGCGATACTTCGGGAATCCTGTTGTATGCGATGCTTGCCGTCGGCTCTCTCGATATGATAATCCTTCTGCTTGTAACCCGTAGGCGTAAGGAGGCAGAAGAAAATGTCTGAAAACAAAACTGCTAAAAAGCTGACGGGCGGTATTGTCGCTATCATCATCCTTGCCGTTTGCCTTTTCATTACCACCCTTGCCCTTGTGTATGCGTCCGTTTCGGCGGAGAACAATCTGTTCCGTACGGGCAGGGTTAGAATAAACCTCAACGACGGCAAGCCGGTGATTAGAGAGCATGAATTTATCTTTGAACCGGGCATGACCGTTGTAAAAGACTTTTTTATTGAAAACGACAGCACATGTGACGTATATTACCGCATTTATCTTGACAATGTTTCGGGCGGTCTCGGCAATGTGTTGACCGTGACGATAAAGGACGGCGATAAGGTCCTTTACTCCGGTACGGCAAACGAGCTTACACGGCAGAATACTATTGCCGCCGACGATACCCTAAAAGTCAGACAGCATCGCAATTTGACTGCGGTGTTTCATTATCCGGAAAATTCGGGAAACGAAACGCAAAAGCTCGAACTTGCCTTTACTATGTGTGCTGAGGCAACACAGATCAAGAATAACCCGAATAAGCTATTCGATTGAAAAGGAAATATTAATTATGCAAATACCAATAACCGAAAACGACAAATGTGTTTGTTGCGGAAGTGATACGGGCGTTCCGAAATCGACGCCGCTTGCGGAGCGAAAATATTATATCAAAGGCAGCGGTCAGCTCTGCAGTAATTGTTATTTTGAATTATATATCAGAAAAGCCGAAGATGAGACGCTCATATCGCCTGATGAGATAGATACGCTGATGCGGATGTGTAAGAAAAATAATAAACCGTAAGGAGCCATACAAATGAAAATATTTAAAATTATCCGTAGTATCATCGTGTGGCTGACGGCAGCCCTCGCTGTCGGAATGATGGTGTTTACTTTTATATCGGTATCCACCTTTGACCGTGCAGACCGCAAGCTGTTCGGATATAAGGCGTTTATTGTTCTGTCAGACTCAATGCGTAAGACTGACTTTAGCGCCGGCGATTTGGTGCTTGTTAAAGAAGTGGACCCGTCCACACTGAAAGAGGGAGATATTATTGCCTATACCTCGCAGAACGCTTCAAACTACGGCGAAACAGTGACACACAAAATCCGTAAACTGACCGCTGACGCAAACGGCGAGCCCGGTTTTGTTACTTACGGCACAACAACGGATACAGATGATGAAACTATTGTAACATATCCGTATGTGCTTGGCAAATATCAAGCTTACATTCCGAGAATAGGTACATTCTTTCAGTTTCTTAAAACCACACCCGGATATATTGTTTGTATCTTAATTCCGTTCCTGCTTATCATTTTGTTGGAAGGCATCCGCTGTATTCGTCTGTTTCGCAAATATAAGGCTGAACAGCAGGCAGAGCTACAGGCGGAAAGGGATAAGATTGAAGCTGACCGTGCCGAGACACAGCGAATGATGCAGGAGCTTCTGCAAATGAAAGCGCAAATAACGCAAAACGGCGCCGAGACGCCGAAAAAGGACGAAACTCCTTCCGACATCGCTACGGTGTAATTACGGCAAGACCGTGTTTACATATTGTCATTGATAAATCTAAAATAAGGAGGCAAACAGACAATGACAAACAGCAAATCTACCAAACGGGCATTGGTATCAAGCACATTTGCTATCTTTATATGTGCGGCAATGCTCATCGGAACTACTTTCGCGTGGTTCACGGATACCGCAAGCACAGCGGTAAACAAAATTCAGGCAGGCAATCTGGATGTAACACTTGAAATGCAGAAGGCAGACGGCACTTGGGTTACTGCCGAGAATAAAACCCTTGAGTGGAAAACTGCCGACAACAGGGCACAGACAGAAATTCTTTGGGAACCCGGTTGTACATATGAGCTTCAGCCGGTACGCGTTAAGAATGACGGCAAGCTGGCGCTTAAGTACAAAATCATTATTTCCGGCATAAACGGCAGCGCTAAGCTTAATAAGGTTATTGATTGGACAATAAACGATACCGTCCTCGAAAGCGATCACCGCCTTGCCGCAGGCGCCGTTTCCGCACCTTTAACAATCAAAGGTCATATGCAGGAAAGCGCCGGCAACGAGTACATGAACGAGAAGATTGAAAATATCGCGATAACTGTTTATGCCACTCAGGACACTGTCGAGAACGACAGCTACGGCAATGATTACGATAAGGACGCAAAGTACACCGAAGTAATTGCTAACGGCAAGACCTTTACCGGCAAAGAAACCTTGAGCGTCGGTATAACCGCAACCAATCCTAATGCTATTGCCGTTAAAGCAAGCGGAGCCAATGCTGATGTTACCATTCTTGACGGCACGTTTGACGGCGGCGAGGGCGGTAATAACCAGTGCGTTCACGCAATGAACGGAGCTAAGGTTACAATTAAGGGCGGCACCTTCACCGTCGGGGGCGATGCTAACGGTTACGGCAACTCAGTAATTGAAAGCAACGGCGGTAACATTGTTATAGAAGGTGGCTTCTTTAAAACCGACTATCAGTACGGCGGACGTTACTATGTTTTGAATCAGAACAACGGCAATCCGGGCACTATCACCGTAAAGGGCGGAACATTTGTCAATTACAATCCGTCTGCCGGCGACGATTATCTCGGCGGCAACTTTGTAGCCGACGGTTACTCCGTGATTTCCGAAACCAAAGCAAACGGAGAGATTTGGTACACGGTTGTAAAGGGTACAGGTGTAGTTCCGGGAACTCAAGAAGAATTAAATAGCGGCATAACGGGTTCAACTAACAGTGATGTTACCGTTGTACTGCCTAAAGACGGCAAATTTACTCTCGATAGCGGTATTGCCAATGAGGGCAGCAAAAGCCGTAATGTGGCTTTTGTCGGCGATGGCAGCCAAACCGTAGATGTAGCTGAAAATGCGCCTGCAAGTGAAGGCGCAAAACACCTCAATTATCAGCGCGGTTCATCATTTACCTTTGAAAATGTGACGGTTGAAAACGGTACAGATGCTTTTGACGGTATTGTATGCGATGAACTGATTTATAGAAACTGCACCATCAAGGGCGTGACGACCTTATACGGAAAAGCTACATTTATTGACTGCACTTTTGAGAACACAATGGCCGACCAGTATTCCATTTGGACATGGGGCGGTACAGACATAAAATTTGACGGTTGCACCTTCAATACCAACGGAAAAGCAATTTTGCTTTACGGTCAGTCAACAGCCGCAAAGCCCACAAATTTAACTGTAAATAATTGCGTTTTTAATGACCGAAACAACGGCAGTGTAGGCAAAGCGGCTATTGAGGTCGGCGATGATTACGGCGCTACTTACAATTTGACGGTTAATAAGTCTGTTGTCAACGGTTTTGCCGTTAATATTAATGGCGAAAATACCGGTACTGCTTTATGGGGCAATAAGAACAGTATGGATGCCAAGCATCTGTCTGTCATAATCGACGGTGTAAAGGTTCACTGATTGCTTTAATTCTTTTACTCTCATAAGTAAGGAAAATGTATGTTTACATACAGTCATTGAAATTTAACAGAGGAGGTAAAAACGCAATGACAAACAGTAAATCAACCAAACGTGCATTGGTATCAAGTGCATTGCTATCCTTGTGTGCGCGGTAATGCTTATAGGTACTACATTTGCATGGTTCACGGACACCGCAAGCACAGCGGTAAATAAAATTCAGTCAGGTAATCTTGATGTGGAATTGGAGTACAGCAAGGATTTTTCTTCTTGGACTAAGGTGACAGATACAACAAAGCTTTTTGATGAATCGGCTCTTTGGGAGCCGGGTCGCACGGAAATCATCTATCTTCGCGTAAAGAATGCGGGAAAACTTGCATTAAAGTATAATCTCGGTATTTATAACCTCTATGATAACAGCGGAAAAAATGTAGAGGGCAAAAAATATAAACTCAGCGATTATGTAAAGCTGGGTGCAGCAGAGACATCAGCTGCATATGCAACCCGTGCGGATTCGATTAATGCCGTAAGTGCCGATGCAAAAACGCTTATTAATATCAAAAATACTGCCATTATCGGTGAAAATCAAATGGTAGTACTTGAGCCTAACTCCGAAGCTAAGACATATGCAGTGGTTCTTTATATGCCTACGGATGTCGGCAATGAAGCAAATCCGAAGAATTCAGATTCATATTGGGCAGCAAAGGTTTCTTTCGGTATCATAGTCAATGCTACACAGGCTGTGTCTGAGTCGGATTCGTTCGGAAATGATTATGATGAGAATACTCCCACCAAGTTTGAGGCGGACAGTTCTTCATCCGAAACAAAGGTAATTACCGCAAATATTCAAGCCAACGGTCGTTTTGGTGTGGTACAGGCAGAAAGAAAAGCAAAATACACCATTAACGCCGATGTGTATGCCGTATACAATAAGGGCACGGACGGTATTGGCGCAGCCATGGCTGTTCAGGCCGACGGTGACAGCAAGGTTATCATCAACGGCGGTGATTTCCGTCAGGTCAGTGTGCCTGATGACGATTCTGTTTGTGACTTGATTTATGCGCTTGGCAATGCTCAGATTGAAATCAACGGCGGAACTTTTAAAGCTGTAACACCCGCAAATACCCTGAACTGCAAGGACGGTTCAAATGCTAAGATTATCGTTAACGGAGGCCGTTTCTATAAATACGATCCCTCTAATCCTACCTTGGGCGCCAATGAGGTTTTCCTCGGCGCAGACTGCAAGGTTACACAGGACGGCGATTGGTTCGTCGTTTCAAAGTAATATATTTACTTAGCCTTCAAGTCCTCTCTGCCCATGGGGCGGAGGGGCAATCAAAGGGCACAAGCTTCAAATCCTGCGTCCTTTGATTGCCTGATGTTTATAAAGAAAGGAGATGCAAATTCAATGGAAAACGATAACGGTTCTGTAATACTCTTAACTGTATTGATTGTATCCGCTCTTGTGCTGACAGTTTTTAAGCTTGCACAATTCCTTAATGATTTTACTCATGAAAAACGATATCTTCTCAGCGAAATGCATAGAGCCGCCGACTATGATGAATATCGTTATTGGCGCAGAGAGCTTCGTTGTCATTATCTTTGCCTCATTCCATTTGTGACCGAACGCAATGTGATGAAGCTGTATCGCATCTTCTTTCATCGTGCAAAACACGCTGAAAAGCGCTCAGACGGTATGCTGTATATGTTTGCTCCGCTCGTGTTTGGTATTATCGTTTGTACAGTTTGCCTTTGCGGTGCAAGCTGGGCATGGTATACAGCCTCTGCCAAGGTCGACACTGCCAATATTCATTCCGCGGCATTTCAGCTTGAAAATGTTCGGCTTGCTCTAAACAGCGGACAAGAGATAGTGTTGACTTCCGATGAAAATGAAATATACATAGCCGAAGCTCTTGCGCCGAACACTTATACGCTGAGCTTTCAGGCAGCAGAAAGCAGTACCTCTACAAAGGGCTACTGTTGTATTACTGTTTTCGAAAACGGCGAAGCTGCCGGAACAGCTTACTATACAGATGACATCGGAAAAGACGTTTATACAATAACAATTAAAACGTCGGAGACCGTTACCGTAAAAATTGAGCCGATTTGGGGCGATGTAAAAAAACGCATCTCCGAGAATACCGACACGGTAGCATCGGATAAAACGATTGCCATCGGCAATGCTGCACAAAACAACGCTCAAACGCCTGACAACTCCGTAACCGACAAAATGCCGACCGAATTCACTGCCGTGCCGAGCAATTCCTCGGCAGAAAGCAAAACAACCGAGTGGGAATAACTCCGCTGACTCGATAAACGCCCTATTTGTTAGATTTTAGAGAGCTTTGCAACTCAAAATGGCAACAAGATAATATTCACATAAAAACTAAGAGCTATCAGACATTAAGTCCGATAGCTCTTTTGCTATTCTTGGCTTTCTTTTTCGGCGTGTTCTTTTTTGATTTTTTCAAATTCGGCTAAAAGGTCTTTTTGTGCTTCGTTGAAAGGATTGTAATTCTTATCTCTCTGTAAATCCAATTCACACCTGCACGATGTAGATGCCAGAGCAAAAAATGTATGATATCGTCATTAAATAATTAGCCTCACAAGAAAATATAATCGAACACCTCAAAACAGCAAATACATTTGCTTGGGTGCGGAAGATGAATAATATCTCTATCGAGTACGAGAAATCATATATAAAATTAACTGATTATAAAGGGGCAGGAGTAATTCTAATCTTTTATTTTAAAAACATCTTTAAAGTTTTATATGTTTGTGATAGTATTAGATTAGACAGATATTAGGAGTATAACGGTCTTTAAATATATAAAAGAAAAAATTAAGTGTAACATCTTATCAATATAGGACAAGTACCTACAAAATAAATAAATATTATATGTCTTTTCAAAATGTACATATTGATAAGCAAGATGAACTTGATGAGTATTACAAAAAAGATTAATAATCACCTCTGGCAACAGTATGTAATGTATAAAATGACGAGTAAAGTGATTATTCGGATGCTGTTTTGATATAATAGGAAATATATTTGAAGTATTTTATGCTACAATACAAATACGCTTGCAAGTGAAAAGAAAGGAAGGTTACGGTGGATACTCAAAAATAATTCAGAAACTTAATTGATGAGCTGCCAGCTCAACTGATACACAGAGATATTAACCCGTCAAATATGATTTTTACCGAGGAAAAATTTAAAAGCTTTGTTGATTTTAATATTACTGAGGTCAATGTGCAAATTGAAGAAGTAGTCTCGGCTGATTTGCATTAACAAAAGCTTATAATCGGCGGCGTCACCGCGTAATTGACAAAATGGTAATCAAAGAGTATAATTAGTACATACTCGGTAGGCACGCTTGCCTATATTACGGAGGATATTATTATGAAACAATGTATGGATGCGGAAAATCTGCACCGCCGTTTGAAAAAAATTATCGGGCAGGTACAGGCCATTGACAGAATGGTGGATGAGGATGTCCCCTGCGAGGATGTTTTGGCGCAAATCAATGCCGCAAAATCCGCTTTGAACGGTTGCGGAAAGGTTGTTCTTGAGGGACATATCAAGCACTGCGTCCGTGACGGAATTGAGCACGGCGATGCCGAAAAAACCATTGAAAGCTTCACAAAGGCCGTAGAACGCTTCGCAAATATGCAATAAACCTTAAAAAGTCGGCGATAGTGGCCGACTTTTTTATTTTTCTTCTTGACAAACCTATACCCCTATATGTATGATGTACACATACCCCATAAGGTATAAAAGGAGATTTTACTATGCAACGGGTTATGAAATGGTTGGAGCGTCTGCTCGGGCTAGGCGGAATAAAAAAGGACATTATCTTACTTGTAATTTCCGGAATTGCGGTTATTTGCAGCTTGTTTAAATTAGAGCCGTTTTTCTTTGACATGGCTTGGATTGCCATTGCTTTGTGCGGTTTGCCTATTGTTTTGGAGGCAATAATCGGTTTAATCACCGCTTTCGATATTAAAGCCGATGTGCTTGTTTCGTTGGCGCTGATTGCCTCTGTCTGCATCGGGGAAACCTTTGCCGCAGGAGAAGTTGCCTTTATTATGCAGTTAGGCGCGCTTCTTGAGGAATTAACCGTAGCGAGAGCCAGGGCAGGCATTGAAAAGCTTATTCATCTGACACCGCAAACGGCAAGGGTACTGCGAAACGGCAAGGAGACCCTGATACCTGCCGAGCAAGTAGAGGTAGGGGACCGTATCCGAGTGCTTCCCGGTGAAAGCGTCCCCGTGGACGGAATTATTGTTTCGGGGCAGACCTCTATCAATCAGGCGGTAATGACCGGTGAGTCCCTGCCTGTGGATAAAGCTGTCGGAGATGCCGTCTCCAGCGGCACAGTCAACCAGTTCGGTGCATTTGAAATGGAAGCGACGAAGGTCGGCGAGGACAGCTCTATTCAGCGAATGATTCGGCTGGTGCAATCCGCAGACGCAGGCAAAGCAAAAATTGTGGGGCTTGCCGACCGTTGGGCAACGGTAATTGTGGTAATTGCGCTTTCAGCCGCAGGGTTGACATGGCTTGTTACCGAGGAAATTATCAGGGCGGTCACGATTTTGGTTGTTTTCTGTCCGTGCGCGTTGGTTTTAGCTACACCCACGGCAATTATGGCGGCAATCGGTAATGCTACAAAGCATGGATTTCTTGTCAGTGAGGGTGATGCTTTGGAAAGGCTTGCGAGGTCAAGGATTATTGCCTTTGATAAGACGGGTACGCTGACCTACGGCACACCTGAGGTAGCTGCGGTCGGCAGTATCGGAAAAGCCTTTAATAAGGAGGTGGTTTATCGATTGACGGCGTCCGCGGAGCAGTTCTCCGAGCATCCGCTTGGAAAAGCAATTATCAACTGCTACAAAAAGAACGGAGGCGCACTTGCCGAAGCGACCGATTTTCAGATGATGCTCGGGCGCGGCGTGCGTGCGAGGGTAGAGAGTAAGACCGTTCTTGCGGGTAATCCCGAATTACTTTGTGAATACGGCGTTAAAATCACCGGTCAGTCGGCGGCAGAGGAGTACATAAAGCAAGGCTGTACTGTTACTTATGTGGCAGTAGACGGCGCATTTGCCGGATTTATTGCTCTGTCGGACACCGTGCGCCGGGAAAGTGCGGCTACAATTAAAGCTTTGTCTGATTTGGGAATACAGCCTGTCCTGCTTACCGGTGACCATGAAAACGCCGCTAAAGCCATTGCGGATAAATTAAATATCGGCGAGTTGAGGTCGAACTGTTTGCCTGAAGATAAGCTTGACGCAATAGAAAAGTATCAGAACAGCGGTATGCCTGTGTGTATGATAGGTGACGGCATAAATGACGCTCCGGCGTTAAAAAAGGCAGATGTGGGCATTGCAATGGGCGGCGTGGGCAGTGATATAGCCGTGGATGCGGCGGATATTGCGCTTGTTGATGACGAGGTAAAGGAGCTGCCTCATCTTGTGGCATTATCCAAGCGAATGATGAGGACTATAAGGCTGAATATGACCTTTTCGATGACGCTTAACTTTATTGCGATTGCTTTGGCAATTATCGGAACACTCAATCCCGTTGTAGGCGCATTGGTGCATAACGCAGGCTCGGTGCTTGTAATTACAAACTCGGCATTATTATTAAAATGGAGGAAAAAACAATGATTATAAAAATTATAGGTCTTATAATCGGTATTTTGGTTTTCGGTGCAGGTATCTACTATCTTGTAAAAGAAAAAGGGGACAGAGAATCAAAGAAAATATATACCGTTATCAGTGTGATAGGCGGTATGGTTACGGCCGTATGCGTTTTGCTGTTAATAAACAGCTTACTGTAAAAATCAAACACCCATCCGAACAGGCCGGATGGGTGTTTGATTTAATTGGATTAGTTTGCTTTTACAGCCTTAGGTTAAAGGGATTTTTCGGTGCGTTTTCTTTTTCTTTTGGCTGTTATTCCGAAAATTCCGCCGCTTACAAATAAGAGCGCAATCCACAGTGACGGATTGTTTGTTTCTCCTGTTTTGGGGCTGACGGGCTTTTCCTCCTTAACGACCGTAAAGACGGTATCGGCTTTACCGTTTACGGAAACAATGCTCATTGTGTGATTGCCGGGGGCAAGCGAGCTTAAATATTCTTCACTGATTTCAACCACGGTACTGCCCTCGTAAACGATGTAGTGTTTTTTGTCAAGCTCCGCACCGTCTATCAAAACCTTTACAAATTCACTGAATTCCGCATTACTTCTGAAGAGAGCGTTTTTGCCCGATTTTTCATTCCACTGCTGTCCCGCGCCCTCGATAATTGTCGGTGCGTATGATATTTTTTCAAGCTCGGCAATCCTTTTTTCAAGATTTTTAACCTTGTCGATTGCCGCTGTACCGATCATAAGCTTTTCGTTATCGGACAGCTCCTTTAGAATACCGCTTATTCGCTCAACTTCCTTTTTATTCACAAGCTTTGCGTCTTCGGGTGAGGGAAGAGAATTAATTTCCTTAATTGCCGTCTCGGCTTTTTCAATGGAGCCAAGAGCTTTTTTCACGGCTTCAAGCTGTTCCTTAAGCTCGGGGATTTTTTCGTGTTCGGGGTTGTTTTCAAGCTCGGTCAAAGCGGAATTCAATTCATTTTTTGCGTTTTCTATGTCTCCGCCCGATTTAATGACAGTATCGATAGGCTTCATATAAATTGTACATTCGGCTGTATTACCCGCAATATCAGCAGTCTTTATTACATAGACAGCTTCGGTATTGCCGGGAACGGTGAACACTTTGTCTACCGAAGCTCCGTTGAGCGTTGCACGGGCAAAATTTTCGTCCTTAATCTCGACCCTTTGGGAAACATAGTAGGTCTTGCCGTTTTCAACGCCGTTTATTACAGGCGCCGCGGTATCGAAAATTGCGCCGTCCGAGCCGATATAGCAGATATTTCCGGCATTATCCTCAATGCGGACATATATGATAAATTTATCCTTATCCTTTGCCGCAATGTCAAATTCATTCTTTTCGGTCCAGTCGGAGACCGCGCCGATTTCCTCATAACCGAGTACTCGGTCGGACTTATAATACCTTGCTGATTTAACACCCGAAACATCATCCGACGCCGTAAGCTTAACCTTTACATTGCTTTTAAATAAAAGCCCAAAGCTTATTTTGTTTAGGACGGTTTGGAACGCCGAGCGTTCATTCAGCTTGATTTCACCTGTCGGCGCGGTTTTATCAATTTTATATTCTTGTGTTATTTTAGTGGATATAGCGCCGTTTACCGTATTTTTCACATAGTAGGTGACAGCTCCGTTTGCTGTTTCCTCGGAAGCGGTCAGCGTATTGCTCCATTTGCCGTCTGCCGTATTTGTAAGGCTTAAAAGATAGCCGTCCTTTGCGGTGATAACAAAATCAGTGTTGATCCAGTTGTTTGAATTTACGCTGTATTCATTGCCGTCGGAAATATATTCTAAAATATTTCCTGTAATACCGAGGGGAGGCGTAAGCCTGTAATTGCCTACCGTTACATTGTCACCTGAGAGTGTAAATTCCGTAAAGCTTACCGAAATATTTTTACCTGCATTTATGCTGTCAAATGTCGGAACTCCGTTTAAAAGCTCAAGCCTGTCACCGTCAACCAATCCGAGCAGACAGGGCGTGCCGTCGATTACGGCGGTATTCTTACCGTCGTAATACTTATCCTTGATTTTCAGATCTCCGATTTTTAATTCCTTGGCGGTAATGGCTGCCGTTTTATCTTCGGGCTGGGATATAAGTCTGTAATTTGCCGCCGCAGAGCCTGAGAGTGAGAAATCCGTAAATGCTACGGTCTTGCCCGTGCCGACATTCTTACTGTCGTATGCGGCTTTACCCGCCTTAATTTTAAGGTTATCACCGTCAAAATTTTCGGACAGCGTTCCCGTATTTGTAATTTTCGCCTCTGTCGAACCGTCATAGGTTTTAGAAGCTTGGGCGGTCACGCCGTTAATTTTGACAGCCCTTTGGAGAATTTCATATTCATGCTCCATAAATGCGGATTTATGAGTATCGGTCTCCGCAACCGAAATACGGAGAGTATACCTTCCTGCATTTTTCGGAACCGATGTGCCGTACTCGGAATTATCTGCGCCGAACGGCTTGTATTCCAATGTTACGGCGCCGTTTGAATCTAAGGTATAATCCGGCGTTTCAATAGGCTTGCCGTCATACTCCTTTTTAAAGGTATTTGCGGAAAACTCCATTTTTACCGTTGCTTTTTCTACCGTAAGCCTTACGGCGGTCATTTCAGGCTTATCGCCTGCGGTATAAGTCTCGCCCAACGGGTTATACGCAACCCGAACAGTGTATTCGCCCGAATTAAGGGTTTTAAGGTAAGAATTTTTAAGGGTGATTTTTCCGCTTTCTGAAACGGAGTAATTACTGCTATCAATAGGCTCTGTACCGTTATACAGTGCTTTTACTGTATTGCCGTTAAGCCTTACATCAAAGGTTATATCGTTATTTCCGAGCATCGTAAATCCGACCGATTCAGTGATTTTCTCGGAATCTGTGTAAACAACTATTCCGTCGGAGTTGATTATCCTGATATTGCCGCTTTTATCGGTCACACGGATATAGATATACGCCTTTTTGTTTGCCTCAATGCCAAAGCTTGCCGTACCGTCTTTAAGCGTAAGCTGCGTCCAATCTCCGGTAACAGAAGTCTTATCGGTAAATACGGCGTCGGACAAAAGATATTCAGCCGTATTGATACCGCTTCCGTTATCGCTTGCCGTCACTGTTACTGTCTGTGTTTTCTTAAAGAACAGACCGAATGAGACTGTGTTTAAAAATTCCTTGAATTTATTTGTGCCGACAGATATTTCCGCATCGGGCGGCGTAATATCCTCAACACCGAAGACCGTTACATAAATGTCGCTGCCAACATTCGGGTAGGTATATGTGCCGTTGTCCGAACGAAGCGGCATACCGTTTACATCTACCGAAAAGCTATCGGTCTTTGAATAACCCTCGGCAATTTCTACCGTAAAGGTATAATCTGTGCCGTGTCCCGCAAGAGGATCACCCTTTACGTTGTAACCGGCACCTTTTGACAGCGTGACCTTATAGAGCTTAAACACCGTTACGGTAACGCTCGTGCTGTTGCCCGCGGCATCTGTTGCGGTTATGATATGGGCCTTGTTATCCGGCTCTATAATATAGCTGCCGAGCGTAAGTCTTACGGGGGTACCGTCGACCGTCACTGTAAATTCGTTTTTATCCGCAACGGAAAATTCTTTGGCGCCGTAATAGAGTTTGCCGTTTTCAATGTCGGAAATTACAGGCGCTTCGGTGTCGACAGTCTCCACATAGCCGCAGTCGCAAAGCTTTTCGTGGGTGTCGGTATTCCATAAACAGGAATGGGTATGCTCGGTTATATGAACATTTGTTGCTTCACTGCCGCGGCCGTCAACTGTTTTTTTGCTTACATTGTCAACGAATGCGCGGTCTTCATCAAGACAATCTATCAGCTTACAGCCTTCAACGCTGATTTTATCGAAATAACCGCCCGAAAGAACTGTGTTGACATTTTCTTCAATAGTTACATTTGTGTGACTGCCGTTTGAAACCGTCAGCGTACTGCCGGATTTTGCAACGATATTTTTCATACCGCCGTTTCTTACGGTTAGATTACTGCCGGGCTCCGCCGTGACGGTACCGCTGCAGGAACCGCTGTATATAAACAGCTTGCTGCCTGCCTTTACCGACATATTATTTTTATAGATTCCGCCGTCAATTCGAAGCTCTCCGCTTTCGGCTGTAACGCTTCCGTTAAAGAAGCCGTTTTCTAATGTAAGCTTCGAATTGCCCTTCACGGTAATATTGCCGTTTACAGAGTATCCTCCCGCGTCAAGCCTGAATGAACCGTTTTCAGCGGTAATTTCTTCATTCGTGTCGGCTAACAGCTTTAAGGTGCAGTCCTTGTTCGCATCGGACTGCGCCGCCGCAAGAGCCTCCGCAAAGGTTATATATCCCTTTTGTGTTTCACCGTTTGTAATAATTGCCGTAATTTTACAGCCGCACTGTGTGCACTTGTTATTCTCGTCATAGCCCGGGTGTTCGCAGACCGAAACGGTGACGCTGAAGGTGTTTGTATAGAGCACATAGCCTTTCAGCTCGAGCTTGATGCGGTACGAGCCGGAATCGGACACCTTGAAGTTCACTGCCGAAAGAGTTATCTCTTGTTTTTCAAATGCAGTGGCCGTAGCTTCTTTTATAACAGTACCGTCTTCCTTTTCAAAGGTTATCCGGAACCGTTCGCCCTGCCATTCCTCAATAGTGGAGACAACAAATTTCACATATTTGTCGTTTTCCTGTGAAGTCAGGTAGAATTCAAGGTCGGTCGGCTGTTCGTCGATGGTCAGCGGAACAGGTACGACGGTAACATTTCGGATTATTTGGCTACCGTCATGATCGACTTCTACATTTCCTTCGTTTGCATAGTTATTGCCGCTGGCGGGATTGGTTAATGCAAATGTATATCCGTCCGACAGATATACAAACGGCGAGCAGCGTGCTACCCGATCGCTGACCACATATTTATCAAAGCTGCCGCCCTTCAACACCAGAGCACTCCGATCGTATGTTCTGAGAACAATGTTAAAGTCGCCGCCCGTTACGGTCAGCTTTGCGTTATTATTCACGGAATTACCGGTACGAATGATCGCACCGATGCTGCTTATCACCTTGCCGCCGCCGGCACTGTCGCCGATCGTCAGGTCACTGTTTTCGAACACAGCCAATTGGCTAATGTTAACATCCAAAGCTTTGCCATTAAGGTCAATGGTATATTTGCCTGTTGTAAGCTCAACTTTGTAACCGTCAACAATAAGCGAGCCTGCCATCGCCTCGTCAAGCTTAATATCCTGCAAAAGCTTAACGGTGCAGCCGTCGTTTTGCTCGGCATCGCGGATAGCTCCCTCAAATGTATAAAACAGCGTTTCCACATTTCCTTTTCTGACAGCAGCGACAAACTGTATTCCGCAGTCTGTGCAGAGGTAGTTTTTGTCGATGTGTTCATGATAACAGGGAACGACGGTGACATCATGAAGTTCGGTCACCCTTGCCTGTTCAAGAGTTAGTCCTTCAAAAAGGAAGCCCCTACAAAGTAGATCGGCACAGGTTAGCCCGTCAATTCCGACGATCTTGATCTCGCCGTAATGTCCGCCGCAAAGCTCGGTTGTTCTTGAAGCTTCGGGATCGTTGTCGTTGCGGGAAACTTCAAGGGAGTCTACCGTGCCGGAAACAACTTCGAGAGATCCGCTGCTTTGGATGAGTTTTTTCATTCTGCCGTCGCCCAAATCAATGGTCAGATTTCCACCGTTATATACATAGAAATCGGTATCCATTGTTCCGCCGCCGGTAACGGTCATATCAATGTCTCCTGTGGCGTAGAGCTTGCCGCCCCAGCCGTCGGCAGTGGGAGTATTGCTGAAAGTGTAACCGTTCAGATTGAAAATTCGTTTACCCAAACTCCAATCAATTATACTGCCTATCTTTTCAATATTTCCGAGCAGTTTTAGCTCCGCACTTTCATACTCGCCCGCCTCTCGCAAAGCGTCTGTGGCACTGTCTAAATTGTCGTAAAGCTCCGTTTTGCCGTCGATTGTCTGCTCGATAAGTGCGTTTTTACCGCAATGGCGGCATTTTTTTGTTTCGGGGTCAAAAGAGTGCATCCAACCCACATTAAATGTCACGGTCGTTATGTTTCCCGCCTTATCGGAAGCTTTTATGATATACGGTTTAGAAGCCGGGATTAGCGTATATTTGCCGTCGGTCAAAGTGAGCGGCGATTCGGTATCGTTTCCCGACGTATCGGAGACAATCTGCATTACTTTGTCGAGGTTTTCGTCTTTGAATGTAAGGGTTAAATCTCCGCAGGCGTTGACTGTTTCACCGTTTTCATAGCCCTCAATCACAGGCGGGAGCGTGTCAACAACGAAGCCCTCTGTGGCGGCATAGCTTTCATTTCCCGCAAAATCGGTCAGCTTCGCATAAATAACATAATTATTGTCGTCCGAAACAGCGAACGGCTCGGTGTATTTATTGAAAACGCATTTCTTTACGGTTTCCTCACTTAAAGGCGCTATGCTGATAAGGTATTCAATCTTTACCGCGTGCTTTGTTTTATCAAAGCCGGGCTTTCCGTAGCTGTCGTCATCTGCGGTGATTTCCACCGTAACTTCTTCTTTAAAGAATACGCCGAAAGAAATTACATTCAGCAGCGACTGCCACCATGTGCGTTCCTTGACCTTGATTTTGCCCGTAGGCGCAGTGGTATCCTTTGCATAATCGCCGTACTCAGCGTGACAAACAGAGCATATTGCCTTTTCAAAATAGCTTGCCTCGCGCTCGTTTTTACCGCTGTTATGCGGGCAGGCGTAGCTGCACTCCGAGCAAACGCCGTTTGCGTATGTATGGGTGTGCGGCTTTACGGAGCAGCTGTCGGCAAAACTAAATGTGAACGCTTTGTAGGCTCCAACGTCGTCCCATTCCCAAAGACTGCCGTCCGTGATGTCAATATACTTTCCGTCTGCGTCAAAGAGCATATTTCCGTCCGCAAAGAAGCCGCTGACGGTCTCATATTCTATTTTTGTTCCGACATAGCCGTAAGCAATGCCGTAAAGGAAATCGGACGAGGCAAGCTTGACGGAAACATCCGAGGTTCTCTTAAGCAGCATAACCAAGCCGTTGAATTTGCTGTCGGTTACCGTAAGCTTTCCGTCAATCACATAAACGGCGGAGCCACTTGTATTTTCGTTGCTGCCCGCTGTAAATTCCACGCCGTCAAGGGTGAGCGCCGCGCCGCTTTCTACTCTTACAGCATTTGCGTCGGTCGTGCTGAGAGAGCTGCCGCTGCCGTCAAATTTATTTTCGATTTTTCCGTTTACGATTTTTATATCATCCGTGTCGCTGACCCGAATAACCGTATTCTGTGCCGTTCCCTCAAGAGTATAACCGCCGAGGTCAAGCGTGAATTTCCCACTGTAAGCATTAAGCACAGAGCTTCCGTCGCCGCTGCCGAGGTCAAGGTCGCACAAAAGCTTAAGGGTTGAACCGTTGTTTTCTATTGCCGCAGTCCATGCGTCGGTGAAGGATTTATAATTCTGCTTTGTGTCATCCGCCTTTGTAAGCACGGCAAAATAAATCTGCGTTTTGCAGCTTTCGCACACGCCGTTTTCATTTATATTTGTATGGTCGCAAATAAGTCCGCACTCACACTCGTCTCTGCCGTCGGAGTTGGCGGTAAAGGTGTGTTCATGCTTGTCAATATAATAATTGGCTATTGCACCGGTATCGTTTCCGGAAAAATAGACCGGTTTTCCGCTGTTTTTATCAAAGAGAGCATATCCGTCTGCCAGCAGGTCGCTGAGCATAAGACCGTCATAGCGCGCAATTTGCCCGAAGGACCAGCCTTCAAGCTTGGTCTTTGTGCTTTTCTTGACAGCCAAAAAGCCTACATTGACCGTTCCTACCGTGGGCTTTTCGATTATCAGCGTAGTATCCTTCACATCGCCGTTATAATTATACCCGAGAATGAGATTGTCAATAGAACCCGAACCCTTTACGGTTACTGTGCCGTCGGCTGACAAATCAAGTGTATTCACATGACGGCCGTTGAGGTCAAAAGTCATACTGCGCGAAACATTGCAGCGGTCCGCATCCTGAAGTAGTTTTACTGTGCCGTTTTCCGCCAGAATAAGCGTCCAGTCGTCAAGACTTTCAACATAGCTTACATTGCCGTTCTTGTATGTAATCTTTGCCGCATACAGCTTACCGCAATAATTGCAGTAGCCCTTGACTTCGTTTACGGCGCCGTGCTCGCATTTTACTACCTCCAGCTCGGCAAAGCGCGTATCGGTAGAAACCGTAAGACCGTATGGCACAAGTTTGCTCGAGTCCTTTGACAGTATGCCCTTGTTATCCTTAAAGGCATAGCCTACCTCCAGCATATCAGTTATTGCTACCGTGCCTTTTTCATCAAATTTGACAGTGCCGAATTTGCCACCCGAAAGCTTTATATTTTTAAGCGCCTCGGTTTTTACGGACGGAAGGCTGAAATTTTCGATGTTACCGCCCGAAAGTGAAACCTTCGATTCTTCATTTGAAACCTTAACGGTTCCGATATTACCGAAGGTAGCATCAACAGTTAAATCTCCGCCTGCCGCTTCCACGGTGATTTTTTCGTTTAAGCTTCCGTTTGACAAGGTAAGCTTGCTGTGATTTTCGACAGCAAAGCCGCCCGAGCCTGAAACCGTTTTTGAGTTTATATCCAGCTTTATATTGTTGTTTTTGTTAAGTGAGCGTGTGTTATTAAGTGTATAATCCTGCAGCAAAACAACCGTAACTTCTTCTGACATATTGTGAGGAACGGAATCCAAAGCCGAGATGAAAGATTCAAAGCCCAACACAGCACCGTTCTTGTATTTGACCGCCGCTTCAAGCTGTTTCCCGCAGGTTAAACAATTGCCGTTTTCATAGTCTATCTTTCCGCTGTTGTGATTGCAGGCTCTGCCGCATTCGGCGCACACGCCGTTTTCAACAGAAGTATGTGTATGTGATTTAACCGATACATTGTTAAGCTCGAAAACGCTCCCCGCGTTTTCGCATTTGTCATAATCCGAGTCGTCAGAGCTTTTGGAATAAAAAGCGTATCCGTCTTTCAGTAATTCTGAAAGGGGGATATTGCGGTCGGAGCCAAAGGAACTTTTGTTGCTTATTTTTTCAAATGTTCCGCCGCTGATGAATGAATTTTGTGAACGGATGCCGGGGTCCCCAAAGGTAATTTCGCCAAACACACCCCCCGAGATGTTCCAATTTCCTCCGGTAACATTCCAGTCGCCGCTGTGTCCGCTGCCGCCTGTGACATTAAGGGTGTACTGTCCCTCTTCACCGGTTTCGGAGTCATAGTAAGGGTTGACGGCGGATATTTTTTTGACACTGCCGCCTGCAATGTTGACCGTGCCGCTGCCGCCTTCGCAGCCGATATTCCACACCGTGCCGCCGTTTATATTTACATTACCGCTTTCAAGCTGAATTCCTGTGACGCTGTCACCGTCTTCGGTGCCGAAAATGCCGCCCTCAACAGTCAGCAAACTCGGCGCTGTATCGGCATTTTTGCTTGACAAAACCTGAACTGCCTCGGTAACGCCGCCTGTGCCGACGCTGTCGCAAACAGTAAGATTGCCCGAGCCCGAATTTTTAATTTCGCCCGTTTCCTCGTCGTATCTCTGCCAGCCGACGAAAATACAAGGCAGAGTATGACCGTTTAAATCAAGTGTGATGTCGCCGCGAAATTCATAGTCCTTTGTTCCTGCGGGAATATCGGCAAGCAAAACTATCTTATCAATTGCAGTTTTTTCCCATATAGAGAACTGATTTTGGAAGGTTGAAACGGAAACATACGCCGTTCTGCCCTCGGGATCGATAATCAGTGCGCCGACATCTTCAATGTCCGTCATAGCCGCGCCGCATATATCGCACTTCGCATCTACGGGACTTATATCTATATGCTCGCACGCGCCGTCCGCCGCAAATACCGACAGCGGCAGCATAGATAATACCAAAACAGCCGTCAGTATTGAGGAGACAATCCTTTTTTTAACAGAAATTTTTGCGTTCATAATCTCTCTCCTTACACGCATTTTGCAATCGCCGCAGACAGAATTTCCGGCGAAACAGGCTTTTGGTGGAAATATGCACAGCCAAGCCTGTATGACTGTACGCCGAACCCGTTATCGTTTGAAAACCATATAACGGGAATATTTTTAAACATATCCTTAGCGGCAATTACGCCCTCCATTCCGTCGGCTCCGTCCATAGTGACAACAATGCACTCCGGTGAGCCGCTCGCAAGCCCCGCTATAAAGCTGTCGTAATTTGAAAATCCGACAATTTCGATTTTTCTGTAACAGCAGGAGGAGCTAAGGGAAAACGCTCTTTCAAACTCCTGCTTTTCAGGCTCCGTTCCGTATATGATTACTTTCACATAAAACCTCCCGACAGTATTTTAAAATATAATTACAGGCTAATATTAACGGTATATGAGAAGAAAAACAACCGTTTCGGAACAAACGGTAAAAAAACGGCACAAGCGGTTTTAAAATCAAAATTCAGGTATTGTAAACCGATTTTTATATGTGTTTGTCTTTTACGCGGATGTGTGTTATAATTATCTTTTAAAGGGAGGATTTTCTTATGAAGATTGCTGTTGTTGACGATGATAAAGAGATATACAGCCGTTTATATACATATTTGACCGATTTTCTCGGAAATTCTGCCGAAATTATACCGTTTGAGAGCGGAGAAAGCTTTTTGTCGGTATGGCAAAAAGACAGCTTTGATATTGTAATTCTTGATATTTTTATGGATAAGCTTACGGGTATGGATGTCGCCCGAAAAATCAGGGAAACTGATAAGGATGTTAAAATTGTTTTCAGTACGACAAGCAACGAGTTTGCAAGCGAAAGCTATGAGGTAAACGCCTGCTATTATTTACATAAGCCGTTCGGCGCGGACAGGGTAAAGGCTATGCTTGACCGTCTTGATTTTTCAGAAATGGAAAAAATGCGTATCGTTAAGCTCCCCGACGGAACAAAAATCGCGCTCCGTGATATTATATATGCGGATTTTTCCTCGCATAGAGTAACCATTCACTGCAAAAAGGGCGGCGATGTTGTCGTTCGGGCGAATTTTTCCGAAATTGAGCCGATTCTGTGCGAATATCCGTATTTTTACAGTCCGACAAAGGGCGTTGTAATTAATTTTTATGAGGCTACGGCACAAACCGAGGATATTTTTGTTATGAGCAACGGCGAAAATATTCCTATAAGCCGCCGCAAATTAAAAGAGGTCTCGGGGGCTTATTCCTCGTTCCGTTTTGAATTGCTGAGAAAGGAAGTTTAAGTGTAATGCCGCCGATTTACAGAATTTTTGAAATTGCCGTTTATTCGCTTCTGAATTTCCTGCCGTTTCTTTTTTTGGCGCTGTATCCTTTCCGCCGCAGTCTGCGTTTTTCGGGAAAGGCTACGGGCCTTCTTATAGCCGTTCTTACCGTAATTCAGCTTTTGCTCGGTGCGTGGGCGGCTTTTTTTGCGAACGGTAACGCAGCCAGAATAAGTGCGGTCAGCACATTATTATACGCGGCTTTTTATTTTCTTGCCGTTAAAAAGCATTTCGGCAAGACATTTTTTACGCTTCTTATGATTTCCAACATTGCAAATTTTGCGGTTATAGCGGCAAAGTGCGCCGAGGGACTGATTTTCCCGACCCTTGCGGTGCAAAGCTACCGCTGGTCGTTTTCACTTATGCTTTTTGCGGTAGAGGCGGTTCTTTCCGTTCCAATTTTTCTTTATATGAAAAGAGTATACACACCTGCGGCGGAAAAGGAACCGTCGGGTTTTGAATGGCGTTATTTATGGCTTATTCCGGCAACCTTTTATGTTATGTGGTACTATGCGTTTTACGGCAATATTTCACGCACAAGCCTTGAAATTGCCATGAGACCTAAAAATACGCTGTTTTTGTTTTTTATAAATGTCGGCGCTGTTTTGATTTATTATGTTGTGGCGCAATTAATCTCGGAGCAAAATAAAACGCTTCGGCTTAAGGAGCTGAACTACGGACTTAAAATGCAGGCAATGCAGTATGAAAATTTACGGGAAAGAATTCTCGAGGCAGGCAGAGCAAAGCACGATATGCGCCATCATATTGCCGTAATGCAGGAATATTTGAACAGCGGCAGACTTGACGAATTGAACGAATACCTTAAGCAGTACGGAGCAAGTCTGCCTGATGATTCGCTTGTGCGGTTTTGCGAAAATACCGCCGCAAACGCCGTATTGCTGTATTTTGCGCAGCAGGCAAAGGATAACGGCATTGATTACATAGTTAAAGCTCGGATCCCGAGCGAAGCTGCCGTTTCAGATACCGATATTTCGGTTTTATTCGGAAATCTTCTTGAAAATGCACTGGACGCCTGTAAGGCGGAAATCACGGAAAACAAAAAAATAATCATAAGAGCGGAGGACGACGGCGGTTCGCTTTGCATTACGGCGGACAACACCTATTCCGGCGCGCTTAAATATGCGGATGACGGTAATATAATCTCCTCAAAGCACAGCGGAACTGGAATCGGAACACAGTCGGTAAAAAGCATAGCCGAAAGCTGCGGCGGAGTGTGCCGATTTGAAGCAAGGGACGGTATGTTCTACGCTTCGGTCCTGTGTCCCGGAAAACAACGGAAAACGGATTATAACAAAAATAAAAATTCGGCATTTGAATTATAAAAGGTGAATTAAGATTATGTGGGTACTTTTTGCGTTTGGTTCGGCGCTTTTTGCGGGCTTGACGGCTATACTTGCCAAATGCGGCATTAAAAAAACGGATTCGGACGCCGCTACCGCAATAAGAACCGCCGTTGTGCTTGTTTTTTCATGGATTATGGTATGGATTGCCGGCTCCGCGCCGACCGTGCTTGAAATAGGCGTTAAAACATGGATATTTCTTATTCTTTCGGGTCTTGCGACGGGTGCTTCGTGGCTTTGCTATTTCCGTGCGCTTCAGCTCGGGGATATTAACAAGGTTGTGCCGATAGACAAATCAAGCACGGTGCTGACCATATTGCTGGCGGCAATTTTTCTCGGTGAAAAAATCACGCCTGTTAAGGGCGCCGCGGTTATTTTAATCGGTGTCGGCACATTTCTTATGATTGAGAAAAAGGATGCTGCCGATGATAAGACGGTAAAAAAGGGTTGGTTTGTTTATGCGGCGCTCTCAGCGGTGTTTGCCGCACTGACCTCAATTCTCGGCAAAATAGGCATAGACGGGGTAGAATCAAACCTCGGCACGGCAATACGCACCGGAGTGGTGCTTATTATGGCGTGGCTTATAGTGCTTGTTAAAGGCAAGCGAAAAGCGGTTGTGAGCATACCGAAAAACGAGCTTGTATTTATATGCCTTTCGGGTCTTGCAACGGGCGCCTCGTGGCTGTGCTACTATAAAGCCCTGCAGGACGGGCTTGCGAGCGTGGTCGTACCCATAGATAAGCTGAGCATATTGGTTTCGATTGCTTTCTCGGCGGCGGTGTTTAAGGAGCACCTTTCAAAAAAAGCGGTGCTCGGTCTTTTCATTCTTGTGGCAGGAACACTTATGATGTTGATAAAAATACCAACCTAACGCAAGCTTCTGCGTGTAAGCTACAGACAACAGGAAAAGAAGGGAGCGGAAACAGTGAATGAAAAGGCTCTGATTAAAAAATGTCAGCACGGAGACCGTCAGGCATTTGAAGAGCTTATACGGCTCTATTATGATTATGTTTTCGGTTTCCTTTTAAAAACTACGGCAAACGAACAGCTTTCCGAGGATCTGACGCAGGATACCTTTTTAAAGGTGATTTCGAATATTGAAAAATTCAATCTCGGCGGCAGCGGTGGCAAGGATTTCGGGCATAAAAAACTCTGATAAAACGGCGGACGCAAGCAGACTTACCGATACAGAGCTTGAAAAAGCGGCGGAAGAATGTACCGTTTTCGGCAGAGTTACGCCTGAGCAAAAGAAGATACTTATTTCCGCACTGCAAAAGCAAGGTCATAAGGTGGCTATGACGGGCGACGGTGTAAATGATTTGCTTGCGATGAGACAGGCGGATTGCTCCGCTGCTATGGGCGGCGGAAGCGACGCCGCAAAGCAGACGGCGCAGCTGGTACTGCTTAATTCCGATTTTTCCGCGCTTAAGGATGTAATTTCCGAAGGACGCCGTGTAATAAACAATCTGACAAAATCGGCAGGAGTATTTTTCATTAAAACAATTTATTCCGTACTGCTTTGCGTGCTGTGTCTGCTCTTAAATAAGGATTTTCCATTTATTCCCATACAAATTACTTTGATTGATGCGGTAATTGAGGCTTTTCCCGCTTTCTTTATGTCATTTGAGCGCAATGACCGAAAGGTGAGAGGAACTTTTCTTTCAAGCGCGGTACGCTCCGCTCTGCCGAACGGAACGGCGATTTTTTTGTGCTCCGTTTTAATATTTTTTACGGCGCCGTATTTTAACATTCCGAATGAACAGGCAAATCTTGCTTTATACCTTACTATCGGGGCGGTAAGCCTTGTAGGTGTAGTTAAAGCAAGCCTGCCGTTTAATCCGCTCAGGCTGTTTTTAAGCGCGTCGTCTGTGTTCGGTTTCTTCTTTGCCGTTACTGTATTCGCTTCACTGCTTCAGCTGCCTGCCCTAACCCTTACGGGTGCAATGCTTTTTGCCGTTACGGCGTTCTTCGGCATTTTGCTTGCTGTTTTATTTGAAATTCATATACGGAAAACATATAGGTCTTCATTCGCTGTTTGATGCTCTGTTATCACTCCTAATTTATAGGCTCAGGCTTGTCACTTGCCGCATATTATGGTATAAAAAACAACCTTTGTAAGGAGTGCGGTATATGAATTGCTATACAAATAATTACAGCGGGAAGGGCTGTTGTCAGCCCGACGAATGTGCGACTTATGTGACAATACAGGGTCCTGCCGGACCGATGGGACCCGAGGGCCCTAAGGGCGATCAGGGTCCGAGAGGCGAACAGGGTCCTATGGGGCCCAGAGGAATTAAGGGCGAACAGGGCTGCCCCGGACCTGTCGGACCAAGAGGAGCAGTCGGGCCTACGGGACCGAGGGGTCCGCAGGGTGTAAGAGGAGACGCAGGTCCTAAGGGTGACCCCGGCGTTATGGGTCTTCAGGGTATTCAAGGAAATCCCGGACCGATAGGTCCTAAAGGCGACCGCGGTCCTGCCGGACCAAAGGGCGATCCCGGCCCCATGGGACCGATAGGACCTAAAGGTGAAAGAGGGGAAAAAGGAGAGAGAGGTCCTGCCGGTGAGCAAGGTCCGACAGGCGAGCAGGGGCCTCAAGGAGAAATAGGTCCTCAGGGCGTTCAGGGAGACAAGGGTTGCCCCGGTCCGCAGGGGGAGCAGGGAATACAGGGACCGAAAGGCGAAAAGGGTGACACGGGCGAAAAAGGTGAACCCGGTATTCAGGGCCCGCAGGGTGAAAAAGGCGAGCAGGGAATACAAGGCGAAAAGGGCGACACAGGCGAGAAAGGTGAGCCCGGTATTCAGGGCCCGCAGGGTGAAAAAGGCGAGCAGGGGCCGCAAGGCGAAAAGGGAGACACGGGAGAGAAAGGTA
>ERZ808266.149-NODE-149-length-28194-cov-4.378478_pt1 | contig 28194 bp, 46 predicted proteins | sample MGYA00521278_ERZ808266 | MGnify/ENA primary metagenome ERZ808266 (study PRJEB31516, sample SAMN03275591) | gut metagenome | biome: mammalia-associated habitat; material: feces | host: Papio cynocephalus | place: Kenya | collected 2012-08-02 ... | reverse complement strand
GGGCTCTTCATAGGAAGTCTAGATTTTAGGATTTTCGCAAATCATGTGATAACAAAAAACCGTATATTTATGCGATTTCATATATAAAAACCGTATAAATATACGGAAACTATTTTTAAAATTAAGTTTTAATATAATTATGAACAGTTTAATTAGTAGATACAAGAATTACGACAAGAGAACATAGGAATGGATGTCAAAGATGATTAAAGATTTGTCTGATGAACTTGGTAACATTCCTGATTCTTATGTTGTCCAACTTGATTTAATGGCAGATGCTTTTAATCTTTATACACAGGCAACAGATGAGATACGTAAGAACGGTATTATGATACCTGGTAGAAGCGGTGAAATGGTTAAGAATCCAATAATATCACTTTTGAATTCCTCTCAGTTATTCATTTCTAAATTACTTGGTAGTTTCGCTTTGACCAGAACTTCTAAGGCTAGATTAGGTAAAGCACTTTCAGAAGAGAGTGAATGTGGAATAGATGAATATGTATAAATATGCAAAATAAACTGAATGAATATGCAAAATATTGATGATAAATATATCAGATATGCGTAGGATGTCATTTCAGGTAAACAGGTTGCAGGTAAATTAATAAAGTTGGCATGTCAACGATATATAGATTTGTTAAATGATTCTCGTTATGAGTTCAGAACAGATAAGTGTGACAGAGTTGTTAACTTTATTTCCAAGTTAAAACATTACCAAGGCAAGTGTGCAGGACAACAATTTAAATTGGAAGAGTGGTAGAAATGGATTATATACTCTATATTCGGTTTCTATTATCCAGGAACAAATGAACGTCTGACTAAAAAAGCATTTTTGTCTGTCAGTAGGAAACAAGGTAAAAGTTTTTTGATAGCCGGCATCGCACTTTACATGTTGATTGCAGATGGTGAACCGGCAGCGCAGGTATTGAATATTGCGAATAATGTGAAACAAGCTCATTTGTTGTTTGAAATGCAACAGCATTTAGTTAAGTAGTTAGACCCGAAACACAAATATACAAAGATTTTAAGAGACAGTATTACGTTTAAGAAAACAAGTTCATATTCTTAGGTGTTGTCAAGTGATTCATCTGGACTTGATGGTGCTTCTCCAAGTACATATATTCTTGATGAGATTCACGCAATGAAAGACAGCAAATTATGGGACGTTATGGTTTCTGGTACTGGATTCCGTGTTTCACCATTAGGTATTTGTATTTCTACATCTGGTTTCTTGTTAACAGGTTTTATGCATCAATATCGTGATATATGTATTGATATTTTAGAGCATAGAAAGGAAGATGATGAATAGTTTTAGGCTATTTATGAACTAGATGAAGGTGATGATTGGACAGACGAGAAGAACTTTATAAAGGCGAATCCTAATTTGGGTGTCACTGTTACAACGAAGTATCTTAAGAATGAAATTTAGTCTGCGTTGAACAATTCAGCACTTGAAGTTTCTGTTAAGACAAAGAACTTAAATATGTGGGTTAGCTCCCAAGATGTTTGGATTCCTGATTCTTATATTCGTAAAGTTATGCAGCCGGTTAATCTCAGTGATTATAAAGGAGAAGATTGTTTTATGGGTGTTGACTTATCAGCAGTATCAGACTTAACTTGTACAAATATAATGTTTCCACCAAATCCTGATAGAAAAATTAATCCAGATAAGTTTGTATTCAAGACATTGATATATCTTCCAGAATCAGCATTAGTAGAGAGTCCAAACGCTCCATATTATATCACATGGAAGAATTAGAAATACTTATATGTAACATCAGGAAACGTTGTTGATTATGATTTTATATTAAGGGACCAGGTAGATATTAATAAGTCTGTATATCTCGTGAATGTTGCTTATGATAAGTGGAACGCAACTTAGTGGGCAATAAATGCAACAGAAGAGGGACTACCGTTAACACCATATTCACAGGCATTGGGTAATTTCAACAAACCAACAAAGTTTTTGGAGATGTTGATTAGAAAAGAAATGATAATTATTGATAGTAATCCAATAGTTAGGTGGTCTTTTGGTAACGTAACGTTAAAAGTTGATTAGCATGAGAATACAAAACCTGTCAAGGCAAATGGAGAAAAGAACAAAAAGATTGATCCTGTTATTGCAATGATACAAAGTTTAGGTGGATTTTTGGATATGCCACGCTATTCTGATGGTTTGGTATTGACAGTATAAAAAGATAATATATTAATATATGAATTTATTTAGTTTTAAAAAGAATAAAGTTGAACAAAGAGCAGTGCAATAGCAGGAATAGACTTCTGCTACATCTGTTATATTTGGTAGATATATATTAGGTGATAATTCAACTACTTTATCTGCATTTTTTGCCGCTGTAGAATTAATATCAAATTCTATTGCTCAATTACCTATATTGATTAAGAAAGATAATGAAGTTATAAGTGATAATCATCTTAATTTATTGTTTACAAGAACAATGATGTCTAAGTTCAATATGTTGAAACAACTTATATATGATGTAATTATTCATGGCAATGGATTACTTTATATAAAAAGAGCTGTAGATGGTACGCCAGTTGACTTGATTTATTGTGAACATGGGTCATATAACATAATTTATTATCAGAAGAAACAAGAATTATATTATAGAATACCATTTATAACATCAAGTCGTATTGAACCTATAGACGTTATTCATCTTTATAAGGACAGTAGAAACGGATATGTAGGTATTCCTATATCATCCTATGCAACAAATGTATTACAGTTAGCTTAGGCAGCTGATAAAGCGGCAAATAATTATTATAGTTCAGGTTGTGCTATCCAAGGTGCATTAACAATAAAAGGTGCCAGAAAGAACGCAAAAGAACAAGCAAGACAAGCATTTTAGGACACACATTCTGGTTTAAATCCAAGTGGTTTGGTAATTCTCGATGATGATATGGAATATACACCATTATCCGGTAATGCAAATGAGAATCAGATGTTGGAAACTAGATTATTTAATGTAGCAGAAATATCAAGATATTTCAATATTAGCCCTGTTTTGTTGGGTGATTTATCAAAATCCAGTTATAATACTATAGAAGCTGCAAATATAGAGTTTTTAACCCATACTTTAATGCCTTATGTTAGTATGATTCAAGATGAATTTAACAGAAAACTTGTAAAGCCAAGTGAAGTTGGTATTTCTATTGATTTAGATGAGTCATATTTGATTAAAGCAGATAAGAATTCAACTGCAAATTATTTAAAAACATTGGTTGATGGTGGTATAATTACCAGAAATGAGGCAAGAACACAGTTAGGTTATAATGAAATTGAAGGTTGTGACAAGTTAATTGTACCTTATACAAGTATATCTGATAATACTATTAATGAAAAAGATAAGTCAGATAAGGATAAATCTGATAAAAAATCTGATGATTCTAATGAAGAATAGGAAGAAAAAGAAGATAATAAAAAAGAAGATAAATAAAACTGTATAAATATATAAGATGAGTAAGAAAATTATATTTCGTTCAGCTAGTCTTAGTTCTGATGAAGAGTCTAGAACTATTACAGGTAGAGCTATAGTTTTTGAGAAATGGAGTAAAGACTTAGGTGGTTTTTATGAAATCATCCATAGAGGTGCAGTAACATAGGATTTGATTAATAATTCAGATATTATTATGAATATTAATCATGATAATGAACAAATGGTTGCACGTTCAAGACAAGGTAAAGGAACTTTATCATTGTCATTAAAAGATGATGGTGTTTATTTCTCATTTGACGCTCCTACAACAGCAAGAGGTGAAGAATTATTGTATAATGTTCGTTCAGGAAATATATTTGAATGTTCATTTGCATTTACTATTGCTGATGATTTGTCTGCTGAAAGATGGTATGTTGACAATGATGATGTTGTAAGACGTGAAATTAATTCTATTGACGGGTTATATGATTTGTCTTTAGTTGTTCATGGTGCTTATGGTGACACGAATTGTCAGGCAAGAGGATTAAATAAAGAAGATGAAAATCCAGAACAAAAAATTTAGGAGTATAAAAATAAATTAGATAAATATTTAGACGACATGATGAATGAAGTCAATGAAAATAAAATCTAATCAATTAACTTACAAAATAAATTTTATTTTATATATGAACTCACTAGAAATTAAAGACAAACAATCAGTTCTTATTAAACGTTGTCAAGAAATCGTAGATGCTTGTAAGAAAGAAGTACGTGAAATGACTGATGATGAAAAGAAAGAATTTGATGCAAATAAAGAAGAAATTAGAGAGTTGAAATCTCAGTTGGAGAATCTTCAGGAGAAACTTCGTTCTTATGATGAAGATATGCCTAAACAGGATGTAGAAGATTCAAAAAAAGACGATAAAAAGAAAGAAAATAATAGATCTATAGAAATGGAAAACAAAAAGTTTAATTTGTTAAAGGAACTTCGTAGCGCATACGAAACAGGTAAGAAGATTAATCTTGCTGAACAGAGAGCATACTCTGTAACTACTAATGGTGGAGACGTGGTTGACACTGATATATTTGATATTTGGGAACCACTTCGTGCAAAGAATGTTCTTATTGAGGCAGGTGCTCAATATATCCCAGGTATCAAGAACAATGTTCAAATTCCACTTATGGGTGCAGTTTCAGTAAATTGGGCATCAGAAACAGGTGCGGCAGCTGATGGTTCAGCAGCATTTACACATAAGACTTTGACACCAAAACGTATCACTGCAAAATATCCAATTTCATTGGAATTACTTGCACAAGATTCTCTTGGTATTGAGAACAAAGTTCGTGCTGATATTATTAATGCAGTTAACGCTAAGTTGGAGGAAACTTTACTTGGTTCTGATGCAGGTGATACAACAAAACCGGCAGGTTTATTCCAAAGTAAGACTTTAACTAAGTTGACTGATTTCGCAGGTGTTACTGCATTTGAATCTAAGGTAGAGGAAGCAAACGTTATTGGTGATTGCAAGTATGTTGTATCTCCTAAGGCTAAGGGTGCATTCCGTTCAATGGCAAAGAGCACAAAATCTACACAACTTGTAATGGAGAATGGTACTATTGATGGTACACCAGTTCTTTCAACATCTCATGTTAAGGACCAAAATGTTGTTTATGGTGATTTCTCTAACCTTGTTATTGCAGCTTGGGATAACGTTACACTCGATGTTGTTCGTGATGTTGCTTCAGTAGGTAATGGTCAAGTTACTATTGTTGTAAACGCATTTGTAGATGCAGCTCTTGTACGCGATAACGCTCTTGTTTATGGTACAACTGATGCAACCGCAGAGTAAAAATAAATGATATATCAATATGTTTTTAGAATTAGCACATATAAAGAAGCATTTAAATATTGATGCAGATTATACTGATGATGATGAATACATATTATATTTGTATGATGTAGCTGTAGATGTTATTCAAAAACATATAGATACGACTTTTGAAGAAATAATGCAGAAAGAAGGGAAGATTCCAAATTCCCTTCTTCATGCACTTCTTTTATTCATAGGTAATATGTATGATAATCGAGAATCTGTTTCTTATACAGGAACTCATGAGGTGCCTAATAGTTTAAATTACATTTTGAATATGTATAGAGATTATTCTAATGCAAATATATAATTGAAGATTATGAGAGCAGGTTTATTGAAAGAAAATATCACAATATTAACTCCTATAATAACAAAGAATGATTTTGGTGAGCAAACACAGGAATGGGAACAAAAAACAGTTACTAGAGCAAGAGTTTAGCATAACAATGGCACAAGAACTGATGAAAATGGAGATATATTTTACAGTATGTCTTTAACCATGGAAGTTAGGTATTACGTGAATGTTTCTGAATATGATAATATTGTATGGGATAATAAAAAATACAGAATATTAAGTATAATTCCTGATAAAGACAATAACAAAAAAATTATTTAGATTGAATTGATAAATGATTGATACATTAAATGTTGGCAGTTTTATTTACAATACATTACGTGCAGATTCAAAACTTGCTGTTGGATTAAATATTGGTAATAAAATATATCCTATTGTTGCAGAAGATGGAACTTCAACACCATTTATCATATACAGACGTACAGGTTTGACAAGTAATAATTGTAAAGATGGATATTATGAAGATACTGTTAGAGTTGAAATCAAGGCTGTAAGTAATACCTATGCAGAATCAGTAAAGGTTATTAATAGGATAAGATAGATATTAGAACAACAACATTTTGACTGGAATAAAATGAGAGTAGAAGAAGTTGAAATAGAAAATGCTTCTGAAAATTATGAGTTTAACGCTTATACTCAGACTATTAACTTAGTTTTTAAAATAAATGAATAATACATTATATTATGGCAAATAAAATTATAAAAGGTCGTGACCTTATGCTTTTTGATGATAAGGGTAAGTCTTTTGCTTATGCTACTAATCATACATTGACTTTTACAGCAGAGACTACAGATATATCAAGTAAGGATCACGGTATTTGGGGAGCAACAGAGGTATCTAAATATTCTTGGGAAATATAGTCAGAGAACTTATTTACTGAAAAAGATTATGCAACCATGTTTGACGCAATGTTGAAAGGTGATGCTATTACTGTTAAGTTTGGACTTAAAACAGACCCAACACCTGATGCAACCGCAACTCCAGCAGATAGTTCACTTGCAGCTTGGGATTGTGGTGGTGTATATTACACAGGTAGTGCTTTAATTACTTCACTCACAGTTAATGCAAACAATGGTGATAACGCTACATACTCTGTAACTCTTACAGGTGTAAATCAGATTAAAAGAGTAGGAACAATTAAGTAATCTGATATTAAATCTTAATTTTAAATGATAAATATAAGGACAGGATTTTAATTAATCTTGTCCTTTTATCATTTAAAATTTACAGTTATAAATTATGAAGATTAATTATAAAGATAAGGAAATTGAACTTAAATGTGGACTTAAGGCAATGTTGATGTATGAAAATGTTTCAGGTGGTTCATCAACACCACAAAGTTTAACTGATGTAATGACTTTCTTTTATTGTATTGTTGTTTCATCATCAAAAGATTATAGCATACAATTTGAAGACTTCATTGATTGGTTAGATGATAATCCAACAGTTATGGAAGAATTTACGACATGGTTGCAGGAAATTACATTAACCAATAATCGATTAAAAAAAAATTAACCACCAACAAAGAAACAACAGATGAAAACGTAACAGCTGTATATCATTATTTGTTTAATTTACTTTGTTTTCAATATAAGATATTGTCAGTTGAGTATTTTATGGAAGAATGTACAGAATGGGAATTAAACGATATAGTTAGTAATATACCTTATGTTGACAGAAACATCTGGGAAACTAGTAGAATGTAGGCTTATGTAACAGCATAGGTTAATTCTAGAAAGAAACTTGAACTTCAAGATATATGTAAATTCAAGTGGGAAGAAAGTTCAGAAGAAGAAAATGACATTGAAATATCTGATTCTGATATTGAACGTTTAAAAAAGTTGTCAAAACAATGGGAAAATTAATTTACGATACGAAAGATTTGTCAAATGCTTCACAAGATATTTTAGATGGTGTAAATCGTGCAGTCATGGCAGCAGCATTTAAGATTCGTGATAACGCAAGAGCATTATTCAAAAGTGATGCAAAAGCAACTTATAAATCACATACAGGTGATATAACAAAGTTAGCAGATGGTATCATGGTAGGTAAGAATAATCATGGTAGTGTCAAGATTCACGCATTAGGTAGTAGAGATTTTTATGATTCATACAAAACTAGATTCTTTGTTGGTGGTACAATGAATAGAACTTAGACAAAACATAGAAATAAGTCTATAAAACCATATTCAAAGGGATATATTAAGTCTATTGATACTATTGATAAAGTAATTAATAGTTCACGTTCAATATTAGAAACATATATACAACATGTTTTGGATAAACCATAAAAATTTGAAAATAAAATATATAAAAATTATGTCAACACTTTCAGCGATAATAACATGTGATACGACTTAGTTTAATAAGTCTATTAACAAAGCTAGAGAAACACTTGAAAAGTACAAGAATAAAACCGATAAGACTTCTTAGACAATAAAAGAGAATGTTACTGTAAGCGATTCACAAATAGCATCATATAATAGAGTCATAAGAACTCTTGAAAAAGTTGCTAGTGGTACAATGAATACAAAACAACAAGAGAAAGCTCTTACAAACCAGATAAAAGAATTAAAAATACAATGGGCAAACTTATCAAATGAAGCAAAGAGAAGTGATTTTGGTAAGGCAATGTCTGAATCCGCTCGTTCAGCGCAAGCATAGTTAAGATAGTTAAGAACATAGATGAATCAAGTTAAAGATTCAATGTCTGGAATAGGAAATTTAAAATCAGGTACAAGTTTCTTAAGTTTGGCTAAAACTGGTATCGGAATGGCGACAGGAATAGGTACGGCGGCAGCTGCATTTGACGTTCTCAAAGATGCTATTATGGGTAATATAGAAACAGCACGCGATTTTGAAAAATCTGTTTCAAATATTGCTTCTTTAACAGGTGCATCATCCGAGACTATTGATAAACTTAAGAAGTCTGCCCTTGAACTTGGTGGTACAACAACACAAACTGCAAGTGAAGTTATGAAGTCATTTGGTATGATTGGTTCTAAATCTCCAGACTTACTTAAAGATGCGGATGCTCTTGCAGAGGTAACAAAAAACTGTATTATGTTGAGCGAAGCGTCTAATATGGATTTAGCAACAGCGGCAACCGCAGTAACCGGTATTCTTAATTAGTTTGGTATTACGGCGGACCATTCAGCAGAGATAGTTAATATGTTGGCGGCAGCCTCATAGCAAGGTGCAGGTGATGTAGCTTATTTGAATACAGCTATTGTTAATTGTGGTTCTGTTGCAGGTACTTTAGGAATATCAGTTAATGAAACAGTAGGTGTATTGGAATAGTTAGCATAGTCAGGTGTTGATGCTTCTAGTGCAGGTACACAACTTAAGAATATTATGTTGAAACTTGAATCATCATCTGATTAGAATTTAAAACCTAGTGTTGTCGGTTTGGTGCAGGCTATTAAGAATCTTGGCGATTAGAATTTAACAACCACACAACTTACACAGAAATTTGGTACAGAAAATGTAGCAGCAGCTCTTACATTGATTAAGACAGCAAATAGCGCTGATAAATTAACATAGTCTATTACAGGAACTAATACAGCAGAAGAACAACAGAAAAAGAATAATGATAACTTAGATGGTTCTCTCAAAAACTTATCATCTAAATGGGAAGCGTTTAACCTTGCAATTAATGAAGGTAACGGACTTATTCGTAGTTGTGTAGATGTTACTGCAAGTTTAGTTAGTTGGATGACGACGTTAATAACAAAGACAGATGACGCAACAGAAGCTCGAAAACGTTTTAATAAAGAACTTGGAGGTAGCGGTGATAAACCAACGACTGTTAATGATAATCTTAAGAGAGTTGATGGTAAAGGAACTAAAGGATAGAAAATAGGTGAGTTTAACAAGATTAAACATACTTATGATAGATAGATTAATAATTATAATAAACAAATTAGTTCTCTTGACAAACAAATAGCAGAACAACAAAAGTTAGTTACAAAATCATCAGGAAAAATAGGTGTTTTACAATTACAGAGATTATAGAAACATAGAGCAACACTTTCAGCACAAAGAAAAGCACTGATGAAGGATTAGAGAGACTTTATTAAAGGTGGTGTTAAGAGTATATATCCAGTCAAACCTAAACCAGCACCAGAACCATCTACGAATTTAGGAAATAATGATAATGGTACAAATACTAACACACCTAAATATCATGTTACAACTCCTAAAGTTACAACAAAAGTTGAACCTGTTATCGATCCTAATTCTTTAAAAGGTATTGAACAACAAATATCAGAAAAGAAAGAACAATTAAACTTATCAGTTAATCAAGATGATAGGAAGAAGATTCAAAGGGAAATTGATGATTTAACAGAGAAGAAGAATATTATTGAGTTTGATACTAATTTTGAGTCTGGTGGTTATGATGATTTAATTAAGTCTATTGATAAAGCTATTTCAGAGACAGATGAGTTTAAAACTTCTAATATATCTGGTAATGCCGTTATTGATTAGAATAATAAGAAGATTACCGATAATAATGAAGAGATTAAGAGATTAATACAAGTTTTGAAACAATTGCAAGAACAATACGACAAACTTAGTGAAACAATTAATTCAGAGAATAAGCTTGGTATTGATACATCTGATGAAGTAGAGGAATACAAGAAACTTGGTAAAGCTATAGATGATGTTAACGATAAAATTACCAATTTAAAAAGTCAGAATGGTAAACTTGTCAAGTCAAATACAACTGTTGAGAAAGGTATTAACAAGACTACTAAACGTATGAATAAACTTCATGATTCATCAGAAGGTATTGGTAGTATAGCTGATGCATTTGGAGATGTTACATAGGTTACAAAAGGAACAACTAAAGCTGTATTGGGTGTTACTACTGCACTTTTATCAGGTACATCATAGATGATAGAATAGATAGGTAAATATGCGGAAGCATCTTAGGCAGCGTCAGCAGCAACAGTTGCAGCCAAAGAAGGTGAAGCTATTGCATCAGGTGCGGCATCAGGTGCCAAAGCTCCATGGCCTATTGCTATTGCTATGATTGCAACCATTGTAGGAACAATTACTGCAATATTCTCTTCATTAAATACATTTGCAGATGGTGGTATAATACCTAAGTATGCAACAGGAGGTATGATTTCTGGAGCAACTTCTATAGGTGACTATAATCTTGCAAGAGTTAATGGTGGAGAAATGATATTGAATGGTTCACAACAGAGAAGATTATTTAACCTTTTGAACAGTAATGGTGGTATGTCAAATCAATCTTCATTTGGTGGTAAAGTTGAGTTTAAGATTAGTGGTTCAGACTTAAAAGGAGTTCTTAGAAATTATGATAAAAAAATGTCAGTTGGTAAGTAATTATGATTTATAACGGTTATTTTAGAGATATAAAAGATTCTCTTTATACAGTGAGAATCACAACAAAGAAAGGAACAGTCGCTAAGGAAATTACCCTTAGTGACAATCCTTTTGTAACAGAAATGGATGAGTCTGATGAAACTATATATAAACCTGTTAAATATCAGACTGCAACAGTTGAAGCAGTAAGTGATGATTATATGTTTGATATTTACTCAGGAACTGCGTAGAATACAAAAGTAGAGTTATATAAAGAGAATGAACTTGTTTGGACAGGTTATGCAACTCCATGTCTTTATGATATGGGTTTTGCACTTGTTCGTGAGTCTATTCAGATAGAATGTCAAGACGCTTTATCTACGTTACAATATTTTCCATACAGACAATCAGATAAACAAGTAAGAAGTTTTTTGTATATTATCTAGAAATTATTATCTAAATGTAACGCTTATAATTACTTTTATGTTGCAGATAATACAAAGATTAATGCAGGAAGTTCAGCCGGTATATTAGATAGTTTGTATATAAGTGAACAAAACTTCTTTGATGAAAAAGATGATGGTGAGACAGATGATGATGTCGCATGGAAATGTAACGAAGTTCTTGAAGAAATTTGTAGGTATTTAGGATTAACAGCAATAGCAGATAAAGATTCTGTTTATTTTATTGATTATGACTATCTTAAATACAACAGAATTCTTACAGACACAAAGTATTTTAAATATAAAGTTGGCGATGATGAAACTATCAAACCAGAAGAAGTAAAGATTAATTTCATCAAGGAGATTTCAAAAGAAGATTATGCAAGTGATGATGCAACAATCTCTCTTGATTCTGTGTATAATAAAGTTACAGTAAAAGCAGATTTACATGACTTTGAAGATGTGATTCCAGATATGTATGAAAACTGTAAAAATATAACTTCAAACACTGATACAACTCTTACTAGTTCTTCTAATATCAACAATGGTATGTATGGAGAAGTTGTCAAGTCTATAAAAGGCGAATCAACAGAGAACAACATGATTATAATGATAGACAGAATTTATAATCCACAAAAGAAAAGTTATGGTGATTACAATGTTGTTGCAGTAAAATACTTTAACAATCCATATTATAAGTTCTTCAAGTATGATGGAACAAAAGATGTAACAGATACAGTCAAGACACTTAATTATACTGACAGCAAATCAATGCATGGAGCTTAGATAGCTAAATTCTTTGTTAAGAAAGTAGATAATCCTGCCACCTGGCTTGAAATAATTGGTTGGGTTACAAGTAAAAAGTATAGCATTGATGATTGGATGGCAAAGAATGAAATATCAGATATTAATTTTACGAACTATATAATGTTGTTGAATCCCTATGAAAATCACATAGCTAATGAAGACATTAAGAAATATCCTTATGTACAAACTACAGTTACTGATTCAACTTGTTTGTTTGGAGGTAAAAACGCTTATCTGGTTATCAGTGGAAGTTATAATTTCCATTACTTTAATGATGATCCTTATCCTATACCAACAAATGAAGCTGATATTGCAGAAGGTCGTTATGCAATGGATGCGGGTTAGACAATTTTACTTTGTAGGTTACAATGGGGAAAATATTATTGGGATGGTTCATATTGGACCACTTCACAAACTAATTTCGATTTACCATATATTTTATCAAGCGCAGGTGATGATGAACGTAGAGCTGATGCAACAATGTTTAAAGATAATGAATTCTGTAACACTGTTTCTTGGCGAATAGGAACAAGTGAAAAGGGTTATGCTATTAAAGTACCAGAAGATTCTGTTATGTCTGGACTTCCAATATTAACTTTGTTCAAACCTTATGACCCTAATTATCATTCAACAAAATCTGGTAATAACAAAGGCCAACATTACCAACATTGTTGTGTGTTCTTAAAAGATTTTGAAATAAAAGCTATTATAGGAGACCCGACATTTAGTGGCAAAAATGATACAGACACTGAATATAGTCTTGATATTGATACAGATTATGTTAATGAACTTGATGAAATTTCCTTTAAGATTAATACATGGGATAACAAGAAACCAAATTACAGTTGTGTCGCTTATAAAGACTACGATGGTAGTTTCGCTTTTCTAGATAAGACATATAATAATGCTCTTTCATCAGAAGTTAAAGGCATGACATTCCAAACAGATGATGGTGATGCAGTAGATAACGTAGGAAGTTTACGACAGGAATGGCAGTTAGTTTACAGACTTTATAAATAGTATAAGGATGAATCTGTAATCCTAAACTTAACAACAAGAAATAACAACGAAATATATGGTCTTTATACAATACCACAATTTCCTGATAAATATTTTATTGTTGATAGTATAAATAGAAATTACAGGAACAATACCCAAGAAATTAAGCTTATAGAGAAGAAATGAAATTTACAAAGAGAAACAAATCAAAAGTTGATGCTGATATAGTAAGAAACACTGCTAATTCAATCGCCAATAATGGCGGTTAGTCTGGTGGTGTTTCTACTAGTTTATAGATGCATAATATTTGGGGACAACCATTTAATGGAACTCAGGATGTCCAAGGTGATTTAATTAATGTTGCTTCTATAACAGCAACAGGTAATATTCAGACAGATTCAGACATTATTATTAAGACTCTTGATTCAGAAGGTAATGAACTCGATGGTAAAGACTTGAATATATCTACAGAAGGTGATAATGCCGATTTTACAGGTAAGGATAATTATGTTTTTGATGGTAAAATCAAGTCTGAATCTGTTGAAGTTACTAATGATGTATCTGTAGGAGGTACAGGTAAAATATCTGGTAATTTTAGTGTTGGAGGTAATGAAACAATATCTGGAAATCTTAATGTCTCAGGTGATACAACTTTAGTTGATGTGAAGTCAAATAAAATTACAAACAAAGGTGACATTATCACAGATAACTTAACAGCCTCTGGAGATACAAAACTTAATAATGTTACTTCAAATAACATTACAAACTCAGATACAATCAAGACTAAGAATCTTGAAGTTACTGGCACTGCACATTTCTTTGAATTAATAATAGATAAAATTAAGTCAGCAGGAGGTGCAGTTATGTTCACTCCAGCAGATGGTTTTGTAGTAGATATTGTTTAGGACAATAAACTGGGTACATATAAACTTTTATGGCAATGTCAAGACGGAAATGGTAATCAGAGAGACAACATGTGGAAAGTAAATGACCAAGCTCTTTGTATGTCATTTAATCGAGCAAAAGTTGGTACAACCCATGATGTTTCAAACAAATATTACTGGGTCGTTGTGGATGCAGTTTCTGATAATGAAAAGCCCGAATTAATTGATGGTGAATATTATAACTGGATTCAATTATCACCAATTTTTTATGATGGTAATCTTAAACCAGAAAAAGGAGACAATATTGTAATGTGTGGATACAGAGGTACAGATGATCCATCCAGACAATCCGCTATTTACATTTCGGCATATAAAAGTCTTGACAAGGGATTAACAGCACCTGTTTTAGCTCAATACCAAGGTATTAATGACTTTAATCTAGAATCACATAGAAAAAGTTATTTCGATGCAACAGGTGCAAAATTTGTTGGTAATTTTGAAGTGAATTCTGGACAATCTGTAGAAGATTATATTAACAGTAAAATTAATGGTGCAGAATCCGGAACACCATACATAGGTGCAAACGGAAACTGGTATGTTTGGGACAAAGATACCAAATCATATAAAGATTCTGGTGTCAAAGCAAAGGGACAAGATGGAACTAACGGTAAGGACGGAACTAACGGCAAAGATGGTAAGGATGGAACTAACGGAAAGGACGGACAATCTATTATTGGTCCCGGTAATAAAGTAGTTTACAAGATAAGTACAGATAACCCTGGTAAACCTACTTTTACAAATCCTGATTAGCCAACAAATGGTTGGAGTTGGACAATGCCTGAATCACCTGTTAATCCTACAAATGTATGTCAAATATATAAATCTGATTAGTTAACATGGAATGATGATACAGGTTGGGTAGATTACACTGGATATAACCTGGTAAGCAGTTCTTCTGTTTCACAAGAACATTGGATTAAATCACCTAATCTTGGTAGTGGTTAGGTAAGATATATAAAAGTTGAATTTACAACGACTTTATCAAATCAAGAAGTATAGTTTGATATTAAGTCATATAGTACAAGTGACTATGATTTTATCTGGGTAGGTAATGTAGATGATTCAACAATACCAACATATGACCGAGATAATTTAAGAAACTCTCAAAGAGCGATAAGTGGTCCTAATGGAGTCGAAAAAACTATATCTGATACTATCACGACAGCGGGAAAACATTTTGTTTACGTTGCTTATGGTAAAGGTGGTGGGGGTAATGATTGTAATAATTTTTGTTTATTCAAAATGCCCGATTTTCAATGGAATTTTAATAACGATGCCTTCGTTGCACCTGTTGTAAAACAAAATCAACTTACTTATGCATTGTTTAAATTCAATACATCAAAAGATAACCAAGAAGTTTAGTTTGAAATAGAAAGTACTGGTGATTATATATGGTTAAGTAATGTAGATGATACAACAATACCTGTTTTCAACAAGGACAATATTGAAAGTTCAGGACGTGCAACATCTCCAGAAAATTTAGTTTGGAACAAAACTATTACGGATATAATTCCTAGGAGTGGTGAACATAAAATATATGTTGCATATTACACAACAAAAGAAATAAGTGCGTCTGCATCATTTAAAGTTGTTGATATTGAGAAAAACAAGTCTTTATATGTTTCAAATGCAACAATAGAAGAAAACGTTGTAACCGAATGGAGCGAACCATATCAATACTTCAGTTATGATTCATCTTATGATGTAATCGTCGAAGAAGAATCTAATTATGTTTATGACAGCCGAGAATTAACATGTACAGATAGTTATATCATATATAAGACATAGAGAGGAACAAAGCAAGAAGTGAATTCTAGTAATTTTGTTTTCTTGAATAATATAAAGCCATATAATATTTTCAGAGAATATTCGTCAGGAACTTGGTTTGTTTATAGAGAATCATATGAAGATATGGGTACACCAAATACTTTAAGAATTTTAATCTTGGACACTAATCTTGGTAATCCAAAAATAATTATGAACAAGGTAGTTCCTATATTGTATTAGGCAAGTGCTTCATTTGACATTGACTAGAAATACAAAATTATCAGTTCAAAAGTTTATGATTCAGAAGTTAACATTAGTGATTTACAAGGCAATGTAACAACTATTACAAATAATATGTCCAGTCTTACATAGAGAGCAAATAGCATTGAAGCTACAGTTAATAAACATGAAACCGATATTGATGAAATTAATTCTGACATTACAAATACAAAAGATTCTATTGCAAGTTTAAAAATAGAAGCAGATGCTATTCATTCAGAAGTTAGAGAATCGATAACCCAAGTTTCTAATGATGTTCAAACTAACAAAGACAGTATATCATCAATAAATTAGAGAGCAGATAGTATTGAATCAAAAGTAAGTAATATTGAAACAAAAATAGACAATATTAGTGGAGGTTCAACAACTGAAACTGATATATCTGATTTGAAACAGAGAGCAGACAGTATAGAATCTACAGTTAAGAAACATACTGAAACAATATCCGATTTGGATGGACGTGTTACAACGAATACGGATAATATCTCTAAGATTAAACAAACAGCGGAAAGTATTTCTAGTACAGTTGAATCATTAGGTGATACCTATGTAAGTAAGTCTGAACTTAGTCAAACTTCTGATTAGATTCTTGCTTAGGTAAATAATACTTACATTAAGATTGGTGACACAAACATTACCATTGGTGGTGACACTACTATTGAAGGTAGTTTAACATTAACTGATGATGACCAAGGATTCAGACTTGTTGGTTCTACCGGTGTAACTGAGATTATGCCAAAGTCTATTGGTACTTATAATGAATTTGTTAAAGAAAATACAAATAAACAAGTTGTATCTAAGCAAACAACAGGTGGTGGAACAAGAATGACCGATAATATGGAAGTATTAGAGTTTCAAAGTAATTTAATAATTCTTCTTGGTGATAGAAAAAAAGGTGATTATGTAACTATGTAGTTCATATCTTTATATGGAGCAGTTACAAATGCTTATAACCAAGACAAGGAAAATTGGACAAACTCCTATATTATTTCATCTTCGTTCACTGCAAAAGTTGTGTCAGAGGATAACCAAACGGTTGTTAAAAATTGGGGGACTATTGATACTACTACTGCTACTTATACAGTAACATTTGATAGTGATACACCTAATGCTAGAATATGGGTTAATTGTCGTGCTACCGCGATGTATAGTACATGGAAAGGTAACTTCAAAGACACGAATAATATGGGGGCACACAGACTTATGCCTGTGCCTATGGCAGAGTGGATGGTAGTAGGAAATCTTACTTTACCGACAGAAGCTCACATGCTTATCGGATATGATGGTTGGGGTGTTAACTTTGGTAACAACAAGACAGTTTATTGTGGTTCTGATGGTTTCGTTGCTTCATTCGGTGATCACGTGTTCAAAGTAACTAGTAAAGGAATTATAGGAAATAATAGAAGAACTGTTGCAATATTATCAAAACAAAATTATAACGCAGATGAAATTGTTTATACAGCAACTACAGATATTGATACAATAATCGCGACTGCAAAGACAGTAAGGATATTGTTTCCTCAACACCCTTATGACGGATATGAGTTAAAGATATATGATAAGACACAAGCAGATAACGGTGTTTGTTACATAACATCACATCCTTATCCAATAATAATGTGTCGAGAATGGAAAGGAGAGATAAAGAAGGACTTTGAACTTGATAAATTCTGTGTCAGAACATATACATTCTTTGTTGATGCTTGGTATGAAGGTTATGAAGGTTATTAATTTGAGAAAAGAGAAGTTTAAGAAACAAAAAATCTTGGACTTCTCTTTTTATTTAGATAAATATAAATGAATTATAATAAATAAAAAAATTCACATAACGTTATATGAAGAAAATTGTAAAAGGTAATGACTTCACAATGAAGATTCCTGTGTCAAAATATGACTAGGATTAGCTTGTTAATTATTCTCTTCCAGGTTGTACAGACATTGAGGTTTCTTTAATCAGTGGTTTAGGAAAACGTTATCAACTTACATATAATATAGGAGTTGATGATGATTATGTTTTATACGCCCATGTTACCGCAAGTGAAATTCCGTTAGGAAGTTACTCTCTTGAAGTGAAAGGTAAGAAATATGGTATCAGTTGGAGAAGTAATGAATATGAACAAATCCAGATGGTTGACTATAACAAAGATGGTGATACTGCATTTGAACCTGATGAAGGTGACGATAGTGTGGAAATGAACACAGCTATTGTTATATTAAGTAGAGATGTTGATTAGCTTCATGATTCAATAAGTCAGATTGTAAGTGATTTAGACAACTTGAAGTTTGATACTTCTATATCACCAACTAACTATTATAGCAAAGTCCAAATTAATGAATTCAATAGTGAAATTAATTCATCTATTTCTGATATAAGTAATAACTTAAATGATATATCTATAAATGTAAATGATATATCAACAAGATTAAATACAGATTACTTAAAGAAAAATGATTTCAATAGTTCCTATATTGAATTAAATGATAAAATCGAAAACGTTAGTGTAGGTGATATTACCGAACAACTTAACCCAATAAACAATAGTATTTAGACATTAAGTGAGAAAGATAATGATATTGATTCTTCCATAAGTGATATTTCAACTAGACTTAAGAACGATTACATAGGAAAAACATTGTTTGACAGTTCTTATAAGGAATTAAGTGACAAACTTAAAACAGTTGATATTACCGAACAACTTAACCCAATAAACAATAGTATTTAGACATTAACATAGAAAGATAATGACATTGATTCTTCTATAAGTGATATTTCAACTAGACTTAAGAATGATTACATAGAGAAAACATTGTTTGACAGTTCTTATAACCAACTTGAAAAAAAGATTAAAAACGCTAGCCTTGATGAGTTAGATTATCATATAACTTAGGTAGAAACTAACCTTAATACTTATGTTAGTAAAACAGAAAACCTTCAAAACTCTTTTGATAACTTGATTGGAACAGACCAGAAAAACGGTACAATAGACACATTTACAGATGTAAAAAAATTCTTTGCTAATATCTCTGATTCATCAACATTATCAGAATTATTAAAAGATAATACTGGGTCCGGAAATGTAGATTTATCTAATTATGTAACAAAACCAATGCATAACAGCGCTATTATTTCGTTAAATTCTCGCATAGATGCAACTAATTCTAGTATAAATTTATATATATTAGAACATGATATTTCTACTAATGAAATAAAAAATAATATTAGTGATTTATCTACAAAACTTGATTCATCATATTATAATAAAGATGATATTAATAACAAATTAAAATATTATGTATCACTTACATAGTATAACGAGCATAATACAACAATAGAGGATAGATTTAATAATTATACAGAAACATACGAATTAGAGACAGCGATTGAAAATTATGGATTTATTAAGTCAACTGATGTAGATTCAAAAATCACAACTGCATTAACAGATTATATTAAGTCAACTGATGTAGATTCAAAAATCACAACTGCATTAACAGATTATAAGAAAGTAAAAGTGATTACAGAATCTGAATATAATGATCTCGTTTCAGCAGGTACAGTTAACAACGATATAGTTTACATGATTTATACAAATTAATTATAAGGTTAAAGCGAAGAAGTATTGTATATTAACTTTGCTTTTACCTTATAAATATAAAAATATCTCGATAATGAAAATGATTAAGAACAATAATAATGTTGTTGTGAAGATATATTATAATGGTAAACAAATATAGAAGGTTTTTCAAAACCTGATTCAACTTTATCCAGAACAAAGTACTACACCTGATACAGGTGATACTTTCTGGATTAAAGTAACAGATACATCGGACAACAAGACGTATTATTATCTTTGTACAAAAAGTTCTGTTGTTTATGATACAGAAGATACTTCAAAAATTACAGAGATAACATATAATACGAATAAACGACAAGAAACAAAACCAAGTGACAATAAAAAAATATATGAAATCATAAATGATAATGTCACAATTACAGGTCAGGATTATGAACAAAATGATTTTGAAAATTTTGAAGGAAAGTCTCAAAATGAAGTCATACAAATGACAAGAACATATAGAGAGAATATGTTAGACAACTCATCTTATATACCAGGTTTTTAGCTATTAGATACCATTTATACATCAGATGGTGCGATTACATATACAATCATAAATAAAAGCGAAGTAGATACCTCTAAATTTCCTAATATATCCGATATACCAGATGATTATACTTTTTGCTATTCAGATTACACACAAGATAAAGACTATAAATTATATCAGGTAATATTGCAAAATATAAGTGGCACCAAACAAAATTTTTATTATTCAACTGCTGGATAGTATGAGGGCTATACTTATGCAATTTCATGCGTAACTGACGACCTAGAAACTGTAAAAAAATATGTTAAACAAGGTGATTTAGTTAATAATATACCTACAGACTCTAACTGGACAAATAACAAAAATATAACCAGAGGTACATTATATACTATACCTGTTAATAATAATCAATATATAATTTTTTATATAGTCTTACGAGTAAAAAGTTCAGGAGAAACTTTTTATAATATTTTTGCTTATAAAAACAAATCATTTAATATCATAAGCGGTAATATTTTGACCCACAAATATATATCTGAAGACATTCTTACAAAAAATGTAAAAGGATTTACATATAATTATTCTCTTGTGTGCGTGATGAATGACATGAATAAAATAGTTTATCAAACAAACTGTAAATATATTATATCTAAAGAGGAAAATAAAGCAGTAGAATGTCAATATGCACTAGCTTTATTAAAAAATAATGCACCAGGTTGGAAATTATTAGACAGAGACGAATGGATTAAATATATGCCATATAACACAGATTATAAAATGTATCTAACAGTGGCAAACGTTACAGCAACAGGTAATGAATTTTTCGGTTTACTTGATAAAAGTAGTGACTCCTATGATTTTAGAGTTTTTGCTTATGGAAATGACTTTTATGTAGATCCAGGTATAAGCAGATGGAGTTGTACTCCTAAAAAACTGAGTTATATGACAACATTTACATTTGATGGTACAACTAATACTTTTAATATATGGCAATCAAACAATTAGTTAGGCCCTTGGAGTTCAGTGAGCAGTGATTATAATGGATTTACAAATAATAATTCAACCCTTTATCTTAATGCTTATGGGAATGAACAAGATTATATAGATGAATCTTTTTATTTTTATGAATTTAAAATAGAAGACAAGAATGGTACAGTAATTAAGAGAATTGTACCAAGTGATAATCCTTCGAAACTTTATGAATGTGTTTCAAATACTTATATCGAGCCTTGCAGACCTAATAAAGATAATGGTGCCATAATAAGTGATTTATTGAAAATAGGTTTAAAACAATATGATGGTATGGGTAACGTTATGGAACCATATTACATATACAAAGAATAATCTTAAATAAGAGAGTAATTTTAAAATTAACTCAAATAGCAAATGAAAGAGAGTTGGAAAGAACTCGGATTTAAGGACAAGGCACAATATACAACTGCGATGGTTTTAATCGCCAGCGGTATAGTGATTGCCTTCCTAAGTTTTGCTATGATTCATACAATTTCTTCTGGTGTACTTATCTACATTGCATAGGCATTCATATCTGGTGGTGCAATATTCGGAGTAAGTATATATTTCAAGAATTAGTTAGTTGAAGTTCATAGTGAAACAATGAACAAAGTGAAGGAATTAATAGAAGATGTTGTAGAACAGCATGTTAAGGCTTCACATGACGAATGATTAGAAAGTTGGTATCTTTGACTATATAAATCAGAGGTATCAACTTTTCTATTTGTTTGATAATCAAGTGGTTTAACTAGAGATTCCGCAAGTACCTTTTGACTATATCATCGTTGTAACAACTTTATAGTCTAATGGTATTTGTATTAAATAACGTTTAAAATGAATCAGTTTCAAAAATAATCTTTATCTTTGCATCAAATAAAAAATAAAGATTATGAATAAAATATTGGATAAATCAGTTATAATACTTTCAAGAGTATCAACACAGATGCAGGACTTAACACAACAGACAGATACTGTTAAGAGACTCGCAAAAATCGATGGTTATAATGATAATCATATAATAATCATTGAGGATAAGGAATCCGCTGTTTTACTTTCAGAGGAAGAACGTAATGGACTAAATGAAATGAAGTCTATTATTCTGGATAACCCTGGTAAAATAGAGGTTGTTTACGCATACGAGATTTCCAGAATTTCAAGAAGAACTGAGGTTAATTTCTCTATCAGAAATTTTCTGAGAGATAATAAAGTTCAACTTAAGATTGTTACACCAGCGATAACTGTATTTGATAAAGATTGGAACGTCTCTCCAGATGCCAACGTAATGTATTCTTTATTCACGGCATTAGCCGAAAACGAAGGTTATATTAGAAAGGCACGTCTAGAAAGAGGTAGAAAATTAGCAAGAGAAAAAGGTAGATTTACGGGTGGTAACTTACTGCTTGGATATAAAGTATCCGACCGTGATAGAAAAATTATTGTTGACCCAATAAAAGAAAAGATTATATTGAGAATATTCAATGATTTTCTATATGAGAATATGTCTGCAACTAAAATAGCGGATAACTTATATAATGAAGGTATATTAACTTCTAGAAAAAATAGAATAAACAGAATATCTTATATATTAGGCATATTGAAAAACAAGTCATACACAGGTATTTGTGAGAAAGGTGAATTTCAATATCCTAAGATTATATCAGAAGAAGTGTATGAGTTGGCTTGCAAGAAACTTAATGAATCAAAGACATTGCCAAGACAAACTTATAACAGCGACACATATTATGCACAAGGTATAATCTCTGATGAAAAAACAAAGAGACAACTTTTAATGAAGAAGAACAAACACGCATATAGAGAATTTAATGACTCTTATTGCGTTGATATGAACGTTATAGATAATCTCCTTTTGTATTGTTGCGATTGGTCACTTAAGAATCATACAAGCTCCGATTATGAGAAATTACAGAATAAGATTCAAGACGACATCAACGCCTGTGTCAGAAGAATGAGAACTTATGATAAACGTCTGGATGATAATCAAACTAAGATAGACAAACTTGAAGAGAGAATTATATTCGGACAAATATCGGACAGTAAATCATCTGAAATAAGAAAGAAATTAAACTTAGAGAAAAGAGAAATTTTAAATGAACAAAACAAAGATAAAGATATACTTGTAGGACTAAAGAATAATCTTCTTCAATTAACAGATAATGAAGAAAAATATACTTATATTGATGTGTATAAAGAATCTCATAAAAGAAGAAAAGAATTAATACATAAGGAAATAGAATGGATTCAAATATATAAGAAAGATACTGCACATTACCTTGCTAATGTAAAGTATAGAAATCCTTTGTTGGATAGTCAAATATTCGATTTATACACAAAACGTAAGTCAAACAAGATAGAATTATATGGGAAGATACTAGACATCAATATTGAGAAAATACATTAAAAGGGGACCTAATAATCCCCTTTTATTTCACATAAAGAATCTAGTTATTTTTCCATTTGTTATAATCATTGTTTACTGATATGTGAATCCAATCATCATTATATTCGTTTATCAACTGCCTAAACTGTCCTAATTTTCCAAGTTTGTTAAGACAAAGTATTGAATTCCAAAGTTTATGGTTATCTAATTTTCCATCGGACTTTGTGTGTATATCGGCTGCCGCCCCATATAAATGGTCTGAATTGCTTGCTCCTCCAACCTTCTTGTTAAGTTCAGGACAACGATAACCTGAAGAAATTATAATTGAATCTCCCCAATTATCCCTAATCTGCTGTAAAATCTGACTTAATCTCTTAACATTGTCCATATATTTCTCTGGAATCTTGTTGTTTATCTTCCATTTATCCGCTGTTGAAGACTTCTCAAATTCCTCTAAACTAAAATTCTTCGTTAAATATGTCATTTTATATCAAACTTTAAAATTTAATTATTTATTCTCCTCCAATGGACACCAATTCTCAAAATCCCATTTGAAAAAATCAGAGCAAACATTATTATGATTTATAATATCCTTTACTTTATCGGTTACCTTATAACCATATATATTAATTAAATCATAAAGTCTTTGTTTACCTTCATCTGTTTTAACACGTTCATCTTCCCAATTTATATTTGGTACATATTTATAATGTAATTATAATAGTTTGGTAATTAAATACCTTCAAAATCACCATAAAATTTTAAAACTATTTCATTATCATTTTTCTTCAGATAATCTTCTGCAAGATCTGAAAAATACTCTTGATTGTTATAATATTCCCAAACGCTACCAACTGCATATGATAAAACACATTCAATACACTTTTTCTTTTTACCACATCTAACAAGAGCGGTCACCTTAAAGTCTGCCATATCCCAACCATCATAGTTGTTTACCTTAACCTGTAATACCTTAATATTAAAAGTATAATTCTTGCCATTAATTTCTGTTGTAACTGTATTCATAATTTTATTAATTTTAAATTAAACTTATTTGTTATTAACTTACATATCAAAGATACACGTTTTATTCGAAACAAAAAAATAAGAGAAGAAAATTTTTCATAATTATTTTTCTCTTTCTTCTATTTTTTTGTTTAAAACTAACAAAAGTTCCATTGCAGACCTATTCCAATATAAGGACTTAACTTTTTCTGGTTAAAATCATATCCATATCCTATTTCCGGACCTATGCCAAAATTGTATCGTTTCTTCTTTATTACAGTACTTTTTTGATATACAGTCTTTGGGAACATCTTCAGGCTGTCAAGCCAAACGTCCTAATAACCGCTTATCCAAATGGCGTATTTTCCTGTATCTTTATATTGTTTCTGTACCTTGTCCAATACAACATCCTCAGATACTTTGATTGTGTCGCGTTTTAGCCGCCATATTCTCACCGTATCGCGTCCAATTCTCTTTACCTTATAATTATCAGGCTAAGTGATTTTAATCGTGTCTGTGACGAAATAAACACTATCTTTTCTACCTTGATATTCCTCAAGTTCTTTCTTCATTTCCTTGACTTCTTTCCTCATCTCCTTGATAGTCTTTGTGTCCTTGTAAAATCCATGACCAATGACAAATAAAAATACTATACCGATTAAATATAAAACTAATTCCTTTAACTAACTTGTCTTCATAAAAATATTTTTTATTTTATATATTTATATTCCAAACTTTTTTATGATTTCCCAATAAAATTAATATTGAGATATTAAGGGATTTAAATATATTATAATTTATTTATTTATTAATTTATATATGTTTGAGAGGTGAATTGTTTTTCATCTCTCTTTTTTATTATATAAATATTAAAATATTAATTAATAATTAATGAATAGAGACGTATTACAAATTTAGAATTCTTTACTACAACAACAAGTATCTGGACTTTCAAAACAGATATTAATAATGTAGGAACAAATAAAATATCTTTTGAACAGAATTGATACATTAGAGAGAACTTATATAAATGTTCAATAACTAATGAATATTAAAAAATAATTTCTCTGCATTTATTAGTAAGAAAAACTTTTTTGTTTCAATAAAAACTCTTATCTTTGCAGTGTTAATAAAAAGTTGAACAATTAAATATTAAAGATTATGGCAAGAACAAAGAATGGAGAAACTCCAACAATTAAGAAAGTGAATGTTCGTCTGACTCGTAACGCTCTCAGACACGTGTTGAACTCGGAGATTACCGATGGTGATTACCTCAGCTACAAGGAACTCGCTGATATGGCTAATGAGATTAAGGTACACTTTGAGGATTTGTGTAATAAGACACGACAGGACCGCATTGCCAAGTTGCAGGCTGAACTTGATGCACTTAATGCAGAGAATAATCAAGACAATTAATTTTGTTTTTTTGAAAAGACATAAAAGAGAGAATCATTAATTTGGTTCTCTCTTTTCTTTTATATAAAAATAGTGGAACCAACTTATGTTGATCCCACTCAAAAAAATAAAAATTTAATATTATGTAATATGGTACTAGTTAGTCAAATCAAGTCTCATTAAGACTCTCATCATTATATTTATCTGAATCATTTTCTAACTCCAATTTCTTCAAATAATACAATATAACTTTGTTGTGACCTTTATAAGCCTCTTTCTATTCGTATTTATATCGATTATATCCTATCTGTTTTGACTTCAAATAATAATGATACAGAATATTATATGTAACATCTATATGATTGTCTAAAGTCAAATAATAATTTAATAACTCAGTGAATGTAATTTTATTCTTGTTGTAATATTTGTAAGCATCATTATATAATTGCTCGAAATTCAAGTTGTACATCTATATTCTCTATTCTTCTGTTAACTTCATAATTCAAAGTACTTTCTTTTCTTTATTTATAATTAGGTACAGGTACATTATTATATGGAAATTCTTTCTTAAAAATATTTTTTTTTAATAAAATTCATATTTCCTAAACTTTTTAAGAATCTAACTATACCATAAATACAAATTAATTTTGGAAAAAATAAAATTTAATATTTTAATATTATGAAAATGATTAATAAAAATGAGTATGAGTTAGGTGATGGATTCACACAAGTAGTTGAATGGTATGATGATAATACCTGTATTTATTATATCGAAAATAAAAAAGAAGGTATAAAAATAAAAGGAGAAGGTAAACTAAATATCACTCATAAAAATTAATAAATTAAGGAACTATAAATTAATATAGTTCCTTTTTTATTTGGAAAGGTTTCTTCAAAATAAAAATCAGTTAAATTTACACCTAAACTTAACTGATTTTCTCCTTCTTCTTTAACCACATGGATTTTTCATTCCTGATGTTCTACCAATGTCTCTCTTCATAACTGTCTTCTGGACACTTAGTCAACCAGTTTATCAATGAGAGAAAGACACCGAACAAAACAAACAATACTAACTTCAATAACATAATCATATAACGTAATTTTATATCTAGATTTTAGTTATTTATCTCTCTGTTTTTAATACCATATCTCTCCTGTATGGAGTTGTTTTTATCTTGACTTATAATTACTAGGGCGCACTGGTACGAAAGTCTTACAGGAAGAGCTTGGGATTCTTTGCCGCCAAAGGCAGGCAAGAGCTCCCGGTTTCTTATGCTCTTCGTATGTATAGTTTTTGTATAAAAGGTGAACTTTTTTTGATGTTCAAACGTTAACTTTTAACTATATATTATATAAAATATAGCGTTTTGGACATCAAAAAAAGTTCACCATCACTGGTATTTCCTTTATCATGACATTTATTTACATCACTTTTGTTTATTGCTCGTAAGCTCTAAAAATGTTCTATTCTTCTCCAAAATCGATCCATATTACTTATTTCAATAAAAAATATTTAGGGTTTGAATATTTTTTTGAAACTATTAGATAAATAAAATGTATAATGAATAAAAATAAAATAAACTATTTTTGATTATGTATAAAAACATAGAAGATTATCGTGAGTATCAAAGAAATTATTATATTGCTCACAAAACATTAAAGTATGATAAAGTAAAGAAAAACATGAGATTACTTAGTGATTATGCTGTAAAGCAACATAATAAAGAACTTTCGCAAATGTTGCTTGATTTAGGAGCGTCATATAATGAAGTATTTCCTCTAAAACAGAAATTCGAAGTACCACAGGATTTAATCAATATGACATAGGATTTAGACAAAATAAGCAAATTCAAAATTACAGAGCCAAAATAAATAAAAAATGAGAAAGATAATATAACTATCTTTCTCATAAAAAAATATTTTTATATTAAAATGAAAAATTTATTAAAATGTTCAGGAAGAACATCAATACTTCCTCAATTTAATTCATGGCAAGCTAAGAACATAACACCAAATCAAGCTCGGCCCACTTTTATTAATTCTGT
>ERZ808266.148-NODE-148-length-28243-cov-3.444906_pt1 | contig 28243 bp, 36 predicted proteins | sample MGYA00521278_ERZ808266 | MGnify/ENA primary metagenome ERZ808266 (study PRJEB31516, sample SAMN03275591) | gut metagenome | biome: mammalia-associated habitat; material: feces | host: Papio cynocephalus | place: Kenya | collected 2012-08-02 ... | reverse complement strand
GCGGCCCTCTGCTCTTCACCTCGTCCACCGCGCGCAGCGTCAGGCCCTCCGGCTCGCTCGCCGGATGTTCCGCCGCTTCCGCCGCGCGTTCGATCGCGCTGACCGCCTGCTCGTGATAGCGGCTCGCCCTCTGACCATAGCTGTCAATGCCCGCGTAGGCGTCCTCCATGATCTCTTCCCACACGTAAAGCTCTCGCTCTTCCGCCGTCATACCGACATAGCTGTTCGTCAGCGGCTCATAGCAGCGCTCATAGACCTCATAGATGCCGCGCCAGTCCGCGCCGCCGCGCACCGCCTCCATGAAGGCGCGCACGTTCTCTTCCTCCGTGATGAGATGGCCGACCTCGTGTCTGCCGATCTCCGACGCCGTGCGCTTCTCGCCGTCCACGCGCAGCACCATTTCGCCGCTCTCGCGGTTGATGATGCCGCGCACGCCGATCGGCCCGTTCTCGGTCTCGACCTGCAAAAGGCCCGTCACCATCGTCACGCGCTTCACGCCCTTGCCGCGCGCCCAGTCTGAAAAGCTGCGCAGCTCGTCATCCCAGCTCTCCTCGGGCAGCACGTGCAGCGTCTCGTCGCTTGTGCCGCCCTGCACGCCCAGTGCCGCCGCGCTGGTGAGCGGCTGCTGCCACGCGATCTCTCGGCGCTGCTGCGTCAGCTCTCGGTTTCTGCGCCGCCCTTCCGCTGTTGTGCTGCGTAATTCGCCAGCTCCTCCGGCCCCAGGCTCAGAAGGTCGCCGTCCTCCGTCTCCACCGTGTAGATCGTTTTCCGCTGCCACGGCATCGGCACGCTGCCCGGCGCCTTCGGCAGGCTCAAGCCTTCCGGCATTTTCTTCCTGTCGTCCATAAATTCCTCCGTTCTGCCCCTCCGGCATGTCATAGATCGGCAGCTCTTCGTGCGTCCGCTCGCTCATGTCCGCGCCGGGGATGGCCTTCTTTGCTGCAATGTATTCCTCGTTCGGTGCGATGCGCTGTCCGTGGATATCCGTATAGCCGTTTGTCAGCATGTCGTCCAGCAGCAGCTCCACGCGCTTCGCCGCCGCGAAGTTTTCCTGCCCGTGGTTATGGATGATCGCGTCGAGCGAGCGGTCGATGTCGTCATAGCGCACGCCCTCGTCATCCAGCAGCCGCGCGATGCGCTCGCTCACGCCGCGCCTGGTGCGGATGTATTCGTCGTCACCCGCCTCGCGGCTCGTCCGGCGGATGAGCTCGCCGCCCTTTTGGGCGAAGCTCATTTCCTCCTGTAGGACCGCCGCCGCGTCCGCGTAATAGCTGTGCAGCTCGGGGTGGTCGAACTGGAAGGCGTTCACGCTCCGCTCGCCCACGCTCACGCTGTCGCGCCGGTCGATGTGCTGATCCTCGTCCACGCGGTAGATATTTTCTTTCGCATCCACGGCCAGCGTGCCGTTGTTCAGCCCGTCTTCGACCTTCTGCTTGTTCTGCTCATTGCTGTACTCAAGAAGATTGACGCGCTTGCCCGCGTCCAGGGCGTCCGCTTTGCCCTCTGCCGCACCCTGTGCGGCGTTCGGCTGCGTGGGCACCAAATTACCCCCGCCCGTGCCCTGCGCGCTCTCAGGCGTCGGCGCAGGCTGTGCGGGTGCGGCGTCCTGCTGCCCAGCAACTGAGGCAGCCGCGGGTGTGGTATTCTGCATCACCGCTGCGGCGCCCGGCGCGCGTGGAGAGATCGGCGCCGTCGGCGCGTTCTCCTGCATGGCACTCATACTGCCGCCCGTCTGCACGGGCGTGATGCCCCCGCCGACCGGCGCGACCGGCGCAAGGCTGGATGTGCCCGTGCCGATGCCGCCCGCGCTCGCGTTCGTATAGGGGAGCATTTCGCCGTAGATGCTCAGCAGGAACTCCCGCATTGCGCCCACTTCCTTCTGCGCGCCCACCACTTGCAGGTCGTCCAGCGTGTAGCGCATCTTGTCCACGGCGTCCATGACGGACTGCGCGCCCGCCGCCTTCTGTTCCGCCGTCGCGCGCGGGTCCTCAATGATGCGCTTGGCGTAATCGTAGCGCTCCTTGGCCGCGTCGTTCAGCTCGTTCATGTACTTCTTGTTGCGCCCCGTGATGGCAGCGGCGTTGATCGCGCTCGAGATCGCGCCGAAGGCAAAGGCCGTCAGCGCCGTCTCGCCGATGGCGCCCCAGTCCGGCGTGTAATTCTCGTCGGTCATTGCCTTGGAGAGCTCGCTCGCGCCGGTCTCGCCCGCCGCGTAGCCGACCGCCGACGCGCCGCCGAGCGCGATGTTCGGCAGGACGTAATTCTGCTTGCCCGCCGCGCGCAGCAGCTTGAGCCCCGCCGCGTTCACGCCCTTGGAGAGCGCGCCGCCCGCCGCCACGCCGAGCGCCGATACCGTCGCACGCAGCGTCGCCTTTTCCGCGTCATACTGCTCGCCCGCTTTGCGTCGGTAGTCCGCCGCATTCCCACCGGCCACCGACAGCGCGCGTCCCGCAATGTCCATGCCCGGCGCGACCATGCGTTCCGCCGTCTGCAAGCCGATCTGCGTCGCCGCCGGGACGATACTCAGTACGCCCTTTTCGATGCCCTTCGTCCCCGCCGTGCTCTCGTCGCTCAGTTTCTGCGCAAAGGAATAGCCCTTGTCGGCCGTGTCATAAAGGCCGCTCGCCGTTTTCTCGCCGCTCTCGATGACCTTGCCGTACTTCTCACGCTCGCTGCGGGCAATCGCAAGCGCCTCGTTCGTCTCCTTGATGTCCTGCGCCGTCATCGTCGGGTCTTTCAGCGTCTTTTCCAGCGCTGCGATCTGCTTGTCAAGCGTTTCCGCTTGCCTGCGATAAACTTGGCTCATCTCCGTGCCGCCGCGCCGGTCCGCCGCCACGCCGCCGAGGTTTGCGAGGTTCGCGCCCTCGGAGACAAGTCCGCTGCCGATGCCCTTGAGCACCCGCTCCCCGAACGTCTGCTTGCCCGCCTGTCGGCTGGCGCTCGGCGTGGTCTGCTTGTCCAGCTCGTCCGCGTGCTCGGTCTCGCGCGTCGTCTTCCTGCTCGCGGCGATGCTGCGCTGCTTCTCCGCGCCGGGGATTTTCGTGATCTGGATGCGCCCGCTGCTGCCGCTCACGGCGCCGCCGGTGCTTCCCTTTTTCTCCCCTGAATAGTCTTTTGCCGAGGGCGCGCTTTTCTGCGCGCCCTCGGGCTTGATCTGCGTGATTTTAATTGCCATATCGTCACCTCATCAGAACGTGATGTTGAAGCCGTTGGCTTTCAGCTTTCGGGAAATTTCGGTCTTCTCCTCGTCCGTCAGTGCTGCGCGGTCCAGTGCCGACGCAAACGCCTCGGGCGAATTGAACCGGTAGCCATTCCACGTGAAAATGCCCTCGTCCGGATCGTAGCCGAACGTCGTTCTCCCGCTGCCGCTTCCGGTATAACCGTACTCCGATGCGAGATAATCGTCGTTGAAGCCGTTCTTTTTCAGCACGTTCACGACCTCCTGCGTCAGTTGTCCGGCCTTCGCCATCGCCTTTGCGGTCGTCAGGCTCATGCTGGTCCCGCCGCCGCTCGTCCCGCCGGATCGCCTCGTGGTCCCGCCGCCGCTTGTCTTCGCGGCAGCCTGCGCCGCCTGCTGCTTGTAGTAATTCTCCAGCGCCTGAATATACTCGTTGTCGTAGCCGCTCTTGCCGATAAGGCCCGCGCTCGGCGACGCGCCCGCTTGCAGCATTGCGTCGATCTGCGACCGGCTGAGCTCCTGCTCCTGCTGCTGCTTTTCCTTGATCTCGTCCAGCGCGCCGAGATACCGGTTGTACTCCGTGTTGTCCTGTCCCTGCAAATTGCCGAGGTAGTCCTGCAAGCGGTTGTACTCGCCGAGATAGTTGTTGTACTCGAAATTGCGGTCCGTGTTGTACTGCCCCAACTGGTCGAGATACTTCGCATAATCCAGCTGCTCCTGATTGTTCACCGCCTCAAGGTCGCTGAGCTTCATCTGGTAGTCCTTGAGATACCGCTCATACGCCTGCTGATACAGCGTCGGGATCACGTCAGAGAGCTTTGTCGCGTAGTAGTCGCCCGCTTGCGTCGCCGCGTTCACGGCGTAAGAGCTCGGCCGGCCGCCGCTCGCGGCGCTCGCCTGCGCCAGCGCGTTCGCCGTCGCACGCTCGCCCTCGCGCAGATACGTCTTTTTGTAGCTGCCGTACTGCGGATCGGTCTCCTTGCTCCACGAAAACGGATCGCGGTTGAGCGCCGCGTCCAGCAGCTCCTGCTGCTTCTGCTGGTAGCGGTTCTCGTAGGCCGGTGCATCCTTATAGCTGAACGAGCCGAACGAACCGATCTTGTCCAGCGTGTCGTCGATGCCCTGGGCGTATTTGCCCGTGCTCACATAGCCGCTGCCGTCTGCGCCGCCGGTATAGTTGCCGTAGCTGCTGCGCAGCTGGTTCGCTTTGGCGTTGATGAGCGCGCGCTGTTCCGCCGTCGTCGCGCCCGCGTACTGCTTCTTGAGGTCGAGCACGCTCATGCCGAACTCGGGGTACTTTTTCGCAAGGTCGAGGTCATACTGCGAAAAATTCACATTGCTGCCGCTCGCCGCCTTTTGAAAGTCTTCGTATGTATACGCCATTTTCTTCTCCTCTCTGCTTGAATTTTTACTGCGGGCCTCTGGTAGACTTCAATTCGCTGCCGGTATAGTATTCGCGGTTCATCGAATACACGCGGCACTCGCCCTTGCCCTCGATGCGGATGCGGTAATGGTCCGCGCGCCGCGGCACGATGGGCAGGTAGTAGCTGCGCTTTCTCTCCGGTTTCAGCGTCTGGCCCGCCTGCACCCACTTCCCGTCGGAATCGAACTGCATGAGCACCTTTGCCTCCGCGCCCGCCGCGACCTCGACGCGCACCCACAGCTTCGCGACGCCTTTCTTCACGCCATCGTAGCTCGTACTCTGGCTCGAGCCCTTTTCCGTGAAGTCGCCGGTCTCGGCGAACCACGCGAAGTCGTCCTCGTCCGTGCAGCCCCCCGGCGCGTCGAGGATGTTGCCCGTCAGCGTGATCTCGCCCTCCGCCGTCAGGAAATAGGTGTTCCCCTCAAAGCGGCAGAAGTGCGTCGCGTGCGTCTTGTCCTCGATGTGCCACATGCCCTTGCGCGTGTCATAGACGCAGAGCTTCCAGTCTCCCGCCTCGTCCTGCGCGCTCAGGTAGTATTTGAGCCCGTCGCTGCCCGCGCGGCCATTGCGCAGCCGCGTCATGCCGAAGGCGTCGTGCAGGCTCTGCGGGATACCGCCCGAGTAGATCATCACGCCGGACGAAGAGAGGTACAGCAGCCGCTCGCCCGCAATGGCGAGGCTCCCGCCGCAGCCCTTGGCGACGCCCAGCGTCGCCGAGCCCATCACCTCGAAGTTGGACGGAATGCTGCCGTACACCTTGTAGATGTGGTCCTCCTTGAAAAACACCGGATACCCGAGGAAGCTCACGCAGCCCGTGAAGTCGCCCGAGCTTCCCGTGTCCACGGCGTAGCTGTCGGTCTCAAGGCCCTCGAACACGTTCCAGTTGAAGGGATCGCCGAGCTTGCTCGCGTAGATCGTGCGCCCGTCGCAGCCCCACAGCCGGTTTTCGTTCTCACACAGGTATTCTAAGTCCGGCACCGTGCGTCGAACCGTCAAGTTTCCCGTCTCCGTATAGGCTGTCGTACCGTCGTCGCCGTCCAGCTTGAAGACGTTTTCGTAGAAGTACATCTTGTCGCCGTCGATCTCGCGGATCACCGGCGTCTTGTTGTTCTCCGTGTGCTTCGTGCAGCCCTCGATCGTCACCGCGTCGCCCGCCTTGAAGTAGTCGCTCCATGTGACGCCGCTTGCCTTAATGGTGTTCGCCTCCGCGTCCTCTTCATAGAGCTTGCCGTTCGTAAACGTCAGGCTATTCCCGCTCCACGTGCTCTCAAGGCTGCCGAACTCGCCCGATACCGTGTTGTAGTATGCCTTGTCCGGCAGGATGATGATATAGGCCCCGATGGCGGCGAAGCGCTTCTCGCCCGCCGTCACGTCGCCTTTCTTCACGCCGCCGTAGTAGAAGGCTGTGCCCTCCACCCACGCCAGCGCGTCCCACGCGAAGATTCCGCCGCCGTTTACAAGATTCTTGTAAATTTTTCGCTTTGCGCGTGTCGAAAGCACCGGATAGTAGTCGCTCGTCAGGTTCTGCATGTCCCACAGCCCGCCGTCTCCCGCGCCCAGATTGTGGTCGAGCCCGTAGAATTGCAGCTGCCCACGCTTGCCGATGCCGTCGGCATACGGGACCTCAGGCAGTCTCATTTGACCTCACCGGCCTTTAAGGGCGCAGGGCCTTCCGCGCGCCTGCTCTTTTTGCTTTCCGGCTTCTCCGCCTGCTCGTCCGGCGTCTCTCCCTGCGTCGGCTCCTCCGCCGCGTCGCAGATCATCATAATGTTGCGCAGCTCCTGCCGCGCCGCCGCCACGATGTCCACGGCGTCCCCGTTGACATTCAAAAGGCCGACGAGACGCATCGCCTGCGCCGCTCCCTGCTTGATCTTTTCTTTCATGTCTTTTTACCTCCAATCGGGGTTTCGATAAGTTCCGTAGTTGATGACCGGCGTGAACTCCACCCAATTCGGGCGCGACGCCGTTCCGATATTGATAATCGCCCGATGCCTTGCCCAATTGGGACGGGATGCCGTTCCGGTGTTGATATAGACGTTTCCACCGCTGCTGCTTCCCTCCATTGTGAAGGACCCGCTGTCTGAATAGCTTGTCTCCACCCAGCTGTCGAGGTCAGTGTCCCAGTAGCACAGAACCGCCTCCCAGTCATAGGTCTCCCCCGGACTGAGATCGTCGAATGTGTCTTCAAAGTCGCTGCTGCCGCCGCCCTTGTTCGTCGATTCGAATAAATACCCGTGACGTAAAGTGCTCTGTGCAGCGAATAGCTGCTGTCGCCGCCGGTGAACGTTCCGGTCAGAACCGCCTTTGTCGAGCTCTCCACGGTGATATCTACGCTCAGTCTCGCCATGCGTCACGCCTCCTCAAAGAACACCGTGCCATACGGTGCATAGCTCGGCGGGGACGGCCCGAACGTGTAGTTGCCGCTCAACACCAGATAGCCGCCGCCAAGCGAAACGACGTTATAGTCGCTCACGTCATCCATCCCAATCAGCGCAAACGGGCCAAAGTCGGATTTTAAGTAGACGTTTCCCGCCGCTTCAAACCGCATGCCGCCGTAGTCCGCCGAAAGGCCGATGCCGGTCTGCCCGGTTCCTGTCATCGCAAGGGTCAGGCTGCCAACGCTTTCATATTTTCTCGTGTCGTTGTTGTAGCCGATCAGGTCTACGCTTTCACCGCGCAGCTTCTCTGCCGTCAGCGTGCCGTAGATGTTCACCGCGTCCACGCACAAGTCAATGCTGCCCGTGCTCGCCACCTGCACGCCGTCGTAATTCAATTTGAAGATCGTGCCGCTCTCGCCGCTCGTCGCCGCCAGCGTGAACCCTTTCGCGCTCTGGTCAAAGATGCTCTGCGCCTGCGACGCGTCGATCTTCGTACTCACCGTCGTGCGGATGCCGTTCACGTCTGCCGTCAGGTTTGTCACGCTGCCGTCAAGGCTCGAAATACTCGCTTGCAAGCCCTTTGCCGTCGCCTGCAGCTGCGTGATATTGCCCTCGGCGTCGCCGATGCGCGCCGCCAGCCCCGCCGCCGCGATCGATACCTGCGTGATGTTTCCCTCTGCGTCCGCGATCTCGCCGTAAATGGGATCGGTGATCGTCTTCACGAAGCCGTCTGCCGCCGCCTTGTTCATGTTGCTCAGGTCCAGGTTGTGCAGCGTGTACCTGAGCTGCTCGACGAGCATGAAAAGGTAGTCCTGCATCGTCTCGATCTTGTCGTTCGCGCTTTCCTTCTGCGTGAACGACGGAAAATTCGTGTCGATGTATAGCCAGTTGGAAGGCATGCTTCCTCCCCTCCTTTCTCCTCGGGCGGGAGAGCTGCGCGCCCTCCCGCCCCGTGCTTCACTTCATCGTCGCGAGCTTGCGGATCAAGTCGTCGCCGTACTTGTACGCAGCCAGATAGTCCATCGTCGGGTCGAGCAGCCCCGCGCGCTTCTGAAGCTGCGCGCGGTAGTCCGGACCCGTCAGCTTGCCGTGGAATTCGATCTCCCACTTGCCCGCGTTCTCTCGGCCTGCCCAGTACGCAGGGCAGAGCTTACCCGTCACGTCGAAATGCCGGATGACGTTGCTCGCGGGGATGCTGTACTTCTTCATCAGCGCCCGCGTCAGCTCGAGCGCCTGCGCGACGGTCTTCGCCCCCGGCGCGTACACGCCATTTTTCTTCTCGTCGCATAGCTCAATGCTGATGCTGTTTGCGTTCCTGCACTTGCCGTACAGCGTCCCGCCGCCGGTCTGCGCGCAGCTCGCGTACTTGTTCCCGCCGACCGCCCACGCGACGCGCAGGTCATCCACGCTCTGCACGATCTCCTTTTCATCAACGAAGTAGTGCGCGCTGGTCTTCACAACCTTCGTCGCGTAATACTTCGCATTGTTGCCGGCGGTGTCACCGTCGTTGCCGGTGTAGTGGATCACGATGTACTTGATCGCGCTTGCTGCGCGGGAGCCGCCGACGTTCCCCGCGTTCGCGGGATATTTGCGGATATCCATGCCCTTATTCTCCCTTCGCGCTGCCCGCGGCGTTCTGCGTGCCAAAATAAAACGCGATCACCATGAGGTACACGGTGTTAAACTCCTGCGTGACCGCGCCGCGCACCGTCAGGATGCAGAAGGTCGCCGTCAGCGCGATCGTCACAAGGCTTTTCACGCTGAGAAGGTTCGCAATTCTTTTGTTCAGTAACTCATTCATAAAACCGTATCGTCCTTTCTGAAAATCTTGATGCCCGCCACCACGACGAGCTCTGTCGTCCACGCCTTGAACCACCGTTCCGTCAGCACGTCCGGCGGCGGCACGCCGAGCGCCGTCATCGCGAGCGACACCACGGTGTACCACGTCAGACTGAAAATGGCGATGGAAATGTACTTGTCCCGCTTTTTCATCCTGTCCCAGCGGGCTTTCAGCGCCTTCATGCCGCCGCCCCGCTGTCGAGAATCGAGTGGATTCCCCGCTCGGCCAAAAATTCTTTCTGCTCGTGCTTCACGCGCGAGGCGTAGTCCAGCGCGGCGTGCATATCTCCGTTGCAATGTGCGTCGGGGATGCGCTGCACGGCCTTTGCGGTCGCCTCGCCCAGCGCGATGGCCGCCCAGCTGCCCTCAATGAGCTTGAGCATCAGCTGCTCCTGCATTTTCTGCTGCTCAAGGGCTTTGTCGCGCTCCTTCTTGTCGCGCCGACGGTCTCGGGCGGCGATGGCCTCAATGAGCGCCACCACCACCGCCGCCGCGGCGGAGATCAGCGCCGCCGTCATGCCGCTACCTCCGTAAAATACTGCCCCACGACCTCATGCGGCAGATACTGCAACACGATCTTCCCGCCCGCGGCCTCGCCCGTGCGCTCGCAGAGATACGTCTTGCCGTCGCTCTGGTCGAGGTAGTACTTGCCGTACTCGTACTCCATGCCCGCCGCCGCGGGAATGGGATCATCCATTGTTCCCGCGTGCTCCACGTCGACCACGACCCACATCGCGGGCGTTGCGGCGGGGTTCCAGCCCTCTTGCGAGGTGTGCGCCTGCTGGCACTTGTAGAGCTTGCCAGCGTCGCCCACGCGGTCGCCGACGGCGTAGCTGACGGGATATGCCCACGCGGGGAACAGCTCGATAGCCTTTGCTGCGTCACTGTCCGGCAGGCTCACCGCTGCCGCCTCGATGACCGGTCTCAGCTCCGCCGCGCGTTGCGGCGTGATACTCTGGCCGACCAGCGCCGTGACGGTCGCCGCCGATGCTTCCGCCTCCGTGGGCTTGCCCATCTTGACGCTGACCGTGCCGTCGCGGTAGTCCGTGATGTCGCCCGCGAGGCAATAGGCGCTCATGTCCTCCTCGGTCACGACCTCCTCAGTCTCGCCCGTGGCGTTGCCGTCGTTATCGAGCTTGTCCACCGTCTCGCGGAAGACGTTGCTCCACGGCGTGCCGTTGGTCAGCAGCGCCGCCGCCTGCGCGTAGGGCATGGTCAGATGCACCGTCTGCGTCTCGCGCATATCCCAGTTGCGGTCTTTGTAGTTGTAGATCAGCGTCGCAGGATACTCCTGCCCGCCCACTTTGATAAATTCTGCCATGTTAGGCCTCCTTTGAATAAAAGGTGTTTATGCTTTGTGGATTGCGATATAGGTATAAATCACGCTTGATTCATTGATCGCTGGCATATCTGCGGACGAAATATCGCTTAGTCTAAACGCTTTCGCTTGCGTTTCGGCCGTGATAACATCGAGAAGCTCCGAACTGCTTGTTTTGCTGAAAGCCGCCAACGATTCTATCGTGGCAAATGTCGCCTCAGAGATGATTGTTGTCCTATATACTAATTTGTCGGAATACGATCCGGCATTGCGGATAATAATCATTGCTGCCGGTTCGAAATCGAACGTGAATCGGCGGTACGATGCGCCGTCCCCCGTATACGTCCCGACCACAGCGCCACCGCCGCCCGCAGCGGCCATGAACCCCGGATTGAAGATCATGCCGCCACCTCCTCGGGGATGGTTGCTATGCGTTTATAGTCACGTCCGCTGCCGGCATGACAAAGGTGCATATTATACGTTGAATAAGGCCGGAGCTGGATGAGTTGGTCGTGAATGGAACGCTTTTCGCGTCCTCTCCGCATACAATTGATTTTACCGTAGAAGAGGATTCTACTCCGTAGGTGTATGAAAAGCTTACAATTTCGCCCGCCTTGGCGCATGCTGGTGCGGAGGAGAATTTTTCCGCCGTGATCGTATACTCCTTTTCCGCGCCTCCATACCTCACGGGATTGACGATCATACGCCCACCCCGCAGTCCATAGGGTCAGATATATATATATATATATATCTGAGGGCTTTTCGGATGTTGTTCATGTGTTGCTCCTTTCTGTCACTGCGGCGTGGCGTTGGCTTGCAGCCACGTCAAGAGATCGCCGGTTGGTTCTTCTTCGAAAGTGATGGTGCGGTAAGCTTCCTCCTTCCATTCATCAGAATACACCGATACGCTACCGGAATCTGATAAGTATTTTATAGAATACTTCACCAGCGCAAACTGATAGCTAATTCCCGTATATGTCGCATTGCCGCATGTAAAACGTGCTGCAAAACTTCCGTCTGATACTTTCTTCGACCTTATTTTGCTATCGAAAACCCACGTTGATTTCTTATTCGCAGCTCTCGGCCTGTTAAAAATCATCCCGCTCACCCCTTGTAGCTCAGTGTGATGACCGTGACGTAGACCTCGATGGCGCTCGTCGGCACTTCGCTGCACTGGAACGTCAGGCTGTTCGCCGCCTGCGCCACGCACAGCACACCGCAGCTGTTCCACGCGGAATCATACGACGTGTCGACCGGCGCGGGGTAGATGCACTGCTTCGTCGTGTCGGCCAGAACGCCCGTCACAGTCACGCTCTGCTGCTTGCTGCTGGAATTCCAGCCTGCCGTGGTCAGCGTCACCTTGCGCATGAACACGGGGGAGGCGAAGTCCGTCTCAGCCACCGCCGCCGCCAGCCCGCCGCTGCCGTCGCCCTTGATGGGGGAGGTGGTGGAGGGGACATTGACGGGGCCTGCGGGGCCCTGCGGGCCGGTCGCGCCAGTATCGCCTTTCTCGCCCTGCTCACCCTGTGGGCCTTGCGGGCCCTGCGGCCCCATGATGTTGACCGTCGCAGGGTTTGCAAGCCCGCCGTCGTTCGTCCAGCTCAGATCACCCGCCGCAGACACAGCGGGGGTGAAGGTTGCGCCCTTTGCGCCGTCCGCACCTTTCGCGCCGTCCGCACCGGCGGGACCGGTCTCTCCTTGGGGGCCCGTCGGGCCTTGCGGCCCCGTCTCCCCCCGTGGGCCGGTTTCGCCCTGCGGGCCCTGTTCTCCCTGTGGTCCGCGCGGGCCCTCGGGGCCGGTGTCGCCCTTTGCGCCGTCGGAACCGGCAAGACCCTGTGCGCCCGTGTCGCCCTTCGGGCCCTTTAGATTCACGGTCTGCGGATTCGCCTTGCCGCCGTCGTTCGTCCAGCTCAGATCACCGTCGTCGCTCATGCTCGGCGTGAACGTCACGCCGTCCGCGCCTTTCGCACCGTCCGCGCCCTTGGCTCCATCCGCGCCTGCGGGACCTTGCGGGCCGGTCGCACCGGTTTCTCCCTGCGGCCCCTGCGGCCCTGCCGGTCCCGTGTCGCCCTTCGCGCCCTGCAATGGGCCGTTGTTCACGAACTCGCCGGTGTTGCCGTCGAAAATGTAGATGTCATAGGGCTCTGCCGTGCCCACGCCGTAGGCGTCGCCCGCCGAGGCGGTCGCCTTCTGCGCAGCGTCGAGCGCTGTCTTCGTGCCGTAGTAGCCCAGCACCTTGAAGCCGCTGCCGGTCTCGCCCTTGGGGCCTTGGGGGCCTGTAGGACCTTGCGGGCCGGTCTCTCCCTGCACGCCCTGCTCTCCCTGCGGGCCGCGCGGGCCTTCGGGGCCGGTCGAACCGGTAGCGCCGGTATCGCCCTTTTCGCCGGGGTCGCCTTTGTCGCCCTTGTCGCCTTTCAGCGCGGCAAGCTGCTCCGCCGTGAAGTCGTCATAGGTAAAGGCGTCGCCCTTTTCGCCCTGCTCTCCCTGCGGACCTGCGGGGCCTTGCGGGCCGGTCGAGCCGGTATCGCCTTTGGGGCCGCGTGGGCCTGTCTCACCTTGCGGGCCTGCTGGACCCGTCGCACCGGTAGCGCCGGTCTCACCCTTGGGGCCTTGCGGACCTGTCGCACCCGTGTCTCCTTTAGGCCCCTGTGCGCCGGTGTCGCCCTTCGGTCCCTGCTCGCCCGTGTCTCCCTTGGGGCCGACTTCGCCCTGCGGGCCAGTCGCGGCAATGCCCGTGTCGGCAAAAGCGCCCGCCTTCGCGTCCCACTTGAACCAGTTGCCCGTGGTCTCGTCGATGTAGGGCATCTTGCTTACCGCCGTCTCCGCATCCGCCGCCGCCTGCAACACCTCGTCCACCCAGTTCTGATAAGCGTCCGGCGGCTCGGTCGTGCCGCTTGCGCTCAGCGACGGCTCGACCACCGTGCGCCACGTCCTACTTTTGGCGATCGCGCCGCCCACGGTGTAGGCGAGCTCGGCCATGCCCTCGCCCGCCTTGGCGGTGTCAGCATTGCTCAGCGTCCAGATCACGTCGCCGTTCTCGCTCGTCACGCTCGCGGGATACGGCGCGCTGTCGCCCTCGCGCAGCACCGTCAGCGCGAAGACGCCCTCGCCGTACAGCCGCGCCCAGTGATCCGCAAGGCCGCGCCAGACGATCCTCTGCGCCTCGTTCTCGCCCTGATGACCCAGCGGCAGATACGGCAGCTCGCGCACTTCGATCTCTCTCATACGATCTCGTACCCCCTCTCGTAGCCCTGCGCCGGTTCGTGCGTCCTGCCCCAGTAGCGGGCAAAGTTGCCGTAAGCCTCGTTGTAGAGCTGGCTCGAATCGGCGTACCGGCTGTATTCGCCGTTCTCCGCGTCGATCTTCGCCTTGAGGTACAGCACGTAAAGCTCATCGTGCGGGGCTTTAATAAGCAGCTCCTCGTCCATGCCGTCCGGATAGCCGGTCGCCATGATCTGCTCGAGCTCTTCCGGCGTCGCCAGCAGCACGTCCGCCGCGATCCTGCCCTCAAGCGCCTTGAGCCACTCGAATTTCTCCTCTTCGGGGAAGGCGTTCGGCTTCGCCGTGTCGGCGTGCTGTATCGCTTTTCTCGGCGTCATATCCTCTCTCCTTTCTGAAAAACGATATAGGCGGGCGCGGGTCTTGTCCCACGCCCGCCTTGGGGTATTTGCCTTAGAGCGAGTTGCCCGCCGCGATACCGCCGATGGCGGCAAAGCGCCAGTCGTTGAAGCACGCGTTGAAGCGGCTGCGGCCGCGCCAGACGTTCGCGTCGGTGTTCTCGTCGATGGTGGAGCGCACCTCGAGCTGGATGCGGTCGTTCCACACCGCGCCGCCGTAAGTCTCGTTGTACTTGCTGTCCAGCAGCACCCACGGGGAAACGCCGTTCGTGATGTAGTGGTTCAGATATGGCCACACGATGACATTCCAGCGGCCATACTGATAGTTGAAGGCGTTGTTCGCCGTCACGGGGTCCTTGTCCGCGCCGATGGCCGCAAACACCGCCTTCTTGAGCTCGGCGTTCTCGGGGATCAGGATCGTGTCGGGGGCCACGTCAAGGATCTCGTCATTGTCGCCGCGGAACAGGTGCATCTTGGTCTCGAGCTTGCCCAGCGCGTCCACGCTGAACGCATCCTTGAAGAGGTTGCACTGCTTGTCGCCGCTCACCTTCGGCGCGTGCTCCTTGGCGAACAGGTTGCTGCCGTCCGCGCCCGTCAGGTCAAACTTGACGCCCTTGAACGTCACGCTGCCGTTGCCCATCATGGCCGCGCCGTACAGCGCCGCGCCGAAGAGCTCGCGCGTGCGGTTGTAAGAGGTCATAAAGGCCGCAGGCTGCTTGCGCATGTCGAGCAGCTTGCCGTCCTCCACCATCTCCTTCGAGACGCTGAAAGAATCCTTCCACGTCTGGTACTTGAGCAGCTTCTGGTAGCCCTCCTGCATGCCGTCCAGCGGGTAAGCGCCGTTCTCGCCCACGGGCTCAAAGCCGCTCATGGCCGTCAGCGTGGTCATCATGTCGGCGTAGTTTTTGGAAGAACCCATCAGGAACAGGTTCTTGAGCACGCTGTTCTGCTCAAAATCCTCGCCGCGCTTTTCAAGGAACATCTTGATCGGCGCCTGGCAGTTGCCGTAAATGCTGTTGTTCAGGTTGCTGCTTTCAGAAAAAATGATCTTCATTGATTACTGTCTCTCCTCTCTTCCGTTTTTCTCAGACAAAGCGGCCGCGGATCATGTCGCCCGCCGCCGTGCCCTCAAGGCTCACGACCTCGAACGTGCCGGGTACCGCCGCATCCGACGCGCCCGTGACGTACTTGGCCTTGAGGCCGCCGCTCGCCACCTGGAGCTTGGTGCCGACCGTTACAGCCGCCGCCTCCGCCGCAAGCTCGGTCTCAAAGGTGTACTTGCCCTGCACGCGCGTGACGGCGAGCAGCTCGCCCGCGGCCACCGTGCCGCTCTGCATGCACACGTAAGGCGGCGTGGTCGCCTGGTCGGCAGCGATCGCCGCCAGCTTGCCGCCCGATACGTTCAGCAGCTGGCCGACCTGATACGTGCCCGCCGCCGCTTCGATGTACTCAAACGGGGTCATCGCCCCGTCCGTCGATTTGATGGGAATAAACATTGTGTTCCTCCTTGTCTCGTTAATTTCTGTTTTTCTCGATCCACGTGCGGATCTCCTCGTCCGTCGCCGTGGGATTGAAGACGCGGAAGCGTGCCAGCTCCTCGCTCGTCACGATCTTGCCGCCCGCGCCGCGCGCAGCCGCCGCGCCCGTCAGGTGGTCCTTGCCCCTCTGGCCCGTCAGCGCCTGCGTCCGCGCCGCCTCGACGAGCGCCTTTTCGCGCCGCTCACGCGTCGAGATGAGATAAGCGTCGTAAAACGACATGCCGCGCTTCACGTTCTCGTAGAACGCCTCGCTCTCTGGCAGCTTCAAAAGGTCCTCCACGCCGTTCACGTCCGGCTCGAGCGCGTGGATCTTTCTGATCTGCTCGTCGATGGCGCGCTGCATTTTCTCCTGCTCCGCCGCGGCCTGCTCGCGCTCATGCGCCGCCACGATCTCCGCCGCCTGCTTCACGACGGGATTCTCGCTGATCGCCTCATTGAGAGATTCCTGCGTCAGCTTCCCGGCCTTGAGATCGCTTTCGAGCTTCTGCTGCTTGAAGGACTTCGACCACGTGTCAAACTCTTCCTTCGTCGTGATGGGCTCGCCCGTGATCGTGTTCTTGAGCCCCGCACTTGCGAAAAAAGCTTTCCACTCCGCGGCCATCTTCTCGCCCTGCTCCTTGAGCGCCGCGTCCACCGCGGCCTGCTGCTCGGCTCTGCGCCTCGCCGCCGCATGGGCTCTGCGTTCTTCCTTGGACTGCTGCTTTTTCGCGCCCTCCGCGTCGTCATTGTCATCTTCTGCGCCTTCCGCGCCGTCCTGACCCTCGGGGCTGGCCGCGGGGCCCTCTGCGCCCTCGCCGCCCGTCGTGCCGGTATCGCCGCCCTCCGGCGCGCCCGTGGTCTCCTCTGCGGCCGGGGCAGCGGCTCCCGGCTCGTTTGCGCCTGTGGGCTCCTGCTGTGTGCCCGCCTCGTCAGGCGGCGCCGTCAGGCCCATCGCTTCAAAGACTTCTTTTTCCGTGAATTCCATGTTCTCTTCCTCTCTGGCATTTTTCCGCGTTGCCATGCGATAAAAAACTTCGTAGAATTTGCCGCCGCAGCGGCAAACCTGCTTGATCTGCATTTCGTCGTGACATGTGCGTGACGAAATGCACCTTGCAGCCCTCAAACGTGCGAGCGCAGCGAGTGCGCTGCCGAGGGCTGAAGCTCACTCAAAACGAAGCGCGCTTCGTTTTGAAGTTTTTACTTCTTGCCGGTTCTCAAATCGGAGCCGGTATGAATAACGCCCTTCTTCGCGTCGGTCTGCTGGTTCGGCGCCTTCACGACCTGCGTGCCGCCGTTCTTGATTCTGCCGACGTAACCGCTCTTATCGCTCATGCCCGCGTCCTCCTTTCCTTCGGATTCGGCATTTTCCCGCTGTTGCCCTGCGCTGCGCAGCCGTTGGCAGCTCTGCTGCCTTACGGATGCGGCGTCCCCCTTGCGGGGAGACTGTATGCTCTGCGCGTCTTCTTTCGCGCCTTTAGCCCTTTACTGCTGCGCTGTGTCAAGCACTCCGCCTTGCCCGCCGCTCACGGCGTTCATGGCGTCGGCTTGCGCCTGCGCGTCGATCGCCGCGGCCAGATCGTCCGGCACACCGGCGCCGCCGCCCTGTGCGGTGGCCTGCTGCATCTGCTGCTCGGCCGCCTGCTGCGCGGCCATCTCCTGTTGGCGCTGCGCCTTTTCTTCGAGGTGCTTTTTCGTCTGCGCCGCGCCGGGATAGTGCAGCTCCTCCATCTTCGCCCAGAACAGAATGAGCGTTTCGAGGTCCGTCGGGTCGCCGAAGGCTCCGCCGCTCAGGTTCTCCCGCGTCTCCTGCCACATCGCCTCGCGGTTGCTGGCCAGCGGCGCGCTCGTGTCGCACGAGAAGAGGAACTGATCGTTCCACCGCAGCTCACCGTCTTCGCCCTCTTCGAGGAAGTCGTAGCGGTTGAACTCCTCGTACATCGTCTCGCCCGTGCTGTCCTTGTATGTCACCGGCCGCGGCTCGTCCGAGTACGCCAGCCAGAATTTGAACATCGTTTCAAAGAGCTCGGCATACGCCGCGTTCTTCATCACGCGCTTGCTTTCCAGGCGTCCCGCCGCCTGCGCGGCAGAGAACTCCTTGGCCTTGCCGCTCGTCGCGGTCGTGTCCTGCCTGCCCTGAAAGCTGTCCGTGATACCGATGATCTGTCTCGCCTCTTCATAGACCTGCGCGAGATACGTGAGCTCGTACTGCAAATTGCCCGAAAAATCGTAGACGTCGATGAGCTGCTTGTCGCTCGGCTTGCCGATGTACCACCGCTCGCTGTCCTCGGGATCGGTGCGCAGATCCGGCCGGTCGGGCAGCGTGATGCGCGTGCCCGCCTTCATCAGTCGGTCGATGATCTTCTGCTCGATGCGGTTGCTCGTGTTCTGCTGGTCGCGGATCATGTCAACGTCGCTGTTTCCCAGCAGCTGGCCGAAAACGCTCACGCTGCGCTGCAAGATGATCGGGTAGCGGTCCGGCCGGTAATATGGAACGCGCACCGGCGTTTGCACCGGCAGGCCGTTTTCGTCGACCGTCTCCTGCATCCCGCCGATGAACGTGCCGTCGCTGCGCTGCACCGGCGCATAGAGCTCTTCATAGTCCTGCGTCCGGTCCTCCCAGTCCCTGCCGCCGCACCACGGGCACGCGCCGCCCGAGTAAGCGGCGCCGTTCACCTCCTGCCCCGGCAGCGGCTTCACCTTGCCGCACAGTTTGCACACCGGCTGCCTGCGCGCCTGATAGTCCTTCAGGTTTTCAAGCTCCGTGTCGTTCACCCACGTGTAGCGGTCGATGCCGCCGCGCTCGTTGAGCTTATAGCCGATGTAGAGCGTCAGGTTGTATTCGCTCGTCGAGCCGTCGCCGCCGCGGACGTCAGGCTCGCTCTCGCCCTCGTTTTCGAGCAGCACGCCATAGCGGCGCTCGACGTAGCCCTTCGTCGTCGGCACTTTGACGATGAAATAATCCATGTCGGCAATGCCGGTGTAGACGTTCGGCTGCGGCGCGAACTGCTGCGGGTGGATGAGCGTCACGTTCACCTCGCCGACGGTCGTGCTCGTGCGCTTCGTGTTGTCCCACTCGACGAGGAAGCCCACGCCGCCCTGAATGGGCACCGTCCGCTCGGCCAGATCGTTGAGCGCCTCAAACGGCAGCCGGTCGAGCTCGTTGCGCAGAAAGTGCTCGATCACGTCGGCCAGGTGCTCGTCCTTCTTGCGCCGCGGCGTCACCTTCGGCTGCGGAATGCTGCTCGATACCTGGCTTTCGATGTTCTCGAACGTGATGTTGCGCACATGGCTCGTCTGTTTCAGGCTGCCGTCGCGGTGCGTGTCGCCGGGGACCAGCGGCTGCATCGTGCGCTCGCCGTTGTAGACCGCCTCGCGCTCGTTCATTTTTTCAACTTCCGCCGACCACTTGGCGTCGCTCTCGTTGAGCCTTGCCTGCCATTCGCGCAGCTCCTCGCTGATCGTCGTTGTCTTTGCCTTTTCTTTCATGCGTTTTCTCCTTCTTATCGCGGCTCGCCCCAGAGCTTGAGCATTTCTGCCCGCTCGGTCTCGCTCGCGCTGTTGTAGTCCTCCCACATATCCGCCGTCCAGCGCGCCTTCTTCGCGCTGCTGCCGCCGGTCCTGATCTCCATCGTCTGCTGGGGGCGCGCATAGTGCGCAATGGCCAGCGCCATCACGCAGTCGTCGTGCGCGCCCGGCTCAGCCTCGCCCTGCAGGTCCTTCTCCCGCCGCACGAACGTCAGCATTTCGAGCAGCGTGTCGCGGTCGTTCACCGTGCTCATGCTCTCGCGCAGAATGCGGATGAGCTCAGACAGGATCACCGGCCGCGTCAGCCGGTTCGTCTGGAAGCCGTAGGCGTGCTTGATCTTGCCCGTGAAGTCGTCCTCCACCTCGCGCACGTACAGGTTGCGGTAGCCCATCAGGTCGAGCAGCTTCGTCGGGTAGGTCGAGAAGTTGGTCTCCACCGCCAGCAGCGCCTCGTTGTAGTGCATGCCGAGACAATACATTTGCCGCGCATACGTGTCCTCGTCGTACTGATGCCGCAGCGTGCAGACCTGCTTGCCCGTGATGTTGTCCAGCACCTGGCCGACGAAGTAGTCGCTGCCGTCGCCCGCCGTGTCGCCGCCGATGACGTAGGGTCTGCCGGGGACCACGTCTTCGTAGATCGTCACCGCGCCGTCCGGATCGTCCACCCACGCCCAGCGCTCGAGGTGTACGCCATCCTCCTTGACGACGTTTTCGAAGTAGCCGCGCCTCGGCTTTTTCGCCCGCTCGACCGCGAGCAGCCGCTCGCTCACCTTCTTCGCGTCGAACACCGTCTTGCCCGTCACGCCCCACTGGCCGAGACAATAGACCTGGTAGTAATACTCGTCTGTCTCGCGGAACGCCTCGAGCGTCGTGATGGCCTCCGCCGTCAGAAAGCGGTTGTCGAGATATGTGCTCTCGTGCACCGTCGCGCGCGGGTCCTTCCGGTCGAAAAACCGCTTCTTGAGCCAGTGCGTAATGCTGATGGGGTTAAACGTCAGGATCATTTGCAGGTAATAGGGAAAGTCCGTTCTCAGTCGGATGTCCAGCTGGTCGAAGTCCCCCTGCTCGAGCTCGCTTGCCTCCTCGATCCAGATCCCCGTGATGTCGTAGATCGACTTGAGCTTTTCCACGTCGTCCAGGCCCGCGAACAGGATCTTGCTGCCGTTGGCGAAGGAAATGCTCATGTCGCTCTTGTTGACCTTCGCCCCGCAGTCGGGGTAAAAGTCGGATATCTGTCCGCGCAGCTGCTCAAAGCAGCTCTCGCGCAGCGTCCTCGCCACCTTGCGGCATACGAGCCACCGGTGCCCCGGCTCGCTCGTCACGCGCTCAAGGACCTTTCTGCCCGCGAAGATCGACTTACCGCTGCCGCCGCCGCCCTTGAGCACGAGATAGCGGTGCCGGTCGAACAGCAGCGGCAGGAAGTGCGCGTTGTTCGTCGCGCGGAAGTCCCGCCACCACAGCGCCACCTCGAGCTCTCGCTCATAGGTCCGCGTCGTCTTCGCCGTCATCGCGCTCAAACTCCTGCATCAGCTCGCGCAGCATCGCCTGCCGCTCCTCGAGCGGGATGCTCGCCGCCGTCACGGTCTTTGTCGCCCGCTCGCCCAGCTCGACTTCTTTCTTCTCGCTGTAGCCGTAGTTGTTCGTCAGGTTGAAGAGAATGCCCTTTAGGTCCTTGCCCGGCCGCGTCAGCATCTCGTGCTCGTTCCAGGCCTTCATGCGCTCGCGCACCCGCTCGCCGACCGCCGCGTACTGCTCGCCCTCGCCCATGTACCGGCTCCATGTCGCCCGGTCGATTTGGAGATAGGCGCACAGCTCGTGCATGCTCGGCGGGATGATGTACTCCGTCACCTCGACCTCTTCGCCCAGCGTGTTCTTGACGGGAATGTGGTCGAAGATGATGTGACCCTTGTCGTCGCGCTTGCCGCTGTCCACCGGTTCCGTGACCTTCACGCGCCGCGTGATCGCTGCGAAATAGCGCTCGCAGGCCTTGCCCAGCGCTGCCGCCGTGTATTTCTTCTGCCGCGCCATCCGCACCCCTCCCCTCGGCGCGCTTTGTCCTTGTGTTGTGGATAGTGTAGCAAATGCTGTGCGTCACGAACCGTCAACTTTTTGAGAGCAAAAAAGAGCCGCAAACCCTTGCCAAATCAGGGCTTGCGGCTCTTCCTCGCACGCGCACGCACGCGCGCATGCGTACAGCGCGCCCAGACTCCCCCGCGCGCGTCGTCGTGTTGCGTTTTCTGTTTTGTTATTCCCGTTTCGCTCTCGATGAGCGTTCTCGTCTGATTTTGCCCACCTCGGGCAGGATGTAGCGTATGTACTGCGGCATGCCCGGCGCCCATCCGGCGCGGTATAGCAGCTGCCCGCCGCGCGGCACGCTCAATTCAGCGCCCGACAGCGCCGCGCGATCTTTCGGCTGCGGCAGCGCCAGGTTGCGGCTCGGGCAGTATTTTTTCTCGTCCGGCACGTAGCGCACTTGCGCCAGCAGATAGTGCGCAAGGCCCAGGTAGTCCACCTCGTCATACAGGTGCTCGCAGTGCGTCCCGCCTGCCGTCCACTTGCTGCGCGCGATCTCCATCGCCTCCGCGTTGATGACCACGTGATGATGCACGCGCACATATTCACCCGTCTTGCCGTCCAAGTCTGCCGTCACCGGCACATAGCGGAACGGCACCCCCGCCGCTTTGCAGGCGCGCCTCGTCCGTCTGATCCATAGCTTGAGCTGGTGATTCGCGTTTTTCCAGATCACCTCGGGGTCTTCCTCCCCGCCGCCGAGCTTCGCAAAATCCTCGTCCGCATAGCTCAGTCGCAGCAGATGATCCGCGCAGCTGAAATTTTCATTCAGCAGCCGTGCAAGATGCTTTTCCGCGTTCGCTTCATTCCGCTGCTGCTGCTTCACGTCGCTTTTGAGCTTTCTCTTCGAGCGCGTCGGCTTCTCGCCCGGCACCCAGTATTTGATTTTCTCGCCCACGGCGCCCGCCGTGTACGTTCGGATGACCCAGTAGCCCTCTGTCATGCTTTCGCCCTCCGTCATCATTTTCGCCAATCGGGGAAGATGGTTCTAAATCCAGCGCTCAAGGAACCCCGATAACGCGCACGCGCGCGTTATCGTTCTATATTTAATGTGTACTTGTTCGGCCTTCTGTGCGCCGCCGCGCCCTTTCTGCGGCAGCGCACACAGGGCCGAAGCCCTGTTAAAGTCTCTGCGGGAATCCTTCGTAGTATTTCCGCACGATCCGCTCGAGCGTCGAGCGGGAGAGGCTGTGCTTCATGCAGATGTACGTCGCGTTCGCGTCCGTCGTCACGAATTCGAAGAGTGCGCGGTAGTAGTCGCCCCCGCCGCACTCCATGCACAGATTGAGGACCTTCCGCTGCGCCCGCTCCGGCATCTCGCGGTACAGCAGCGACGAAAAATAGATGTACCCCTGCCGCTCGTAGCTCACCGGCACGCTCTTCTTGTATCGGAACATCGCCCTCTCCCCCCTCTCCCGCTCTTTGTCCGTCAGAAGCGGAAATAATCTTTCATGCAGCGCCACACGTTGCGCCACGGATGCGCCATGCACCACTTGAGGCTTTCGTGGTAGTCCTCCGCGATGGCCTTTTCGACCTCAAGCCGGTGCAGCGCCTCGTCCAGCAGCTCGTCCTTGCGGCTTGCGCGGCCCTCCGCCGCCTTGACCTCGCCGCGCAGATGCGCCGCCTCGCTCAGCGCGCCGTCGCGGCGCTGCTTGGCCTCCGCCAGCTCGAGCTCGCGCTTGCCCAGCAGGTGCGCCAGCTCGCGGTTTTCGTTCTTCGCCTTCTCGATGGCCTTCATGTCCTCGCCGTGGGCCTCGAGCGCCTGGTCGCGCAGCTTCTCCGCCTCGTCGATGCGGGAGCGGAGCATCGCCGCCGAGGCGAACGCGCTCTTATATTTCGCAGTGACCTCTTCCAGCGCCTTTTCGTTCTCCTCGAGCTTCACCGTCAGCTCGTTCATCGCCGCGCTCTGCTGGCTCAGCGCCGTCTCCTTCGCGCTCAGCGATGCAAGCACCTCTTCGCGCGCTTTCTCCGCGTCCTCTTTCTTGCTCACCGCCGCCTCGAGCATTGCGAGCATCTGCTCCTTCGTGACCTTTTTAATGTTGATCTTCTGCATGATAACCTCCTTTTCGCCCGCAGGCGTTATTTGATCTGTAGCTGCTCGTGCTCGCGCGGCTTCTCGACGAGGATCTTCACGACCTTCACGTCGCCGTATCGCTCAAGGTCCATCGCCGCGCGCTCCTTGATGCCCTGGATGGCGCTCTCCGGCACGTCGGCCTGCAAAATAAACGTCACCTTCATGTCTTGTTCTCCGTCGCGCCCAGGTCGCTGAGTCCCCGCTCGATGATGCGCCACACGTGGATATCGACCACCAGCCCGTCCACGACGATCGCGCGCAGCGTCTCGCGGCTCACGCTTCCGCCGCAGGCCTTGCTCACGCGCTCTGTCCATCCGGGGCCCGTGCGCGTCTTGTAGCGCACCAGCGCGTCAAAGATTTTTCGTTTCTCTGCCGCGCCGTTGCCCCTGGCACGCAGCGTCGGGAGCGGTTCGACCGGCGTCGCTTCCGTGACCGCTTGTTTCTCCTGCCCCGCCGTCCACGCGATGCCGTCTTTTTCGCCCTTCGGCGGCGCGGCGGGCGCGGGCCTGTCCGCCCTTGCGCTCTTTTTCTCGCCCGCGCCGATCATCGTCCGCCGCATCAGTGTGTTGATCGCCCAGTCTGCGCAGTATGTGCAGAAGTCGAGCTTTGCGATCTCCCTGCCGCCCGCGCCGCTGGCCGTCACGCTCACGCGCTCGTGCGCGCTCATCCCCGCGATGACCCGCCCGCACCGGTCACAATAAACCTGCACCATCCGTCAGCCCTCCTTTACTGCAAATGCCCGTGGTGTTTTCTCTTCGCCTCGATGTTGCTTAAAATGTCCTGCAAACCGAATACATCAAGATAACATTTCCACTCGCTCGGGCTGTACAGATGCAGGATGCAGTTTTGGCACCCTTGCTGCTCACCGCAATACTCTGTAAGTGTTTTTATCGCTCCCACAGCTTTCTTATCACTGATTGCCATTCTGTACCTCCCTCTGTTTTCCGTAACTGCAAAAATCGAGGTTTTCCCGCACCGGCGTGAAAATGCTGCCGTTTCCGTAGTGTAAGACCGAGTGCGGGCAGTGGCAATATACGCCCTTCGTGCCGTCCGTCCGGTCGTAGGCCTCTCCGTACTCGCAGTTCTTGCAGTACGGTGCCGTCACGGTGCGCCCTTCTTTGTCGGCCTCGGCCAGCTCGCGCAGGCGGTCGGGCGTGGTACCCAGCGCCGCCGAAGCCACCTTGACGAACATCGGGATCGAGGCCGTCGCCGTGATATCTTCTGCCGTTATGCATGTGTCCTCGTAGGCAGCAAGCGCGCTGTAGAGCTGCCGAATGATCTGCCGCAGCACATCCTTCGATACGCCGTTCAGCACCGGACCGTTCAGAATCAGGTCCAGCAACTTCGGCTTCATGCCTTCAAGGTCCGCGAGCGGGCCGAGGTATTTGTCCACGCTCTCGTCCACTCTGACCTCTTTGTTCGTCAGTCGCTTCATCATTTCCTCCTGTTCCGCCGCGCATCCCTGCGCCGCTTTTTCTGTGTGCGTTTGCAATGTCTGCCGAACGTCGCATTCGAGACCGCCAGCAGGCGATTCATCCTGCGCAGCTCCTTCAAGGGAAAATAAGGGTAGTCCATCATCCGTCAGCCCTCCTTGTCCTGCCACCCGCAGCTCGGGCATATATAGGCATCCTTCTCCGCGTTATAGAAGACGCGCGGCGAGCTGCACGTCGGGCAGATGAAGATATCGCCCTCGCAGCATACGGCGGCCATCGGCCCCGTCTCCCCTGGGTCGTCTCTGCCGAATCCCTCGTCGCCCACAATGCCCGGCTCGCCCGGCGGCCCAGCAGGGTCTCTGTGCTCCTGCACAACTTCATCGCCGCGGCGCAGAAACTCTCTCAGCGAGTTGCCGCGTTCTTTCAGCCCCTCGTCCATCTTCGTCAGCGCCTCAAGGCCCTGCTGCTGGAATTCGATCAAATCAGCCGCCGTGGCCATCAGACCGTCCGCGCAGGTCGCGTCCTCCGGATCATCGCTCCACAGCGGACATCCGTCGCAACTGCCGCTCGCGCAGCGCCGCAGCATTGCCACAACTTCATAGCTTGTCATCGATCTTTTCCTCCTTCGGCTTGGCCGTCTGCACAATACTCAGGCAATCCGGAGCATCCTTCTCCCACATCGGCGATTCAAGGTCAGCCGCCATCAGCGCAAAATGTGCCTGGAACATTTTCGCCACCCCTTCGTTGCTCTGCGCCAGCATGCTGTAAATGGCATGAACAAGGAACGTTGCGTCGCTCAGAAGCTCGGTAAGCGACCCCTGCGCCGACAGCTCTGCCACTTTGCCGTCTTTGGTCTTATAGTTCATCATCGCTGTGCCCTCCTTAAAATTTGAAACTCTCGCGGATGACCGTGCCCTCAACGCACGCCTCCGCCGTAAAATACCGATGATCCTCGTTGATGTACACGATCTTCCCGTGCACGGCGCCCTTTGTTCTGAGCGACGAAACGATCCCGTTCGCACCCTCCCAGCTCGTCGGCACCCAGCTATACGGTTCTCCGATGCACATGCTCAATACCTCACTCCAATAAAATCCAGCACTCGGCCATAGCCGAGGCCCTTTTCATTTGGCTTCCACAGCCCGTCAGCAGGATCGTAAGCCCCGCCGCCGATGCAGAAATCATAGTGCTTGGGGTGCGTCTTCTTCATCCGCTCAAAGCGGTTTTCGCCTTTTTCGAGGTGTGCCCCGAACGCGCAGAACATGCACCCCGTCCTCTGGCAGCCCGTGCAGTGCAGCGGCTGCTCGATGAGCGTTGACGGGTAGTCATTCTCGCCGTCGCTCGCCACGATCTCGCCGTATACGCTGCAATACGGGATATTTTCGCCCTTGAGAAACGCAAGCACATCCTGTTCTGTCCAGAAACTCATTGGTTTGCTCATGGGGTGCTTGCCGTCAAATGCGTTACAGCCCGTTTTCTGCCACTTTATCATGCGCTGGCGGCTCTCCTCTGCCATCATCGCCGTCATTGATCTCAACTTGCTCGTGCTCTCGTACCTGTGCGCCGTTGATTTTTTCATAATGTGACAGCACTCGTCAGATACTCGAAACGGAGCGTAAAGCAGATATTTCCAGTTATCGCAGCAGAACGGGCTTTTCCGCCCATCCGGCGTAAGCAGCTCACCCCGCAGCCGTGCAAGCCTTGATTTGTTCCCGTTTTTGCGCGCGAGATACACGCAATTCGCAACCTCTTTGCTCACGATGCTATATCCGTACTTTGCTATGACCTGCCGGATATTCATTTTCGGTCTCAGCCGCACGAGCTGCACGTCGATCCGCGGGAATTGCTTTTGCAGCCACATCGCATAGTCGTTGACGAAGTGCTGAATCTCAGGATACTCAAGCCCTGTGTTGACAAATACCAGCGTCAGCGGATAGATCGGCGTGCGATAGCGCGATAGCTCCTGCGCGGCCAGATACGCCAGCACGGTTGAATCCTTCCCGCCACTGAACGATACGTAGCACTTGCCGTCCCATACGATGTACCATTGCTCGATCTTCTCGCGGCTTAAACTCGCTTTGTCCTCAAGTGGAAGCGCCAGCAGCTCCTTCGCCGCGCTCTGTGAGATCGGCTGATTCCCATAACCGGTCATTTGCGCTCTCCCAACTTCATAAAGCAGCCCCAAAAGGTCTGGCTTTTCTTACCGCTGTGATGACCGAAAAGCGGCTTCTGCCCGATGGCATCCCATACTTTGGCCGCGGGTATCTGTGTCTCCGCCCACTTGAAAATCAGCACACCGTCCGGTTTCAGCACGCGCATGCACTCGCGGAACCCGTCATGCAGCATCTTCGGCCAGTCCTCGCCGAGCTGCCCGTATTTCTTCCGCATCCATGCGTTTTCTCCAACACGGCGCAAGTGCGGCGGATCAAAAATAACGAGTGAAAATGTGTTGTCCGGAAAAGGCAAATCTGTAAAGTCGCACCGGATGTCTGGATGAATGATGCACTTGCGCTCGGAATCGCGGTCAGTGCTTGTCCACACCGCAGAACATTCCTCGTCGCGGACGTCGCAATAGACCGCAGCCGGATGCTGCTTATTAAACCAGATCGTCCGAGATCCGCACGTCACATCGAGAATTTTCTTTGCCCCGTTCCCGCCCATGATCTGGCTCGCCTGAATACTATTCATCGCACGCCACCTCCTGCACATAGCACCAGCTCAGCGGCGCGCGCTTGATGTCGCCGCTCAATTTTTCGCAGCCCTCGCATTCCCACGTGTATTCTGCGTGGCAAGAATCGCACGGATATGTTGCGCGGTGAAACTCGCTCAGCTCGCGCGGCGTGTCGTAGATGTGCAGATCGGTAATGTGCCAGCCGTAGCCGTCGCCCCGCGCGAGGTAATCATTCAGCATTTTGGGCGTCAAGCAGGCTGCATTGAACAGCCCGCCGACGGGCGAAGTGCGCATGGTGGTGGCGTCGCAAATGCAAGTCTCCACTAAATTCGGAATGCCCGTGTACCCGACGTGCGTGATCCAGTCGATCCGGTCGCAGGTGAACTCGCCGATGACATTGCCCTTGCGGTCTCCCCATTTCCCGCGGTTCCACTTGGCAACATCGCGTCCAAGACCAACTCGGAAAAGCTCGTTGCAGCCTTGCAGCGTGCAGTAGATATAGCACTTAAACGGCGTGTCCATTTTCGGGCGCGTCTTGCGCACCTCGATCGTCTTATCGCCGCTCGCAATCTTCTCGCACCACTTCGGGCGGATGCTGATTAAAACTGCTTTGCTCACGCCTCTACCTCCTCCACCTTCGCCAGCGGGCAGTAGACCAGGCAGTTGTGCTTGCTCGCGTCCCGCAGGATCGCTCTATGTACCGCCTTGCCGCTCTTGTCGAATCGCAGCTCATAGCCCTCGGGGTAATATTCGATCCCGGCGTACAGCACCTTCGGCTTGTCCCTTTTCACCGCCGCCTGCACGCACAGGTCTAAAAACATGCTTCGTTTCATGCGCTCATTCCTCCCCAAATCTCAGCTTTGTCACGGCAATAGGGAACTCCTCAATTTCACTCGCCCAGCGCGCCGTGCCTTTGCCGTTGCACCGCTCGAACACCAGCGGAAAGCCACCGATTCCGTCAAACAGGCTGCCCATCGTAACAGGACGCAAATATTGCGCGCTGATGCGCTTTGCAAGGAACGACCAGAACGGCAGCGCGATCGAATTGCCGCAGGCCTTATAACGCGGGCTGTCCGCGTCCTTGTGGAGCTTGCCCTTGCTGTCGCGCCACTCGCCGATGTCCGTCCAGCCGTCCGGATAGCCTTGCAGCCGCTCGCATTCCATCGGCGTGAGACGGCGAACGATCATTCCCGTGCGGACAG
>ERZ808266.146-NODE-146-length-28453-cov-4.092823_pt1 | contig 28453 bp, 28 predicted proteins | sample MGYA00521278_ERZ808266 | MGnify/ENA primary metagenome ERZ808266 (study PRJEB31516, sample SAMN03275591) | gut metagenome | biome: mammalia-associated habitat; material: feces | host: Papio cynocephalus | place: Kenya | collected 2012-08-02 ... | reverse complement strand
ATCGTGACATGCGCCAACGCCTCGCAGTATGGCAACAACGCATACATCGCGCCACAGGCAAGCATGAGAGACGGGCTGATGGACGTGGTAATCATTGAGCCTTTCAACATAATGGAAATTCCGCAAATAGTGATAGATATGTTCAGCAAGACATTGAACAAGAGTTCACGTATCAAGACATTCCGAACAAGGCACCTCCACGTGCACCGCTCGTCAGAAGGCCCAATACACTATGATGGCGAGCCAGTCATGGCAGGAGCCGATGTCGACATCAGCATCGTGCCAAAGGGCATAAAGGTAGTGGTGAACGCCGACGCCGACAAGGACAAGCGAAAACCCAACACATTGCAAAGGGCGGCTTGCGAAATGTTCAACGACCTAAACGCCATACAAGACGACATCGCAAAGCAGACACAACGTGGCATCAAAATGGCAAAAATGCTGCAAAAGAAGATTGGCGAGAACTTGCCAAATATATAAAAAAAGAAAAAAACACAGATTAAGATTTCGTTATAACCAAGATAATTAGTAATTTTGCAAACTCGAAAGGATTACTGTATAGCAGTTTGAAAATTAACAAGATATAATCAGATAATTAACAAGATGACAAAAGCAGATATCATCAACGAGATTGCTGAACAAACAGGATTACAGAGGAAGGAGGTCTCCGTAGTGGTGGAGGCTTTCATGGAGACTGTAAAGAGCACCATGCTCAAAAAGAAGGATAACGTATACCTCCGTGGGTTCGGCAGTTTCATTATAAAGCATCGCGCCTCAAAGACAGCTCGCGACATTGGCAAAGACATGACCATAACCATCGCGGCTCACGATATTCCGGCTTTCAAGCCTGCGAAAGTCTTCGTAGACGAGATGAAAGGCGAGTAAACAACAAGAATATTTTTTATATCACAACATTTTAATTTTACAATTATGCCAAACGGTAAGAAGAAAAAGGGTCACAAGATGGCTACTCATAAGCGCAAGAAGAGACTGCGCAAGAACCGTCATAAGAGCAAGTAAGCCCGAGAGACAGTTCCAAAAGGGGCTCGCCCTAAGGGCTTGCCCCTTTTTGTTTGTTGAACAAGTTGTCGCAGAGACAATTTAGAGAAAAACACAATCAGAAATGACAAGTGAAGTAATTATCGATGTCAAGCCCAAAGAGATTTCCATTGCCTTGCTTGAAGACAAGAGGCTGGTTGAATACCAGAATGAATCACGCTCGGCAAACTACTCTGTAGGCAACATCTACATCGCGAAGGTTAAGAAACTCATGCCGGGTCTCAACGCATGCTTTGTGGATGTAGGTTATGAACGCGATGCTTTCTTGCATTATCTTGATTTGGGTAGTCAATTCAACTCCTACGCTAAGTATATCAAGCAAATTGAGAGCGACAGAAAACATCCCATCCCATTCGCGAAAGCGTCACGTCAACCTGACTTGCAAAAAGACGGAAGCGTGCAACAAACGCTGAAAGTGGGACAAGAAGTATTGGTGCAAATCGTAAAGGAGCCCATATCAACAAAGGGACCTCGCATGACAGCCGAACTTAGTTTCGCCGGACGTTTCCTTGTGCTTATCCCATTTGGGGAAAAGGTATCGGTCTCATCGAAGATAAAGAGCAGTGAGGAGAAATCAAGACTGAAGCAACTCATCCAAAGCATTAAGCCAAAGAATTGTGGAGTCATAGTGCGCACTGTCGCGGAAGGCAAAAGGGTGGCAGAACTCGATGCCGAGATGAAAGTGCTTACAAGCAGGTGGCAGAGTGCCATAGACAAGGCGCAAAAAACACAGCGCCGTCCACAACTTATATATGAGGAGACGGGCAGGGCTGTCGCCATGCTGCGAGACCTCTTCAACCCCACTTACGAAAACATCTACGTCAACGACGAAGAGATTTGTAAGGAAGTGAAAGACTATGTGGCAATGATTGCCCCTGAAAAGGCGGGAATCGTAAAGACGTACACCGGGAAGGTGCCCATCTTTGACAATTTCAATGTCACAAAGCAAATCAAGGCCAGCTTTGGCAAGACCGTCAACTACGCCCATGGAGCCTATCTCATCATAGAGCACACAGAGGCCATGCACGTGGTGGACGTAAACAGCGGCAACAGGTCGAAAAACCAAAACGGGCAGGAGGCTACGGCTCTCGACACAAACCTTGGGGCTGCAGATGAGCTCGCCCGACAATTGAGACTGCGAGATATGGGAGGAATCATCGTGGTCGACTTTATCGACATGAACCTTGCCGAAGATCGGCAAATGCTCTATGAGCGAATGTGCAAGGACATGCAGAACGACCGTGCACGACACAACATCCTTCCGCTGAGCAAGTTCGGACTGATGCAGATAACGCGCCAACGCGTGCGTCCGGCAATGGATGTCAATGTTGAAGAAGACTGTCCTTCCTGCGGAGGAACTGGAAAAATACGCGCCAGCTTCTTATTCACGGATCAGCTTGAGAGAAAAATTGATCAACTCGTCAACAAGATAGGCATAAAAAAGTTTTATCTTTACGTTCACCCATACGTCGCGGCCTATATCAACCAAGGCATTGTAAGCCTTAAACGCAAATGGCAAATGAAGTATGGCTTTGGAGTTCACGTCTACTCTTCACAGAAACTCGCTTTCCTGCAATATGAGTTTTATGACCCCAATGGGGAATTCATCGACATGAAAGAAGAAATCGAGACAAAGTAACCAACAATAAAAACCGCCGCGCTTAGAAAGGTAAGCACGGCGGTTTTTCCGTTTTTATGCTTTTTTATTACGATAATCATGCGTTTGGTATCACCTTAAACCTAATACGGAACGTATGGCTCATCTCATCCCAGTTGGTACCAAGCAAGACAAACTTGCCTATTTGCGAGGTAGACCTCACATGCTTTCCAATGCATGGACAAGCGTCGTAGTCTCCTATGCGCACTATGCGAATTGCCTCAGACGCATCCTTTGGCAAACGGTCAAGCGATATACCGTTAGGAATGTGGTTTCGATCCACCATCTCATAGGTCACTGGCATGTCAGCCTCTATCAGACGATTCATCTCGACCTCAATGGCCTTTTCCTCTTGGCGTGACGGCTTATGGTCGAGAACATAGCTTATCTTGCTCTTCTTGCGCTCTATGTGGGCATTGTCCGACCGTTCACAACCGAACATCCTTATCATCAACTGGTTGAGCAAATGCTCAGCGGTGTGCGCAGGCGGAAACTCGTCCTTGCCGTGCTCGTTAAGGACTAATGAGTCTGTTCTCATCTTGATATTGAATTTAAGAATCTTTGCACCATAAGGAGGCAATTCCATGGTCACGGCTCCATCTTCTTTCAGTTCCATAGACAGCTTCTCTCCACTCAAGAGGTCGGAAGCCACCACCTCACGCTCCGGCAGTCCAAGAAAGTCGAAAGCATGCTTGGGTATAACGACGGAGACACGTACGTCTGGACGTGAGAAATTCACAACTATAAGTAACACCTCATCGTCTTTCTTCCTCATGAAAGCGAACTGCTCTCTGGGGTTGAATTGCCAAGTTTGGTTGTTGGCATACATCAAGTCGAAGCACTCTCCTTCACTGACTGCCTTTTCCTTGTTGGCTATGCGTAGCACCTCACGGTATGCCTTCTGCAATTTCTTCTCACCATCAGTAAGCCCATCAGAAGTGAAAAACTCTCGTCTTACCGAATCCACGCTCCAATAGTCAAAGATGGTTGTGCGTCCATCTTTGCCCGAAAAACCTTCCGTATCCATGCCGCACTCGCCAACCTCCTGGCCGAAATAAACCATGAACGGGTTTTTCTGCAAGAGGGCTGCGACCACAAGGGCTGGCACCGCCTTGGCACCATCGCCACAATAGAAGTCGCTGCCGACGCGTTGCTCATCGTGATTCTCAAGGAAGTAGAGCATGTGTTCCTTTATGTCATCCGTATTCTGCCAGCACCACGTAATGCTGTTGGCCGGACGTCGCTCACATACCACGTCACGAAGACAATCGTACATACCGACCTTGTCGTATAGGTAGTCGAAACCAGAAGCCACATACTTGCGGTATTGGTTTGTATCGTAAACCTCTCCTATAAAAACAAGCTGCGGATAACGCTCCTTCACTATACCCGTGGCATAACACCAAAAATCTGACGGAACCATCTCCGCCATATCACAACGGAAGCCATCAATGCCTTTTTCCGACCAAAAGAGCAAAATGTCGGTCATCTTTTTCCATGTGTCGGGAATTGGAGTGAAGTGATAGCTACGACCACTGGCATCGCAATAGTCGACACCATAGTTGAGCTTAACCGTCTCATACCAATCGTACTTGCCTGGCTCGGCGCAAAACTTGTCGTTACCAGTACATTTAGCGGGGGTCTCCACATAAGGTTCCTCGCCATCTGCTGGTGACACAGGAGACACAAAAGCATGCCCTGGACAATAATAAAAATTATTATGTGGGTCAAAATGCTTGGTCTTGTCATCATTTGCACCCAGGTCGCTTACACCTTCAGGAAGGTTTACGCTATGATACTCACGCGCCACATGATTGGGCACGAAGTCTATTATCACCTTCATGCCAGCCTCATGGGTTCGTTGCACGAGAGCCTCGAACTCCACCATACGCTCCGGAATGTTCTCGGCTATGTCAGGATCCACGTCATAATAATCCGTAATGGCATATGGCGAACCAGCCTTGCCCTTAACCACGCAAGCGTGTTGGCGCGGAACACCGTACTGCGAGTAATCTGTAGTAGTAGCATGACGAATGATACCTGTATACCACACGTGCGTAAAGCCCATGTCGTGTATTTTCCTCAGTCTGACTACATCAAAGTCGTTCATCTTCCCCACCCCATTCTCGGCAAGCGTACCATTCTTCTTAAGGGAAGTGTTGCGATTGCCGAAAAGGCGCGTGAAGACTTGGTATATAATAACCTTTTTGTTCATCGAGCAATCAGGCAATTCCGTGAGCAGCCACTGCCTTGTCGATGCGATGAATCATGCCTTGCAAAGCCTTGCCTGGGCCACACTCCGTGAAGTCGTCGGCGCCATCGGCTATCATATTTTGCACGCTCTTGGTCCAGCGCACTGGACTTGTAAGCTGTGCTATGAGATTGGCCTTGATCTCATTTGGATCAGTATGAGGCTTCGCGTCAGCATTCTGGTATACTGGGCACTTAGGAGCGGAGAATTGTGTCTTCTCGATGGCAGCCTGGAGCTCTTCCTTCGCAGGCTGCATGAGAGGCGAATGGAAACCTCCGCCCACTGCCAAAGGTAATGCGCGCTTTGCGCCGGCGGCCTTCAACTTCTCGCAAGCCTCGGCAATAGCCTCCTTGTCACCAGAAATAACGAGCTGGCCAGGACAGTTGTAGTTAGCGGCCACTACGACCTTGCCTTCCTTGCTGACCTCGGCACACACCTGCTCAACAGTCTCGTCTGGCAAGGCGATAATGGCTGCCATGGTGCCAGGGTTCTTCTCACAGGCTTTCTGCATTGCGTTGGCTCGCGCCGCAACGAGCTTCAAGCCATCCTCAAAGTCGAGAGCACCACTGGCCACAAGAGCCGAGAACTCTCCAAGCGAGTGTCCCGCTACCATTGCCGGCTGGAAGTCATCGCCAAGGCAAAGGGCTGAAATCACACTGTGAAGGAAGACGGCTGGTTGCGTCACCTTGGTCTCCTTGAGCTGCTCATCAGTACCCGCGAACATGATTTCGGTAATCTTGAAGCCAAGTATCTCGTCAGCCTTATCAAAGAGCTTTTTTGCCAATGCGTTGTTCTCATACAAATCCTTGCCCATACCCACAAACTGCGAGCCTTGTCCGGGAAAAACGAATGCTTTCATATTAGTATTCAGATATAAAATATTTAATTAGAGTGATTATCTTAATAAAAATCCCATTCACTACAAGTAGCGAATGGGATCATTATGATTTTTTGCTTTACAGTGCAAATATAAAGCGATTACTCTGCGGCTGGAGCCTCTTCTGCCTTGGGGGTTTCCTCAGCTTTCGAAGCCTCTTCCGCCTTAGGAGTCTCTGGTTCAACAGCCTTAGGCTCCTCTTTCTCTGCTACAACCTTAACAGGAACTTTCACCTCCACATCCTTGCAGAAATGAACAGTAGCCTCGAACTCACCCACCTTACGTGCCTCTCGCATGGTGATAATCTTACGATCAATCTCAATACCAAGTTTAGCGAGCTCCTCTGCGACCTTAGCAGGACCAACAGAGCCATAGAGGTGACCAGTTGCCGCAACCTTTGCAACCACCGTAACAACAACATCCTTGAGAGCCTCTGCGCGCTTCTCCGCATCAGCCTTCTTGGCTGCAATTTTGGCAGCCTGTTGTCTCAGGTTCTCAGCGAGGACTTTCTTGGCGCTCTCAGAAGCGATAACGCCCTTGCCTGTAGGGATGAGATAATTGCGGCCGTAACCGTTCTTCACGTTCACGATCTCGTTCTTGTATCCAAGACCGATAATATCTTCTTTAAGTATGATTTCCATGTCTTAGCCTCCTTATTATTATTTCAGCAAATCGGTTACGAATGGAAGCAACGCAATCTGGCGGGCACGCTTCACAGCCTGAGCCACGCGGCGCTGATACTTCAGCGAAGTACCTGTAATACGGCGAGGAAGAATCTTACCCTGCTCATTAAGGAACTTCTTGAGGAACTCAGGATCCTTGTAGTCGATATACTTGATGCCGCTTTTCTTGAAACGGCAATACTTCTTCTTCCTCGTGTCTATGGAAGGAGCGGTGAGATAACGAATCTCACTATTGTTAGCGCGTGTGTTATTCTGCTCTGCCATGATTATGCCTCCAACTTTTTACCCAGCTTTGCGCGACGCTTCTCCGCATAAGCGGCAGCATACTTGTCGAGCTTCACTGTCATGAAACGGATTACCTTCTCGTCGCGGCGGAAGCCGGTCTCAAGAGTGTCAACTACTGTAGGCTCTGCCTTGAACTCAAACAGGCAATAGAAGCCTGTTGACTTTTTCTCAATGGCATAAGCCATTTTCTTCAATCCCCAAGCCTCTTCGTTAAGAATCTCAGCACCATTGTCGGTGAGCAGCTTCTTGAACTTAGCGGCCGTTTCCTTCATCTGTTCATCAGACAAAACGGGAGTCAAAATGAAAACGGTCTCGTATTGATTCATACTACTTTGAAATGAAAAATTTGTTGTTTTGCAAAAATGCGAGTGCAAAGATACGCTTTTTTATCTGAACATCAATGGCATAACTATCTTTTTAGTCATCTTTTAACATTCATTTTAACATGCAACACTACCAAGGACACGTTTTTATTTGTAATTTTGCATCCATACATATATATTGATAAGCATTATCATGCGAAAGACATTTACCATATTAAGAAAGTCATTGGCAACCGCCAAAAGACTTGGCACCATGACCATGCGCCACGTCGGGTTACAATTCGTCTACGGCGGAGTCATTTGCTTCGCCATGTTGTACGCTACAGGCCTCACAAACTATAACATATTCAACATTTTACCCGTCATTTCAATTCTCCTCGGAATAATTGGCTATACCAAAAGCGAGAAGCGAAAAAGCCTCTATTAAACACCAGATTCACGCCTTTCGACATTATGCTTAAAAGGCAAGGGGGTTAATACGGAAAAGTCGATGCTTTTCCGTAAACGCAACAACATACACAAAAAAAGCCATTCATCAAAAGACGAATGGCTTTTTGCGGTGCGTACGAGATTCGAACTCGTGACCTCCTGCGTGACAGGCAGGCATTCTAACCAACTGAACTAACGCACCTCGTTGGCTAAAAGAAAATAAAATTTGCGGTGCGTACGAGATTCGAACTCGTGACCTCCTGCGTGACAGGCAGGCATTCTAACCAACTGAACTAACGCACCTCGTTGGCTTTATTTCTTTTTTGCGAGTGCAAAGGTAGTAAGTTTTTTTTATCCCACCAAATTTCCACCCGTTTTTTTTACAAAAAAATGCATCAAGTACACATTATGATAGTTATCGCCATCAAAAAGCCAGTCTTTCAGCTCCGCATCACGCTCAAAACCGCTCTCTTCAAACAGTTTTATGCAACTTGTGTTCTCTACGCTCATATATACGTATAGCTGATGAACATGGATTATCCTCCTGGCATAACTGATGAGTTCCGACAGGGCAGCCTTGCCATAGCCTTGTTTTCTATATTTTTTCCTTATGATGATTCCGACCTCCGCTCGTTTATGTTGAGGGTTGAAATTAAACAGGTCTATCATGCCGATAAAATCATTACTTTTATCCGTGACAATTAGCCTCACCTGCTTATCTGTGTAAATGTCGCCAGTGGCATTGGCAATGAACTCGTGTAAGACGAAGCGAGAATATGGCATATTCACATCGGTAACGCTCCACGTGTCGTGGTCGTTTTCTATAACATACATCATGTCAAGATCCTCTGGCTCCATCGCCCTAAGGATAACTTTCGGCAACTCATCTTCTCTCATATTCAATTGCATAACCCTCATCACATCCACGTTTTGCGTTTAATGGTCTCATGCTCGGTAATTATCATGTCCTCATTAGGATAATACACCGCAATTAGTGCCCTTCCCTCATAGTAATCGTACATGACAGACAACATATCAGCGTAGGAGAAAGCCATGGCATCAAAGGTAATATAAGTTCTTTGGCTTTTCTTATGTGGCAATGTGGCATTTAGAAAGTTAGTGTTTGCATCATGGATTTCTGCCCATAAGCCATTCTCGGAAATGAGACGCTGGCATTTTTTCATGTTGTCAGGGTTGACATGGATGACAAAGAAGGAATCTTGAATTTCGGCATCCACGAACCCTAAGTTTTTTCTAACTTTCTTGAACGCTACAGCACAAAATGCCATCATGGCTTTCGCATTGACAGCGACACCCAAAAGAGGCAGCAGCAACCTGCCCATACCTCTATAATGCTTTTTACAGAATATGAGCATGGCTTTATAAAACACGTGGACATAGCGGAAGCTCGACTTTTGGGTGGATTCTCCCTTGTAATGAAGAATGCGCAAGGGCAAATACCAATTTTCCCAACCTCCTTCCAACAGCCTATAGCTCAGGTCTATGTCTTCTCCATACATGAAAAAATTCTCGTCGAGCAAGCCAATCTGTTCCAAAGCAGTTCGCCTGAGAAGGAAAAAAGCCCCACTGATGATTTCTATCTTTGCTTCTTCATCCCATGGAAGCCAGCCCATATAGTAGTGACCTGTGCGCTTGCCTTTTGGAAAGCGAGAGCAAAGTCCGGCGAACTTGAACATTGCCGTCAACGGAGTCGGAATGCCACGCCGCGACTCCTTGGCATCGGTACCGTCAGGGTTCGTCATCCTGACCCCAGCGCCCCCAGCCTGCGGATGCGCCTCCATAAAAGCTAAAGCGCGACGGATAGTGTCTCCGGCTACAAAAGTGTCGGGATTGAGCAAAAGCACGTATTTGCCTTTGCTTTGCCTTATTGCGTGGTTGTTGGCTTTCGCGAATCCTAAATTATGGTTGCAACTTATAAATTTCACGGCGCTAAACAGTGGGCGAAGGTATTTCACCGTTTCGTCGTGGGAATGATTGTCAAACACTATCACCTCAGCGTCGATGTCCCTCAAAGCTTCCTGCAACGAGGTGAGACACTGCCAGAGATAGTCTTTTACATTGTAGCTTACTATAATAACGGACAGCAACATCTTATTTTCCGGAGGCTTCCATTTGGCACCTGGCTTTTGATGGATACACAAAACACAGACACAGGACACATATTATGCCCATGTATCCAAAGGCTACATTCATGAACATGTAATATAGCCAGCAATTGACCATCATTGGCACGGCAAGCATACAAAGACGCAAAGTGCCCCACGTGACAAGTGAATGGATTGGGCTCAGTAACAGCTGCCGTCTTACGATGCCAAACTTAAACAATCTCAAGGATAGCGGGATCATCATTATGGTCAAGAGTTCCATGACTATCGCCACATAATATTCTTGCACCTTGTTTTCGAGCCAGCCACCAGAGAGCAGCAAATCATTCTCGAACAAGATAATGACGCAGAAGCAGATGAAAACGGGAATCCAAAACTCTACGAGGAGTAGTTTTCGGGAATTGCTCATCAAAAAAATGATTTATGGTTTTATTAGTTGTAAAGCTAATCATTCTATCGGCGTGCGATTCACTATTGAGCGACCAAGTGTCACTTCGTCGGTATATTCCAGTTCGTTGCCCACGCTGATGCCTCTTGCTATGACAGTTTGCTTCACGTTGAAAGGCTTAAGTTGTTTCGTGATGTAGAAGTTGGTGGTGTCTCCCTCCATTGTGGAACTGAGAGCGAGGATCACTTCGTTGATGCCGCCTGCCGCCACCCTGCTTACAAGAGAGTCAATTTCTATGTCACCAGGGCCTATGCCATCCATAGGAGAGATAATGCCTCCTAAAACGTGATATAGCCCATGATACGCCTGGGTGTTTTCTATCGCCATGATGTCTTGCACGTTTTCCACGACACATATAGTAGTATGGTCGCGCCGATCGTCCGAACATATGGGGCAGACATCCGTATCGCTTATGTTATGGCATATTCGGCAATACTTAATGTCATGCCTCAACCTGCTGATGGCATTAGCAAAGGAATCGACAGAAGCCACTGGCTGTTTTAGAAGATGCAAGGCAAGGCGCAAAGCCGTCTTTGGCCCTACGCCAGGCAGTTTTCCAAGCTCATCAGTGGCACGCGCAAGCAACACGGATGGATATTGTTCCATCATTTGCCAAGGTAGATGCCAAAGCCAAGGCGCAAGCCTATGGTAGAATAGTCGGAATGCTTCTTTATGCTTTGCTGGTAATATATGCTTGGCTCTATGGTTATTGTATGGCTGAGGAAGAAGGCATAGCCTACCTCTATACCAGGCATTAAGTCGTTATAGCCTTTGGAGTGGACATATTTTGCATTCGCACCAAGGAAGATGCCGTTCTGCGTTATGTAATAGCGACCACCAACGCCAAGGTTCAAAGAGTTGCTATGTTCCTTGCCAGGATGATCAAAGCCGGCTTGGGCATAAGCCAGCAAGTTGTCTGCGGCGAAGACACCCGCCTGCGCGTTAATCCCGAACTTTGCCTCGTTGATGCCATTGTAGCTGAGGTCAAGCCCAGAGAGCGATGCGCCGATATATGTCTTTCCCTGTTCAAACTGCGCGCTTGCCGAGATACTGGCGAGCACGACGATGATTAAAGTTAAAACCTTTTTCATGAAATCCAGTATTTAAATGTTTGTTCGCCTGTGAGGAATGTTATTGCAGGGACTTTCCCAGCCCCTACATGAAATCAGAATCTAAGTTCCTTTAGTATTTCGGCCATTTTTTGTTTCGTTTCAATATTTGTCGGGACAAGTGGCAGACGAAGGACGTTCTCTATGAATCCCATGTCATTAAGCAGTGCTTTCACGCCAGCCGGGTTGCCATCTATAAATAGCAACTTGTACAGCTCGGTAAACATATGGTGAATCTTGCGTGCTGGTTCATACTCTCCGTTGAACTCCAAGCGTATCATCCTTGAAAACTCCTTGGGCAGTGCGTTGCCAATGACGGAAATGACGCCTATCGCCCCACTTGCTATCATGGAAAAAGTCAATGCGTCGTCACCACTTATGACATCGAAGTGGCGTGGCTTGCTTTTTAATATTTCGTCCACCTGCTCCAGGCTGCCTGACGCTTCCTTTATGCCAACGATGTTCGGGAAATCTGTAGCCAATCGCACGGTCGTAGCGGCTTTCATGTTAACCCCTGTGCGGCCTGGCACGTTGTACATCACTATCGGCAATGGCGCGTTTTGAGCAATGGCCTTGAAGTGTTGGTATAGACCCTCTTGTGATGGTTTGTTGTAGAATGGGCAAATACTCAATATTCCGTCTATTCCGCTCCAATCCGTCGATTTCATTTCCTCAATGACAGCGTAGGTGTTGTTTCCACCGCAATATTTTAGCAATGGTACACGTCCTTTGTTGACATCCTTTATTACTTCGGTTATCTTGTCTTTCTCTTCACGGGTAAGGCATGGTGCCTCTGCCGTGGTAGCGAGTATGCATAGGAAGTCGGCGTTGTTGTTTATTTGGTAGTCAACGAGTTTCGCGAGGGCTTTGTAGTCAACCTCTCCCTCTTTCGTGAACGGTGTTATTAAAGCAATGCCTAATCCCTTGAAAATGTTCTGTGCCATTGTATAAGAAGCTAAGTTATCTCATGGACGCTTAAGCGTCAGTCATTTTGCAAAGTTAATCTTTTTGTGTTTAATATCAAAAGAAAAAGCCTATTTACTTCCAATAAATAACAAAACCATGGACAAAAGCACCAACAACAAGTCAATGGCCTTGCCTTTAAGATTGCGCTCATGGAAGAGGACGCCACCTATGAGGAAACTCACGAGCACGCTGCTTCGCCTGATCATGGATATTATGGAAATCATCGCACTTGGCAAGCTGAGCGCATAAAAATAGAGGAAGTCGGCTGCTGACAAGAATATGCTTATTCCTATTATCGACCAACTCCAATGAAACCTGTCAATCTTGCGCCGCGGAAACCAGATTATGGCGAGCATCACGAGCATCATCGCCGACTGATAGATGTTGTACCACGATTGCACGGCCATCCTGTCGAGTCCCACGCCGCCATCCGACGGCGAGGCCATTAGGTACTTGTCGTAGAGTCCACTTGCGGCTCCAAGTATTGCCGCCAACACGATGCACCCAATCCATTTGTCATGCGCGAAGTCGATGCCTTCCTTCTTGCCCGACCTGCTGAGCAAGAGGAAAGACGTGGCCGCCACCGCCACACCTGCCCATTGCCAAGCATTGAGCCTCTCGCCATAGACAAGCAACGCCCCGACAAGGACCATCACGGGGCGAGTGGCGTTTATAGGGCCAACTATTGTCAGTGGCAGATGCTTCATGCCTATGTATCCAGCCAACCAAGAAGAAAGCACGATGACACTCTTGAGAATGACGTAGCGGTGCATCTCCCAACCGCCGCCTCCGACATGGAGAGGGCTGCTCGAAGGCAGCGCGCCCATGGCCGACAACACAATCAAAGGCAGGAAGATGAGCGAGCAAATCACGGTGTTGATAAACAGCACGGGAATGACAGCATTGCCGCGAAGTGCCTTTTTCTTGAACGAGTCATAGAAACCCAAAAGGGCCGCCGACATGAATGCTAATAGTAACCACATAAGTATCGTCTCTGTTTCTATACATGAACAACCCTACCAAGGCTGTGATGTCATGGTAGGGTTGTGGTTTATGTGTTGTCGTTTGTCTTAGAATGGCAGGTCTTCGCCAGAAGTGCTATCGTCACCACCACCAAGCGGGTCTACCTTTGCCGGCTGTTTAAAGCCTGGTTCCGAAATTGATGTTGGCCCGCCCAATTGCCCGCCTTGCTCTGGCGGAACGCCTGTGCTCACCGCGTTAGGGTCTACATGGTCGCATTGGTAGCAATTGATATCGTTGAAATAGCGGTCTTGCCACGCACGGGCGTTGATGTCGAGCCATACGTGGACGGTATCGCCTTGGTGAATGTTGAATTGCGCAATCCTGTCAGCGCCGAATACGCGGAAAAGGCAAGCACGTGGATATTGGTCCTTGGTCTGTATGACAAACTCCTGTGACTTCCATGCATTGCCAGTGCGCTGTGATGTGCCTTCCTTCGCAGGATACTCTTTTATGATTACGCCTTCTACTTCTATTCCTTGTAAAGCCATAATTGTGTGAAATTGGATTTTATGATTTATGAATATTATGCGAAATTAGAGAAAAAATCGCTTACGGCAAAGCGTTTGATGATTAAAAAATGAAAAAAATGAAAAAGCTTTTTCCTTTTCTGACCTTTTAAATAAATAATATGTATCTTTGTGCAATAATAATAGTGAAATATAACAAAACTGAAGATACGATGAGATTCACACTTTCAAGCACGGTTCTCAACAGCCGTTTGCAAACCCTTGCGAAGGTCATCAACAGCAAGAACTCCCTTGCCATCCTTGAGAGCTTCCTCTTCCAGGTTCACGACGGGAAGATGGAGGTCACGGCCTCCGACAGTGAAAACCTTATGAGGACTACGATTCCTCTTGACGAATGCGACGCGGAAGGCGATTTCGCCATTCCTAACCGAACTGTCCTTGACGCGGTGAAGGAACTTCCCGAACAGCCTCTCACGTTCGAGGTCAACACGGAGACCTATGAGGTGGCTATTGAATACCAAAACGGACGATACAATTTCACGGCTCAAGACGCTGAAGAGTATCCGCAAAAGTCAAACATAGGCAATGATGCCAAGACATTGACCATCAATGCCAAAGTATTGTGCGAAAACATCAACCGTACACTTTTCGCCACCGACAACAACGACATTCGCCCCGTGATGAACGGTATCTACTTTGACCTTCTTCCTGATTGTCTCGCTTTCGTGGCATCGGATGGGCACAAGCTCGTGCGTTGTCGTTACAATGGCATCCAGAGCGAGGAGCACGACTCGTTTATCCTCCCGAAGAAGCCTGCAATGCTCCTTCGCGCCGTTCTCGACAAGAGCGAGGAGGATGTGACTATAAAGTTCAATTCCAACTGTGCGGAATTTCACTTCCAGGGAGGCATGCTTTCAAGCACGCTCATCGAGGGCGTTTTCCCAAACTATAACGCTGCCATACCGACCGACAACTCCAACGAGCTCATCATAGACCGCAAGGCCCTCCTTGGAGCCATTCGCCGCGTGCTGCCGTTCGCGAGCATGAGTTCTCAGCTTATCAGGTTCCATCTTGACAATGGCTGCCTTGAGCTGTCGTCGGAAGACCTCGACTTCGCCACGAGCGCAAAGGAAAAGATTGTTTGCGAATATAATGGCGTGCCATTGCAAATTGGATTCCGTGGCGACTTCTTCTCCGAGATACTTAACAGCATAACAACCGATGAAATCAAGATGCTTCTTGGCGACCCGAGCCGCGCCGGGGTCATCTACCCCACCGAGCAGCCTAAAGACCAAGATGTATTGATGTTGATTATGCCATTGCTTTTGGGTGAGTAGAGCCATGCGTTTGAATCTTACTAAACCTCTGGTGGTCTTCGATTTGGAGGCCACTGGCCTTGACTTGGTAAATGACCGAATCATTCAGATTTCCTACGTGAAAGTCTCCCCTGGCGACAAGGATGGCGAAGAGGAGCGGAAAAGCATTTTCGTGAATCCCGGCAAGCCAATACCGGCTTTCGTCCAACAGCTAACGGGGATAACTGATGACATGGTGAAAGACGCGCCAACGTTCAAGCAGCTTGCCAAACAGCTTGCCGACTCTTTCATGGGATGCGATTTCGCGGGCTTCAATAGCGACCGCTTCGACGTTCCTATGCTTGCAGAGGAATTCTTAAGGGCTGGTATCGATTTCGACTTCTCCAAATGCCGTCTCATCGACGCTCAGAACATTTACCATAAGCGTGAGCCACGCAACCTCGCAGCTGCGTATAAGTTCTATACAGGCCACAAGATGGAAGACGACTTCCGCGCTCATCGTGCCGATCAGGACGCAGAGGCAACTTACCGTGTGCTGATGGGTGAGCTCGACAAGTACGCTCCTGCCAACGTTGAGGAACCATCTCTGGCACTTCCAAACGACATGAATGCCTTGGCAGAGGAGTCAAGGATGAACAACAATGTCGACTTCGCTGGCCGTATTGTATGGGAAGACGTAAAAGACAAGAATGGCAAGGCGATAACCGACAAGGACGGCAACCCTGTGCGCCATGAGGTCTTCAACTTCGGGAAATACAAGGGGCATTCGGTCACAGACGTGCTGCATCGTGACCCAGGCTATTACAGTTGGATGCTCAACGCCGACTTCACGCTCAACACCAAGCAGGTGCTGACACGCATAAGGCTTAGAGAGGCAAAACTGACTATGAATGCATAGGCTCCTGTTCGTATTTGTCGCCCTCATGATGATCATGGCGGTAAAAGCCCAAGAGCTTAACGCCAAGATTACCATAAACCACAATCAGATAAGTGGTACTGACGCTTCTGTCTTTGACAACCTGCAACAAACCTTGACGCAGTTTGTCAACGACAGGCAGTGGACTGATCTGCAGTTTGCCAAAAGGGAACGCATAACGTGCAACTTCAACATCACGGTGACAAAATACGACCAGTCGAGCGGCATGTTCACGTGCAAGGCCATCATACAGGCTAACAGACCTGTGTATAACGCCTCATACAATTCCACATTATATAACAATACCGACAACGATTTCAATTTTGTTTTCAGGCAGTTTGACCAATTAGAATTCAACGAAGAGACTGTAGACAATCAGCTTACGGCTCTCTTCGCTTATTACGCTTATCTCATCATTGGCATCAACCTCGACAGCTTCTCTCCCATGGGCGGAAGCGATGTCCTGGAGCGATGCATGAATCTCGTGAACAACGCCCAGAACCTCGACTTCACCGGTTGGAAGTCGTTTGACAACGACCGTTGTCGCTTTGCCATCATAAATGAATATCTTAATGGAGGTATGCAACCCTTCAGGCAGTTGCAGTATGATTATTACCGCAAGGGGCTCGACGAGATGGCGGCCAACGCAGACAGGGGTCGAGCGGAAATAACGGCGGCGATAGAAAATGACTTGAAGAAATGCCATGAAGATCGTCCACAAAGTCTGCTGCCGCAAATATGGACTGACTATAAGCGCGACGAGCTTGCCAACATATACAAAGGCAAGGGCACACCGAAAGAAAAGGAGACAGTCTATGACATCCTATTCTCTATCAATGCCTCGCAGAATAATGCGTGGGAAAAGATAAAGCAATAAACAAAAATGCTCAAACAACTTTACATAAAGGACTTCACGCTGATAGACGAGCTCAACATCCAGTTCAACCCTGGCTTCTCTGTCATCACTGGTGAGACAGGCGCCGGAAAGAGCATCGTAATAGGCGCGCTTCACCTGCTATTAGGGCAACGCGCCGACTCCAAGCAAGTGAAAATAGGACGCAAGAAATGCGTCATCGAGGCACATTTCGACTTGTCGCGTTACGACATGGAGTCGTTTTTTGATGACAACGAGATCGACTACGACGCCACTGACTGCATATTGAGGCGTGAGGTCAGCGAGAAAGGCAAAAGCCGTGCTTTCATAAACGACACCCCCGTGTCGCTCACCACTCTGCGTGACCTTGGCGACCAGCTTATCGACATCCACAGCCAGCACCAGAACCTCTTGCTGCAGAAAGAGGACTTCCAACTCAATGTCGTGGACATCATCGCTGGCGACTCCGCCCTCCTTGCCAACTATAAGGAGAAATACTCTGCGTGGCTTTTAGCCAAGAAAACTTATGCCGACTATGAGGAGGCGTGCAAGCGAAACAAGGAAAACGAGGAGTTTCTCCGATTTCAATTCTCTGAACTTGACAAGGCAAAGCTTGTTAGGGGTGAGGAGCAAGAGCTCGAGCAACGCTCACAAACCATGAGCCACACAGAGGATATTAAGAACGCTCTATTCACGGCTTCAGAGGCTTTGTCGAAAGAGGACTCTGGCGGAATGGCCATGACACGCGATGCCGCCGACAGCATGCGCGACATTGCCGAGGTGTACCCAGACGCTAAGGCCATTGCCGACAGGCTCGACTCTGCCTACATTGACCTCAAGGACATCTCTCGTGAGATAGATGGGCATCTTGAGAATGTCGATTTTGACCCACAAGAGCTAAATGTCATCAACGAGCGATTGGATCTCATCTATTCTCTTGAACAGAAATTCCACGTCTCATCGTCCGAGGAACTCATCTTGGAGCAAGAGAAGATAAAGACAGAACTTGAAAGCATTGATGGTGGTTCAGAACAGCTTGCCGAGCTCAAGGCCAAGAGCGACAAGGCTTATGCCGATTGTATCGCCGTTGCCAACAAGCTCAGCGAAGCAAGGAAAAAGGCTGCCGTCAAGGTTGAGGAAGAAATGAGGCAAAGACTTGTCCCATTAGGCATTCCCAAGGTGCGGTTCGCCATAGATTTCAAGGATGGCGATTGCACGGCATCAGGAACAGACAGGGTGCGGTTTCTCTTCAGCGCCAACAGCAGCACGGCATTGCAACCAGTGGCGCAAGTGGCGTCGGGTGGCGAGATAGCGCGTGTCATGCTATCGCTGAAGGCGATGATAAGCGGAGCGGTGAAGTTGCCAACTATCATCTTTGACGAGATAGACACTGGCGTTAGCGGACGTGTAGCTGAGAAGATGGCGCAGATTATGCGAGAGATGGGAGACCACAACCGTCAAGTAATCTCCATCACGCACCTGCCACAAATAGCCGCGATGGGAACCACCCACTATAAGGTGAGCAAGGAGGAGACACCAGACGGTACAGTGAGCCACATGCGTTTGCTTTCACAGGCAGAGAGGGTGGACGAAATTGCCCAGATGCTTAGCGGGAGCAGCATCTCGCAAGCGGCAATCGACAACGCTCGCACACTGCTCGAGAACGTGAAGTGAGAACATTGAAACAATGATTAATCGAAACAAGGAAACTATGAGAACAAAGATTATACGACTTCTATTGACCGTTGCCATCATGTTGCCCACAATGGCAATGGCACAACCTGCCACAGTGAAGAAGGCCGCGCAAAGCGTCTTCTCCCTTACTACATACAACGCCGATGGCACTATCCTTTCTTCATCGCATGGTGTCTTTACCGGAACCGCTGGCGAGGCTATCGCAATGTGGCATTCATTCAAGGGCGCGGCACGCGCGGTCATCATCGACACCAAGGGCAAGCAATATGATGTGGACGCAATGCTCGGAGTGTCAGAAAACTACGATTTGTGCCGTTTCAGAATCAAGGGTTATTCAAATGGAGGCACTGCACTTCTACCTGCATCCGGCAACTCAATTGCCCCATCCATGTTCATCGTTGGATACGACATTAAGAAGCCTGAGATAAAAAGCATATCGCCAGTCCGCACGGAGAAGTTCATGACAGACCTCAACTATTACGTCTTCAAGGACGAGGACGTGTCGGGAGCCATGTTGGGTTGCCCGGTCGTGAGCGCGGACGGCAAGTTGTTGGGCATTGTCCAAAGACCCGACAACGGTGGTGAGGCGTTTTCTGCCGATGCGCGCCTCACCACGACATTCAAGCGCTATGGCTTTTCCATCAACGACCAGACTTTCCGCGCCACAGGCATTCGCGTGGCCTTGCCAACGGAGCAAAAGGACGCAACGCTGATGCTTGTGCTTGCGGCAAGCCTGTCTGATAGCGTTAAGTACAACGAGTATATCGACGACTACATCCGCTATTTCCCGACTGCCACCGAGGGTTATAACGCCAAGGCCACGCAGTTTGTCAACTATGGCAAACTCGCTGAAGCCGATGAGATGCTTCAGACCGAGACAAAGCGTTCTGTCAACAAGGACGTGGCTTATAGCAACTATGCTGCCCTTGTGTATCGCGCTTCCATCTATCGTATTGACACTACATTTACCAAATGGAGCCTTGACAAGGCTTACGAGTTGGCGGGCGAGGCATACAAGGCCAACCCCTTGCCAGCCTATCAGCATCAGCAAGCCCAGGTGTTGTTTTCCAAAGGCAAATACAAAGAGGCTCTCGACTTGCTCACCGCTCTGCAAAAAACCGACCTTGGCAAGACAGGAGAGGTGTATTATGAGTCGGCACAGTGCAAGGCAAGGCTCAACGCCCCCAAGCAGGAAATCATGGCATTGCTCGACTCGGCTGTCAACGTGCAGCCAGGACTGCCTTCCGCCTCTTACGTGCTCGCACGAGGCAGACAATACGATGAGGACGGTAATTACCGACAGGCATTTCTCGACTACCTGAAATACGACTCCCTGATGAATTTCAATGCCACTGCCGACTTCTATTACATGAAATTCAAGTGCGAGATGAAGATCAGGCAGTATCAGCCAGCACTCAACGACATAGCCCATGCCATTGTCCTAACGCGCACGGAACCTCTATATTACGCGGAAATGGCAAGCCTTCAGCTTAGAGTCAATCGCCTTGACGACGCGGTGAAGACCTGCGACATGGCTCTCGCCATCAATGGAGCCGACAAGGTTTCCGACTTTTTCGTCATAAAAGGCATTGCGCTTTGTGAGTTAAAGCAAAAGGAAGCTGGGCTGCAAGCATTGGGAAAAGCTCAAGAATTGGGCGACAAGCGTGCCGATGATTTGATAAAGAAATATTCCAAATAAGATAATGTGACAATATAATAATGTGTGCCACGAAACGCCATTGGACGTTTCGTGGCTTTTTTCGTGTTTTTTCATAAAAAAGAAAGAAAAACTTGGCAAAGTTTTGTCATATTCGAAAAAGTTACTATCTTTGCACTCGCAATCGCCGATATGGCTCAGTTGGTAGAGCAACGCATTCGTAATGCGTGGGTCCCCGGTTCGAGTCCGGGTATCGGCTCAATGTGTGTTTCGCACATTGTGCGGGATTAGCATATCGGTAGTGTACGAGCTTCCCAAGCTTGTGAGGCGGGTTCGATTCCCGTATCCCGCTCCGATTAATAAGTAAAGCGTTGGAAATCAGGAAAGGCTGTTTTCCAACGCTTTATTTTTTTGTCTTCTCTATTTGGTTGTTCAGGAATTATAGTATCCTCTCAAAATGGCTCAAATCCTTTCAAGCACGCGCACGATCAACCCATCAATGTCACCCTTATAGTCTGTCTCCATCTTCTTGGCGCGACGGTTGGCAATCACCATGCAGCAGGTCATGGCGTGATGCCCCATCAGCGTCGAGAGACCAGCCAGAGCGGACGACTCCATCTCGAAGTTGTCCACGCGCAAACCCTCATACTCAAAGTTCTCTATTTTCTCATTAAGCTCTGGATCCATCAGTGGCAACCGAAGCCGACGGCCTTGCGGGCCAAAAAATCCTCCACAAGCCACGGTGATGCCACGCACCATGTCATCGCTGGCAATGCGGTCGAGCAACTCCGTATCGGCCGATGCCACATATGGATTTCCCATCTTGTCGTTCCAGCCCACGTGCCGTTTGAAAGCGTCTTCCAGCCTCAGGTCGCTCGCCTCGTCTCTCCCGGCATAGAAATTGAGCAAGCCATCGAAGCCTATGCTCTTGACGCTCGCTATATACGTGCCGCAAGGCGTATTGGGCTGGAGGCCTCCACACGTGCCTACCCTGACGAGTGTTAGGGCGCGATGCGTAGGTTTTTCCGTGCGTGATGCGAAATCGATATTGGCCAACGCGTCAAGCTCATTGAGCACGATATCGATGTTGTCACACCCGATGCCCGTGCTGAGTGCTGTTATCCGCTTGCCTTTATAAGTACCCGTTATCGAGTGGAACTCGCGATTGGAAATCTCGCACTCCTTGTTGTCGAAATGTGAGGCCACAAGCCCTACCCTGCCTTGGTCGCCCACGAGGACAACCTTGTCCGCAAGTTGTTCAGGCTTGATATGAAGATGAAAAATGGAGCCGTCACCGTTTATGACGAGCTCCGACTCAGGAAAGAATCTACTCATATTGCATGTTTTTAGTTTTGTGATTATCTACTCAGTTTTGTTTTTCCATTTTGCGTATTTGTTTCTCGGTATTTGAAATATCACGCATGGTATCCTCCAACTGTTTTTCCGCTTTCAAGATGTTCTGCGACAAATCCTTGTTGCCACGATGGTAATCTTCCCGCATTGCCTCCAGCTTCGTCTTACCAGACGCGCACATGGCCTGAAGCTCTGCAAGTTGCTTATAGAGTTGTCGACTCTTGTCGCTCTTGAATTGTGCGGGGCTCGTTATCACCGTCTTGTCATCCACAACGAAACACATGGCATTGCCGCCACCATTGCTTTCCTTGGCGGCGTTTCTCTTTATCAGGTTCTGGAGTCGTTTCATGGCCGCATTGCGGTTGCCGAAATGCCATGTCTGCTTTATGCTCAGCAATCGCGCGAAACGCCCAAGCTCCTCGTCGTCAAGGTCATCATCGTTGAAATTTTGTCGCTTTTCCGTTGGCACGAACGTATAGACGCACACCTTGCCGGCTGGTTGCCGGCGATCGGTGACCAACCATCCAAGCGAGTCAAGGTCGTCAATGGCAAGCAGATAGTCGTTGGCCGTGGAGTTGAACGGCAATCCCACGTTTTGCGGCTTATACCACGATGCCTTGTCAGAGTCGAACGAGCTCATGAAGATGTCGCGCCCTCCCATGCTCTCATTACCCTCGGCAGAGAAATATAGCGTCACGCCATCCGACGCAAGGAACGGGAAGTTCTGGTTCATGTACATCTGACTGTTGAAATCAGAGACACGCGTGCCCTGCCCCCATTCGTCGCCCAGCTTGGTTTGAGTGTAAAGCACCGAATTAGCAGAGTCGCCATCGGCATAGACCTTAAGTAGGCCAAGCTCGTTCTCATAACTTCCCATCTGGTTGGCAATGTCGGCCTTGGGGTTCTTCGTCATCAGCTTTCCCGCCTCCTTGCCCAATGGGACATGCTTTAGGAAATCGTCCTTGTCCACCACCACGCTGTCAATGAACATGACCTTTGCCGTGGCAGGCAACAAGCTCTTGTAGAGTTTGAGGCCCTCCGACGTAACCTTCTGTATGGGTTCCTTTGGTTTTTGCACGGCAGGCGACTTCTTGCGCTGGGCGCCTGCCCCTATAATCACGAAAGATAATAATAGTAAGAGAAATGTCTTTTTCATTGTTCATGTTTTATTATTAGGAGCGACACCCATCGTGCCACCCCATGCCTTAGGCAAGCAACTGGCTCGCCATATTTGCCGCGGCTCGCCTTCCGTCGCCCATGGCGAGAATCACGGTGGCTCCACCACGCACTATGTCGCCCCCGGCGTATATGTTTGGCCTTGACGACCGCATGTCCTCACCCACTACGATGGTATTCTTTCGGCCAAGCTCAAGCCCTGAGACCGATTTTGGCACAAGCGGATTTGGCGACACGCCTATCGACACTATTACCTGGTCGCACTCCAGCGTTTGTGTCTCTCCCGTGGGCACAGGGCGACGACGGCCGGAGGCATCTGGCTCGCCAAGCCTCATCACGTCGAGCACCACGGCACGCACACGTCCCTGATCATCGGCGAGATATTCCTTTGGATTGTGCAGTGTCAGGAAGTGGATACCCTCCTCCTTGGCGTGCTTCACCTCTTCCAAACGCGCCGGCATCTCCACTTCCGACCTACGGTACACTATCGTGACATCGGCCCCAAGGCGCTTCGCCGTGCGGCAAGAGTCCATGGCCGTGTTTCCGCCACCGACCACCACTACCTTCTTGCCAATGTTGATTGGCGTGTCGGTATCGGAATTGGCGGCATCCATGAGGTTGACACGTGTCAGATACTCGTTAGACGACATCACGTTGATGAGGTTCTCACCAGGTATGTCCATGAAGTTTGGCAAGCCAGCTCCCGATCCTATGAAAAATCCCTTAAATCCCCGTGCCTGCAACTCATCTATCGTTATTGTCTTGCCGATGATAGTGTCTGTCTGGAAATGCACGCCTTCCCTTCTCAAAGTATCTATCTCGGCATCCACGATATGGTTGGGCAACCTGAACTCTGGTATGCCGTATTTCAGCACTCCGCCAATCTCGTGCAACGCCTCAAACACGTAAACCTCAAAGCCTTTCTTCACCATGTCGCCGGCGAAGCTCAAACCCGATGGCCCACTTCCGACAACGGCCACCTTGATGCCATTGCTCGGTGCCATCTTAGGCAGTTTGCCATCGCCATGCTCGCGCTCGTAGTCGGCGGCGAAACGCTCCAGGTAGCCAATCGCCACGGCGGGCCCGTTCATCTTCAGGTGTATGCACCTGCTCTCGCACTGCTTCTCTTGTGGGCACACCCTGCCGCACACGGCTGGCAAGGCAGATGTCTGCCTGAGCACGGCAGCCGCCCCGAGGATGTTGCCACGCTCAATGTTCTTGATGAAGTCTGGTATCTTGATGTGCACCGGGCATCCCTCCACGCACGACGGCTTGGCGCAATCGAGGCAACGGCGCGCCTCCTGGATTGCCATCTCCTTTGTCAAGCCCTTGTTCACCTCCTCCAAACGTGTCTTGGCCCTGTATTCAGGATCCAGTTCCGGCATTTGCACCCTTTCGATCACCATGCGCTCCTTTGGCTTCATGGCCTTGCGCAGCTCCGCGCGCCATGGTGCCGACCTGTCAGCAAGCACGTCCTCGCCCGTCTCGGCAGTGGCTGCTTGGCAAGGCGAAGCCTCATCTTCCGCGGTAGCAGTCTCTGGCAGTGCGCCTGTGCATGGCTCGCCCTCATCGTGCCAGTGCTGAAGCTCGTCACGCTCCACCTTCTTGAAAGTGGTCATGCGGCTGAGCATCTCGTCCCAGTCCACCTCGTCGCCGTTAAACTCCGGGCCGTCGATGCAGACGAAGCGTGTCTTGCCTCCAATGGTGAGTCGGCAGGCGCCGCACATGCCCGTGCCGTCCACCATGATGGTGTTGAGCGACACGTCGTTGGGAATGTTGTATTTTCTTGCCATCAGCGAGGTAAACTTCATCATCATTGGCGGCCCAATGGCGAGCACCTTGTCCACTTTCTCGCGCTTTATCACTTCCTCCACTCCGACAGTCACCACGCCTTTCTGTCCATAGGAGCCGTCGTCGGTCATTATTATCACCTCGTCGCTGTTCGCCCTCACCTCGTCTTCGAGGATTATGAGTTCCTTGGTCCTTCCGGCGAGCACCGACACCACCTTGTTGCCGGCCTTGTGCAAGGCCGTGAGGATTGGCAATATGGCGGCAATGCCTATGCCTCCGCCCGCGCATATCACGGTGCCATATTTCTCTATCTTCGATGGTGTGCCAAGTGGGCCTACCACGTCTTGCACGTATGCGCCCTCCGGCAACTCGCAAAGCTTTGTCGACGAGAGCCCAACCTCTTGCACCACGAGAGATAGCGTACCCCTCTCAGGGTCGCTCATGGCTATGGTGTAAGGCACCCTCTCCGAGTGGCTGTCGACACGGACAATGATGAAGTTGCCTGGCTTGCTGCTCTTGGCAATGAGCGGAGCCTCCAACTCCAAGAAATATACTTTCTCTGAGAACCGTGTCTTCTTTAGGATTTTATTCATTGTTTCTTGGTTTTTGTTAGTTTCTTTTCAGCGAGGATGTTATTGTCCAAGTCGCGAATGGAAATCACTCCATTGTCCATCATCCCGAACGTAGGCACGTTGCCGCCCTTGGGGAAGGTTATTGACCCCGTGTTGCAAATCACCGTGCTTCCGCCGTCAGCGGCATTTTCCATTTCAGTCAACTCCCAGAGATGAGTGTGACCATAGACCACGGCATCGAAACATCCTGGCGGAAGCGTCTGCCTGTTGTACACGTGGCCATGCGTGAGCAGTATCTTCCGCCCCTCGTCCACCACCATGGCGTAAGTGCTCAAAATGGGGAATTGGAGCAGCATCTGGTCAACCTCAGAGTCGCAATTGCCCCTGACCGCCACTATCTCGTCTTTCATCTTGTTCAGCTCATCTGCCACGCCACGGGCATCGAGCCCTTCGGGAAGGGAGTTTCTTGGACCATAGTTCATTATGTCGCCGAGCAACAGCAGCATGTCGCACCGTTCCTTGCGGTAGATGTCGAGCGCCGTCCGCAAGCGCGGCAGGGAGCCATGAATGTCGGAGAGCAGAAAATATTTCATAATGTTTTTGCTTTTCGGTTATTGTTCGGTTTCTCAGTTTTTGAAATAGTCTTTCAGGCTTGCGTCGCGAGTCTGCTTCGTTATCTTCCTCACGGCATGGTCGCGAATCTGTCTCACACGCTCTCGCTTGAGTCCCATCTCCGCGGCTATTTCCGCCATCGTCCTCGACTCCACGCCCAGGCCAAAGAACCTTTGCACCACGTGGCGCTCCCTCTCTTGAAGGCCGGCAAGGATGCCGGACAGTTCTTTCGACAGCAAGTCATGGCGCAACTTCGTGTCTGGGTCTGGCGCGTCGGCATCGGGAATCGACCTGGCGAGGCTTCTCTCCACGCTGCCCCCCACTGGCGCGTCTATCGACAGCGCGCGCGAGCGTCGCTTCTCCAAGGTGGCGTCTTTCACGTCGCGTGGCACTCGATATATGCCTGCCTGCTGCTCTATGGCCTTACCGATAGCCTCGCGCACGAATGGCGCGGCATAAGTGACAAAGCTCTTGCCGAGCGAAGCGTCGAAAGAGCGGGCGGCGGCCAGCATGCCGATGTTTCCCTCGCTGATGAGGTCGTCCATATCAAGCCCGCGGTGCTTGTACTGTGTGGCCAAACTTATCACGAAACCCTGATTGGAGCTGATGAGTTTCTCTATTGTCTTGCGGTCGTTTTCCATGGCAAAGTTTTTTTCTTGGTTTATTACAATCCTGATTCCAGCAGCATCTCGGCAACCTCCTCGGGGGTGTTGAACGGCATGCCGTCAAGGAGCTCCTGGTCGGAAAACTCGTTTGAGAGGTCTTTGGCTTCTTTTTCCGTGAGCCGTGGCGTGCCCTCGCCATCCTTGGCGTTGAGCAGGAGGTCAAGTATCTTGCTGCGATATTCGTTTACTTCCATTGTGTCTTCGTATTTTTCTGTAAAGTTACGAAAAATTATTGAGTTGTGTCAAGAGAAGATGCAAATGATTAGTATTTTTTTATGCTACCACCCATGGGTACTCATTCTCTGTAAATTGTTTTTGCCTGAATTTAACACTCTTGCAGCATGCCATCCAAGAGCGACAAGACGAGGCAGGAATGTCCCAAACGCCCTCAAACGCCAAGGGGGTGTCACGTTCTTGCCGCCATTTCACCTATATCGCGTCGCCTTATGGCTTAAATGACGACGCGATTCAAGCGCAAAGGCAAGGCGATTCAAGCGCAAAGACAAGACTATTCAAGCGTGAAGGCGACACGAAAAGCACTCTTGGGAATAGCGTTAAAATATAATTAGTTAATAATAAGACGATTATAAAAAACGCCATAAATCGCCCATTTGCGACCAAGAGACCAATCTATTTGTTTCATTCGATTCTTGGGCAGCCATTTGTAAAGATTATTCACCATTTTAACATTTCCCCTATTCGGTGACGACATGGGGCAAGGCAAAAAACATCATCAACATTTGCGAGTGTCGCGATTATTGCTTATTTTTGCAGAAAACCAACGCTAAAAACCACATGACCATGGAAGTGAGAGACGTGTTCGAGATGCGCAAGGAAGGCCGGCACGAGGAGGCTTACGGCGCCATAATGCAGCTGTATGCCGTACACCAGGGGCCACATACCAACCTTTGCATGTTTTGGTGTACCAACGACATGTTCAAGTTGCGCGCCAGGCAGAAGCGCACAGAGGAGGCTCGCCGTCTGCTCTTCCAGCTCGTGAGGCTCTATCCGCAGACCAAGGACAGGATGGGCCAGGGCAACCGCGCCATCATCAACGCCGCCCTGTGCATGGACAAGCTCACCGAGGGCTTCAACCTGCTCTATTTCATGCCCTACTACAACCGCATGACCGAGGCCGACTGGCAACCCTACGTGGCAAACGGCCACAAGGTGCCATCGCTGGGCCAGCAGGTGGCAAACCACTTGCTCAAGGACTTGGCCAAGCGTGATGCCGCCTACGTCAACCAGGTGGCCGACCTCTTCAGGCTGGCATTCCAGAAGGCGCCTTACTACAAGGAGAACCTGCGCCATCTGGCACAGATGCACAGTCTTGTGGGACATACAAGCAAGGCCGTGGACACTTACAAGACATTGCTCATGCGCCATCACGACAGTTATCTCTATGCCGAGCTCGCCAAGCTCCTCACGGACGACACACAGAAGATAGCGCTCCTGTGCCAGGCCGTCGTCAACCAGCGTCGCGACGAGTATGCCGCCAAGTACCATCTCGACCTGGCATGGCTCATGCATGCCACACTGCCGCGACGGGCAGCCTACGAGCTCGCGAGATACATGGACATAAAGCGGCGGCTCAACCAGCGCGTCGCCCCATCAGCCATCAAGCTGCAAGAGCGGCTGAAGGGCGTGCGACCCGTCACCGCCCAAGAGGAGCAGACGCTCTACGACAGGTCGGCGGAAGCCGTGAGAGGCATACTGGCAGAGCATCGGTAATTGCGAATTTAGAGTGTTGAGCCGCGGTCACTGAGAAACAGAGACAAGGCATTGCAAAACACGAATACACCCTTTTCAATCCTTTCCAATTCTGCAAAGATTGGAAAGAATTGGATAGCTTTATAGGATAAATTAACGTTATTACGCTAAAAACGCCCAACAACGTCCTCTAATGTCGGTTTTTGTCACTAAATCAACCCCATCATCCACTTCAACGCGTTCACTCGCTTTATTCCGTTGTAATCGGCCGTTGGGTCATCATCGAGTGTCAGAATAAACTTGGGATACTGGTCGTTTATTTGTCGCAATGAAGCGAGTTCACGTTTGAGGGTATTCTCATCGCGCACCGTGGCAGCCACTTGGTAATAGGTGATGCCATCCTCATCAATTGG
>ERZ808266.144-NODE-144-length-28785-cov-4.105360_pt1 | contig 28785 bp, 26 predicted proteins | sample MGYA00521278_ERZ808266 | MGnify/ENA primary metagenome ERZ808266 (study PRJEB31516, sample SAMN03275591) | gut metagenome | biome: mammalia-associated habitat; material: feces | host: Papio cynocephalus | place: Kenya | collected 2012-08-02 ... | reverse complement strand
CGCTTATGTATCAGCACGGAAATGTTGACATAAGGGTTTTAAAGGATATTTTAGGCCATTCAAATCTCGGCACAACACAGATCTACACCCATGTTTCGGACAAGCAGATAAAGCGCGCGGTAGACTCAAACCCCCTGTCGTCGGTCAAGGACAACAAATAGGGTGCGGAAATCAAGTAAATCTTGACCTTTGCGCCCTCATATGCTATAATAATTCCTGCGTTCGGTCAAACGCATTAATAATAAATTATGTTTCCGTAGCTCAGCTGGATAGAGCGACCGCCTCCTAAGCGGTAGGTCGGGTGTTCGAATCACCTCGGGAACGCCAAAACGCTCCGAACGCATAAGCGTTCGGAGCGTTTTATTGTTTATTAACTGATACGGTGATTTTATGACATTCTCTGAAAAGCTAAACGAATATATTGCAAAGCTTTCCTGCCCCGCAAAGGAGCTTTATACCCTTTCGGAAATATCCGCCTCTACATTCAGCAGATACAGAAACGGAGAGCGTATCCCCGAGCCATCCTCACAAGGCTTTGAAAAGCTTTGTGCCGCTATTGCCGAGGCGGCAAAGAAAAGAAATCTCCCCCATATTACGGCAGAATCCGTAAAGGATGATTTTTTCACCTGCGAGGATATTCTCACTGCCGACAAGGAAATATTCCGACGCAATTTCAACACTATGATTACCGCGCTTAACATTAATCTCACCCGTATGTGCAAGCACATTAATTATGATATTTCAACCGTTTTCCGCATCCGTAACGGAACACGCAATGCCGCAAATTTAGAGCAGTTTGCGGACGCCGTCGCTGTGTTTACGGCAAAGGAGATAAAAACTCCGTCGGGTCTTATGGCGCTTTCAAAGCTGATAGACTGTGAGGATGATATAACGGATTTGTCGGTGCGCTGTGAAAAGCTGAAGCATTGGCTGCTCAATGAGCAAAAATCAGACGCGGGCAACGATAACATTGCCTGTTTCCTTACAAAGCTCAACGATTTTGATTTGAATGAATATATCAAAGCCATACATTTTGATGAGCTTAAGGTTCCCACCGTGCCGTTTCAAATTCCGTCGTCGAAGTCATATTTCGGTCTTAAGGAAATGATGGAAAGCGAGCTTGACTTTTTAAAGGCGACAGTTCTTTCAAAATCCACCGAGCCCGTAACTATGTACAGCGATATGCCGATGGGTGAGATGGCAAGGGACCCTGAGTTTCCGAAAAAATGGATGTACGGTATGGCGCTGATGCTTAAAAAGGGTCTGCATCTTAATCAAATACATAATCTTGACCGTTCCTTTGAAGATATGATGTTAGGTCTTGAAAGCTGGATACCTATGTATATGACGGGGCAAATTTCGCCCTATTACCTTAAAAACATTCAGAATAATGTGTTTCTGCATTTTCTAAAGGTCTCGGGCGCCGCCGCGCTTACGGGCGAAGCCATTGCGGGATACCACAGCGACGGAAAATACTACCTCACCAAATCCAAAAAGGAAATTGAATACTACACAAAAAGAGCAAACGAATTGCTTGACTGTGCGTATCCGCTTATGGAAATATACAGAAGCGAGAGAGAAAACGAGCTTAACGCATTTTTGCTTGCCGATACGGCAAAGCCGGGTGTTAGGAAAAATATTTTTTCCTCTCTCCCCTTATACACGGCAAGCGAGGAGCTTTTAAACGCCGTACTCACGGCAAATAAGATACCCGAAAATGACCGTAAAGCAATCCGTGAATATGCTGTTCTTAAAAAGCGCAGAGCCGAGCTTATACTTGAAAACGGTTTTATTGAGGATGAGATTGCCGCCGTATCAAGGGAGGAGTTTGACATCCGTCCGCTTTCGCTTGATATTTCCGGCGCGTTTTATGAAAAGGACATAGTTTACAGCTACGAGCAATATCTTGAGCATCTGAAATTTACGGAGGAGTTTGCCGCAAAACACCGCAATTACAAATTAAAGAAGATACACTCCCCCGCTTTCGGTAATTTGCAGATAACCGTTCACGAACAGCAATGGGCGATGGTTTCAAAAAATAAAGCTCCTGCCATTCATTTTGTAATAAAGCACCCGAAGCTTTTAAACGCCATTGAAAACTTTGTTCCGCCCGTAGTTGAATAACAAAACAGCCGTGCAATTCTGTTTTTGAATTGCACGGCTGTTATTTTAATATTTTACGCTATGTTCTTTTTGCGTATCTTAGTATTAACCAAATATATCGCAAGACCGATAACAAGTCCTATCGCGGCGGGGCATACCCAGCTTAAGCCTATATCCGACAAGGGAAGTACCTTAGCCACTGCTTTAAGAGGAGCGTTCAAGCCCAAAACGCCCTTGACATTCTTGGGCAGGTTATTAAGCAGATCGTAAAACGCGCTGACAAAGGTAAACGCTATTGTCGAAACATAAACCGCACGGTTATTGTCAAACAGCTTGCCGAACAGTGCAAGTATTATAAGAACTATCGCAAGCGGATATAAGAACATAAGTACCGGAATGGAATATTCGATTATTGCGCTCAAACCGAGGTTTGCAAAGATAAAGGAAACCACTCCGAAAATTATTGCCCACACACGGTATCCGGGTCCGTTTTTAAAGATGGATGAAAATGTTTCCGCACAGCTTGTTATAAGACCTACCGCGGTTTTAAGGCAGGCAAGGGTTACGGTTGCGGCTAAGACAAACATACCTGCCGTTCCCAAATAATGGCGCGCTATCTGTGCGAGCGCTATTCCGCCGTTTTCCGCAGGCTCGAAAAGTCCTCTGCTCTGTGTGCCGACAATGGTAACAACAAGATAGATAAGTCCCATAAACAAGCAACTGAATATACCCGAACGGACGGTGCTTGCGGCAACAGAGCCGGGTTCCTCTATACCGAGGTCTCTTATTACCTGAACCACAACTATGCCGAAAGCAAGACCTGCCAAGGCGTCCATTGTGTTATATCCCTCTAAAAATCCGGCAAACAGCGGTTTTGTGGCATAGTCGCCGATAGGCTCAACACTGCTGATGCTCGCAGACGGTGATATAAAGGCCACAATAACTAAAATTCCCAAGAAAACAAGGAAAAACGGATTAAGTATTTTTCCTATCCAGGTAAGTATCTTTCCCGGTCTTAAAGCAAAGAAGAGTGCCGCCGCAAAAAACGCGAGCGAAAACAGAAGCAGGTAAAGTCCGGTGTTACTCTTTTCCGGAAGCAAATGCTCAATTCCGACCGTAAACGAGGTCGTAGCGCATCTCGGTATCGCAAAAAAAGGTCCGATAGTCAGGTACAAAAGGCAGGTAAAAAACATAGCGTACGGCTTACCGACCTTGCTTGACATCTCAAAAAGTCCGTTTGAACGGCTCATACCGAGGGCGGCAACCGCAAGCAGAGGAATTCCCGCACCCGTAATGAGGAAGCCTATTGTCGCAATCCAGACGTTACTGCCGGCATGCTGACCCATAAACACAGGGAAAATCAGATTGCCCGCTCCGAAAAACATTCCGAAAAGCATACTTGCCACATAAACATATTCCTTAAAACTTAGCTTACTCTTCATTTTTCTCTCCCGATTTTTTTATTTCTGCCAAGGTAAAATATCCTGTTTAGTATATCATATTTGTAAAGATTTGTCAACTTTTCTTACTAAAAACAGAAAACCGCAGTAATTTTTTACTGCGGTCTTTTAGTCTCGTTTAACACTATTCAAGGTTAAGCCTTTTGCTTAAAAAATATCTTGTTATTAAAAAGTACGCCGTCCCGAGCAATGCGGAAAAAACAATCGGCAAAAGCAGGAACAGGCTGACGGCTGAAATTCCGCTGTTCAAATAATTTTCAAAGCCCGACGCCGAGCCGAACGCAAATATAACAGGCATAAATATAAGCGCTATTATCTGCGACGCGGCGTAAAGACATATGTAGGCTATTACCGAAGCTCCCGCCCTGTTTTTAAATTGCTGACCTATTGCTATCGCGGCATAAAACATAAGCAGCGCCTCAAGCAGGGTTATTATCGCAAACACCGCAATTTCGGCAATTAACAGCGTAAGCTGCGGCCACTCGCCGTAATTAAAGAACGCCTTAAAAAGCTCCGGCAGGAATTTTATAAAATCATTTTCCGCCTTTGTGCCGATACCGAGGACGGCAAGCGAAAGAAATACCAACACAAAATCAACCGCCACGGTGACCGCCCCGCAAATAAGCTTGCATACTATATGCTGAGTTGCGGTAAAAGGCAGTGAAAATGTAAGGTAGCCTTCGTTCGAAAGCAGATTTCTGTAAAATCTTGTTACAACAATTACTATTCCCACAATAAAAACCGCAATAATTGTAAGCACATATCCGATAACGGCGAGCGTTTTGAATGTATTTATTATGTTGTTTTCGGTCTTTACCAGATATACCAGTCGGCTGAGTACCGAAAATCCGAACAGCGCCGCATAAATCGGTAATAAACTTCTGAAAAGCGAGTAAAACTCGTGCTTATAAAGCTTTTTTAACATTTGAATACCTCCCTGAAGAACTCGTCAACGCTCTTTCCCTCACGCTGGCGTATGTTGTCTACGGTGTCGCACATAACTATGTCGCCGTGATTTATAAACACAACATCGCTGAGCACCTGCTCCACATCCGCAATAAGATGTGTTGAAATTATTACGGTTGCGTCCTCATCGTAATTGGAAATTATCGTGCGGAGAATATAATCTCTTGTAGCAGGGTCAACGCCTGCTATCGGTTCGTCAAGCAGATAAAGCTTTGCTTTGCGGCTCATAACAAGTATAAGCGCAACCTTTTCCTGTGTGCCCTTTGAAAGTGTTTTTATCCTCATTTCAGGGTTTATTCCGAGATTTTTAAGCATATCCGAAGCACGCTCGGGTCTGAAATCGGCGTAAAAGTCGGAATAATACCTTATCATCTGTCCGACCGTCATCCACTGCGGAAGAAAATTTCTGTCCGGAAGATACGAAACGATATTTTTGGTTTTTGCGCCGATAGGCTCTCCGTCCACGGTTATCTCACCCATGGTCGGCGTCAAAAGACCGTTCACCGTTTTAATAAGGGTGGTTTTTCCGCTTCCGTTAGGTCCTAAAAGCCCCACAATTCTGCCCTTTTCAAAGCTTAAATTGATGCTGTTAAGCGCAACCGCATTTTTATAAACCTTTGAAAGATTTTTACACTCAAGTATTGTATCCATCAAATTTCTCCTCTCTTTTCTATCTCGAATTGAATTGCGTCTAAAATTTCTTTTTTGTCAAGTCCCAACTCCCCTACCGAATTGAGAAAGCCATCGATTTTTTCGGCAACATAAGCACTGCGTACCTCGTTGATTTTATCCTTATCGTCGGTAACATAGCGCCCGTCGCCCCTCATAGTATAAATTATGCCGGTTTCCTCAACATCGGAAAGCGCCCTCTGCATAGTGTTGGGATTGACACCCGCGTTTACCGCAAGCTCCCTGACGCCCTCAAGCTTGGCGCCCGGCGGATATTCCCCCTTTATTATTTTTAAGACGATAATATCTTTGAGCTGTTGAAAAATAGGTTTATCGTTGGAAAAGCTCCAGGACATTTTTACACCTCACTTTATCACTGTGTTAATAAGCTAATACAATAATACACGCTGTGCGGTATTTTGTCAAGTGTTTTTTGAAAAAATAAAAAAGCCACCGGTTTAATCGGTGGTTTTGATAATTTTTAAAAATAAAAGTCGGCAAAAGCGCATTTATTCAAGCTTTTCTATCCCAACATTTCTTTTCGTCTTCTTCGGTTATGGTCCTGATAACCTTACACGGATTGCCGACGGCTACCGAATTATCGGGAATATCTTTCACAACAACACTGCCGCCTCCGATAACAACATTACTTCCGATGGTAACTCCGGGCATAACATGAACGCCCGCACCAATCCACACATTATCTCCTACGGTAATCGGATAGGCATACTCCAAGCCCTGATTTCTTCGCTCAAAATCAATCGGGTGTCCTGCCGTGTGGAATCCGCAGTCGGGTGCAACAAACACATTGTCGCCAAAGGTTACTTTAGCTCCGTCAAGAATAACCGTGTTGTGATTGGCAAAGAAATTCTCTCCGATTTCGATATTGTAGCCGTAATCACACCAGAACGGTGCAACAATGCAAAACGCACCCTTTGTTTTGCCTAACAGCTTCTTCATAAGCGTCTGCTGTCCTTCTTCATCGGAGGGGCACAGTTGATTGAACTGATAGCAAAGGTCTTTTGCCCTTGCTCTTTCATCCAATAAATCTCTGTCGTTATTTGCGTCATAAAGCATTTGCTTCAGCATTTTTTCTTTCTCTGTCATAACAGTTTACCCCTTTCCTTTTGCGGCTTCTTCCAGACCTTTTCGGGTAATTCCGTATTTCAGCCAATCCATAGGAATATCGGCGCTGGGATAGCCCGCAATTAAAATGCACTGTGCATGAACGCCGTAATCGCCGGTCTGAACAACCGCCTTACAGCGGTCGCGCATTTCGTAATACTCCGGAATGTAGTGCATCACATGGATATTCCTTTCGCCGAGCTTTCCGACAAGGAATCGGTAATCCTTTTGATTCAGCTCCAACATATCCTCAGTTACGATTGCACCCTCAAAATCTCCCACATCCACAAGCACATCTACAATGTCCTGCATAGAGGGAGAGCCTGTTACCGCTTCAAGGTCAATGTATCGGACAGAGGGATCAAGCGGATGGAGTGCCTTTGCAGATGTTCCGCTTCCGGCATCGGCAATAAATAACATTTCCCCGTGACGGATCTGAGCCACTGTTTCCGCTAATTCTTTATTCAAAATTCTCTTTTTCATATCTTTCGCCCTTTCAGGTTAGATTTTCTGAACAGTTATATTATATCACCGAATCGCAAAAAATCCACTAATGTGTTCGGTACGGCAGGATTGCTCCTGCCGCACTGAAAGTGTCTTATTTGAACTCCTGCCGAATAATTAGTGGAACAAGTCAATTATTTTTGAAAGAATGCCGGTCGACTGTAAAAAAAGAATGAACATCATAGCCGGTGCAATATACTGTATCATAACACGGTAAAGAGCTTTTCTTCCGAATTTCTCTCCGTTTCTTTCAACCTCATCGGTAACATATTGCGGTTTCATAATCCAACCTATAAGAATTGTCGAGATTAAGGCGATAACCGGCATCATGACGCTGTTACTGATGTAATCCATAATGTCAAGCAACTGTCCTGTTGAGCCGTTAGGCAGCTTCAACTCAAAATAAAATATGCTGTACCCCAAGGCAATGCAGATGGAGGCCGCTATATATATGCCGGATAAAATTAGTACGGTCTTTTTGCGTTCTGTATGGAATATTTCCATACAGTTTGCCACGATTGATTCAAGCACAGAGATACAAGATGTCAAAGTTGCAAATATCGCGGAAACAAAGAAAAGTATTCCGACAAAAACGCCCGCCTTTCCCATAGCAGAAAACACCTTGGGCAGTGAAACAAACATAAGACTGGGACCGGCGCTCATCCCGTCAGTGCCCGAAAAAACATATACTGCCGGGATGATCATGGCACCTGCGATAAGCGCTACGCCGGTATCGAAAATTTCAATTTGATTGACGGACTTACTGAGGTTAACCTGTGGTTTGACATAGGAACCGTAGGTGATCATAATTCCCATCGAAACGCTCAGCGAGAAGAAAAGCTGACTCATGGCATCAAGCAATATTTGCAGGAAACGCTGTACCGTCAAGCCTTTGAAATCGGGTTTTATGTAATACAGAAGTCCCTCAAGACCGGTTCGGGTTTCGCCCGCCGCATTCGTGTTTTTCAATGTAAGAGAAAAGCCTGCGATAACAATGACGAGAACCAACAGTATCGGCATCATAAACTTAGATACACGCTCAATTCCGCCCTGAACTCCCTTATAAACCACAAAAGCAGTCACCGCCATAAATACAACGGCGAAAATCACAGGCGAGGTCGGTGAGGAAATAAATCCTGTGAAACAGTTATCCGCAGCCGCCTCTTCGGCTTGACCTGTCAGGTACATAACGGCATATTTTGTAATCCATCCGCCGATAACGGCATAATAGGTCATAATAATTACCGGAACCAAAAAAGTCAGCACGCCCAAAAACTTGAATTTCGGATTCATTTGTGTATAAGCACCGATAGCACTCTTTCCGGTACGGCGACCTATGGCAATATCGGAAGTGAGCAAAGTAAAACCGAAAGTAAGGACAAGTAGAAGATAGATAATCAAAAATAATCCGCCGCCGTCCTTTGCGGCAAGGTACGGAAATCTCCACAGGTTGCCGACGCCGACGGCACTTCCCGCTGCGGCAAGTACAAATCCGAGCTGTCCTGAAAAATGATTCTTTTTTTTCTCCATAAAACATATCTCCTACACAAAATAGCTTGAAAAAATGATAGCATGCGATATAATATAAGTCAAGATAATGTTTTTACTGTTTGTCATTAAAAAAATTAATATTATTATCAAGTTGAGGATTATTATGCGTGAATTACAGGATAAATATGAAATCTTTTTGAAAATCTGCGAAACGGGAAGCTTTTCAAAAGCGGCGGAATCGTTGAATTATACGCAATCCGCAATAAGTCAGATGATGGCAGGCTTGGAGGGAGAGCTTGGAGTTAAGCTTTTTGCCCGTATGAAAAAAGGAGTTATTTTAACTGATAGCGGAAGCAGACTGCTTCCTTATATCCGCGAAATGGTCAATCAGAAGGACAAACTTCGCCAAGCAGCGTTTAATATCAACAACAAAATCGAAGGAAAGCTGCGAATCGGTACATTTTCAAGTGCAACCGCACTTTGGATGCCGCAGGTAATTCGTTTTTTCAAAGAAAAATATCCAAAGGTTGATATCCAGATTCTCGACGGAAATTATGATGAAATCCGAAATTGGATCATTCACGGGCAGGTAGACTGTGGCTTTTTGTCTTATATCGTTGCGGAAAATCTGGGCTTTACGCCGCTGTTTAAAGACCCCCTTTACGCTGTTATGCCGGAAGGACATCCTTTGTCGGCAAAAGATACGGTTACGCTAAATGAATTACTGCAATATCCGTTTATCATTGAGACACCCGGCTGTGATAATGATATTCAACATCTTTTAGATATCTGTACAGAACAACCTAAAATATCATACAGCTTCCGAGATGATACACTTATAATGGCGTTTGTAAAAAACGGTCTGGGCGTAACTGTTTCACAGGAACTTGTTATTAAAGCATTTCCCAGCGATGGCGTTGTTGTGAGACCTCTTACCCCCGAATGTCATCGAACGATTGGTTTGGCATTTTCAAAATCCGCAGGCTCGGTAATTTTGAAAATACTGTTAGGGTACCTTGAGGAAAACTTCGTCAATATATAAGTGTGCCTTTTTCGTTATATTCGGTTGTACCAACGGTAGTAACACACAATATGACTGCCCTGATTTTTTCACATTTATATACTCCGATATTTTAACCATATTGCCAAAATGACTATAAACAATACCGCCTTACAGAACCCAATTTCTGTAAGACGGTAATTTCATCGGTTATTTTATGAGAGTGTCCTTATGTGAGCCCGGCTTTTTCAAGCGTTTTGTAGGATTTTATTAACGCCCTGTCACACTAACCACATACAAAATTGCGATTTTTAAATTTTATTTTGTAAGCGTTCCGCCGTCGCTTTTAAGCAAAATCAGAATATCCTCTTCCTCGCCCGTAACCGCGTTTATATAAACCAGTATTTCCTGCCCGTCCTCTGCCGTGCAGACAAATTCGTAGCATCTGACCTCGCCGCCGCTTTTGGTTGGAATTAAAGCCAGCGCGGTTTCCCTTATCGAAAGCCTTGAGCTGACCTTTGCCGCCGCATCCTCCGCACTTACCGCAGGGGTTTCAAAGGCTCTGTCTGTATGGTTGGAAAGATATCCGCCCGTTTCATAAAGCATTATTTCGCCGTTATCCATCGCAACGCCAACCTTTACAAGGTCGGTATAGCAAATCGTCTGCCCGTCAAGATAAGCGAAGCTTATTACGCAAACTCCCTCGTCGGTAAAATAGTAGGTTTCGGTAAATCCGCTCATACCTATTTTTTCAAGAAATCTTCTTGCTTTGTCAAGCGCCTGACGGTGTTCAAGCACATAATCGCCGATATTTCTGCTTTTTCTCATATAAAGAGGATATCCGCCTGCCTCGGTTATGCTTACCGTCGTATCGCCGGAAGAAAATCGGTACGCCGGAATTTTACCGCCCGTTTTTTCCTCATAAACGATTTTTTCTCTGTCGATTCCCGTAATCTCCGCTGCTTTTACCTGCGCCGCCGTCTCGCTCACCTTTTCGGCGTTCTTCAGCATAACGGGTTCCTTTTCAAGAATATGGTCGGAATACGGTCCGTCGTATACAAGCGTGGGATAATCGGTAAGACTGCTTTCAATATCGCCGAGCGAGCTTGCCGGCGCACCGCCGTCCGCCGTGTCATCAAGCTTTTTATTAAGCTCCGCCGCCCATTTTTCGGGTGCCGAATAAGAAATATCGGAATTCTTTATCGTATCTGTAATTATCTGCGCCGTACTCTTTAAAAGCTCAATATTGCCGCTGAATTCATCGTTCGGCTGATTGCCCGAAATAAGGCTCTTTGACACCGACATAGCATAATTTCCGACCTGTGAGAGAAAACGGTTAAGCACCGTAAGCTCACCGTCGCCGCTCGGAAGTAAGGCAAGAGCGTTTTTTGCGTTTTCCGATTCTGTAAGCAGCTGTGCCGCCATATTGCTCATTTGCTTTGCGGAGTTTACATACTGCACCTTTTCGAGAGCCAATGAAATATTATTCATACTTTCGGAAAGCTCGTTTAAGGACCGTGAATAATTGTTTTGTATTTCAAGGCGGTATTTTTTTAGCTCCATACGGCTTTTAAGCGCAAAGCCGCCGGCGGCGAGTGCGGCGGCAACGCAAAAGGATATAATTCTTACTGTGTTTCGTCTGTTCATACATTTCCCTCCGATTTACAGTATTATTTCCATAATTTGAAGAAATAACAGGGAAATTTATGAAAACCGTTTTGCAAATCGGGGCTGCCTTGCGGCAACCCCGATAAATTGTTTTTATTTTCTTTTCTTTTTAATTACTACAAACGAAACTACTCCGCCTATAAGCGCTACCGCACAAACCGCAATTGTTATATAAACTGCCGTGTTGTTTTTTTCGGGTTTTTCGAGTGTTATGTCATCTTCGGTCTTACTCGCGATTTCGCCGTCCCCTAATTTGCAAATCGCGTAATTGCCGAGTTCGTTAAGCTTGGCGGAAAGTGTGTGACCGTCCTCCGAAATTTCACAGTCAAGCTTCTCGCTTGTGCCGTCCGACTTTATTAAATAAAGTGCAATGTCTCTACCGTAGCCGTCGGGAATATTGAAAGTTGCGGCAATTTCACCGTTAGGCGTTACCTCTGCACCGTTTAATAATGCCTTAATATTATAAAGCTTAAATTCATTACATATGTCTTTAAGGATATTATTTGCCGAATCAAATATCGGATTGTCAGTCTTTATTTCCTCAACCGTCAGTTCCGTTCCGGCGGGAAATACGCCCTCATTCACCTTTGAAAGTGTACCCGTTGTGTCATTTGCGGAGAAATTTTTTGATACATCATTATCGTCTTTCGGATTGTTTAAATTTTGTTTTTTTTCATCATATAGAGTTGTATTGTCAGAATCTTCGATATATTTAACATGTATGCCGTTTTTTTCTGCAAACAGATCTGCTACACTTGATTTATATGTAAGTATTGTAAGACCTTTATTACATTCAGAAAAAACTTCGTCTCCTATACTTGTCACACTTTTTGGTATTGTTATATTTGTAAGACTTTTGCACCCATAAAACGAATAATTGCCTATTCCTGTAATCGTTTCAGGCAATCTTATACTTTCAAGCTCTTGAAAATCCGAAAATGAAAGCTCGCTTATATAATAAGTTTTTTCATCAAGTGTAACCTTTTTGATTTTTTGATAATTTGCAAAAACATCCTTTAAGTTGCCGATTAAATTTTGAGATACAGTAATATCACTTATATTATCGCAAGCAGAAAAAGCCCCGTTGCCTATGTTTATAACATTATTAGGTATCTTTACATTCGTGAGATTTTTACAACCTGAAAAAGCATTAACTCCTATACTCGTAACACTGTCAGGTATTGTTACACTTTTAAGTCCTAAGCATTCCTGAAAAACATTATTTCCTATGCTTGTAACACTATTGGGTATAGAAATATCCGTAAGTTTTGTGCAACCATAAAAAACTCCATTTGCAATATTTTTTAAATTGTTAGATATAGTCACATTTGTAAGATTTTTACAATCATAAAAGGCAAAATCACCTATGCTTGTAACGCTATTAGGTATGACTATGCTATTAAGTCCTGTACAATTCCGAAAAGCAAGACTGTGTATGCTTGTAACGCTATTAGGTATGATTATGTTTGCAAGCCCTGTGCAATTCCAAAAAGCATAATCGCCTATACTTGTGACGCTATTAGGTACGGTTATGCTCGTGAGTCCTGTGCAACCGTAAAAGGCATAATAGCCTACGCTCGTAACACTGTCCGATATAGTTATATTTGTAAGTCCCGCGCAACCGTAAAAAGCATAGTTGCCTATATTTGTTACACCGTTTTTAATAATAACCTCTGTTATATTCTTTCTATATCTAACGCTATATCTAACGCAAGGTGAAGACTCTGTCGGCGTATAATCTCTCATTTTCCCGTTACCGCTTATGGTAAGCACCGTTCCGTCAAGCGTCCATGTGTAATCGCCGGTAGTTACGCTTGTAGCCGCACTTGCGGTTATACTGAATAGTCCCATTGGTACAATGGATAAAATCAGTATAACAGATAATAAAAAAGCTAAAAGCTTTTTAAGTTTCATCCTGTTCAAACTCCCCATTCTTTTTTTGAGAAAGACTTTTAATTTTTTTGACAAAAGCATCAATACAATCCATATCGTAACCCTCTGTCAATGCTTTTTTAAAGTCGTCATTACAATTTTTTATTGTATTGAAAAGCTCGGTTTCTTCCGCTTTGTTAATTAAATCACGACTTTGTAAACCGGATAAGCCTGACGCAATTTCGTTTTTGAAATTCAAAACAATACTGTCTGCCGAAATAATGTTCCAATCACCGCCCGCAAATTTATTTATGCAATTTTCCAAAGTCATAGCTTTCATATGCGTATCCATATTTTTACCTCTTATTCAATGTTAAGCTCGCTTCTTAAATCGGCGTTGTAATTTTTAATTACGCGATTTGCAGCCATTTTCAATTGGTAGTTATTAGCTTGAGTTCTCGTTTCAAAATGTTCGGTATTTGAAAATTTAAAAATTGAAACAGGTTTTCCTTTATCATTTAACCCTATGATTACTTTGCTTTTGATTTCTTCCTCTCCTTTTTCATTCAAAAATGATTTGAACTTTTTTATACCCGCTAAAGCTGCGTCTTTGCTTTTGTAATTTCCGGATTTTGCAACATAAAATTCATTGCTGTTATTAGGTAATAATTCAAAACGCCATTGTTCCTCTTTAACCAATCGGTATTTGTATTTTCCCATTTTAATTTCTGACCGCCTTTCTCAAAAGGTATACCTTTTGACATAAGTCAGAAATCAAGAATATTATTTGATTTGTGCTGTTTTAAGACTAAAAATCGGAAAAAAGTGTTGCAAAATAGGCTTTTCAGTGGTAAAATAAGGTAAAAAATAAGTGGTTCAAAAGGTATACCTTTTGAACCATTTGTTTTTTATACGCCTTAATTCGCAATTTTTCGGAATATTATTTTTGTTCGGTGCTTGACACCCGTACATATTCGTATTGCACATAAAAAAATCATCTCCCTTTCAAATAATGCAGGAAGATGATTTTTTAAAATATAAACAGATCAATTATTTAATTTTATCAACTACAAATATCGCAATACCGAGTATCACCAAAATAGCGCCGGTTATGCGGTTCAAAGCTTCGGGCTTTGCCTTATTGGCAATTACCGCCGCAAGCTGGGCGAAAGCAAGCGTACTTATTATACAAACCGCAAGCGCTCCCATATCGGGCATACCGCCTATGGCAAAATGGCTTACAGCGCCCGTAAGCGCCGTTATGCTCATTATAAACACGCTTGTGCCGACCGCGGTTTTAAGCTCGTACCCCAAAACAGAGGTAAGCACAAGAAGCATCATCATACCGCCGCCCGCGCCTACAAAGCCGCAGATAAAGCCTACGCCCGCGCCGCAGATTACCGAACGCACAGCCTTTTGCCGTGCCGTGGCTGACGAAAGGCGTTTTTTAGGCGCCACAACGGGCTTTACAATGAATTTAATACCTAAAATAAAGGTCATAAAAACCGAAAAATTACCCATTGCGGTTTTCGGAACAACGCTTGCGATAAAGCTTCCGCAAAAAGTAAAGACCAAAACCGACGCCATCATAATAACGCCGTTTTTAATATCAAGGTTTTTGTTTTTCCCATATGTATAGGCAGACGCCGCGCTTGCGAGAACATCGCTTGCGAGCGCTATTCCCACCGCCATATACGGGTCCATATCCAAAAACGCTATAAGAACAGGGCTTATGACCGCGGCGGCGCTCATACCGGCAAAGCCGGTGCCGAGACCTGCCCCCACGCCTGCCAAAATACAAATAATAACTTTAAACATAATTGCTCCGTAAGGTCCGCTTATTCGGCATAAACCGATGTCAAGCCGTAGTATTCCTCAAGCGTCAGTCCGCTTGCGAAAATTTTAGCCGCATTTTCAACGCCTATGTATCTGTAATGCCACGGCTCGTACATATAACCCGTAATATGCTCCTTACCTTCGGGATAGCGTAAAATAAACCCGTATTTATACGCGTTTTCGGCAAGCCATATTGCCTGTTCAGTGCCCTCAAATCTGCTGTCGGCGTAATTTATATCAAAAGCAAGCCCCGTTTGGTGCTCGGAGTAGCCCGGCCGTGCGGAATATCTGTCAGCATTTTGGGCACCGTCACGCTTTACATAGTTATTATACAGATTTTTCTGCACATTATAGCTCCTGAAGCCCGAGCAGACCCACATATTAAGATTTCTTTCCGCTTTTGCGTCGGCAAACATTCTGTTTAAGGCTTCCTTTGCCTCGCCGTTTACTCCCGGGTTGTAATCGCTCGGCAGCGGATAGGATTTATTTACTATAAGTATTCCGTCGCGATATGTCATTTCAACCTTTACAGGTGCATTAACAGTCACCTTAAACACCGCGCTTAATTCCGGCTTATCGACGGATTTCACAGTTACGGTGCAGCTTCCCTCGCCTATTGCGGTAATATTTCCGTATTTATTAACGGTCGCCACGGCTGTGTTGTCCGATTCCCATATTTCAGCCTTATTGCTTGCGTTTTCCGGCAGCATTGTAACCATGGGCATAAATCTTTCGCCTACATTAAATGTTTTTTCATAGGCGCTCAGCTTTATTTCCTCAACCCCGACATATACCTTTTCCTGCACTTCTTCGCTTTCGGTAACCACAGGCTCCTCCGGTATATTCTCAACTGTGGGAATAACCGTTTCGCTTGAAACCGATGAGGAATTCAAATCACTTTTTGTGGGTTCGACAGCAGAGGAAACATTATCTTCATTTTCTGCGGTTTTGCAGGCGGTAAGTGTAAAGGCTATAACAAACGCCGCCGCAAAACAAAATATCTTTTTCATAAAATCACCGATATTATAATATCACACTTTTAATGCGATTTAAAGGGGAATTTAAAAATAAAGACGATTTTTGTTAATTTATTTCCCAAAGCAAAGAAACGAGCCGCCGCACCGGATAACCCCAATGCGACAGCTCGCCGAATTTAATTACTTTGAATATTTCTTTCTCGGAACATAGCTCGTGTGCAGGTCGTGGTGAGCCTTATGACCGCCGAAGCCGTCATACCATTCGCTGTAAAGCGCCTTTACAACGGGAGACTCATGCGATTTGCGGAGAGCCATTGAAGCGTCCTGATCGTAAAGCGCCTTAGCACGGACAGCCTTTAGGTCAACAGTATCTCTTACATACTGCGGCTGTATCGGCTGACCGCCGCCGTTTACGCAGCCGCCCGGGCAGCCCATTATTTCAACAAACGCCCAGCCGTCGGGGTTGCCGTCCTTCATTCTGTCCATAACGCACTTGGCAGCCGCCGCACCCGAGGCTACGGCAACCTTAATATCACTGCCGTTAATGTTAACGGTCGCCTGTTTAAGACCCTGTGTGCCCCTTACCGCGGTAAAGTCAATATCGGTGTTGTCCTTGCCGGTAAGCCAGTCGTTGGCGGTTCTGAGCGCCGCCTCCATAACGCCGCCGGTAGCGCCGAATATTACAGCCGCGCCCGTGTCCTCACCAAGCGGAGAGTCAAACTCTTCATCGGGCAGATACGCGAAATTGATACCTGCGCGCATTATCATACGGGAAAGCTCGCGGGTGGTAATGGCAATATCCACATCGGGAACGCCTGCCGCACTCTGGTCGTCTCTGCCTATTTCAAATTTCTTAGCCGTACAGGGCATTACCGAAACGGAAACTATGTCCTTGGGGTCAATACCCATTTTATCGGCATAGTAGGTCTTAATAACCGCTCCCGCCATTTGCTGCGGTGATTTGCAGGTAGAAAGATGCTCTAACATATCGGGATAATAATACTCGCAGAACTTGACCCAACCCGGTGAGCAGGAAGTTATCATCGGTAGTGTACCGCCGTTTTCAATGCGCTCAACAAGCTCGTTAGCTTCTTCAACTATTGTAAGGTCGGCGGCAAAGTCGGTATCAAACACCTTATCAAAGCCGAGACGGCGGAGAGCCGCAACCATTTTGCCCTCTACATTGGTGCCTATCGGCATACCGAAGCATTCGCCCAAAGTAGCGCGGATAGACGGAGCGGTTTGAACCACAACGTGCTTATCGGGGTCGGCAAGCGCCGCCCAAATTTTATCGGTATCGTCCTTTTCAACCAATGCGCCCGTGGGACATACAACGGTGCACTGACCGCAGGAAATACACGGTACATTTGAAAGACCTACCTCAAACGGAGTGCCGATTGCCGTATCAATACCGCGGTTGTTAGCGCCTATAACACCCACATACTGCTCGTTGCAGGCGGCAACGCAGCGGCGGCAAAGCACGCACTTGTTGTTATCCCTTATAAGGTGGGGTGTTGAGGTGTCAAGCTCATAGGTCGGCTTAAAGCCCTCAAACGCGGACTCCTCTACGCCGTAATCACGGCAGAGTTTTTGCAACTCGCAGTTTGTGGAGCGGACGCAGGAAAGACATTTCTTTTCGTGAGTAGACAAAATAAGCTCCAATGTGGTTCTTCTTGCCTTTTGAATTTTCTCGGTGTTGGTGAGAACCTCCATACCCTCGCTTACAGGGTAAACGCAGGCGGTAACAATACGGAAGCCCCTGCCCTCGTTAGCCTCAACCACGCAGATACGGCAAGCGCCTATCTCGTTTTTCTCCTTCATAAAGCAAAGGGTGGGAATTTCAACGCCTGCTTTTCTTGCGGCGTCCAATATGGTAGAGCCTTTTTCCACACTTACCGAAATACCGTTTATTTTAACATTTAACATATCCATTTTATAAGGCTCCTTTCTTACTTTTTAACTATTGCGCCGAACGGGCAGTTAGCAATACAAGCGCCGCACTTGATACAAGCAGTCTGATTGATTTCGTGCGGATTTTTAATAGTACCGCTGATAGCGCCCACAGGGCAGTTACGGGCGCACTTTGTACAGCCCTTACATTTATCGGCAATAATCGAGTAAGAAACGAGATCCTTACATACGCCCGCGGGACAGACCTTATCGGTAACATGAGCCACATATTCGTCACGGAAGAATTTAAGGGTTGCAAGCACGGGGTTAGGCGCTGTTTGACCGAGACCGCAAAGGGAGTTTTGCTTAATGTAGTGGCAAAGCTCTTCCATTCTGTCAAGGTCTTCAAGTGTGCCGTTGCCCTTTGTTATCTTATCGAGCAATTCAAGCAAACGCTTTGTGCCTACTCGGCAGGGAGTACATTTACCGCAGGACTCGTCAACCGTAAATTCAAGGAAGAATTTAGCCATATCAACCATACAGGTGTCCTCGTCCATAACTATAAGTCCGCCCGAGCCCATCATACAGCCGATAGCGGTTAAGTTATCGTAGTCAACCTCGGTATCGATAAGGCTCGCGGGAATACAACCGCCCGAAGGTCCGCCTGTCTGAGCGGCTTTGAACTTCTTGCCGTCCGGAATACCGCCGCCTATATCTTCAATTATATGGCGGAGCGTTGTACCCATAGGAATTTCAACAAGACCCGTGTGCTTTATCTTACCGCCCAAAGCGAATACCTTAGTACCCTTAGAGCGCTCTGTTCCCATTGAAGCAAACCATTCGGCACCTCGAAGAATAATCTGCGGAATGTTTGCAAAGGTTTCAACATTGTTTTCAACCGTCGGTGAATTGTAAAGTCCCTTAACCGCGGGATACGGCGGACGGGGTCTCGGCTCTCCTCGGTTGCCCTCGATTGAAGTCATAAGCGCGGTTTCCTCGCCGCAAACGAATGCGCCGGCACCAAGGCGGATATGCAAATCAAAATCAAAGCCCGAGCCGAAAATATCCTTACCCAAAAGCCCGTATTCACGCGCTTGGTCAATAGCTATTTGTAAGCGGTGAACGGCTATCGGGTACTCCGCACGAACGTAAACATAGCCCTGTGTGGCTCCTATCGCGTAGCCCGCAATAGCCATAGCCTCAATTACAGAGTGAGGGTCGCCCTCAAGAACGGAACGGTCCATAAACGCACCGGGGTCGCCCTCGTCCGCATTACATACAACATACTTCTGCGGTGCCTTGTTCGGTGCGCACAACGCCCACTTTCTGCCCGTGGGGAAGCCGCCGCCGCCTCTGCCGCGAAGACCCGAATCGGTAACGCACTTAATAACATCCTCGGGGGTCATTTCGGTTAAAACCTTACCGAGAGCGGCGTAGCCGTCCATAGCTATGTATTCGTCGATATTTTCGGGGTTGATAACGCCGCAGTTACGGAGAACAACACGGTTCTGCGATTTATAGAAAGCGGTATCGCCAAGTGAAACATTACCCTCAATCTCATCAGCTACATTACCGGTATCATTATAAACCAAGCGCTCAACAATACGGCCTTTGAGCAGGTGTTCCTCAACAATTTCCTTAACGTCCTCGGGGGTTACTCTGCTGTAAAAGGTACCGTCGGGATAAACGATAACGACCGGTCCCAAAGCGCAGAGACCGAAGCAGCCTGTCTGTACGAGCTTTACCTCGTCCGCAAGTCCGCAGCTTTCAATATTCTCGGCAAACGCCTTTTGAATATCGTGGCTTCCCGATGAGGTACAGCCGGTACCGCCGCAGATCAACACATGTGCACGAATCATTTTTTTACCTCCAATTTTTTACTTATGAGCGGCTATCGTATATTCGTTTACGATGCTACCGTTTTTAAGATGCTCCTCAATTACGCGGGCCGCCTTTTCGGGGGTCATCTTAACATATGTTACCTTCTCCTTACCCGGCTCAAAAACCTCTACAATAGGCTCTAACTGGCAAATGCCTATACAGCCTGTCTGCGAAACGGTAACCTTATCCATAAGCCCCTCTTTGTTTACGCCCTCAACCAAAGCGTTTAAAACGGGGCGCGCGCCTGCGGCAATTCCGCAGGTTGCCATTCCAACAACTACACGAACGCTGTTAAGTCCCTCGCGAAGAATGACCTTATCACGCATTTTTTCCTTTATTGCCTGTAATTCAGCCAATGATTTCATTTATTTTCTTCCTCCCTGAGAAAATTATTTATAAAGTCAAGCACCTCATAACTGTTAAGCGGCACATCCTCAAGAACCGCGCGCAGCTCCCTTGTATCAAGGGCCACGCTTTTGCTCCCATATTTGTGCGTAAACAGAAAATCGGTATCGGGGTGACCCTGTATCAAGGTCACAATACTTGAGGCAACGTCGCCGAGCGGCGTATAATCAATATGCTTTTTATTGAATACCGCCGTAACCTTAGTTCCGTGGCTTTCGGGGTATTCGTTTTCGGCTTTAGAGGTAATTGCAAATTTACCTCCCGTCTGCTCCGCTTCCATTTTAAGAAGCGGCAAACCCATTCCTACCTTGCGCGTAGTGCGTGTGGTATAAAACGGGTCGGTTACGGCTTTCAGCGTTTGTGCCGTCATTCCGCAGCCGTTGTCCGAAATTTTAAGCGTCAGCGTATCGTCGGTTTCGTTCACGGTAATTTCCGTAAGCGTAGCCCCCGCCTTAACCGAATTTTCAGCTATATCAAGTATATTAAGCGATATTTCCTTCATACCGCACCCCGTAAATAGTTTATAAGCTCCCGTGCGGCGTTTTCCCTGCCGCAGTCAAGCTCTATGTAAGCGCCGCGCTCGTTTATATCCCAAAGATAGTGAGCGTCGGAGCTTGTTATAATTTTTTTACCGTATTTTTTGGCATATTCCGCAGTCTTTTCCCCATCATGTACTTCCGCAAACGGGAAGTACGGTTTTTCGGGGAAAGCGCCCAATACCGCAAGCAAACCGTTTGCCTGCCTATCGATATGCGCCGGAAAGCACACGCCGCCGAACCTTTCCGCTGTCAGCGGCACTTCCTCAAGCGTGATATTAACGGCATTTATAAGCAGATTTTCCTCATACCCGATTATATTGTCGCAGTCATCGGTTATTCTCTGTTCACCGAATATATCGGGACGATTTTTAACGGGCACCCGTCTCTTTTCAACAGCCTCGTTAAACTCCATTGCGCCGCAAAGCTCGCCGAAAAGGCATACGATATGTATATCCTCAGCCGTTGTAAGCTCCATACCGGCTATCGGGATTACGCCGTGCCTGTCAGCCGCCTTAAAAAAGGCAGGACAGTTTTTACAGCTGTTATGGTCGGTAAGCGCCATAATATCAAGACCGTTAAGCTCGCCAATACCCGCAATGCTGTCAGGCGTCATATCGTTGTCTCCGCAAGGCGACAGACACGAATGAATATGCAAATCGTAACAGTATTTCATATCAAGCCGTGCAGTCTTACCGCAGCCTCGTAAGAGGAACCGTCAAAGCTTAAAATATTAATACCCTTAGCATCAGCGGTGCTTTTTACACCGTCGGGCATAGCCACGCCCTCCGCCGCTATTATGCACGCCGTATCGGCAAGAGAAGCAACAGCCACTATATTTTCGTTTGACATAATGGTTATCCATGCGTCACCTGAGTGCGCTCTGCCCATTACCCAGCTTAACAGATCTCCGATATATACGCCTGTTATCTCCCTGTCAGGCTCGGGCATTGAAACCGCGGCAAAACCGTGGTTTAACAATTCACTCACCGTCATACGCTTCACCGCCGTTTCCTTTTTTTATCGGGCAGTTAAAGATGCCCGTTCTGCCCTTGATAACATCCTCCGCAAAGGCTCTGCAATTAGGCGCGCCGCAGGCTCCGCAGTCTATACCGGGCAGTCCGTCCTTAAGCCGTTGAATATCCGCCATCATCCGCATCGATTCCGCCATACTGTCGCTGAGTCTCGAAATCGGATGATATGTCGGAATTTCATTGAAAATATAATTTTCAGGTATATAGTTTTCGTCCTTTTCCAAAAAGTTTTGCGAAACGGGCAGATATCGCCTCAAGGTCTGAAGCCTTGCTTTTGCGATAAACGGGTTTTGCATTGTCATAACGCCGCCCACGCAGCCACCGGGGCAGGCATTAAGCTCGATAAATTCAAGCTGAGGTATATTCCCGTTTTCTACCTGATCAAGCACACGGATAACATTTTCTATTCCGTCCGCCGCAAGGTAGCTTTCGTTGAATATCGCGGTTGCCTCGCCGCCTGTTGCCGCCCATCCTATTCCTATCATTCCCGAATTTGAAAGTGACTTAAGCTCCGACTGCGGCTGCATTTTTGCAATAAGCTGAAAATATATATCGTTTATCGAAACAACGGCGTCCACACGGCTTTTGTATCCGGCAAACCCGTTTTTTACATAGCTTACCTTTGCGGGACAGGGCGAAATAAAACAAACGCCGATTTCATCCTCGCAAAGCTCCGGATGCTCTTTTTTAGCCCTTTCCCTTGCAAGAAAAGCCGCAACCTCCATCGGAGGAAGCATATGTATAATATTTTCGGTAAGCGACGGGAAACGAAGTCCGATAAGCCTTACTATAACTGGACACGCCGAGCTTATGACCGGTTTTTTCACGCCCTCTGTTTTCAGATAAAGACGGGTGTACGCACTTACCTTTTCGGCGGCGGCGGAAACCTCGTAAACATCGTCAAAGCCGATTTTAAGCAGTCCGTCAAGGATATAGTCCACATCCTCAAGATTATCGAACTGACCGTAAAGCGACGGTGCGGGCAGCGCAATCTTCCACTTGAATTTATCCATAGCGGAAAGCTTTTCGCAAACCGCCTTTTTTGCGCCCTGCGGACAGGTTCTTATACATTCGCCGCAATCAATACATCTGCTGTTGTTTATAACAGCTCTGCCGCCGTGTATTCGTATTGCCTCGGTAGGGCAATGCTTTAAACAGGCTGTACAGCCGCTGCACTTTTTTTCATCAAGGTAAACCGAGTGTTCATATGTATTCATTTAAACACCTGCCGAAATATTATTTCAAAGCATAACTCGCATAGTAATATCCGTACCCTTGCCGACCGCGGATTTTATATCCATATAATCCGTATAGCGTTTCATATTCGGAAGTCCCATTCCGGCACCGAAGCCCAAAGACCGTATTTGGTCGGACGCGGTGGAATACCCCTCCTGCATAGCTCGGTCAATATCCTTTATACCGGGACCCGTATCGTGCAAAAATATTTCCACACAGTCCTCAGTTACGGTAACATCGGCTTCTCCCCCGCCGGCGTGTATTACCATATTAATCTCGCCCTCATACATAGCGATAGACACTCTGCGTATTATTTCGGGCGGAAGTCCCAACTGTCTTAAATTCTTTTTTACCTGAACCGAGGCTTTTCCTGCCGAAGTGAAATCCTCGCCGTCCACGATAAAATGGAATTTCAGCGCCTCAGGCATTTTTTACCTTATTCCCGACAAGTCCGTTGCTGTAAAGCAAACCGCATGCCTCATACATTCTTTTATCGGTGGCAAGCATCACTATGCCGCAGTCCCGTGCCAGCTCAACCATTTCGGCAGTGGGCATTTTTGAGCGGACAAAGACTATGCAATTCATATCCATCATTTCCGCGGTTCTTACAACCTGCAAATTCACAAGTCCCGTAAGCAGAACCGCCTGATCCTTGACATATGCCAAAACATCGCTCATCATATCGCTTCCGCAGGCGGAATAAACATGACGGGAAAGTCCGTCCTCACAGCAGATTACCTTTGCGTCAAGCAAATCCCTTATAGTGCATATCTTCATAGCTTTATATCCTTTCGGTTGGGATTTGTAATTTATTTACCGAAACCGTATTTTTCAAGTATGCCGTCAACATCGTCTACTGTCAGTCTTCCGTATACCTCATCGTTAACGGTAAGAACGGGAGCCAGTCCGCAAGCGCCTATGCAGCGGCAGGCGGTAAGTGAAAATCTGCCGTCCTCAGTACATTCGTCGGCACCGATACCCAAGCGTTCGCTCAGCTTATTGAATATATCTCCCGAGCCCTTAACATAGCAGGCGGTGCCAAGACATACGGATATATTGTATTCACCCTTAGGCGACAGTGAAAACTGTGCGTAAAAGGTTGAAACACCGTACACCTTTTCAAGCGGAACATCCATTCCCTCGGCAATCATTTCCTGAACCTCCATGGGAAGATAGCCGTAAATGTCCTGCGCCTGCTGCATAACCGCCATCAAAAGGCTTTTATCATGCTTGTTTGCGTCAATGACTTCTTTAAGCTTCTTTTCCTGTTCAGCCGTTCCCTTAAACGGAAGCTTACTGATTTTCTTTTGCATTAACCGAATCCTCCTTCGATTTATTCTATGCAGATTATGTCAATTTCCGACTTATGTACTAATCTACATATACCTATGTAGTATATCATATATTATTGTTTTTGAAAAGTCTTTTTCGATATTTTTTTAACGAAATTTACAAGAACTTTTGATTAAATATAACTATTAAATTACACGGTGAGGAAAAACCGGACGAAAATATGTATAAAGCGTTGAAAAATAAGACCTTATGTAGTATAATTAATTGAGTTTTCTTTAGTGCGGCAGTACTATGCTTACAAGAGGTAATCATATGAAACAAATTATCAAGTTCATTGCTTTGGCTTTGTCGGTGCTTGCTGTAATTTTGACCGCAGGCTGTAACGAAAGCTATCAGGACGCAATTATATATTTTGAAATACCCGAAAAACCGTTCTCTCTTGACCCGCAAACGGTCTCCTCCGATTCCGAGCTTGCTGTCGTAGGCAATATCTTTGAGGGATTGCTCAGAAAAAACGACGGCGGCGCCATAGCGGGCGGTATGGCGGAAAGCTTTTCGAAGGACGGGCTTACCTATACATTTAAAATAAGGTCCGACGCCAAATGGAGCAACGAAGCTCCCGTCACTTCAAACGATTTTCTGTTTGCATTTAAAAGAGCGCTGCTTCCCGAAACCGAAGCGCCCTTTGCGTCAAGGCTTTTTTGTATTGAAAACGCGGAGCAGATTAATTCGGGAAAGCTCTCTGCCGACAGCTTGGGCGTATCCGCTCCCGACGATAAAACGCTTATTATAAAGCTTTGCCGCGACGATGAAAATTTTGAATCCGCGCTTACCACCTCTGTCGCTATGCCCTGTAACGAGGAATTCTTTAACGCCTCCGCCGGAAAATACGGGCTTACCGAGGAAACGGTAATTTCCTGCGGTAGCTATACCCTCTCTAAATGGAAAAAGGAGCCGTTTTCCTTTAAGCTTAAAAGAAATCCGCTTTATAACGGACCCTTCGCCGCAAAAAATTCCGCTGTGCATATAACCAAATCAGAAGAAGAAACCGCAATTCAGCGCCTTAAGGACAACAATGTAGATATTGCGTTTATTGATTCTTCACTTTCCGTTTCAGCAAAGGAAAGCGGTCTTAAAACCTCCGAATACAGTAATATATGCTGGTTCCTTACAATGAATTCGGACATTAAGCCTAACTTCAGAAAATCGTTTGCAATGCTTATAGGCGAAAATGTTTTCCAAAATGATTTAATGCCGGGTTACAGCTATTCGGGCTCGATTTTTCCGCCGGCAGTGCTTAAAAATGCCGACTCGTCAGGTGTATCAGGGTACGATTTAAACGCCGCAAAGGAGCTTTTTTCAAAGGAAACAAACATTCTTGACGAAAAAAAGTTCCCGTCCGACATAAAGCTTTATTATTATGATAACGGTGCAATTAAGCCCATTATAACCGACATTGTGGGGCACTGGCAGAATAATCTCGGCGCGTTTATTAATATTGAGGCGGTAGACAGCGCTGATAAATTGATACCGGAGCTTAAAAATCCCACCCTTTCTATGGCGATATTTCCCGTCCGTGCGGAAAGCAACGATATAAACGAATATCTAAAAAGCTTCCCGACAGTTTCGGGCAAAACGGCTTCCGAAATTCAGGCCGCTCTGCTTAAAAGCAATAATATCGTTCCGCTTTTATATCAAAACACAACCATTGCGTATTCCCCTGCCTTAAATGATGTATTCACAACGCTCGGAAACGGATATATAGATTTTTCGTTTATAGTAAAAACCGAATCGTAAATAAAAAGCTGTGATAATACCGAGGTAATCGGTTCAGTCTGTATAATAATACCCCCGCACATAAGTGCGGGGGTATTATTATACATAAAGCAATTCTTAAGAAGTATCGGCTCTTATTACCTACTTTGCTTTTTCTTTTTTACGGTAAGCGCCGCGCAAACGCCGCCGCCGATAAATAACAGCGCTGCCCAAGGTATATGGCTGCTACTATCGCCGGTCTTAGGCGACTTCGGTTCATCCGATAGCTTCATAATTAATATGCTTCCCTTGACAATGCCCTTGGTCGCTTCGGCGTCGCTGTAATACTTATCACAGCCCTCACAATACCAGTATTCGATATTGCCCTCGGCTTCCTTTGTCGCCGCCTTTGCGGGGACGTGCTTTAAATTGGCGTGATTGCTTGCGTCAAGCTCGCCGTAAGCTTTGCCGCAATAATCGCATATCGCCTTATCCTTGCAGGTGGCTTTGCCGCCTGTGTGGTTGGTAATTACCTTACCGCAAAAATCACAGATATGGTTCTTGTCTGTGTCTTCGTGGTTGGAAATAGTTTTACCGCAGTAATCACAGATGTGATTTTTATCTTTGTCTTCGTGGTTTGAAATTATTTTATCGCAGAAATCACAAATATGGTTTTTATCCGTATCCTTGTGATTTGAAATTATTTTGTCACAGAAATCACATATATGATTTCTATCCGTATCCTTGTGATTAGAAATAGTCTTACCGCAGTAATCACAGATGTGGTTTTTGTCTGTATCCCTGTGGTTGGAATAAATCTTTCCGCAAATATCGCAGATGTGATTTTTGTCATTATCGTAATGCGAGCACACATATCCGCACTCTCGGCAAACGCCGTCTGCCCACTCATGGGGCTCACTCGCCACTGTCACAGCGCCGCAGCAGCTCCATTTTTTCTCATGGTTCGTGGCATTCTTTGTTGTCCACTCCTGCTTGCCGCCATTGTGGTTGGCAGGGTTCTTTTCGCCGTAGCTATCTCCGCAAACCTCGCACTTCGCTTTTTCGGTGCAGGTAGCCGTACCGCCGGTATGCTTATTATAATCAAGCTTCACATCGCAGTTGTGGCATTTATGCCAGTGATGAGTCTTATCGTGCTGCCACTCCTGCCCCCAGCTATGACCGCTTGCCTGGATTGTCTCGGTTTTTTCAAAGCCGCATTCGTCACAGGTATATTTCTTTTCACCCGATGTTGTGCAGGAAGCCGGTACAGTTACTTTTCCATTGTCCCAATCATGAGGCTCTTTGCCGTCTATTGCGTCGCATCGGGAGCATTTATTCCAGTGTTCGTCATTATTATGCTGCATGGAAAAATTGTGGCCGAGAGCCGCTATCGTGCCGCCGCACTCGGTGCAAATGACAGAAGTTGTGCAGGTGGGTTGCGCTCCGGTGTGACCGCTGTGGTCACAGGCCGTCCAGTGAGCGGTGAGGGTCAGGTCGTCTTCGCCCACGGTGTCGTTGTAATCCCACACCGTGCCGTCAGCCTTGTACCAGCCGGCGAAGAAGTAGCCGGTCCGTTCGTCGGGCTTAATCTGATTGGAAATTTTCCCGTCCTCGCGGAAATACCGCACCGGGTATTCCATCTCGCCGCCATTCAATGCAAAGGTGACCTTGTGGTAGTCACTGCCACAAGGTTCTTCCCCAACAATGCCCAGCGGGCAGCGTGTGACATTGAAGCTTGAGTGTTGTGAACTCGGGTTGTTATTTTTTATCAATCCGTTGTATGTGCCTCCTGCGAGTGCAACATTTGCAATCGGATCATAACCGACCACTACATCCTTGTTGAATGTGCCGTCTATGATGCTTCCCGCGATGACGGTCACTATTTCATTAAATTCGCCGCCCTTTATTTCACCGTATCCTGTTGTCATATTCACCGGCCCATTGAACACGCCGCCGCTGATTGTGCCGCTGAAAGTAGAGTTGCCAAGCGTCACCGTGCCGAAAAAGACGCCGTGCTTAATCTCGCCGACATTGGTCACATCCTGTTTGAACATGGTGGCGCCGGTGTTGCCCGCGAGGCTTTGGATGACGCCGGCTTGGTTAGCGCTACCGTGATGAGCAATCATGACCGTGCCGTCCACTGTGCCGGCGTTTGCATTCATCTTATTGTACAGAAACAAGGCGTCGCCGTCGTCATTTGCCGTGCAGTTCCTAATTTCACCGCCGGTCATGGTGAATAGGCTGTCAATAAAAACGAACACGCCACCACCGCTATTGTGGGAAACACAGCCGATGATTCCGCCGCCGGACATGGTAAATTCACCGTATACATATACACCGCCGCCGCCTTTGCCGTATTTGTCCGCAACACAACCCACGATGCTGCCTGCGGTCATGGTGAACTTGCCATTTTCGTCCACGTACACACCACCGCCGGCGGAAGAATTGCCGCCGGTGATGATACCGCCGAGGACGCTCTCAGTACCGCCGGTCTCATCCGGCACCCACACCCCATCGTTGTTCGGGGTGAACTTATGCTCCGCGTCAGGATGGCTGTCGATGATGGTCAGGTCGCCGCCGCCAACGATATAAAAAACGCCGTAAAGGCCGATGCCATTCAGTACATAGCCGTTGAGGTCGAGGGTGACTTTGCGGTCAACTCTCTTGAAATCGTCAAGATCAATGTCCCCGGCAAGCCGGATTACATTTACCGCAGCGTCATCCAGCACAGCAGCAAGCTCGGCATCCGAGCTGACAGTCTCTTCCCGCAAGGCAACGCCTTTGACTGTTGTTAAGGGAAACATAATAACCGTGAGCGTTTTCCCGCCCGGGTAAACCTTGGTTGCGCCGCCGTCATACTCTGTCCCATCGAGCCTAACCGTTCCGTCGTAAAACACGGCGGACTCGCTCTTTATCGGAAAAACATATCCGTCTTTGGCTTCCAGCGTAATGGTAAAAGTATACTCCGCGCCTGCCTTGGGCTTGAGGTTTGCGCTGTCGGGCTTGATTGATGTTTCGCCTGACGCGCTCCATACCTGCTCTTTAATGGTATAGCCTGCGTTGTCATCGACCGTTGCAAAGGTC
>ERZ808266.142-NODE-142-length-28985-cov-7.523574_pt1 | contig 28985 bp, 25 predicted proteins | sample MGYA00521278_ERZ808266 | MGnify/ENA primary metagenome ERZ808266 (study PRJEB31516, sample SAMN03275591) | gut metagenome | biome: mammalia-associated habitat; material: feces | host: Papio cynocephalus | place: Kenya | collected 2012-08-02 ... | reverse complement strand
GAGGGAGAAAAAGATAATTCTCCCCTATATAGTGTTTAAAAATTGGAAATCTTTACTTAATGTAAATAAGTTATTATCCTTATTTCCAGTAACAGCTGCTGCAGCCTGTGCTGTTAGCCCCTCATAGAGGTCAAAAGACTTTGTCTCAGCCCATGCTAAGTAGTCTACTGTCTCATTTTTAGTATTTCCGACTAGACCAAATCCACCATTGAAACCAGCAACTGTAAAGTTTAAACCTGCAGGATATTTGATACCCAACATAGGATACCAATTAACTAAGTAAAGAACATCTTGCATGCTAACTTCATCATCAATGCCATCATTTATGGACTGTACAATATTAAGCTTATTTTTCTTATCCTTTCCGTCTTTGTCTTTGTACTCATATTCATAGAATGCCTTAGCATAATCAGCTGACTTACCTGCATCAAGGATTCCTACTCTAACGATATCTTTGTAAAGGATATCTGCTTTTGTAATCTTAGCCTCTGCATCAAGTCCAAAATCCTTCAGTTCAAAGTTGCCATCTTCCATGTCATCATCGTCTGCAATTTCTTTTCCTACTGAAAATTCTGCAGCAATTGCAGCTCTAAGGTCAGCTTCACCTTCTGAACCAGCAGTTCCAGTCTCTAATTCAAGTGTCCAACTAAGCTTGTGGCCTAAAGAATTGACAAAACCATAGTCTTCCTTATCTAGGTCATAACCAAGTTCTAGAGCAGCCTTTCCGTTATAAGTTGCAGCGAATACTGATGTTAAAGCAAGAGCTGCAATAAGAGCGATTGTAAGGATTTTTTTTATTTTTTCCTCAATCGCAAACGAAGTAATTATCTAATATAATTTTTAGGTTTCAAGGTTAGATGATGAAACATATTTGCTCAACATGTTTTATTTAAAAAAAGTGATTATTTGACTAAAATGGCTGATTTTTACTAGGTTTTAGTCTATTTTTTTAGTTTTTTAACTAAAAGTCCATTCAGAAAAGGAAGTATAAGTACTTTTCTTCTGTGTAAGAAAAAGCCTTAAATTAAGAGGGTTCATGCATAGTTGTTGTGAATAAAAGTATATAAGCTAAAATATATTCTAGAGATGTTAATCATTAAAAAAGCCTTCTCTTTTCTTTTTTGTTTAATTGTAAAAACCTAAGAAGGAGAATAAATGACTAATATCAATAGGTTCTTTAAGTTAGCACATATTATAAATAACACAAGAGTAAGAAAAAACAGAATAGGAACAATAAAAAAGAATGTAAATAAAAATGTTTTGGATATATATCACTGTTTTAAGTTAATATATATTATAAAAATAATGTAAATCAGTTATAATTATTTGTATGACATTTCATCAATATTTAGAAGATACTAAAAAAACTATAGCAGATTTATCAAAGGAATCGGGATTACCTTATTCTACTATTTCAGAACTTGTTAATGGCAAAAAGACAATAATGAATTGCACTGTTGAAACTGTTTACCAACTAGCAAGTTCTTTATCTTTAACTGTGGATGAGCTATTAAGAATGGAAAAAGATGATAAATATAAAGACAAATATTTACTTACGGAAAAAGAAGAGCTCTTTCTTGCAAAGAAATTTTGGGACGAAAATGTTTATTGTGGGATGAGAATGGAGAATAGAGCTGTAACATTTCCTCAAACAAAAACAATCATTGAAGGAATAAATGTCAGTGAAGTAAGCTTAGATGATGTTTTTGCAATCAGAAATATGCGCGATGCATGGAAATATATATTCTCTACAGCCTATGAGCCATTATCTCTAGATTATATTTGTAAGTTAAATTCATATATAGCAAGAGATGAAGCTTTGGAGTGGGGAGTCTTAAGAAGTGGTAATGTTGGAATATCTGGTACATCATATATTCCTCCAATACCTAAAAGAAATACTGCTGAAAGAGAACTAAATAATATATTGCTTTCTTTTTCTTCAATAACAGAAAAAGCCTTAGATTTATTTTGCTTTATTACAAGAAACCAATTATTTTGGGATGGAAATAAGAGAACATCATTATGTGCAGCAAACAAACTATTACTATCGAAAGGAAGGGGTTTATTAACCATAAAAGAGAAGAATATGAAAGAGTTTAATACACTTCTTTGTTCTTTCTATGACACAGGTGATAAGGAAGAACTAAAGTCATTTTTATATCATAATGCGATATTTGGAATAGATAGATCAGAACAATAAACGTACATAACGAATATAGACTTTATGCTTAGTGCTAAATACAAGTTAGCATTTAAGCTATAAAAAGAAATGCAATAAGAACTAGTCTTATATCCCCAAGGATAATTCAATTAAAAAGCCACGACCGAAGCCGTGGCACATATAAACAAGGGGATATTTGTCTATATTAGAATTTAATTGTGCATGTTGCATCAACTGTACCATACTCTTCTTTGAGAAGGTTAGTTGAGTATGAACCATCAGTATTTCTGTTTGGACCATAAGCGAGAGATAATGTTGCACCTGGAACAAGCTTATCTGTTTCAACAGAAGCATTAAGTCTGAGGTAAGCTGAATCATCTTTGTCAACTGTAGCACCGTATGTTAAGCCAGCAGCGACTGTGAAGAGTTCTGCCTTATATTCAGCACTTGCACCAACACTGTATTCATCTGTTGAGAACTTGTAGCTTCCCTCAAGAGTAGCTTTAATAGCATCAAGAGTTGCTTCTACCTTTCCACCATATGTCTTTCCAACTGTGATATCCTTGCCATATGCTGTGATAGCAACTGGAACGTTGAAAGAACTTAGATCAGCCTTTGCCTGAAGAGAAATGAACTGATCCTTCTCGCCATACTGATAGTATACATCAAGTGTAGCTGGAGCGTATGTAGCACTGAGTGTAGCATCAAAGCCTGGCTTGAACTCTGCATCTTTTTCAGCTGTCTTCTTCATGCCAAAGTCTGCTGCAGCCTTAGCAGAGAAAAGATCTGATGCATATGCAACTTCTGCTGATGCACCAAATGCGTCAAAGTTCTTGCTTGCATCATATACTTTTACAACAGCATTATTCTCAACAGTTACAGTTTTCTTTGTAGCATTCTTTACACCAGAAGCAACTGCACCAGCCTTAACTGTTAAGCCTTCAGAGAGTGTGAGTGCTGGAGAGATAGCAGATACATGATAATTGAAATAATTATCAGGTGCACCAAGAAGCTTATTTGCATCACTAGACTTACCACCATTGAAACCTGCAGCAACTGACCAATCCTTATACGTTACTGTGAAACCAGGAGCCTTGTTTACAGAAACCTTATAAGACTTTGCCTTATATTCTTCATTCCAATATGCTTCATCGTTTGTAAAACCAAATGCATCTTCGCCATAGCCATCTGGAACACTATCAATAGCTGACTTAGCAAAGTCTGGACCATTCTGTGTACCAGTAATAGACACCTTCCAATCTGCTCCTGCAACATATGCTTCTTTGAGAGAAAGAACTAAGCCAAGACCAACTGTAGATGCACCATCTTTAACAAATAGCTTTGGGAAAACTAATGAATTCATCTGTGCATCAAGTAATTCAGCAAGCTCAACTTGTTCATCAGGAGTAAGTTTTTCTTTTGCTGTAAGAACTGCAAGTCTATCTGAGAGGTCAGCAGCCTTAAGAGTCATAGTAGCCTTAACACCTGCATAGATGTCACCTTCGCCAGCCTTTTCGACTGTTTCTGAAGAAAGATCTAAATCTAAGCCAAAAGACTTACCATTAGAAAATCCATAGCTTTCAGACTCAAAATCATATCCGAGATTAAGTTTTGCCTTTCCTGATAATCCAGCAAATACACTTGCTGTTGCAAGAAGAGCAACTAATGCGATTGAGAGAATTTTTTTCATTTTTTCCTCAATCGCAAATGGAGTAATTATTATTGATAATTTTGGCAACTTTCGGATGAATAATGAAATTTATTTAGTTTTCTAAAAACAGGCATGATCAATAAACTCATTATCGTCTCTTATATATGTGAATGGACTAAGATACTTTCTTAATACAAGTGATTTTCTCCATATAGGTTTAGACTATATTAGCTAAGTCTATTTTGTATAATAGATGCTCTAGTTTTTTTTCTTTTATGAAAGCTACCATATATATTGGGAGATATAACAGGTTCTCTTTTCTTTTTACATTAGCATTGGTAAGTATAATTGCCTCTTTTATTCCATATTCTTTATTTTCTAAAACATTCTTGAGAGCATTATGTCGTTCATAGTATTTCCCCGATTTAACTTCTATTGGAAGAATCGAATCGTTTAGCCTTATAACAAAATCTAACTCACCTTGTTTTTTGCTATTGAAATAGTAAAGCTTGAAGCCATGAGATAGTAATTCTTCTGCAACTGCATTTTCATATATGGCTCCGTAATTAATTGAGTCATCTCCATTCAAAATTTTCAGTTGTATACCTTCCGAATATTGTGATGCAAGAAGACCAACATCATTAGAAAAGAGTTTAAATAAGTTCCTAAGCTTTGCTAATTCTAGAGGTAATGTTGGTGATTCAATATTGTAAACAGGAATAGCAACACCGGCTTCTCTTAACCAAATGAAACTATCCTCATATCGTTTAAATTTAATATTCTCGTTTAGCTTCTTCAAAATGAAACGCTTATTTTGGTTATTTAATTCGCTTGGAATAAGGTCAAAGATATCTTCTATGTACAGCTTAGAGTCTTTGTCATACTGAGAGATATCTTCTTTATACAAAGTTAGTATCTCTTTTTGCTTCTCAATTACTCTTTGGATATCATTGGTTTCTAGGTAAGTGCTAACAACCTCAGGCATACCACCTACTATTAGGTATAGATGGAAAAGAGCCATCATCTTTTCATGTATAAATGAGTCTACTTCAATTGCATTTTTATAGCAATTTTCTAACTTTTCCCAAATATTATCATTAACGCCACAAGCTTTAAAAAATTCTTCTATTGAAAGAGGATACATTTCCTTTATACTCATAAACCCTACAGGAACAGAACGTATACCTTTTAATTCAACTCCAAGTAATGAACCACTCAGAATATATTTAAATCTACCGTCTTCAACAAGAAATTTTATGGCAGTAATTGCATCAGGTAAGACTTGGATTTCATCTAAGAATACTAAAGTATCTCCCTCTATTAAAGGAATGCTTGTTAGAGACGAAATGCGAAGTATTAAGTCTTTTGTGTCTTTTGCTGTTTTAAATGCAGTTACAGCATCTTTGTTTTCAAGAAAGTTTATTTCAACAAATGACTTAAAACACCTTCTTCCAAATTCTCTTATAGAATAGCTTTTGCCAATTTGTCTTCCTCCTGTTATAAGGACTGCTTTGCTTTTTTCACTTTTATAAAAATCTTCTAAATAATTTGTAATAGATCTTTGTATGTTCATTTATTTCTTTATAATACAGATTTGTCCGTTTTTCCAAGGTGTTTTAATCATATTTTGTCCGTTTTTCCAAGATTTCAAAATAAAAATCCTTTTTAATGAAAATAAAATGCCACGACAAGAAGCCGTGGCACTATAAACAAGGGGATATTTGTTTATATTAGAAAGCGATTGTACATGTTGCATCAACTCTTCCATACTTCTTATTGAGAAGATCTGATGTAATAAGACCATCTGCATTAGCAATTGGGCTATAAGCAAGCTTTAATGTTGCATTTGGAAGTATTGCAGAAGATTCAATTGAAGCTGTTGCGAATAGCTGCTTAGCACTGTAATATGTTAAGCCAACATTTGCTGAGAATAAATCTGCTGTATATCCAACATTTCCTGAAATAACATATGTCTTTGCTGTAAGAGCCATATCAAAAGATGCACCAACAGAGAATGCTGCTAGGTTAGCTTTTGCAGAGAAGCCAAGACCTCTACCATCATTAATAAGATCTCTTCCTGTGATTGCAAAACTTACTGGAATTTCGAATGCTGCTAGGTCTGCAGAAACCTTTGCAGAAAGTAAGTTTTTAACAGCATATGTTCTATCTTTGAGAGTTGCATTTGTTGTTACATCTGATGTCTTAACATTTCTAGCATAATATACTTCAACTGTTGTTGGAGCGTAAGAAGCTGTTAACTTACCATCGAAGTTAGGAGTAATATCATCGCTTCCACCAACGCCATTAAGAACAACATCACCTGCTAAACCAACAGAAAATAGATCTGTTTTGTAAGAAGCCTGAGCTGAGAAACCAAGTTCTGCTTTCTTGAGATATTCTTTTGTGTCAGCATCTGAAACATCACCAACCATAGCACCTGCTTTAAGAGCAAAGCTACCAAATGCAAATTCTGGAGTCTCAAAGTATACGCTGTAGTCAAGAGTCTTGTATGTAGGTTCTGCAATCTGAGCCTTTAAATCTTTAGCTCTATATTCAGTTTTAGGATCTCCATTTTCATGAGCTAAACTAGTAGTTTTCTTTCCTTCAGCAGATGGCTCAGCATAACCCTTAAGTGTCTTCTTAACTTCAATTAAATCATCCTTATCTTCAGTAAAGTTTTCCCAGTCTTTTGCGCTACCATAAAACTTTTTCTGATTGAATTCTTTTGCAGCATCTGCATTTTCGTAATATAAGTACTCATAAACTTCGAGGAGTCCATCTGTATTGTATTCTGCGACTTTGTTTGTTCCAGCTACTAAACCAACACCAAGTTTCCAACCATTGTACTCTGCTGTGAATCCAGGAGCCTTAGCTGCAGCAACCTTAGCCGTTGTTGTTGCTTTTGCTTTAGCATCACTATCATAATAAGAGTCAAGGCTAGAAGATGCAAAATCAAGACCATCAGCAGCACCAAGAATACTAACTTTCCAACCTTCACCAGCAACATATGCTTCATCAACTTTTGACTCTAAGCCTAATTTTGCATCTGTTGTTTTTAATGCAAAACTTCCCTTAATACCTGCATAGACAGAAGGAGCTTCTGCTTCAGTAGTTTCTGTAGCCTCTACTGGAACTTCAGTAGCTTCTGTTGTCTCTTCTGTAGATTCTTCTACTGCAGGAGCTGGAACTTCAGCTACACCTGATGTGATTTCATATTCAAGTTTTGTGGCTGTTGAGTTAGAAAAACCAAAGCTTCTTTCCTCGAAATTATAGCCAAAACCAAGTGTTGCACTACCTGTAAAACCAGCAAATACACTTGCTGTTGCAAGGAGTGCTACGAGAGCGATTGTAAGGATTTTTTTCATTTTTTCCTCCATTGAAAATTCGGGGACACGCCACAGGGCATGCCTTACCCTTTATTCCGTTATACATTTTGGATTGTACCTAACGATACATAACCTGTCAAGATAAATAAAATAAGATATCAAAGGTTACACTTTTTCAATAAAAATTCTTTATTTCTATATTTTTCTTATATAACAAAGTGTTCATTTGTTGAATTTTGAAGTGATTTTGTTATTGTATAAACACCGTATATTGACCGTATATATACATTATTCTGGCTTTTTATCATCATTTTTAAGGTCATTAACAGGAATATTTGGAGGAAGATCAAAAACTTTTTCTTTTTTCTTCTTCTTTATCGGCTCGATAACAATAGGTTTAAATTCAGAAAAAACTATCTTTTTTCTTTCAATCGTTATCTTTTCTCTCTGTTGATTCACGCAATATATAATAAAGATTAGAAGAAAATAGAAAGCATCAGTATCTAAAAACTCTATCTTGCCATATCTAAAACATGAAAGAACCCCAGATGAAAGAGCCAGAAAATATGATAGATAACTCCTGTTTTTTGCGAACAAATTAAAAAAGCATGATAAAACAATCGAAATAAAAAGAAGACGGGAATAGAAGATAAAACTATTGTAGTTACTTATAGAAGAATAAAGGTAGTAGTAATTATTGTTAGTTCTTTCAAAAAAGAAATAAACAATAATTGAAATAAGAGCTAAGAAAAGAGCCTTCACTCCCCTTCTTTTTTCCTTCTTGTCTTGTAATGCAAAGAGAGGTAGAGCAATAAACTCTTCCCCTATAGCCTTAAATAGTGCATCTACTAGTCTTGCTTTATCAACAAACGATGACTTAAAAAAGCTATTAAGAAAAATAAATATTACAATTAGAGCTATAGAGGCTATTTTTATTGTATTTTTATTATTTTCTACTCCATACAAAACAATGCAAAGTAAAGTTAACAGAAGTAACCTATATACAATAGATGCAAAACCAAGAGAAAAGATAATAGATAGCAGAAAAAATACAATTACAAGACTAGATGCAATTATTAATCTATAGCTTTTAGTCATCGCATTCTTCCTTCGAGCGTCTAATTTCTTCTTTAGAAAAGCCTCTCATTCTGAGTTTATCTACTGCCTTCTCTTTCCCGTACTTTGCTTCGAGCACAAAATACTCTTTTCGGAGGATTGGAAGATAAACATCGTTTTCCCAATACTCTCGAACAACTTCATCTGCAATAGATCTAGGACTACCTTTTTCTATCAGGCGCATAATAAGTATATTCTTACCTTCGGCTTTCTTTTTTAGTCTAGAGTGAACATAAACTTCTGCAGTTCTTCTTTCGGAGAGTTCATCATTCGCTTTTAAAGTATCGAGTGCCTCTTCGATGTTCTCAGAAGAGAAGCCTCTCTTACTTAGTTTATCTCTCATTTCTTTTTCTGTATGTTCTCTCATTGCAAGTAGGCTTAAAGCTTTATCATATGCACCATTCATAACTACATGGTAGCATAAAAAAAGAGCCAGAAAAACTCTGACCCTTTGCAATATATAAATAAGCTTAACGCTTTGAGAACTGGAAGCGTCTTCTTGCACCACGCTGACCATACTTCTTTCTTTCGACCATTCTTGGGTCTCTAGTCATTAAGCCTGCTGTGTGAAGAGCACTCTTAAGGTTTTCATCATATTCAACTAAAGCTCTTGCAACACCATGTCTGCAAGCTTCAGCCTGACCATGAATACCACCACCCTGTACATTAATAACAAGATTAAACTTTCCACTTGTTTCTGTAACAGCGAATGGTTCATTAACCTTAGCACAATCAGAAGCATTTACGAAATATTCATCAAGCTTCTTTCCATTTACAACGATATCGCCATTGCCTTCTCTTAGGTAAACTCTAGCAACAGCAGTCTTTCTTCTGCCAACTCCGTGTCCGAGGTCAACAACTTTATTTTCTTTATTTGCCATCTTCAGTTACCTCTCTTAAAGCTCAACCTTCTCAGGCTTCTGTGCCATGTGTGGGTGTTTATCGTCAGCATAAACATGTAAGTTGACGAAAAGTCTCTTTCCAAGCTTTCCAGAAGGAAGCATACCCTTAACAGCATGTTCCATTGGGTAAGTTGGCTTGCGGACAATTACCTGACCATAGTTCTCAGCCTTGAGTCCGCCTGGGAACATAGAGTGACGATAGTACATCTTATCTTCAACTTTATTACCGGTGACTTTAGCTTTAGCTGCGTTAATGATTATACAATAATCCCCCATATCCTGATGAGGAACATACTCTGGCTTATTCTTACCTCTTAAAATTCTTGCAGCTTCAACAGCTACACGACCGAGGCTCTTTCCTTCAGCATCGATTAGATACCATTTCTTTTCAATCGTTGCTGGTTTTACAAAAATAGTCTTCATAAACAACAATCCTATCTTTTTTTAACCTAGAGAACACCGTTCTCTACCTTCGCGGCACCTAGACTAGCTATTGTCTACCAAAGTCAAAGCCTTCTTTGCTTCTCTATAAGACGGTCGCTCAGTCTTATAACAAATAGGGCCTCTTCCTCTTCATGCTGAGTCTCACCGATTTAAAGATAAAAGCTCCATAATGCCCTATTGGGAAAGGAAATGGCGGACTACCGTCCAGCATTAAAGAAATCTTTTTTCTCTAAATTAACTCAAGCAAGGTAAATAGAAGACAGGAAGAAATAATTAAGGAGATTAAATCTCTCTTATCTTCTCTTTACACGGCTGGTGGGTCTTCGTATAAACGAACTCTGTTATTTTATCCTCTTTATTCGTTTATTGTCTATACTCTCAAATTATATTTTTTCTATATTAGCGTGGCCCGCCACATAGCGCATTTTTCGCCCAGAATCATAGAGCACAGTAAGAATAGTCTTATCTGGAGAGACAGCAACATCTGTAATAACGCCTTCTCCTTTATCTTGAGCCTTAACTCTGTCTCCAACCTTTAGTTCAAGCTGTTTCTTATCTTCTTTAGGCTTTGTAACACTCTCTTTCTTACTAATATCTATCCCTTTGGCCCAAGTCGGAGTATTAGAATAATAATACTGAGGCTTCGCTTGAGAAGAAAAAGAAGATGAAAAAGAATGAGGGTTTCCATTTATCCCTTCTGTATCACCTGAAAGGAACTCAAGAGGAATCTCTTTCAAGAATGATGATGGATGCTCGTTATTAAAGTTTCCCCAAAGCATTCTTAGTGTTGCATATGATAGGTAGAGCTTCTTTCTAGCTCTTGTCATTGCAACATAGAGTATTCGTCTCTCTTCTTCTTTACTCTCATCATCTTCTTTATTGCGCCCTGGTATTATTTCGTCCTCTAACCCTACACAAAAGACAGTATCATACTCCAAGCCCTTAGTATTATGCATAGTTATAAGAGTGACGCCCTCTTTATCTCGGTTATCATCATCACCAAGAACAGTGCTATCTAATGTGAGTCGTTCTAAAAACTGAGAGAGTGCCTCCCGCCCTGTAGTAACAGGAAGATTCTCAGCAATGCTATCTTGTTTAAGAGTATTATCCTCTAGAGTAGAAACAAGCTGAGAGAGGTTATCAAGCCTACTCTGTCTAATAGCCCTGTCTCTTTCGCTCTCATAAAGCTCCTTGAGCCCTGTTTCTTCTAGCGCTTTAAACATAACCTCCCCTAGACTTACATCATCGTCTAATCGCTTTTCTGCATTTTTCCATGCATTGAGGAAAGTTCTAGCACCTTCAAACATAGGATTATCTATAGAAAAAGAAGTGAGAGCAAGAAAAAGGTCGTTATTTCTTGAGAGTATATCTTCAAGCTTCTTCTCACCAATTTTTCTAGAAGGTTTATTAATAATTCTTCTAAATGAAACACTATCAGAATGGTTCAAGAGCAAACGAAGAAAACTAAGAGAATCTTTGATTTCTTCTCTATCATAGAATTTTAAAGCACCTATAACTTTATAAGGAATACGGCGCTGAGTAAGTTCAGTTTCAAATGCAAGAGACTGGGCATTTGTTCTATAGAGAATTGCGGTATTATTATAGTCTCCACAACCTTGAATGATGCTACAAACTCGCTTTGCCTCCATTACTCCATTTTGGGAAACAATTACAACGGGTTTACTCCCACTCTTTTTATCAGCTGAGACAATTTCTTTATCATGACGATTTTTATTATGCTTAATTAAAGCTGAAGACGGAGCAAGAATTTGGTCTGTAGAACGGTAGTTCTTCTCTAGCTTTATCTCCCTAACTCCACTAAAGTCCTTAGAAAAAGAGAGAATATTCCTTATCTCTGCACCTCTAAAAGAATATATAGATTGGTCATCGTCCCCAACAGCAACAAGCTGAGAAGAAGGCGAGACAAATAGCTTCAAGAATTTAAACTGCTCGCTGTTTGAATCTTGATACTCATCAACTAAAACGAGCTTAAAACGATTATGACAATAACAGAGAGCTTCTTCATTTGTTTTTAAGAGTTCAACAGCTTTTCCAATAAGGTCAGCAAAGTCAACATTGCCAGTCTCTCTAAGCGCATTTTCATATGCTCTATAAAGTGTTCTAAAGTCATGATAATCAGAGTATTTAGCACATCCATCATCATCTGGTGTAAGGCCAATATCTTTTACTTTCGATATGCTCTTTGCTATTTCTCTCAGTTCTTTTTTATCTCTTTTTGAAATATTACATAGAACTTGAAATGAATCATCGTCATCGTAAATTGTAAAGTCAGGGCTTAATCCAAGACTTGTGCCAAATCGTCGAAGAAGAGAGGCACAAAGAGAATGGAAGGTTCTAACAACCATGCGAGAGGTATCTACATTAGGAAGAAGATTCTCTAATCTATCACGCATCTCTTTTGCAGCTCTATTAGTAAATGTTACAGCACAAACTTGTCCTGGATAGACAAAGCCATTCTCTATTGCCCAAGCAATTTTGTATGTTATAGTCAGCGTCTTTCCACTTCCTGCACAGGCAAGAAGCAAAAGATTGTTTTTGTTATCAAGAACAGCTTCTTTTTGTTCTTCATTAAGAACACTAAGATCAATCAATCTTAATACCCTCCAAATCTACTCCTCTGACCTTTCTTATTCCAACATTTACGACATCACCACTCTTTAGATCGCGTCCCATAATGACAGTCAATCCATCAACATCAGGTGCCTCGGAGTATATTCTTCCAATAGCTAAATCTTCGCCTTCGATTTTCTCCTCAACTAAAGCTCTGTATGTCTTTCCAACAAATCTTTGGAGCCTACGTTCTGTTATTTCGCTTTGTTTTTCTTCTAGTTCCTTTTGCCACTTTTTGGCTTCTTTTTGAGCTTTGTCATGTTCCTTTTGGTTTCTCATATGATAAGCAGGTGTATCTTCTTCTCTTGAGTATAAGAAAGATCCCATCCAATCTGGCTCAGCTTTTTCAATGAAAGATAATAACTCTTCGAACTGCTCTCTTCCTTCTCCAGGGAAGCCAAGCATAAGAGTTGTTCTAATTACTGCATCTGGATTCTTTTCTCTAATCTTATTGAATAAAGAAGCATATATATCTCCGCTACCCACTCTTTTCATTTTTAAGAGAATCTCATGGTCAGCATGCTGAACAGGGATATCAAAATATGGAAGAATCTTTTTCCTTTTACTAACTAAATCAATTAGCTCCATGGGGAATGTATCAGGATGGATATAAAGCATCCTTAGGACAAAGTCACCTTCTAGAGATGAAAGAGTGTCCATTAGCTCAACAAACCGACTCTTTCCATATAAATCCAAGCCATATGCACCAAGGTCTTGAGCAACCACATTTATTTCATATATTCCTTTTTTAATGAGGCGCTTTGCTTCTTCCACAACCTTTTCAAAAGGCCTACTTCTTAGAGGCCCTCTAATAACAGGAATAGCACAGTAAGAGCAGCAGTGATTACAACCTTCGCTTATCTTTAAGTATGCTGAACGAGGAAAAGAGAGGAGCTCTTTTCTATCATCACGCTCTCTATCTGGATCAGGATAAGGAGGAACAGCAATAGCTTTCTTACCCTCTTCTACCTCTTTTAAAACCTTAGGAAATTGAGACAAATCATGATTACCAAAGATTGCATCTGCCTCTTCTAATTCCATCTCTTTGCCATAGCGTTGGCTAAGACATCCTGCAAGGATAATTTTTGCTTTAGGATATTTTTCTTTTAATGTAAAGAATGTATTGATAGATTCTGTTTTAGCACTCTCAATAAAGCCACAGGTATTTACAACAATTATATCTGCTTCCTCTGCATTATCTGTTTTAACATATCCATTTTCCTCGGCATAAGCGAGTAAAATTTCAGAATCAACTTGGTTCTTAGCACAACCAAGGCTTTCAATGTATATCTTTTTCATAAAACAAACGATAAACCAAAATAAAGATTTAAGATAGATAAACTGCATATTTTTAAAGAGCTAAGAATTTGGTCAAACTTTTAAAAATTGTAAAAGTTTCCTTTTTCTTCTATGCTTTTTTTATGGATAGAACAATAAAAGTAATAGGAGAAAAAGAAGAGAAAGCAAGAATTCTCTTAGTACCAATTGAGAAAGCAGTAAGAGAAAAGGCCTATTCTAACTATGATGTATCAACACCACTCTACAATGGAATTTTCTTTGTACATATGAAAAACAAAAGAAAACTTGGTAGCTTTATTTTTCAAGAAAGGATAATAATTCTATCTGAAGAACTACTAGATTATCCCTTTTCTACACTAACGAATGTTTTTATACATGAATGTGGCCATGCTGTTGATTTTTTCTTAAATGGATGCACTACTGGGCATTCTTCATTTTTTAGAGAGATATGTCTTACTCTTGGCATAGACCCAGGCTTTGAGAAAGCCAGAGTAAAGAAAGACCTTCTGAATAAAGAAAAGGCAAAAAGTAAAGTTGAGAAACTCTTAAGAATGACAGAGTCATCATTTGAAAATGAGGCGATGATAGCGCTCAACAAAGCAAGAGAGCTAATAGAAAAAGAGAGACTTAATAGCTCTAACGATGCAAAAGAAGAAAAAATATACTACGTTGATGCCTATAATGCACTCAGAATACCCACATACATTACTTATATTGCCCATATCGTCTCAGACAACACAGCAACCTTCTTTATAAAAGATTGCAAAAGAGATTATAACAGCCTCACCTTCTATGGCACAGTCGAACAATGTGAGAATGTTCTCTACCTCTTTGATTATCTAACGCAAATTTTAGATGACGAAGTAAAAAGACAGCGAAAGAACGGAGTAAGGATAACAAAAGATAGCTTCATGGTTGGCGCTTATCAAGCACTTAAAAAAAGAAGCGAAAGCTCCAATAATACAGCCATAGTTAAAAGCATTAAGGAAGAAACAAAAGAAAAAGCACTGCGCATAGTCTTTAAAAACACCCATTTATCAAGTTCCAAAAGAAGAATTCACATAGACCCCAATAGCTACAAAAGAGGCTCTAACTTTGCTTCAACGCTTGATTTAAATAAAAACAAACAAAAGAAATTAAAGTGACTTACACATAAAAAAGACGCCTCGAAAGGCGCCTTTTTATTTGAGAATCTCTTACTTCTCAATTGTACAATACATAAAGTACTTGTATCCAAGTGGGTTAGAGAAGAATCCCTTAACAGAATCATCAAGCATGTAGATATCTGTGTAATAGTAGAGAGGAACAATACATCCTGTCTCCATTAACATATCTTCTGCAAGGTGCATAAGAGCTGTTCTTGTTGTACTATCTGTGCAAGACTTGATTGTAGAGATAAGTACATCATATGTCTCAGCCCATGTTCCATTCTCAACCTTTGTTGAATATCCATATGGTGTGAGATCAAGTGAGTAGATAGCTACATCCTTGTTTGCTCCCTTACCATACTGAACATCGTTGTTACCACTAGATGTTGTCCACATATCTAAGAAGCAGATAGGGTCATTGTAGTCGGCAAGCCAACCATTTCTAGCAATTGAGTAGTCACCGTTCTTTCTTGTGTTAAGGAAGGTATTCCATTCCTGGTTCTCAAGAACCATGTTAATACCAACTGCAGCAAGAGCTGACTGTAAGTATTCACCAATAGCCTTATGACTTTCGCTTGTGTTGTAAAGATATGTAAGAGTTGGGAAGTTTGTGAACATTCCTGTCTTCTCGTCATAGTCATAGTACTTCTTGAGTGTTTCAACAGCGCTCTGGAAGTTAGACTCAAATGCATCAGCAGATACATCATAGTAGCCATAGTAGCTCTTATCTGTACCACCAGCTGTCTGATAGAACTGAGAACCATCAGCGTTTGTCATACCCATAGCAACGAATGAAGAAGCTGGAACCTGTCCTGCCTGGCCAATCTCCTCACAAATGTAGTTTCTATCAAAGAGGAGAGCAACTGCTCTTCTGATTTCAGCCTCAGCCTCTGCTTTAGCAGAACCTGTTAGAGTAGATGTGGATGGAAGAATATCTTCATTAATGTTCCAACATACATAGTATGTACCAATCTGACCAGCAACTACGAACTCTGTAGGATACTCAACCTTGAGAGATGCAATTTCGTTTGTAGGAACATCATCGATGAGCTGCCAAGCACCTGTTTCAAAGTTAGAAAGCATGTTATTAGCATCATCAGAGAGGTAGAACTTAATTTCATCCATTGTAACTTCATCAGCATCTGGATGATTTGGATTCTTCTTAAGTGTAATAACAGAATCATGAGCCCAAGAATCAAGATAATACATACCGTTTGATACATATGTACTTGGGTCTGTTGCCCAACTTTCATTAGCAACAACATCTTCTCTTACTGGGAAGTATGCTGGGAATGCAAGAAGTTCGTTCCAATAAGCGATGTAAGAAGATGTTGTAACTTCAAGTGTGCTATCATCAAGAGCCTTTACAGCTAAATCATCTGGGTAGCCCTTAACAACTTCAAACATATAACCATAGTCAGCACCAAGAGCTGTGCTAGCTGCTCTCTTCCATGCAAATTCATAGTCAGAGGCCGTTACTTCCTTACCATCAGACCACTTAGATGGGCGAAGCTTATATGTGTATGTTACTGTTCCATCAGCATTCTGAACTCCGTCAACAAGTTCCTCTGCTTCATCAGCAACAATAACTAGGTTGCCATTAGCATCCTGAGCCCACTTTGCTAGTCCACTGAAAAGGTGTGCTGTTAGCGTAGCACCATCAACTGAACTATTTAAAGCTGGATCTATTGTATCTGGTTCAGAAGCAATACATACAGAAATAGATGTAGGTTCGCTAGATGCTGTTGTTGTAGAAGCTGCAGAAGTCTTTTCCTGAGAACCCTGAGCAAAAACAGAAGAAGCGAGAACCATAAGTGCAAGTAAAAGTACTAATGTTTTCTTCATAGTTAATCTCCTTAAAAGATTTTGTAAAAAACTATAATGAAATTAAAAAAATTTTCAATACTTTTTCTGAAGAAAAATTCAATTTTACGTATATTTATTCATTTGTTATTCAAATAACACTTTTAATATACTTTTTGACTATTTTCTTTATTTGTATGTTTTTATAATAACATTTCTATTAAGCAAAAAGAAATACTAACCCCCTCTGTATTTTTTACCTTCTTTTTTGCCTTTGACTCAAGAAGCACAACTCTCTGCTTTTTTATGAAAATAAAAAGCCTCACCCCAAAAGATGAGACTCTCTATTCAATTCACTTTATGACAAGCAACAAAGTGTCCTGGACTTACTTCTTTAAACTCTGGCATGCTCTCTGCACACTTCTTATCTGCATACCTACATCTTGTTCTGAATGGACAACCAGAAGGAGCATTTAAAGGAGAAGGAATATCACCAGAAAGTACAATCCTCTGATTAGCTCTTGCAATCTTTGGATCAGGTACAGGAACTGCCGACAATAGAGACTGAGAATATGGATGGAGAGGATGAGAATATATCTCTTCACTTGAAGCAAGCTCTACCATCTTACCTAGATACATGACAGCGATTCTTGTTGATATATGTCTTACAACAAGTAGATCATGCGCGATAAATAGATATGTAAGACCGAACTTATCTTGAAGTTCATCAAACATATTAATTACCTGTGCCTGAATAGATACATCAAGTGCAGATACTGGCTCATCACAGACAATGAATTCAGGATTAACAGCAAGCGCACGTGCAATTCCAATACGCTGGCGCTGTCCACCAGAGAACTCATGAGCATAACGAGATGCATGTTCACTGTTTAGGCCAACATAGCCCATAAGCTGTAATACACGCTCTCTTCTTTCTTCTTTTGTAGAGTACATCTTATGTATGTCTAGTGGTTCAGCAATAATATCAGCAACAGTCATACGTGGGTTAAGAGAAGAATATGGATCCTGAAAGACCATAGTAGCTTTTTTTCTATACTCATCCATGTTGTTTTTTCCAACAACCTTACCATCATAAATAACCTCACCACTAGTTGGCTTATACAAATGGAGAATTGAACGTCCAGCAGTTGTCTTTCCACAGCCACTCTCACCAACGAGACCTAGTGTCTCACCCTTCTTAATATCAAATGTGATTCCATCAACGGCCTTAAGGGGCTTAGTCTTAAAGAGACCCATGTTAATATCAAAATACTGTTTAAGATCTTTAACCTCTACCAGTGTTTTCTTTGCATCACTCATTTTTGGCCTCCTTCTTTTCGATTGTAGCAGTACCATCTTCAAGAGCTTCTTTTACATTCATCCAACATGTCGCCATATGGTCTTCATTTATTCTCATTCTTTCAGCATGCTCTCTGAGACAAATCTTCATTGCTTTTTCACATCTTGGCGCGAAAGGACATCCAAGAGGCATATTTAATAGGTCAATAGGAGTACCACTAATTGGTTGAAGCTTCTTTCCAGCAGTATCTGCAGTTGGAATACTTCTTAGTAGTCCTTTTGTATACTCATGCTTAGGATTATAGAAGATTTCATCAGCTGTACCTTGTTCACAAATAGAGCCCGCATACATAACAATAACTTCATCACACATTTGAGCCACAACACCAAGATCGTGTGTAATAAGAATAATTGCCATACCAAGCTTTTTCTGTAAATCTTTCATCAAGTCGAGTATCTGTGCCTGAATAGTTACATCCAAGGCCGTTGTTGGCTCATCGGCGATGAGAATATCTGGTTCGCAGGCAAGAGCCATAGCAATCATAACTCTCTGTCTCATACCGCCACTAAATTCATATGGATACTGACTCATTCTCTTCTCTGGCTCATTAACATTAACTAACCTCAACATCTCAATAGCTCGCTCTCTCGCTTGCTCTTTTGTTCTGTTAGTGTGTAATAAAATAGCTTCCATCAGCTGCTTACCAATAGTGTATGTTGGGTTTAGACTTGTCATAGGGTCCTGGAAGATGATTGAAATCTTTCCCCCTCTAATGTGCTTCATAACGCCTTCACCACTGTTGACAAGTTCTTGACCATCAAACTTAATTGAAGAGCCCTCTTTAATAACGCCAGTAGAGGCAAGAATCTGCATAATTGAATAAGCAGTAACACTCTTACCACTTCCACTCTCACCTACAATTCCTAAAACCTTACCATGATCAAGGTTAAAAGAGACGCCATTAACAGCCTTTACTTCACCATTATCTGTAAAGAAGGAGGTTGTTAAATTTCTAACTTCTAAAAGTGCCATTTTCCTATCCTCCTTAGTTATTTAATTTTGGATCAAAGGCATCTCTAAGACCATCGCCAAAGAGGTTTAATGAGAGAACAATCAATGAAATAAAGATTGCAGGAATGACAAGTCTATATGGATAAGATGACATTCCATTAAGGGCATCAGAAGCAAGAGAGCCAAGACTTGGCATAGGTGCGTTAACACCAAGGCCAAGGAACGAAAGATAGCTCTCCGTAAAGATAGCAGATGGGATCTGAAGTGCTGTAGAAATGATGATTACAGAAATACAGTTAGGAAGGAGATGCTTTGTAATAACCCATCTTCCCTTTGCGCCTGCTGTCTTCGCAGCAAGAACATATTCTTGCTCTCTTAAAGAGAGTATTTGTCCTCTAATTTGCCTTGCCATTGAAACCCAATATAATAAGCCAAAAACAATAAAAAGGGAGATAATATTACTTCCTATCTTCTCTAAAACAGTGCCTTCAAGAGCTGCTGATAACGGTTCACGTATGACAGATGCAAGAAGAATAATCATAAGCATATCTGGAAGCGAATAGATAATATCAACAATACGCATTATTACAAGGTCAACCTTTCCACCAAAATAGCCAGATATGCTACCAACTGTAAGTCCAATAACAAGAACAATAAGGGAAGCAAAGAAACCAACAGAAAGAGAGATTCTTGTTCCATAAACAATACGAATAAAATAATCACGCCCCGCGCTATCTGTACCAAAGACGTGAGGGAAAATCTTTTCCCCATTAGCTATTCGCTTCTGTTCTGTTTTTCCATACTGAAAAGGGGCAAGATTTTTATAAGAAGAATCTACTGGCTTACCTGGTGTTACCCCAAGTTGAGCATCATACGAATAAGGCCAGAAGAAAGGAATTATTATACATGAAAGCGTAATGATCACTATGACAAAGAAGGAGACCATAGCAACCTTATTACGCTTAAATCTCTTGAGTCCATCTTTAAAGAAAGTTGAGGCAGGCCTCATTTGGACCATATACTCTTTTTCTTTATCTGTTGCAGGTCTAAAGTCACTTAAATCCTGCTGAATACTAAAAGGTTTATGTCTATTTAACATCTTTTCTCCTCCTTAGCTGAAATCAATTCTTGGGTCGACAACCTTATAGAGGATATCGGAAAGAAGGTTCATAATGACGATAAGAGAGGCTAGCATAATCGTAGTACCCATGATTAGTGGATAGTCACGGTTAATGATAGACTTTACAAATGCTCTACCGATGCCAGGGACAGCAAAAATCTGCTCTACCACCAACGAACCAGTAACAATGTAGGCTAACATTGGCCCGATATAGGTAATAACAGGAATGAGGGCATTCTTTAAAGCATGACCAAATATAATTTTTACAGGAGCAACACCCTTTGCTCTTGCTGTTCTTATGTAGTCCTGTCCCAAGACATCAAGCATACTTGAACGAGTTAATCTTATGATGTGGGCCATAGGACTCAAACCAAGTGTAATAATAGGAAGAACCAAGCCCTTTGCCGTCTCACCATTTGCTGGGAATATATGTAGTGCTACAGCAAAAACAAGCAGCAACAGTGACCCCATAATAAATGATGGCATAGATACAAAGGCTGTAGATATTACCATGATAATGCTGTCAGCAACACTTCCCCGCTTAAGAGCGGCGATAGCACCTAAGACAACACCAACAATCGTTGCCCAAAGCGCAGCAATAACACCGAGTTTGGCAGAGGTTTTAAGACCATCTGTGATAATGTCTATAACCATTCTTCCTCTACTTTTTAAGGATGGCCCAAAATCGAATTTTGTTATTATGTCTGACAAATAAGACCAATATTGCTCCATGAGTGGTTTATCTAGCCCATACTTAGCCTCAAGAGCTGCCTGAACTGCGGGCGTTACAGCCTTCTCACTAGCAAATGGTCCTCCTGGAACAAAGTGCATAACAAAGAAAGTTATTGTCATTACGATCCACACAGTAAGAATAGCAAGCAATATTCTTTTGATGATATAACCTAAAGTTTTTGGATTCATCTTTACCTGCCTTATATGCGAAGTTTCGCTTTATTTTTATGGCGAATCGTACCAAATGAAAAAAAATAATTCAAGAAGTAAGCATAAATATACAAATTTTTGTATATTCTTTTCTATTTTTTGTTACTATACGAACAAAACTACCTCTTCTTTCTTTCCTTTTTGTTCTATAATTGCATCATGGAAATAAAAAGAGCAAAGTACGAAGGAACTATCACAATTCCTGGTTCAAAGAGTCAAACAATAAGAGCTTTCCTTATTGCCTTTGCATCAAGGGGAAAATCTACCATACACAGACCTCTGCTCTCAGCAGATACACTAAGTTGCCTATCTTCTATAAAAGAGCTTGGAGCAAAAGTAGAGATAGAAGAAAAAACTGTAATAATTGATTCGACAGAGCTTATTCTTGATAAAGAAAAAGATATTGTAGTAGATGCTGGTAACAGTGGTACAACACTTGCACTTCTTGCTCCAATAGTAGCAACAATGCCAGTAAGGTGTACATTTACAGGCGATGAGCAACTAAAAAAGAGACCATTTGGGCCACTTCTCTCATCTCTTAAAGATTTAGGGGCAACTGTTGAGTCTAAAGACGGTTTCCCGCCTTTCACTATTCAAGGCCCAATAAGAGGAGGAGAGACAACAATAGAATGCAAAACAAGCCAATATCTATCAGGCTTACTTCTTTCTACTCCACTTGCAAAAGGAAATAGCAATATCAACTGTTCCCTTCTTTTTGAAAAGCCATATGTAAATATGACACTAGAGTGGCTTGATAAGGAAAGGATTAAGTACTCAATAACAGATGATTTAATGCATAGCTTTATTGAGGGAGGACAGCACTACACGCTAAAAGAGGAAACAATTGAGGGAGACTACTCCTCAGCAACATTCTTTATGGTTCTTGCGGCTATTCAAGGCACTAGGATAAGACTCTTGAATCTTAGAGAGAACACAACTCAAGGTGACAAGAGAGTTTTAGAGGTAATCCAAAAGATGGGGGCATCTGTTTGTCGTTTAAACAACAACGAAGTAATAGTCAAAGGTCCGACCACGCTTAATGGAGGCGAATTTGATATTAACGATATTCCAGACGCTCTTCCCTCATTAGCTGTTCTAGCTGCTTTTGCTAAAGGAAAAACCATACTAAAAAATGTCGAACAAGCAAGAATAAAAGAGACAGATAGGATAAGCGTAATGACAACAGAACTCAAAAAGCTTAATGTCGAGATAGAAGAAATGAGAGATGGCCTAATCATAAATGGAAAGGGACACATAAGTGGAGGAAAAGTCTCTGGGCATAAAGACCACAGAATAATCATGGCATTAGCAATTGCTGGCACAAAAGCCGATGAAGATGTCATAATAGATGATACAAAAGAGGCAGATGTTACATTTCCTTCATTCTTCACACTCTTAAAAAGCTTGGAGGCTTAAGATGAAAAAAGCTATTATTTATTACTCTGCAACAGGTAATACTCTATATTGTGCAAAACAATTTAAGGATTTCTCCCTTTTTGATGCAATATCTCTTTTGGAGCATAGAACAGAATTACCTGAAGATATTGAAATCCTCGGGCTCTTGTCGCCTATCTATTATTCAGCAATAGCAAAACCAATGAGAGATGCTATTCGTCAAATATTGAGTAAAAGAGATAATAGCAAACTATGCTATATTTTCTCAATTCTAACAAAGGGAGCAAAACTAAGAACGGCTGAGCGAATTATGGAGAAGGAATTAGAAGATATTGGCCTAAATCTCTCCCTCTCATCGTCTATTTTAATGCCAGATTGTTACCTTCCTCTTTGTAAAAAAAGTCCAACAAAAGAAGAAACAGAAAAACTAAAAATTGATGTAGATAAAACTATTAATTCTTTAGTTGAAAAGGTAGAAAAAGAAGAGATCGAACTTTCTCCTTTCTCTCTTATATATCGCATTGTAAAAAAGATGAGTGAAAGTTCCATTTCAAATGGCGAAGAGAATAAACACTTATCTGTGTCATCTTCATGCACAGGATGCTCGCTCTGTTACTCTATTTGTCCAAACAATAATATTAGAATTGAGAACAATAGAGCTATACATGGCAAAAAGTGTATCTCTTGCTATGCCTGTTACAATTTCTGTCCTGTTCATGCCATAAAATATGATGGAAAGGAGAAGGGATTTTACGTTCCTCTTGTCGCAGTTGAGGAATTAAAAAAGAGATGACATACTTCGACAAAATGCCTAAAAGGTGGAAAACTAATTCTATAAAATGGAATAAAGATGCAATAGAAAATCTTTCATCAAATAGAGATGCTCGGCCTTTTTGGGTTGCAGATATGGATTTCTATTCTGCACCTGCAATAATAAAAAAAGCAGAAGAAGTCGCCCATAGTGGAGTCTATGGCTACCCTTCTTTTACTAATCTAATCCCAACATTCAAAGATTGGCTAAAGAGAAAGCATAATTGGCTAGTAGATGAAAACAACATAGCTTTCTCAATGGGACTATTACATGGTCTTGCTCTAAGTATAGATATCTTTACAAAGGAGGGGGACGGAATAATAATTCCAACCCCATGCTACCGTCCTTTTAGAGAATTATGCTCTCTATCTAATAGAAAGATAATAGAATTGCTTCTTTCCTATGACAAAGAAACATCATCTTTTTCTTTTTGCTTAGATGAACTTGAAGAGAAAGCAAAAAATGCAAAGCTACTTCTCTTTTGCTCTCCCCATAATCCGACTGGCATTGTTTTAAAAGAAAATGAATTAAAAGGACTACTAGAGATTGCAAAAAAGAACTCATTACTAGTTCTAAGCGATGAAATTCACTCTGATTTAGTCCATCCTGATTTACGTCATATCCCAATGGGTAAAGCAAACGAGAGTGTAAAAGCAAAGTGCATTACTTTTATGGCACCATCAAAAACATTTAACATAGCAGGAGAACACTCTGCTTTTGCAATCTTCTCAGATAAAGAAACAAAAGATAAATGGACAAAGAAAGAAAAAGCACTATGGTTAACAGAGCCTGGCTATTTTGTTGGAGAAATGATTTCCACTTGCTATACAAGTTGCGATGAATATAACAAGAAGCTCTGCAAGTATCTCAAGGACAATTATGATTATATATCATCATTTTTCGAAGAAAACAAACTAGGAATAAAAGCTGTCAAATCAAATGCCTCTTTTGTTGTTTTCTTAGATTGTGCAAAAATATATCCAAGAATAAAAGAAAAAATGAATGATGAAAGCGAAAATATCCTTTCACATTTCTTTGGCAAATACGCATTTGTTGCAGTAAATGATGGTACTTGGTTTGGAAAAGAATACTACACTTTTGTTCGCTTCAACTATGGAACAAATCGAGAAGAAATAAAAAGTGCTTTAGAAAGGATAAAGAAAGCTATTGAATCTTTATAGTGAAGAAAATCAACTAAGAATTAAATACATTCTTATAACATTAGTATCTCTCTTCTCTTGGTTTTTCTTAGGAGGAATGGTTAGCTATAAACTCTCTTTGTCTATTAATGGAAAGTTACAAAGATTTATTCTTTTGTTTATTCCACATGTAATTCTCTTTCTTTCACTTTTCATTTCAGTAAAAGTCATTTTAAAAAGGCCTTTATTGTCACTTATAAGCGAAAAGAAAATTAATATAAAAGAAGAACTGCTAGTTGCAGTTATTACACTCTTGGTCATAGGCTTTTTCTCTCTTTTTAGTTATAAAACAATCACTAAAAATAATACTACAAGCTTAAATGAAAAGCTTCTTTTCTTCCTAGTATCACTTCCTCTTCTTTTAATCCAAACACTTTCAGAAGAGCTTCTTTTTAGAGTATTACCTATAAAAATTTATTCTCCAATTAAAAAAACAATATCAAAAAAAGAGCTAATTTCCCTTTCACTAATAGAGGGAATAGTATTTTTACTACCCCATCTTTCAAACAAAGAGGTATTAGAGTCACAAAACAGTATCTATGCCATAATAACCTATTTTTTATGGGGATATGGGTTATGCTTTATATCTCTATACTATTCCTCATTTGTCTCAAGTTGGGTAATGCATTTTGTCAATAATCTCTTTTCTTCTGCAATAGTAGGTTCGGTTAATTCAACACTTGATTCTTCTCCCCTCTTTATTGATACCTCTATTAGTTATTCTCCATTAATTCTAATTAACACAATTGTTTTGTTTTTTGTTATCTTTCTCTTTAAGAAAAAAGGAAAGAGCAAGTGAAAAGAAACATGCTAGAAAACATGATATGGCGAGGAAAAATAAAAAAAGAAGAATTGCCATTTAATGAAGTTGATTACCTTATTCTATCTGTCCTCATTTACCAAAGATTTGAAGATGTTAAGTCATATGGTGAAGGTTTAACGATCAAAGAACTCTACCCTATCGTTTGTCCTTTGCCCCTTTCTGAAGTTAAGGGTTTTGACACTAATAGATACAAACTATGGGCGCTCTGTGCCTCAAGCATTCGTTTTTCTTCTCTGCGCTTAGACCATTTTTCTATATCTACATCAAACGAAATAGATAATGAAGAACAATTTGCTGCAGCAATCTTCTCTTTTGATAATAAAGACGCCATTGTCATCTTTAGAGGAACAGATGAGTCAATAACAGGCTGGAAAGAAGATTTGAACTTGGGCTTTGAAGATGAAATTCCATCAGAAAAAAAGGCCTTAGAGTTTATACTAGAATACGAAAAAGAATACAACTTCCTAACACTTTGTGGACACAGTAAAGGAGGAACGCTTGCTCTCTATGTATCAAGGATGGTAGATGATTTAATCTTCAATAAGATATCAGCAATATGGTCATTTGATGCGCCAGGACTACCAGATAGTCTAGCGACTGGACCAAGATGGGAGGAAATAAAAAAAGTAACAAAGAGCTTTATTCCAACATCATCAATAATAGGAATGCTCTTCAATACAACACTCAATCCATATATCGTTAAGAGCGATAGTCTTGGAATTTTGCAACATGATGCTTTTAATTGGAATATAAATAAAGAAAGCTTTGTTCTATCTCACGACAGATCTGTTTTAAGTAAATACAGAACAAAGACTATGCAAAACTTCTTTAATAATAGTAGTAAAGAAGATAGAGAAATTCTTGTAGAAGTGTTGTATAAGGTATTATTGTCAGTAAAAGAGAATAATGTTTTTAAATTGCCTATAGCAATTGTTGAACACTTTTCTCTTTTCAATAAGGCCTTAGAAAGCCTCAATGAAAAAGAACAGGATGTATTAAAACGACTAAACGCAGCTATGAGAGAAGCTCGTCTTAGTAGTATCGAAACGATAGTGGGGAAAACTAGAGGAAAAAGTGAAAAAAAAGAAGAGTAACTCAACGAAAAAAAAGAAAGTACTGAAGATAGTAGGCCTCATGCTTACTTTACTATTAATCTTTCTCGTGCTCTGTTATGTAACGCCAAGTGCCACAACCCAAGATTTAAAGAAAGACGGTGATATACCTAACCTTGAAATCCCTATCGGTCCGAATGATGAAATAGTAGTTTCCCATACAGGCTACACGCTTTCTTATGACGAAGAATACGAAGTCCCATACTGGGTAGCATATTCTCTTACAAGAGAGGAAGTATCAACGCAAGTTGTAGAACGAAATGACAACTTCAGGGAAGATAAATCTATTCCAACTGGCTCTGCAACTCTAAATGACTACAAAAAGAGTGGCTATGATAGAGGTCATATGGCACCTGCTGCAGATTTTAGGTGGTCTAAGGATGCAATTAATGATACCTTCTATTTATCCAATATGTGTCCCCAACTTCACAGTTTTAATGCAGGAATTTGGAGCGACTTAGAGTCTGCTGTTAGATCAATTGCATATGATGACGAGGAAATATATGTTGTTACTGGCCCCGTATTGACTGATGGGCCATACGATACCATTGGAGAAAATAAAGTTGTAGTACCCAAATACTTTTATAAGGTAATCCTTGATTATACAGAACCAGAGATAAAAGCTATTGGCTTTATTCTTCCACATGAAAAATCCTCAGAGCCACTTGCCTACTACGCTGTTACAGTTGATGAAGTTGAAAAGGTGACAAATATAGACTTCTTTCCACTACTTCCTGATGATATAGAATCAATTGTTGAATCAACTGTTGACCCATCTCTTTGGAGTTTAAAGAATTTCTCCCTTTCTAGCGAAAATGTCAACAAAGAGGCCTTGGAATATACTTCAAATAGTACTCAAAATAATTCAAAAGAAGTTCAAACTCTATTAGAACTATTCAATAAGACATTTGTTTCCTTGAAAAAAGAAGTATTCTCTGCACTTGGAATTACAAAAGAAGCAAGAAAACTTGGTCTACTCTAAGAACGTGAAAGCATAATTGATAGTATCTCATCGGCTTTTTCAGCGCTAATATTTTCACTATCAGCCGATGTGATAAAAAAGCGAGCATCTTCCTTTGTTCGAATAACAGTTGTTCCATCTGGTCGTCTTGATGTCATTTCTGTCCAAAGATTTGGGTTAATATGACCATCAAAGTCACAATCAATAAATAAAGCCATAGGACTACGATTTATTGAGCCAGATGGAAACCAAGGTCGAGATAAGTATACAGATTCATCAACGACACATTGTTCTCTCTTAAAGGTAGAATCGTGGAATATAAAACCAATCTTTTCATCAACAAATGTTGAAGGTGCCGTAATGCAACCTTTTGCTCTTGAAACTATCTCACAACCTTGAAATAGAGCAGATCCAGCACCAAAAATAAAATCAACACTGCCACTTATAGAACAATCTTCAAAGAAAGACGAACCATAATCTATATAAAGAGTATCTTGCCAACCCACAAACGAACATGAGCGAAAAACAGATTTTGTAGCACCAAAAGAAAGCTTAAGAGCAACAGCCTGTAGATCTCTTTTTTCTGTCTCATCATGCTCTTCATTCCATTTTAGGACCTCTGGCCAATTAAATGAATTAACAAAAGTCATACCAAGAGCAAAAAAAGAAGGAGCTGAAATAGTAACAGTAGCACTATCGGAAGTATTATAAACTCTGCCATCTTTTTCCATTCCATGGTGATCAGAAAAGCTAATTACAGCTCCCTTCTCACTTAGAAATGTAACATTTGGACGGTTAACAAAGACTTTTTCATTCCATGTTCCTTCGCCAAAGACTAGCGTTACTGGCCCATCCGGAGCAGAAGAAAGCGCTTCATTTATCGAGTCTTTTGGTGTTAATTCAATAGTTGTCATAGCGTTAATTATAGTTATTTTAGACTTTTGATGCTATGGCCTTTAATTTATACCTTTTTTGACATTTTTTACCTTTTTCGCGTTACATATATAGAGGTAAAAAATGAAAAAAATAAAAATACCAAAACGAGCAATTAAAGACAGCATCTTCTCTGCTTTAGTAAAAAGAAAGAAATGGTTAAGAGAGGTATACATATCTCTTTACCCTAGCGACAAAGACATTAGAGAAGAAGAATTAGAGATTGTTACTCTCGAGAGTATATTTGTTAATGGCCTCTATAATGACATAAGCTTCCGCGTTAGAGATAAGCTAGTAGTCTTTATAGAGTGCCAATCTACTTGGTCTCCCAACTTGCCTTATAGAATGATTGAATACTACGGAGAGACAATCAAGAAGCTTGTTGATGATTGGGATGACAAGAAATATAAGAACAGAAAAGATTATATACCTGACCCTCATTTCTTCTGTCTGTATACAGGGGGAAGAAGAGACATTCCTAATTGGCTATATGGTTCAAGCAATGAAGGAGAGAAGAGAAAAGAATTCTGTATGCCGGTGAAGGTAATAAGCCGAAATAATGCGCTTGGTATACTTAAAGAAATCTGTATATTCTCAGAAATCTATGATAAAAATAGAGATAAGTATGGTCGAACAGAAATAGCGATACAAAAGACAATTGAGGAGTGTTTGAAAAACGAAATACTAGTTGACTTCATTAAAGAGCATAAAGAAGAGGTAGATGAAATTATGAGAAATATGAGTCAAGAAAAAAGAATCAGGAAGTTTATAGATTTCTCTAGAGAAGAGGCTCGTGAGGAGGGATTGTTAGTAGGACGAGCAGAAGGCCTATTAGAAGGCAGAGAAGCTGGCATTGCTATTGAGTCCTGTAGAGTTACTGAAACAATTAGTAGTCTC
>ERZ808266.140-NODE-140-length-29286-cov-3.403989_pt1 | contig 29286 bp, 43 predicted proteins | sample MGYA00521278_ERZ808266 | MGnify/ENA primary metagenome ERZ808266 (study PRJEB31516, sample SAMN03275591) | gut metagenome | biome: mammalia-associated habitat; material: feces | host: Papio cynocephalus | place: Kenya | collected 2012-08-02 ... | reverse complement strand
AAGATACAGATTATTAAGGAGGACGAAGAATGCTGACAGCAGAACAGATCAGGGAAAAGATTTATGCGCTGGCAGATCATTTTGACAGATGTTATGCAGCAAAAAAGTGGTCGCAGGCATGGTACGCATATGAATCCGCGTCAATGATGGCGGTATTTATGGAGCTTCCGCAGGAAGATATGTACGAATTGTTTATGAATCACGCAGAGAAAGACGATGATCCGCCGGAGTGGGGACGGTTTAATACGGACAAGGTGCATGAGTGTTTTGAGCGGCTGATGTGGGGCGCACCGGTAAAGGAATTACAGAAACGCTATCATCCGCCGCAGGCACCGAATCCCTATGAATAGACAAAAAAATAGGACGCATGCGGGAACATGCGTCCAAAGCAAAAAATTGCAATGCTTGACAACAAAATCATTATAGCATTGCAGGACGGAAAAGTCAAGAAAATCAAGGGTTTAGCGACCCTTTTTACAACAATCTTTACAGTATTAAAGTTAGGACAGTGATGCAGTGCTAGAAGAGGAAATTTTTGAGTTCGATGACAGCATCGAGCATGAGTTAAAAACAAAGGGCAGGTATGGATGTAAGGGTGAGAAGCGTGCCAAGAGGAGAAAGGCTACACCGGAGCAGATGGCTCGCCAGAATCAGTGGAAGAAAGAGGCTCTTGTAAGAAGAAAGATCAAGGCGAACTTTTCACCGGGTGATCTCTGGCAGACACATAAATACCCAAAGGGTACAAGGATCACGTATGAGCAGGTAAAGGATCACCTGACGAAGTACCAGAGACAGATGCGAAGGGAATACAAGAGCAGGGGACAGCCGTACAAATGGATCTGCCGGATAGAGATCGGATCTCACGGAGGAATACATGTGCATATGATCGTGAACCGGTTGAATGATCCCGAGGCGGACCTGATCGCGCAGAGGATCTGGGGGAAGATCACCGGCGGCAGGATCAACTATACGAACCTGTATGCCGAGGGTGGCTATGCAAAGCTGGCGAAGTACATCACCAAAAAGCCGAACGAGGAACAGACGGAACAGTTAAAAGCCTATGATGAAAAAGCGGTTAAGGGAATGATTAAGTATACATCATCAAGAAATCTGATCATACCGGAGCCAATACGGAAAAAGTCGCACTGGCGCACCATCCGGAAGATGGTGACAGAGGGCATCAAGGCAAGGGAAGGATACTATGTAGACCCGGAATCCGTCTACTATGGGATCAATCCATTTAACGGAATGACCTATCTCAAATACACGGAGTGCCGGATTGGGACGTTGCAGGGCACGCCGGAGCCGGTAAAGCCCCGGATGACAGGATGGGAGGACGGAGGATGACCGCAGATATATACATAGTCTCGTCGATCACCGGATTGCACCGGTGCAACGGAATTGTCGGAGTCGTGATCGAACCGGAAGGAGCAGAGGCGCGGGCAATATTCGGGGTTGTGACGGATGTGACGGCAAACCAGTCGGTTTTACTGGGTATCAAATTCGCGCTAAGCCGCATAAATCCAGAATGTGACGCGGTTATCCACACGGATTGCCAGTACGTGGCAAGTGTATACGAAAATGGGTGGCTCAGGGACTGGATCAAGCATAACTGGCACAATTCCAAAGGGAAAGAGGTCGCAAACCGGTCGGAATGGCAGCAGATCAGTGAACTTTTAGGCAGCAGGACACCGCGATTTATTGTAGGAGAGGATCACAGCTATAAATCATGGCTGGAATCAGAGGTGCAAAAACGCGCAAAGGCGCATAAAGACTAAATACGAGAGGAGATAGCAATGTTTGATAAATTTGGAGAATTTGACTCAGTGGAGGAGCTAAATCTGGCGGCAGAGGGCTTCCGGTCAGAGGGAGATCTGGAGAGCCTGTATGCATTGGCGGAAGAGAACGGCATCGACAGGGAGGATGCAGAGGATTATGCGGACGGGATCACGGACGACCTGGCAACGCCCATGATGGCGGCGATTGGCAGGATCAAGGTTGAAAGGATCAGTGCCAACGGAAATGATGCGACACCGCTCGGCGTGATATTTACAATGATCTGTGGCATGTGTGATGATCCGGAGATCCAGACAGGCATCATGAAAAAGGGCAGGAGAGCAAAGGAGATCCTGAACGCAATGAGAAATGCGGCAAAGATACATGCATCTGGGAATACTGGACTGTGCTGCGGGACAGACAAGCAGTTGAAAGATATCATCCGCGCGTATTACACCCGGCCGCAGTATGAGTTTAAGTTAAAGATCGAGGGTCTGTACGAGGGGGCAGAAGTATGAAAAAGAGTGAATTGCTGAAATTGAAACCGCTGACTGCCACAGCGGACATGATAAAGGCAAAAAGAGAGGATCTGCCGACGAAAAGGATCATCTATGCTGGGTGGAGTCGACGGATGCGTGATGTATATACATACCGTTATTACAGATTTTACCGGGCAGCAGTGGAAAATGGAATCTTGAAAGTCGGGATCTGGCAGCGCTGCAATCTGACCGCTAAAGGGCAGCAGCCGGACTACACGGTATTCATCGACTGTAAATCCGGAAAGTGGCTGACATATGGTTTTGGCGGATGGACGAAAGCGAAGATCTTCAATCTTGATTACGTGTATGAGGAAGGGCAGGAATTCGGACTCGGGAACTGGAACAGTGCAGGATCTCTAAAGGCAGCGGTCTCATATCTTGGAATTACCGGAGCGACCGTGAAGGAGGCTGTGCGGAAATTCCAGACATCAGATCCGGGAACTACGGTATACCACAAAAACGAGATGGAGCAGATCGATGAATTCATGGAGGCTGTGCCGGAGCTGCCGAAAGGATTTAACAATGACTGGCTGATCCGGACTGCATTTATAGATCTGGCAAGTATCATGTACCATCCGGGAAGAAAAGTCACGGAAGGGTACTGTACCAGATGCAGGTCTACGGTGCAGATCACGGATAAACCGCGGCATTTGAAAAAAACAAAATGCCCGCACTGCAAGGCACCGGCGACCTACAGAAGTTGGAACAGGCAGAAATCGTTTGAAAAACAAAAGTGGGTGGGAATCATCCAGAAGCTGAGTGGCACAGCCGGATATTGTTTGAGCCAGTATAAAGTGCGGGTCATTTACCGGAAGGAAAATGATTATAGGGAGCCGGAAATACGGCGGGGGAAAGCGGAACGATACCGGTTGAGCGAATGGTTTGGCTGGCATGAATCATTTGCGTATGAGGAATACAGATACACAGGGGTAGTGAGATGGAGCCATGCGCATCCGAGCGGAATGAGCGACAGCGATAGATGTCCGAGTCTGTATTGCGTATTGTACGAGAGAAACATCACAGACCTCTTGAAAGAAACGGATGCAAAATATATTCCGGTGGCAGACTGGCTGAGGGCAAATGCGGGAAGACAGATCGACCCTGCGGAAGTGCTCATGAAGGCTGTGGATCACGCGGATATGCTGGAAAAGCTGATCAAGGCAAAAATGATGAAGCTGGCAAATGGTGCATTATGCGAGACCTGTGAGACATTGAATGTGGATGGAAAGCGGCTGCAGGATATATTGGGATTAAATGCAGAGAATACAAGGCTTGCGAGGGAGATAGACTGCACAGTGAGCGAACTGGGTGTCATTCGGGCAGCAGAAAGGGCGCACGTCCGGATGGATGCGTGTCTGGTAAAGGACATTGACGATTTATGCGGATGCACGAGAGATGACGATAAATATTTGTTCATTGTCCAAAAGAATCTCAGGAAAACCATCAACTATCTGAAAAAGGTCAAGGCTGAGTCGGGACATGAGGGGCGGATCGTGCGCAGGGACTACGAGGATTATCTGCATCAGCTGCACAGGCTTGGAATACCGGCAGACAGGCACTCAAGATTCCCGGCAAATTTTTACCACACGCACGAGATGCTGTCCGCACAGATCGAGGAGCTGGACAACGAGATCAAAAAAGCCAGTACACGGAAAAAGAATGCAATTCTGAAAAAGACTGTAGCGCGGCTGAAGCCTTTATATGCTGCAAAATCAAAGAAATTCCTGATCGTCTGGCCAATGAGCAAGGTTGATTTTGCCAGGGAAGGGCAGCGCCAGCATAACTGCGTGGGCGGATATTTCGAGCAGTGCGTAAAGGGCGAAACAACCGTGTTTTTTGTTAGAAATGCAGACGAACCAGACAAGCCGTATGCAACGGTAGAATTTGACGAGGGACGGCTGGTACAGTGTAGGATCGCATATAACAGGGATGCACCGGAAGATGTGATGAAATATATGGACCGGATCGCAGATCACTATAGGCAGGCGGTAGAGGAGCTACAGAAGGAGGCATAGAGGCAGATGGTGACAAAATGTCACCATTTGGAACGGAGGAAGGATCATGGATGAAGTAATTGAATGCAAAATGAACTACAGCGAGTACAAAATGGCACTCGATACAGAACTCCAGAAGACAGCAGATTCATTTGTGAAGATCGGATATCTTCTGAAGCTGGCAAGGGACACGAATGTGCTCGCAGAATCGGGATATAAGACGGTGGCGGAGTTCGCGGCAGCAGAGTATAACCTGGACAAGACGCAGGTGAGCCGGTTTATCTCGATCAATGACAAATTCTCGGAGGGGGGCTATTCGGATCATCTCATGCAGGCATATTGCGGGTATGGATATGCAAAACTCACGATTATGCTGCAGCTTCCGGCAGAGATCAATGAGGAACTGACACCGAGATATTCAAAGGCAGAGATCCAGAGCATCAAGGATGAGGTTGACGAAGAAAAAAAGGTCACGGACATTGAGCGGATGCTTGAGGGCGAGTCGGATAAGCCGCTGATCGCACAGGTCATTTTGGCGATCGGAAAAGACCACCCGCAGTTGTATTTAAAGATCAGCGACAGATTCATGATGGACGAGTGCGTGGAGGAGAACATCCAAGATCTGATGGCACCGCAAGGCGAGGCTACATACAGCGTTCGTGTGCAGGGCAGGGGACGGGTGATGCTGATGATCTCAGAGGAATCGGTTAAGATGGTCAACACGAGAACTGGTGAGAAGGAAGAGACAGATTGGCATGAAATCTGGCACTGGTGGTCAGAAATTGCAGGATCGGAAAAAGCATGGGAGAGTCTGTACGGAGAACCGTTTCCCCAAAAAGCGGCAGTTGCACCGGTGCAACAGAAAAAAGCGGAAAAGCCGTCAAAGGTAGTAAAGGCAAAACCGGAAGCGAATAAAGAACCTAAGCAGAAACCACCGACGGAGCCGGAAACACTGAAAAAAGAACCACAGGAAGAGCCTGAGCAGAGAACACTTCACGAACCAGAGCCGAGCATACCGATTCCGGAGCCGGTTGAGCCGGAAACAGCACCGGAGGAACCGCGGGAAGAAACACAGGAGGAAAACCTGCCGGGGCAGCAGGACATGGAAAACGACTATCTGGAAACCGTGCCGGATGTAGGAAATACTGAATGTGAGGGCGATCCGGAAGAGGTCGGGCAGGCAGCAGAAATGACACCGATACAGGAGATCCTCTTGAAGCGTGCCGACAGCATGATCGGACATATCAGGGTATCCGAGTGGGAGGATGCGTTAAAGGATATCAGTCAGTTGGAGGAATGCATCAAAAACATCATGGGAGGTCATGAGTAAGCGGTCAAGGGCATGCGAGTTCTCACAGAAGGAACGCATGCTCATTTATGAGAGGGATGCCGGATGCTTATTCTGCAGGCAGCAGTACCGGATGGAAAAGGCAGACAGCTATATGCTGGGGATCTTTGAGACAATGCATTATATCCCGAGATCACAGGGCGGTCTCGGGATAGCCAGAAACGGTGCGATCGGGTGTAAATACCATCATATGATGCTTGATAACTCGGAGCACCGGACAGAAATGAAGGAACTATTTAAGGGATATTTGCAGGGGATGTACCGGGACTGGAACGAGGACGAGCTGGTTTATCACAAATAGGAGGGTAACATGGCAAAGAGAGACATTTTAGAAATGCAGCGGCGGATGAAAAAGGACGCAAATAGTATCACATGGGTGGTTACGTGCCTGATCGAGCCGGACGGAGAGATCCGGCGGGTACATAAACAGCGGCTGGCAGGTATGCGGGAAGAGGAATATTTTAAGTATTTGGCGAAGATCCGGCAGGTGTTCGCAGGAAAACAATACGGTGACGGGGTGATGCAGGTTGAAACCGACGGCTCAGGGATCATGACAGATACAATGGAGTCGGCGATCAGGAGCGAAATGAAGGATGATGATGTGATTTATGACATCATTAAAGCAGCGAGAACGACGATCAGAACAGAGACCCGACATGCGGTCATTATCTGGCAAGACATATATGACATTATTGTCACGGACAAAAATAACGAAACACTGGATGAATCCGAGGAGACATTGAACTATATAGGAGTCATGATATGTCCGGTCGGAATGGACGGGGAGGGACTGGCATACAACAGCAACACAGAGGACTTCGAAGCGAAGGAGCGGAAATGGCTCATGGGATCTCCGAACTTTGCTGTTATGTGGCCGAGTCTGGCGGAGCACAGACCGGATGCGGATACAGTAACGATGTATTTTGCAAATCCGGCAGCACCGGATCACGAATTTGCCGAGGAATATCTGGGATGCGTGAAGTTTCAGACAAGAACGGAGATACAGAAAAAATTTGAACATGTTGTGATGGCAAGTCTTGAATCGCAGGAGGATCTGGAAGAAACGCTCGGACGCATACACTATAAGCTCGGAAACTTAGGGCAGAATGATCGATTGTCGGCTGAGGATGTGGGATCTGTATGCAGGCTGGCAGGAATCCCGGATCACATAGCCGCCAAGATTGGAAAAAATTACGGCAGGGAGTTTCCTGATCTGCCACCTGTTGAGGATCTCTATGTGAAAAAGTATGCGAACAGATATGCAGCCATTGTAAAGGCAAAGGAGATCAAGCAGACACTCAATAAGGCAGCAGATGCCATTGACGAGATGTCGGGGAGCGGGGAGCTGACGGTAGATATCCGGCGCGTGGCAGCAGGGTTATAGGAGGAGCATATGCAGAACATCAGAAGAAAAGACCAGACGGTCACAATCCTGTCTGCGTATTACAACAGCAGGATTGTAAGCTATCTGGTGCTACATGACAAATTCGGTTTCGGGGAAAAGCGTATACAGAAACTGGAGCAGGCAGTAGATAAATATCTGGATGAATACGAAGATGGAATTTACAAAACAGGATTCTTTGAAGTGGAAATGAAAAAGAGAGGAATAGATGTCAGGTCCGCAGTACATGAGATACCGACACGTATCCGTATGATGCTGACATATGGCAGCAGGATTCCGAAACGGATCACACCGCAGGACGCGACAGCAATCAGGTGTTCCATGCAGACATTCTACGCAGTAACACTTTATGCTCTGAATCAGGACATGAAAGTGTCGGTCAGAAAATTGCAGGAGATCTACCTGAAGAGGATGCAGTTCAATTTTGAATGTTTGGCGGAAAAAAACAGATTGAGGATTGGGGACGTTGTTGCCGTGCTGTGTGAAGAGTGCAACTATCTCGATCCGAGATACGCGAAGGAGGCGGTGAAATAGATGCCCATTAAACCAGAAAATCGGAAAAAATATCCGGCAAACTGGAGAAATATACGAAAAGATATTCTCAAGCGGGCAGATAATAAATGCGAATTTTGCGGGATTGAAAATTATGCCATTCGTGAGAATGGTTCAAAAGTTGTTCTGACAATAGCGCATTTAGATCATACGCCGGAAAACTGTGATTATGGAAATCTTAGGGCTTTGTGCCAGAGATGCCACAATAGGTATGATGCAAAGCACAGGTCAGAAACGAGAAGAAAGGCAGGTATGACAGATGGCAATTAAGCCGATGTGTAAAAAGGCTATGGAGAGTTGTGAGAAAACATGCGATGAAGAAGAGATCATCAGACAGATGGAAGAATTGAGCATGATAACATACAGACCAGTAGGAGGGACAGAGGACCGGGAGTATATAGCACTGGGTGACGCGATAGAGGTAGTAAATAACGCAATGAGAGAAGGAATAGCAGACAAAGAACAGAAGAAAACAAACTATGATGTCTGCTGTGAGAGCATGGAATCAATGGCAGCAGTTATTGACGTTATGAAGGTTGCAAGGGGCAGATGAACCTAGAAGATTTTATGTAAAGAAAGGAGCCGAACCTCCGGCCGGGGTAACGATATATCGGGTTCCTTTTGAAAAATGACATACAAAGAGTTTTTAGAATCAAAAATAGAACTGGCGCAGGACAGCGGATTTGTTGTGGATCCTGCGAAAATAAACAAGGTATTAAAACCGCACCAGAGAGATGCTGTCGTATGGGCGCTGAAAGGTGGCAGGCGTGCACTGTTTGAGAGTTTCGGACTTGGAAAAACGGTGCAGGAAATTGAGTTTTGCCATCTGGCAGCGGAACATAGCGGCGGACGTGCGTTGATCGTGTTGCCGCTTGGGGTAAAGCAGGAGTTCACACATGATGCGGTAGAAGTACTTGGATATGAGAAGCCGGAGTATTGCCGGACGATGGAAGAAGTCGGGCAGAGCACAAGCCAGATCGTACTCACAAATTATGAACGCGTCAGGGATGGAGACATCCGGCCGGAATACTTCGCAGCGACATCGCTCGATGAAGCCAGTGTTCTCCGGTCATTCGGAAGTAAGACGTATCAGACATTTTTGGATAAATTCAAGAGCGTTCCGTATAAGCTGGTAGCCACCGCCACACCATCACCGAACAAATACAAAGAGCTGATCCATTATGCCGGATATCTGGAAGTGATGGACACCGGGCAGGCATTGACGCGGTTCTTCCAGAGAGACAGCACCAAAGCAAACAATCTGACGCTTTACCAGAGCATGGAAGATGAGTTTTGGATGTGGGTAAGCAGTTGGGCGCTTTTTATCACGAAACCTTCAGATCTCAATCCGGCATATTCCGATGCGGGATATGACCTGCCGCCGCTTGATGTAAGATGGCATGAGCTGCTGGTGCATTATGGTGATACGGCGGATCGAGACGGTCAGATGCAGCTCTTCCAGGAAGCCGCAGAGGGATTGAAAGAAGCGGCGGCAGTGAAGCGGGATAGCATTGACCGCCGTGTGGCAGAAATGAAACGGATTGTGGAGGAATCGCCGGATGAGCATTTCCTGCTGTGGCATGATCTGGAAAATGAACGGCACGCAATCAAGAAAGCACTGCCGGATGTGGTAGATATTTACGGATCTATGGATTATGACTTGCGCGAACAGCGGGTAATTGATTTCTCAAATGGAAAGACAAAGATGTTTGCAACGAAGAAATCACTGTCTGGATCCGGATGCAACTTCCAGAGATATTGTCACCGGGAGATATTTGTCGGTATTGATTATGAGTTCAATGACTTTATCCAGGCGGTGCACCGGTGTTATCGATTTTTGCAGAAAGAGCCGGTCGTGATTGATATCATTTACATGGAAAATGAGCGCCAGATCAAGGAAGCACTGCTCGAGAAGTGGAACAACCACAATCATATGGTCGCAAAGATGATCGAGATTGTGAAAAAGTATGGACTTAATTCAGAGAATAAGACGCAGCGGTTAGAAAGGAAGATGGGTGTGGAAGGTAGCAGAGAAGAAAGAACAGTGAGAGGAAACCATTATGAAGCGGTATATGGGGATTGCGTGGAGGAAACAAGGGCAATGGAGGGCAACAGCATTGACCTGATACATACCTCGATCCCGTTCGGCAATCATTACGAATACAGTGCCAACTATAACGACTTCGGGCATAACCAGAACACAGATCGGTTCTTTGAGCAGATGGATTATCTCACACCGGAACTGCTTCGGGTGCTTAGACCGGGGCGTGTGGCTGCGATCCATGTGAAAGACCGCGTATTGTTTGGCAATACCACCGGAACAGGGATGCCGACGGTAGAACCATTCCATGCATTGTGCATCAGCCACTACATGAAACACGGATTTCAATATTTCGGCATGATTACGGTTGTGACAGATGTGGTTCGTGAGAATAACCAGACATACCGCCTTGGGTGGACGGAACAGTGCAAAGACGGATCTAAGATGGGCGTAGGCTGCCCGGAGTACATTTTACTGTTCCGTAAGCTGCCGAGCGACAGATCTACGGCGTATGCGGATGATCCGGTCAGAAAATCGAAAGAGGACTACACACGCGCACAGTGGCAGATCGATGCGCATGGATACTGGAGATCATCCGGTGACCGGTTGGTCAGCAAAGAGGAGTTAAAGGATTTTTCAGTTGATAAACTGCAGCAGGTATACAGAACATACAGCCGCGAGAATATTTATGACTATGCTGAGCATGTAAAACTTGCGGAAGATCTGGACAAGGACGGAAAGCTCCCGGCAACATTTATGGTAGTCGCGCCGGGATCGTGGAATCAGCTGGAGGTGTGGGACGACATCAACCGGATGCGTACTCTTAACACAACACAGAGCCGCAGACGCGCACAGATGCATGTATGTCCGTTACAGTTGGATATCGTGGAGCGGATTATCAACAGATACAGCAATGAGGGAGATACGGTATATGACCCGTTCGGCGGACTGATGACCGTACCGATGACAGCGGTCAAAATGCACCGGAACGGCAAAGGCTGCGAGTTGAATCCTGATTATTTTCGTGATGGTGTTGGATATTTGCAGGCGGCAGAGAATGAAGTGGACGAGCCGACGTTGTTTGATTTTATGTAGGGAGGTGATGCCATGATTAACGGGGAACTGATCGTAGACAATTTTGCCGGTGGTGGCGGTGCATCCACTGGGATTGAGTTGGCTACCGGCTACAGTGTAGATATCGCTATCAATCATGATCCGGAAGCCATTAAAATGCACAAGGCGAATCATCCGAACACCAAGCACTATTGCGAAAACGTGTGGGCGGTTGATCCGATAAAAGCCTGCAAAGGGCATCCGGTGGCGCTTGCATGGTTTTCACCGGATTGCAAACACTTTTCAAAGGCAAAGGGCGGGAAGCCCAAGGATAAGAATATCCGCGGTCTTGCGTGGGTAGCCTTGCGATGGGCGGGACTGGTGAGACCCAGAGTGATCATGCTTGAAAATGTGGAAGAATTCAAGACATGGGGACCGCTAAACAGGCGGCATCATCCGATCAAAAGCAAACAGGGAGAGACATTCAGACGGTTTGTGCAGCAGCTTCAGGATCTGAAATATGAGGTTGAATTTCAGGAACTGGTTGCCGCCGATTATGGAGCACCGACTATGCGGAAACGATTCTTTATGATTGCCCGGTGTGACGGTAAGCCGATTGTTTGGCCGGAACCGACACACGCCCCTGCGGACAGTGAATCGGTTAAGGCAGGACTGCTCAAGCCATATGTAGGAACTTATACGCAGTTGGATTTTTCGCTGCCCTGTCCCAGCATCTTTGATACTTCGGAAGAAATCAAGAAAAAATACGGAATCCGAGCGGTGCGACCGCTGGCACCAAAGACGATGGAACGGATCGCCAGGGGACTAAAGAAATTCGTCCTTGAGAATCCAGAGCCGTTTATTATCCAGTGCAACCACGGCGGTGAGCGCAGACCAAACGATATCCGGGAGCCAATGCCGACAATCACCGGAAAGCACGGATATGGGATTGTGGAGCCTTACATAGTACAGATCGGACAGCCGGGATTTACGGCAGATCGGGGTAAAGATGTGCAGGAGCTTCTCACAACCATCGTGAGCAAGAATGAGCATTGTCATGTGAATGCAAATTTGAGACCGGCAGGAGATGGAGTGGGTTTCCCCATTGACAGAAAGAGATATCCGGCATACTGCGATCCAGAAGAAATGGATAAGTTGCCTTTTGCAGATCCAGAAACCGAATGGGAGATTCAGAAACAATTACAAACTCCATATATGGGAACTAATACGACAAATCATCCGGGTGGAAGCTGCAAAGATCCGATACATACGATTACCACGGGGAACCAACAATGTCTGATCAGCCCTACGCTGATCCAGTATCATTCCGAGACAGCGCATGGAGAAGTCCGAGGACAGCGTATTGATGAACCGATTATGACCGTGGATGGATCAAATCGATACGGATTAGTTACCTCATTCCTGCATAAATATTATGAAGGCGGCTACAAAGGCGCGGGAGATAGCATAGAAAATCCACTGCCAACTGTTACATCATGGGATCATAACAGTGTTGTTACGGCAAATTTGATCCAGATGAACAACCATTGTGACGGAAAAGATATCAGACAACCATTACCGACAATCACAGCCGGAGATGGACACTTCGGCGAGGTTAGGGCATTTCTGATCAAATATTATGGGCACGGCACAGGGCAGGATCTGAAAGAGCCACTTGATACCGTGCCAACACATGACAGATTCGGTTTAGTTACCATAGAGGGTATAGATTATCAAATTGTGGACATTGGACTTCGGATGCTGGAGCCAAAAGAGTTGTACGGATGTCAAGGCTTTCCGGCGGACTATATCATCGATCATGACTATACTGGCAAGACATACCCGCGTAGTGAACAAGTGCGTAGATGTGGCAATGCGGTTTGTCCGCCGATACCGGCAGCATTGGTAAAGGCAAACTTACCGGAGTTGTGTGTAGCAGAGCGTACACCGAACATGAGGATTGAATCAGAGCAGACCGGGCAACTCCGGTTTGCATGATTTGAGGGAGGACAGAAATGGAGAATAGATATTTATACCGCGCAAAGCATATGCACATATTACCCGGTAATGACCATTTAGACGGCTCGTGGGTAGTTGGATTTTTGAGCGGAGAACACTACATCACAAATGATAGCGGTGAGTATTTGATAGACCCGCGCACTATCTGCCAATGTACCGGATATGCGGGGATCTATGAGAAAGATATATTTCAGTGTGATGACGAAATGTATGTTATTGAATGGAGTGATTACTCGCTTAGTTGGGAAGCAGAGGCGATTGGAAACACGGATAGCATTTCTTTGGGAGAATTTGAGCCAGATGAAATTTATGCCATTGGAAATACAATAGACAATCCGGAACTGTTGGAGGTGTGAGCATGACAGAGAATGAAGCAATAGAAAGAATCAAAAAAGATGCATGTAACAATAGATGTATTCCCCAACTGTGCAACGATGGATGTATGTACGGGGATGCGAAATGTGCTTTTTCTATGGCGATCAAGGCGCTGGAAGAGGTTCAGCAGTACCGGGAGATCGGCACCGTAGAGGAATGCAGAAAGGCTACAGAGAAGCAGAAACCCAAGCGACCGGATTATGAGGGAGACGGATATGCAGATGGACAGCTTGTATACGATACGTGGATTTGTCCTTGCTGCGGCAAACATTATGAGGTTGACTGTGACGATTATGATTATTGTCCGAATTGTGGTCAGAAGTTGGATCGGAGTAAGGAAGCATCAATGACAAAATATTGTTGCACCTGTAAATGGTACGCGGAATCGGAAGGTGTTTGTTGTAATGGAGATAGTGAGCATCGGGCAGATTTTCGATACTTGGAGGAAACATGTGAGAAATGGGAGGAAAGCGATGAGACTGATTGATGCGGATAAATTTAAGGGAAAAGTGATAGCAAGCCATACCGGAAGTGGTGTTATCAAATTGATTGCCATTAACGATGTTCCGACTGCTTACTATCCCGACAAGGTTGTGAAGCAGTTGGAGAAAGAAAAGAATCCGCTCTACAGAGAGGATGGGAGTCTTATGGGCGAAAGGCAAAACATTAAAATCGACAAAGCAATCGAGATTGTGAAAGGCGGTGGGATAAATGGGACGACTGATTGACGAAGATGATGTCAAAGCATGGCTGCAAGAAAGAATAGATGGATATGAGTCGCTTCATTTTGGTGGAATATGCCGATGCTAGTATATGACGAAGAAAAGCAGGTTGTGAAGAAAGCGTTGCGGATGTATATCGATACTATTCGGAACACGCAAAATATTATTAGGCGTTAAAGGTTGCAACACCTGCCATCAGGCAAAAGAAACATACATACAAGAGCCTCCGGAAACATAGTTCACATAATGAAATGGAGGCATAGCTCGACAGTGGCGGTCATTCTCGACCGCCAGAAAGGAGATCACATGAAAGAAACAGTATATCGCTGTAATAAATGCCGCCAGATAATCAAAGACACGAGACATAAGATCACAGCACGGGATGGGACTGGCAAGGAGACTAAATACGGCGCGCTGCTGGAGGATATCGATCTGTGCGAAAATTGCATGGCATCAACAGCATTGGCAATTCTGGACATCATAGGAGATCAGGATGAGGAAACGGATTCGGACGATGATTCGGAGGATGATGCGGAAAAATCACAGGCAGGGCAGCAGGATATGGAGGATGACATGAGGGGAGCATCAGAAAGGCAGCAGGAGGGACAGGAACACGTGTTAGAGGATACAAAGACATATCAGTGCAGCAAGGCAATTAAAACATGCAGGTATGGAGAAAAGGTAGGCACGGCATGGTGCTGTAATTACATAGGAATTGCGAAACACCGCAGGGGCTGCGAACCGGAGCAGTGCGACAAGTACGAGAAGATTGTACGAAAAAGAGGGCGGAAACGTAAAACACCGGAAGGGGAATGATAGATGTGGACGAGAAGACGTTAAAGCAATACAGACATCTTGTGATAGAAATTAGGGACATAGATAAGCGGATCGCGGCACATAATGCAGCAGTTACTCAGAGCGACACGGTAAGCGGCGGATACGGGGGAGCGCAGCATTTTAGAGTGGAAGGACAAAAAGAGCGTGAGGCGACATTGGAAAAGAGCCTGTTGCAGTTGAATATTTTGTCAAAGAAGAAAAAACGTGCAGAACTGGAGCTGCAAACGGCAGCAGTAGAGGCGTTTATAGACAGCATAGATGACAGCCGTATGCGTCAGATCATGCGTCTGCGGTACATGGACGGTTTGAGCTGGAATGAAACCGCAAAATGCATTGGAGAGTTTGGGCAGGGTGATGCGGTGCGTGTGTCATGCAGCAGGTTTATGAAAAAACATCAAAAATGAGCCCGCCGGTAGTGATCCGGCGGGCATCCTCTGCGGCGGCTAATTTTTCCAGTCATCCCGGTAAACGCCGCCGCTTGCCTAATCTGCTAAAATCATTTTTGCAGTGTTAAATACATAAAGCCTGTTGTGGCTGTGATGCTTAAAATCTCCATTTTCAGCAATCACGCGTCCAGTATTCTCATATTTCAGACTTACAACGGTCAAATACTTGTCTAACAGTTCATCCGGACATTTTAGACATGCTATAGCGTTTTCAATGGTACTTTTTTTGCTGTTCCAGCAAATCCCGTCTATATGTACATTTTTCAGTGCCTGCAATTCGTCAAATTCTTTCATCAATTCCGCTTTTGTCATAAAATTAACCATCCTTTCTGCTTTGCGCCCTGTCTCGTCGGTGCAGGTGGGGCAGTTCCTACAGACGGTGGAAGTTCCACCGTTTCGACTTAGTTGTAAAGCATTTCTTGCATGATCTGGTGGCGTTCTGTTTCGGATTTCTTCCGGTGCATTTCTTTATAATCCTTTTCAGCTTTCGCCTGCGCTTCTTTCTTTGTATATCCGCGATCTCTCCAAAGATCATATAATTGTTCTATTGCCCAGTTCTTCATATTTTCCCTTTCTGGTCTGCCATCATCAGAGCCGGGCGACCATCCCGCGGCTGACGCTCCAGAGCGGAGCGTTTCGGCTAATATTCAATGATTATAAATGCGTCGTCGCTTTCCAACTCTGCAAGTCTATTTCCTAATGTAATAAGCATAAAACCGGCTTCCCTGTAATCTTTGATTAGGCTATTAAAGTGTTTCTTGTTTGCTGCTGTGATTTTGTATTTTCTCATTTTTCGTTTCCTCGCTTTCTTATTTTCCAAATTAAAAAGGTGCAAAGCCTTAATAATTCAATAAAGACTTTACACCTTAGGATGTGTTTTATTTGGTTGCTATGGTTTAATCCTCAATACTGTTTTGCGTATCTTCAATTATTTCATTGAGGATTGTTTTTGCGTTTTCGTTGTCGTTGTTGTCCAGTGCTTTCTGTAATGCTTTTAACTGTCGCATCAGATTTCGTAAGTATGCTTTGAATACTGCCATTTGTTCCGTTTTACTCACTTTCCCTCACCGCCTTTCGTTGGTGGTATTATACCATAGTGTAAAGCCTTTATTCAATTATCAATGTACTGTTGTGTTACTTGATGGTGTTATAATAACACTGAAAAATAACATTGTCAAGAATTATTTTAAAATTATTTAGTTTGATTTTAAAACTAGATAGTGTTATAATTCTTGTAAAAAAGGAATGGAGGAATAAAGATGGACGGGACAAAGATAATAAAAAGACTTCTGGTGGAAAAGGGAATAAATACGGTAGAGCTTGCAAAAAGGCTTGAGTGTGGAACGGCAAATATATATAATAAATACAAACGAAACAATTTTTCTGTAAATGAGATGGAGGAGATCGCAGACGCGCTCGGCGCAGATCTAAAGATATCTTTTATAGACAGGGAGACAGGGGAGCCGATTATATAAATACAATTACTGAAAGAGGAAACCTTATACACAATAAAAAGGAGCTGCCAAAGATGCAAATAGAGTACGAAAAGGAAGCGGCGAAACATATACAAGCACAAGATAAGCCAACGCGGCAAAGGTTAAAAGTTGCAATAGAAAAATTGCCAGATGGAGACGTTAAGAAGCTGCAAGGATATAAAAATGATTATAGATTGCGTGTCGGCGATTTGCGGGTTTTATACTCTGTAGAAAATGATATAATAACAATAAAAGATGTATTGTCAAGAGGGCAAGCATATAAAAGATTATAGGAGGTGCAAGATATGAGCAAAGAAATGTTAATGGGTTTAATCGAATTAGTGCCGGAAGAGGATATAGAAACACTTTACAATGTTGTTGTTAAGTTTATACCAGAAGACGCACCGCTTCCAGACGAAATAGAAGCCATAGAGAGGGCAAATAAGAGCATAGCAAAAAACGGAACCGTTCCCCACAGTGCAATTAACTGGGATTAAATGAACGTTGATGTTGTAAAAAAATTCTTAGATGTGTTATATTGATATCAGAAAGGGAAACCGCGAGCGGCTACCCTCTAAGCAATGAATTACTAACCTTTATACAAGGTCAGCCGTCACTACTGGGAATAGTGGCGGCTATTTTTTTTGTCATTGAAAATCTTATAGCAAAGGGCAACAATAAAGGTACAATACTAGGACTAAAAGAAAAAACTTTCAAAAAATAAAAGTTGTTCGTTTTGTTCGGTTTTTCTGTGCTATAATGTAAACTGATAAAAGTATATGAGCCAGTGAGTTGATCACGATGTTGATCAGCTCGCTGGTTTTTTTGTACTCAAAATGCGACAGCGAGCGAACCGGAGCACTGACCGGACAGGGGAAAAGCAGTTTAGGTTCTGCGAAAAAAAGCGGCTATAGCGGGTCGGCTGAGAGCCCAAAAGGTGGCTAGCTATGAAAAATTTTTAGGCATTGCCGAATTTGGAGGTAATCATGGCAATAACAAGCATGGATGAATTGAATGAGATTTTGGTCAACTCAAAAACGCTGGAAGCCTTGTTTGGCGTGAAAGACAGGACGATTCGCTACCTTGCAGATAATGGTATAGCAAAGCGTGATTCGCATGGTAAGTATCTGCTTATGGATTCGGCAAAAAGCTATATTACAACGTTGAAAATCGGCAATGCAGCCATCCATACGGATGATTCCGAGGAAGAATTGAACCTGACTACAGAGCGGGCGATTCACGAGCATACCAAGAGGCAGATCACAGAGATCAAATTGCAGTTGATCAAAGGGCAGGTACATAAGTCGGAGGATGTAGAAACTGTCATGACGGATATGTTCATTAAGTTCCGCGAGAAGATGTCCGCGATGCCTGCGAAGCTGGCAAGGAAACTGGAGGGAAAGGATAAGTCTGAGATCCAGAAGATCTTGCGAAAGGAGATAAATAGCGCGCTGAATGGACTCGCCGACTATAATCCGGCTGATTTCTATTCGGATGAACATATAGAGATATCAAACGAGACGATCAGAGCACTCGGAGTTGAAGTGAATGAAAGGGAAGGAAGTTAGCTGGCATACGCTGGCGTTTATGTGCAGATTAACAGAAGCATTGAGACCTAAAAAAGAAATGACGGTCAGCCAGTGGGCGGAAGAAAACATGGTGTTCTCGCAGGGAACAAATGAACCGGGCAAGTTTGATCCGGACACGATGCCGCACCAGAAGGCAATTATGGATGCGATTACAGATCCGGATGTGGTGGAAGTGTCGGTAATGTCCTCGGCACAGATCGGAAAGACAACGATCGAAATGTGCGGCATCGGGTATTACGTTGATCATGAAACGACGACGCAGATGCTGGTAATGCCGACGATCGATGATGCGGAAAAATTCAGTAAGACAAAGTTCGCGCCCATGATAGAGGATGTAAAGGTGCTGAGAGATAAGATGCAGGCGAAGTCGAGAGATTCAAACAATACGATCCTGTTGAAGCAATATCCGGGTGGATGTCTGGTTATATCGGGAGCCAATTCACCATCATCACTTGCGATGCTGTCAACAAGAGTCGTATGGATGGATGAGATAGACCGCTTTCCGGAGTCGGCGGGCACAGAAGGAAATCCTATCAGACTGGCGGAGAAGAGGGCAACAAGCTATTGGAATAAAAAATTTATCAAATTATCGACACCCACCAGAAAGGGCTACAGCAATATTGAAGAGGAATTTGAAAAAGGAACGATGGAGCGTTGGAGTGTCGCGTGTCCGGAGTGTGGCGAATATCAGACATACAGCTTTAAGCGGGTGGTGTTTGAAGAACCGCCTTCAATGGTTTGTGAACATTGCGGATGCAAGGTGCCTGAGCGCCGGTGGAAGGAATCAGACCACAAGTGGATCGCGGAGCATCCGGAGAGAAAAAAGCGTCGGAGCTTTTGGATGAATGAGTTAGGGAGTCCGCTGGCGGAGTGGAGCGAGATCATTCAGGCATTTAAAGATGCAAACAAACGAATGAAAGAGAAACATGATCTCAGAGACATGAAAGTTTTCATCAATACAGCATTGGGGGAAACGTGGGATGAGAGCATGGTCGACGATGAGGAAGCAGTAAAAGTAAGCGACATTGAAAAACGGGCAGAACTGTATGATGCGGAAATACCGGAAGGCGTATTACTGCTGACAGCAGCGATAGATGTACAGAAGGATAGACTGGAAGTAGAGGTGCGCGGATGGGCGAGAGACTACGAAACGTGGGGGATTCATTACGACAAATTATACGGAGATCCGATACTGGACGATGTCTGGAACCGTCTGGAGGAGTATCTGGATCAGACATTTGAATTTGGAGATGGGAGAAAACTAGGTATCGCAGGATTTGCGATAGATACCGGCGGAATGCATACGAATAAAGTCTACAAATGGACGAAGGAGCAGAAAACAAAAGGAAGAAAATGCTATGCGATCAAAGGATATGCAGGAAAGCCGGATATACCTCTGATATATAACCGGAGAATTGTCAATATCACGGAAGAACAAAACGGGAAAGCGGTCGTGGTGGACAGGACTGTATTACAGATCTTAGGCGTAAACTCCGGAAAAGAAGATATCACAAACAGGTTAAAGATTACAGAACCGGGAGAAGGTTACTGCCATTTCCCTAAAAATGAAGGACGAGGTTACGATCATGATTATTACGAAGGACTCACGAGTGAGCGAAAGATAGAAAAAAATGTTAAGGGCGTGATCCGGGAAGAATGGGTGAAAAAGAGCGGCGCAAGAAATGAGCCGTTTGATCTGATGAATTACAATTACGCGGCGGTTGAATTGATCCGGCCGGATTGGAATGTATTGGAAAGCAAGATAGAGAAAGGAATCAACTACATGGAGCGGACAACTACAAAGAAGCAGGGTTATAAAACCATAAATGGAATTGAGGGATTGCGATGATTATCAGAAATGCGAAGGAGTTGCAGCAGGCAAAAGAAGATTATGAGGCTCTGCATGAGGCGTGGAGAAAAGCGCTTCTGGCGCAAAGCTATTCACAGGGCTCGGATCAGGTGTCCCGTGCAAGTCTGAATGAGTTGCACAAGCAAATGCAGGAATACAAGACAGCGATTGGAATATACGAATCGAATGGAAGCTCGAAGAGGCGTACCGGAAGATTTGTTCCGCTGGGATAGGAGCAGTAAATGGGATTTATTGAGAATGCAAGGCTGAGGCATGAACTAAAAACGGAAAAGGCAAAAAACAGTCTGGCAAAGACAAGAGCTAGTACGGCAGCGTTGGAGATGCAGCTTGTAGCAATCGAAAAGTATAAAAATTCAGGATATTCTCACGGTGGGGCATCCAAGTCCGCGACATGGTCGGAGCAGTACAACAGTGAGAGCCGTTCAGCTAGGGGAGATATTGAGGAAAACAGAAAAACACTGCGGGAGCGATCAAGGGATCTCACAATGAATGCACCGCTTGCAACGGCAGCAGTCAACTCCGTGCGGTCAAACTGTGTTGGATCAGGACTAATCCCGAGACCTAAAGTGGACTATGAATATCTTGGGATAAGCAGAGAAGCAGCAGACCGGCTGAAAACAGACATCAAAAATGAATTTGCATTATGGGCGGAGAGCAGTCTGTGTGATGTGGCGGACCAGAACAACTTCTATGAAATGCAGCAGATCGCATTCTTAGACTGGATGAAGAATGGGGAGGCGTTCGTGCTTTTAGAGTATGAGGAAGAAAAGCCGTATATGCCGTATCAGTTGAGATTGCGTTTGGTGGAAGCAGACCGCATATGCACAGAAGGGAGCTACGGTGATTATGACGGGCTGGACAAACATTTACCGGACAGAAATGTTGTCATGAATGGAATAGAGATCAATCCCAGAGGAAAAGTAGTGGCATATTATATTTCGTCTTACCACCCTGGAGAGTTTGGAACCGGACAGATGAAATGGACGCGGGTGGAACGACGGGGAAAGAAGACCGGCAATTTGAATGTGCTGCACATATTTAATGCAGAACGGGCGGAGCAGTACCGTGGTGTGCCTTTTCTGGCACCCGTGATCGAAACGATCAAGCAGTTGTCGCGCTATACGGAAGCGGAAATTATGGCAGCAGTTGTAAATGCAATGCTTGCGATTTTTGTTACGACTGAGACCGGCGATGATGTGAAAGGATTTACGGGAGTTGATGAAGGCGATGAGGATGAAAACAAAGATAGAGAACAGATCAGACTCGGTTCGGGAACGGTAACATTTCTGAAAAAAGGTGAGGATGTAAAACCGGTAGAATCAACACATCCCAATGGAGGTCTTGATGCATTTATGGATGCAATGGCGACGCAGATCGGTGCGGCGCTCGAGATTGCACCAGAGATTCTGCTGAAAAAGTTTGGACAGAGCTTTTCAGCGTCAAAGGGTGCTATGAACGAGACATGGCGCGCGTTCATGATGCGGCGGAAGTGGTTTATCAATGATTTCTGTCAGGCTGTATATGAAATATGGTTTGCGGAGGCGGTGAGTAAAGGAAGGATTGAGGCACCGGGATTTTTCTTAGACCCGATGATCCGGAAAGCATATACAAAAGTAACGTGGAATGGACCGGCGCAAGGCTGGCTGAATCCGGTTCAGGAAGTGACTGCATCTGCAAAAAGGATCGAAAATGGATTATCCACCCATGAGGATGAGTGCGCAGCAGTGAACGGAAGTGATTTTGATGATAATGTGCGGACGCTGGCGAGTGAGAATGAGAGGCTGGCGGAGGCAAATAGGGTAAAGGAGGAATAAGAAATTGAAGGTAGTAAAGATTAATGGACCGATTGTGTCAAATGACACAGCGTTGTTTTACAACTGGGTCGGTTGGGACTGCTGTTGTCCGAGAGATGTCGAGACAGCACTGGAAAATGCAGCGGGGGAAGATATCACATTAGAGATCAATTCGCCGGGCGGGGTATGTGTTAGTGGATATGAGATATATAACAAGCTCCGCGGATATAGCGGAAATGTGACAGCACATGTCATATGTGCGGCATCTGCGGCGACACTGATTGCATGTGCGGCAGACAAGACGTTGATCGCTGAGGCGGGAATCTATATGATCCATAATACGCAGGGACAGGCAAAGGGTGATTATCAACAGATGGACAGTGAGGGCTCTGCACTGCGGCAGTTCAACGAGAGCCTGCTTAATGTATATGAGAAGAAAACAGGAATGAGCAGAGACGATATTCAGGGACTGATGGACGAGAATACATATATGGGACCGCAGAAAGCGATTGAGTATAAATTTGCAGACGGACTCATTCCGGACAGCAGGGGAGAAAATCTTATGACAACCGCAGTGGCGGCGCAGACACAGATCGTACCGGAGAACATTGCCAGAGAAATCATGGCGATGTTGAAAGATAAAGAAGTTGCACCGGGGCAACAGACAAATGCGGTAAATACGCAGAAACAGAAGGGAGAAAAAGACATGACACTGGAAGAATTCAAGGCACAGAGCGCAGATGCAGTCGCTGAATTGGCAGCAGTTATCGAGAGTGCAAAAAACGAAGGAGCGCAGGAAGAGCGTGCGCGTATGAAAGATCTCGATGAATTGAGGAGCATTGTATCGGAGGATGACCTCAAGGACGCAAAGTATGGAGAAAATCCTACGGATGCAAAGACACTGGCTTATCAGAGCGCAATGAAGAACAAGACACTGGCAAAAAAATATATGAATGATGCAGAGGAAGATGCGACGAATTCCGGAGTGGCGGATGTAGGAGCCGGAAAACCCGATGTTGGAGAGGGAACGGAGGCGGAAGATGAGAAACTTGCCAGCTACATCAATAAGACGAGAGGGGGCAGAAACTAATGGGACTGATGAACAGAGACGCATATAGCGAGCAGGCGGATCGGCTGATTTACGATGGAAAAATACCGGTTGATGCAAAAAATATTGTCGTATCAATCACGGCATCAGCAGATGGAGTCATTAAGCGTGGTCAGGTGATTGATGTGGCAGCAGGGGTATATACCTTGCACGCGGCAGACGGTACACCCAGTTGCATTGTAGCGCAGGACACGGAATATGCGGCGGACGACAGTGAAGTGATTGTGCCGTGTTATATTTCGGGCAGCTATCACTCGGATGCGGTGATTGCATCACCGGAGCTGACGGATGCAGATATGGAAACACTGAGAACTAAAAATATTATTTTGAAATAAGGAGGAAGAAATCGTGATAACAGATACTCATGTACTGATTCGAACAATCAAAAAAATGTATCCGGTCGTGACATTTTTCAAAGACCGGTATTTTCCGGATGGGAAAATCTTCTACTCACAGCATGTGTTGATTGAAATGAAGAAAAAAGGACGGAAGGTCGCGCCGTTTGTAGTGCCGGTCGTAGACGGAATCCCGATGGAGGACGAGGGATATCGTGCAAAGGAGCTGGATGCTCCGTATATTGCACCTAAAATGAAGATTACAGCAGACGATCTGGAGAGAAAGGCATTCGGAGAATCACCGGAAACGAACAGAACACCGGCAGACCGTGAGAATGAGATTCAGGCAGAGCATATGGATGATATGCGTGATGCAATTTATCGGCGTATGGAGCTGATGTGTACACAGATCATCACAACCGGGCGTGTGCTGATGAAGCACTTTGCGACGGCAGAGGACGCAGCAAAGGATGAGAAATACGATCTGAAATACTTCCAGTATTATGACGGAGAATTCAAGAACAAGTATCCGTTCACAAAAGACTTTAAGACGATGACCACGCAGGAAAAAATTCTGGAACTCTACAGAATTGCAGCAATTCTGCGCAAGAGAGGTGTACGTGCAACCGACATCGTAATGACCTCGGATGTATCTATGCTGTTCATGACGGATAAGGATTTTTTGGAGTTTTACAACAAGAAGAGCGTAGACACGGGAGAGATCAAACAGAAAGAGCTTCCGAACGGCGTAGCATGCAACGGGACAATCAATATCAATGGTGTTGTGATGACTATGTTCACCTATGACTGCGAGTATGAGGATCTTGATGGGGAAATCAAAGAGTTTCTTCCTACGGGTACGATTGCATTCCTGCATCCGAATATGGGAGAGACACTGTATGCACAGGTTACATTTGTGAAAAACGGAGGTTTTCACTCCTATGCAGATAAGGTAGTTCCCCGCGTGGTGGCAGATGAGAAGAACAATCTGATGGAGGTGCAGGAGTTCTCACGACCGGTACCGTACCCGTTTGACACTGACTCGTGGATTGTAGCCAACATCAATGATCCGGTTGTAGACAAGAGCACACAGGATAATGCTGTAGATACGAACGAAGACCCTGCGAGCGGCGTCGATATGAAAACGGAGCAGGAGATCAATGCAATGACCAAGAAAGCAGAGGTGATTGCATATGCGAAATCCATTGGTCTTGATGGATTGACCGAGGCGCAGACTTTGTCTGAATTAAAGGAAGCAACGATTACATATCAGAGGGAAACCTATGGAGAGTGAGGACTTTATAAATGATCAGAGCAAAAGGAACCATTATCGTAAGTGGAAAAGGATATCAGAAGGGACAGAGCGTGTACGGTCTGTCTCAGGCTGATATTCAGTGGATGAAAGCACACGGATTTATCGAGGAAGTCAAAGAAACGAAAAGGGCTGCAAAGAAAGAAGGAGCTGAAGATGACATTTCAGGAAATGTTGCGGTCGGATCTTGACAATGTATTCTACACGGAGGAGCTGGCGAGCGAGCATGAGATCGATGGGAAAAAGGTGATGGCTATATTGAAAGAAGATGGCTATGCAGATGCAAAAATGTCTTATGGAGTGATGAAAAACACATTAAATCCAAAGGAGAAAGCCATTAACAAGAATATGCTCACGCTTCGCATCAGAGATGCAGATGCACATAGAAAGTTCACGGCGGGCGCTATGATTACGTTGGATAAGAAAAAAATGTTTGTGGCGGATGTGAAACATCCGCCCGGAGAATATGTACTGATGTTAGAGCGCCACATGACGTAGGAGAAAACTATGGTGAGGACAGAGATCACGGTAGATGACAAGAGTCTGCAGAAAGCGCTTGGGAAGCTGCAGGGGAGGGCAGATATCATAATTGCCAGAGCTGCGAACCGCTCAATGACGACGGCGAACAAAGCTATGAGCCAGGGAGTGAGAAAGAAATATGTGGCTGTAAAAGATGGGGATGTAAAAAAGGCGCTGTTCAAGCAGAAGGCATCCGCGCGCAACCCGGTCGCATCGCTGACCTATAAGTCGAAACACGAGAATGTATACAAAATGGGGCGTGTTTCTCCAAAACGAATCGTAAAGGACAATGATCCAAAGTTCTATAAAGGGCGGGTAATGAAGGATGAACCGTTTAAACCGCTGAAAGGCAGACCGAGACCGTTTGTGCAGCGAATGCCGGAAAATGGATTTGTAGGACTGTTCCGCAGAAAATCGAACAACGGGTCGAGAAAGATCGAAGCAGTGCAGGCACCGGCATTGTCGCAGATGCTGAAAAATGAAGAGGTGCTGGAGAATACGCAGAAAGTCGCGGGGGAGGTATTCCTGAAACGACTGGAACACGAAATAGACTGGGAGCTTAGAAAATGACAGATTTAAAATTGCAGCAGGTGATTATTGACGAGATCCGGACGTTGTTGGACAAGCACAGCATCAGGAAACTTGACGGAGGAGAGTGGACGGATTTTCATGTTTACTGTCAGGACAAACCGTATAAGGATGATGAGGAGGATGATCAGGAGGATTACATCATTGTCATGCTGGATGATGAAGATCTTGGCGCAGATGGCAGATGGAAAGTGAATGTGCATATACTGATCAGCATTTGTCTGTACGAGGAGGAGCATCAGGGCAACATGATTCTGGCAGATCTGATGAACCAGATCTATATGCATTTCCAGAGGAAAGGATTTATTGGCGGAATGTTCGAGATGGAGTCGGAAGCACATAAACGGTTCAATCAGGAAAGTTACCCGAATTATTATGAGTGTGATCTGATTACAGTATGGAAACTGCCGGAAATTTATATGGAAACGGAGGGCGATTTGATTTGAAACAGATTGTGTATATCGGTCCGACAATCAGGGGAGTAGTGAAGAAAAATCAGATTTTCACCTATGAACCGGAACGGATCAAGAAAGCGGCAAAAAAGGTGTCAGTGTACACCGGGTATTTATTTGTCAAAATGGATGATATCGTTTCCAAACGGGACGAGTTAAGAAAAACAGGAACATTATTAAACATTTCATACAAAAATGTAGAGAAGGAGGCAGCGAATGTCTGATTACAAACACGGAATTGAGACAAGCAGGGAGGCATCAATCGCGACAAATCCGATTGAGGGATCTTACAATGTGCAGGTGGTGGTAGGAACGGCACCGGTCAACCAGTCAAAGCATCCGGATGAGGTCGTAAACAGACCGGTTGTGGTACACAGCAAAAAAGAAGTAATGGAATACTTTGGATGGAGTGAGGACTTTGAGAAATATACGTTGATGCAGGCGGCGCATATGTCATTTCAGAAGTTTGCCGTCGCGCCGGTTGTGATGATCAATGTATTAGATCCGGACAACGTAGAGCATACAACGGCTGTTGCGGGCAAAGAGATCACATTTGATAACGGCAGCGCATTTATTGCGGATGTAGGGATTGTGGCGGATTCGCTGGAAATTACAAGCAATGATACGGCAGCAGTAAAAGATACGGATTACGCAACAACAGTCACTGAATCAGGGGTGCTGATTGCTGCAATTCCGGAAGGAAATCTGGCATCTGTATCGAACGCAACAGTTACCTACAAGAAGCTGAAGCCGGAAGGAGGCTGCAGATATTGTAGGAGGATTGGATGAGAATGGTGTACGCACAGGAATTGAGCTGATCGATGAAGTCTATGCGACGCTCGGAATCCTGCCGGGCATTTTAACGGCACCGGGATTTTCAAGGAATCCGGCTGTTGCAATGGCGCTGGAAGCAAAAGCGGAGCTGGCTGGAGACTTTTCAAACGCGCTCGCGATTGTAGACATCGAGTCGGATACAACAAAGAAACTGGAAGATGTAAAGACGGCAAAGGATGCACTTGGCGTGCATTCCAGATGGGTGGCTTCATGCTGGCCCTGCGCAAAGTCACAGGGGCATGTGATCTCCATGTCGGCAGCAGTGTCGGCGTTGTTGCAGGATACATGCATTCGAAACGGAAACGTACCGTGTGAATCACCGGATAACCTGAGTGTGGGTATTGATGGTATTGCACTTGCAGATGGAACGGAGACGACGGTTACACAGGCACAGGTGAATGATTATCTGAACAAGATCGGAGTAGTGTCATGCATTTACATGAACGGATGGAAGTGCTGGGGGAATAACACTACCGCATATCCGGATGAGATCGCGCCGAACAGCCGCTTTATCAAAAACGTGTTGATTTCAAATTATCTGGAAAACAGATTTAAAGTAGATCATTTGTCTAAGATCGGGCGGAGCGCGACGTTAAAGCTCATCGAATCAATCGTGACAGAGTACAATGCGTTGCTGAATGCACTGGTGCCGGATTATCTGGCAGGCGCACAGATTGTGTTTGACAAGGCGGACAATCCGATCACAAAACTGCAGGAGGGACATTTGACCTTTACAACGAGATATGCGGACTACACGCCGATCGAGCACATTGTAAATAAGTTCGTATGGGATTCTACAATTCTCGAAGATGCACTCACAGGAGGTAATGAATAATGGCTAATGTTAATAATCTTTTGATTCCGGATAAAATCGGGCGGTTCAACGCATATTTGGGCAAGGCGGATCAGGCAAATAAAATTTTGGGAATTACCGCAGATATGACGCTTCCTACATTTACATATATGTCGGAGACGTTGAATCTGGCAGGAATGGCAGGAGAGATTGATTCTCCGGCAATGGGACAGCTTCAGAGCACACAGATCGAGATCACGTTTTCAAATATCTCAGTGCAGGCAATGAACCTTGCGGCGGATGATTCCAAGCCGCTGATCCTGCGCGCAGAGCAGGAATTTCTCAATCGCGAAACGCACGCAAAGGAAATGAAAGGTCGCGTGATTACGGTAAAGGGAATGACCAAGGAGATCAATTTTGGATCGCTGAAAAAGGGTGGATACGGAAATCCCTCAATCACAAAGGAAATCACATATTACAAGGATGAGGTAGATGGAACGGTGATTACTGAGGTGGACAAGATCAACGGATCTCCGTTTACAATCAATGGCGTAAACAAGGCAGCAGCCACAGACAAGCTGATTTAGGAGGCGAAGCATGGAAAATACAACTATGATTACAGAGACCAGCGTGGAGGAACACGCTGGTCTGATGGCAGATGCCGATAGAAATTCGGTAAAAAGTGAAGACCCGAAAAAGGTACAGATACCGTATGCCGTGAAACTGAGCCGGGCATACGACAATGGAAACGGAGAAAAGATTGACACGATTGATCTGTCCGGTCTGGAAAACCTGACAACGATGGATGCACAGGAGGTAGACCAGATTGTATCAAAGCTGGGATATGTGCCCAGAAATAAGTGGAGAGATACACTTTACACAAAACATGTGGCAGTAAAAGCCACGGGACTGACGGTAGAATTTTTCAATGCATTGGCGTGGAAGGATATGGAGGAAATCACCTCTGTGGTGGCGTGCTATTTTTTATTCGATTAGGCGCAGGTGAAGATTTTGCGGACAACCTGTACAGAACAGCCGTCCGGGTAATGATGAGTCAAGGGACGGATATAGCGTATCTGGAGGGCCTGCCAATCTGGAAATTTATGAGGTTAGTAGAGGAAATCATAGAAGTCCAGAGGGAAAGGGAAGAATACAGAAAGCAAGGGGCGTAACATGAAGAGAGCGACATATGCACTGACAGTGAAGGTCGGAGCAATGCAGGATACGAGCTTTCAGAGAACCTTCAAAAGAACACAGAAGGAATTGAAGGAAATTAAAGCTGAGTATCAAACAAATCTGAATAAAGCAGTGGATAGCCTCGGAAATCTTGAATCGACAGCTAAGAGGGTCGCTGCGGGAGTTGTGGCGGCCATGGCTGCCGTCGGCGCTACAAAACTGGTAGAAGATGCAGTGTCTACATACTCGGAGTTTGAACAGGCGATGAAAAATACGGCAGCAATCGCAAATGCGACAGTATCGGATTATGAGAAGATGGAAGACGCTGCGAGGGCTGC